>ERZ791871.143-NODE-143-length-105572-cov-7.272496_pt1 | contig 105572 bp, 125 predicted proteins | sample MGYA00510280_ERZ791871 | MGnify/ENA primary metagenome ERZ791871 (study PRJEB30046, sample SAMN00792111) | human gut metagenome | study: EMG produced TPA metagenomics assembly of the A metagenome-wide association study of gut microbiota in type 2...
ATGAAATCTACCGGATGTGGTGCGAGGAAAATTCCCTTGCTCCGCTGAAAGCCCGCAGCTTCAGCGACGCCATGATTGCCAATGCCGGGAGATTCAATCTGGAGCATTGCAACAACATCACCAACTCTGCCGGACGGCGGGTTTGGGGATTCATGGGAGTGGAAGCCATTGCACGACCTCATATAAATGGGTTTTACGGAGATTCGCCGTGTACGTACGTACCGGAGGACATTCCGGAGGAATGGCGGCAGGTCGAGTAAATCCCATTGCTGGTACGTATGTACGCAGCAAAAGAGCGTGAAACGCTCTTGATAGAAACAGCTCATTTCCTTTATTTGGGCTGTTTCTATTGCAGTGAAAGATTTGATTTTCACTGCCGCCGGGATGGGTGGTGTTTCGCAAAACAGCAGCTATCCAGGCTGAACAACAGAAAACGGTGCAGACAGTTTTCGGGCAGTTCAGCAGAGGGCACCGCAGTGTCCGCATTCCCCCTCGGGAGAGCCCTCGGAGAGCCCACGGCACTTTGCAGCCAGTATGGATGAAAGTGTCATAGTGGGTTATTACACTTTGAAAAAGTGCCTCTCCGTAGCTCCCCGCTGTCTGCAAATTCCAAAGAAAGGACAAAAAATCCATGGCAAGAAATGATGGAATAGACCATACCGTAGCCAGAAATCAGGACTTGGGAACCCCGGCAGATGTGGCTAAGGTACAGGAACACAATGAGCGTGAAAAGGACAGCTACAGCAATCAGGACATCGTGCCGGAACGCACTTCTCTGAACGTCCATTTCAAAGCACCCACGGACGATTATGTAAAAATGTTTGAGCAGATGGAACAAGACGGCGTGATCTCCACCAGAGGTCTGAAACCGGATGCCGTCAAATACGGTGAGTTGGTATTTGATGTGAATTCCGCTTATTTCTACAATCATGGCGGCTATGAATTTGCGAAACAGTTTTATGCCGATGCCTACAAAGCTGCTGCGGAGATCGTAGGTGGTGAGCAGTATATCCTCTCCGCTGTGATGCACGCCGATGAGCGCAACCGGGCAATGTCCGAAGCTCTGGGCGAGGAGGTGTACCACTACCACCTTCATGTGGTTTATATCCCGGTGGTGGAAAAGCAGATCCTTTGGTCGAAGCGATGCAAGGATGAAGCCCTCCGGGGAACCGTTAAGGAGGTCATCACACAGGTCAGCCGCAGTAAGAAATGGGAGTCCAAGCCGGTGCTTGACGAGGACGGTAATCCAATGTTGAACGCAAGAGGAAAAAAGATTTTGAGGTCATCCTACAGTGTGTTGCAGGATGACTTTTTTCATTTCATGCGAGTTGCCGGATATACCGATCTGGAGCGTGGAGAACGTGGAAGCACCGAGGAACATCTGACTGTGACCCAGTTCAAGGTGCAGGCAGAACAGCAGCGGCTGGAAGCTGTGACCGGGCAGGTGGCACAGGCAGAACAGAATTTGGAGGATGCCAAAGCTGCCACAGCAAAACAGAAAAAGAAACTGGAATCTTTGCAAAAGGAAACCAAGGCGGCAAAGACCATTGCGCTGACAGTGCAGGACATTGAAGCAATGGGCAAAAAAGCCACATTCGGAAACAATATCACGCTGACACCGGATGAATGCGACACACTCAAACGCTATGCGGTCAATGGCATTATCGCCAATGCTGACAACAAGCGTCTGAAAGAAAAACTGGCTTCCGCAGAAAAGACGGTTTCCATCTGGAAGCAGCGGTATGAAGCGGTAAACGAAAAATATATGGAACTCAAACAGAAAGCCCAACCCTTTCTGGATGCACTTGAAATCGCATCCGAAAAGGTTCGGGCTTTTATCAATTCTATCCTCATCAGAGGAAAGGAAACACAGGAACACGAACACCCTGCCCGGAAGCGTGGACAGGATATGGAACTTTGATGGAGGAATCGCCTATTGAAGAAATATTATGAGGAAGCGAAATATAATGCGGCATTTGACCGCTGTGTGGATGTTATGAGCCAGATGCTCCAGAAATATGGACATCAGGTTTTGGATAAATTGGAACAGGACGCACCGCAGGGAGTGGAGCATTCCGAGGAAAGTAATCAAGCGCAGCTTTTGACGGATAAGGCTGCGTAAAATTTGCAATGTACACGTTGCGTATTCGCTATGGCTATGCTATAATGATTACGCAACGTGTATTTTTTGCTTTTGTGGAGAAAAGACGGATGGATTGTAAAAACAGAATTATAAAGTTGCGTGAAAGTACAGGACTGAATCGGAAAGATTTTTGCAAGCTCGTCCATATTCCTTACCGGACTATGACTGAATGGGAATTGGACAACCGCCATGCACCGAATTATGTGCTGTGGCTTTTGGAGTATTATATCCGCAACGAGGGACTTATGGTAAAAGGAAGGAATGAGGGAGGTGGAGATTCTGAAAAAGAAACAACTTAAATGCTATCTTTATACAAGAGTGTCCACCTCGATGCAGGTTGACGGATACAGTTTGGATGCCCAACGTGACAAGCTACGGAAGTATGCGGCATACGAGGATATGATCGTTGCCGGGGAGTATTCTGACGAGGGATTTTCCGGCAAGAACATTCAAGGGCGGCAGGAGTTTCAACGGATGCTGAATGACATCCAGGACGGCAAAGATGATGTTTCTTATGTGTTGGTCTTTAAGCTGTCCCGATTTGGCAGAAATGCAGCGGACGTTCTGAACTCTTTGCAACTCATGCAGGATTTCGGTGTCAATCTGATCTGCGTGGAGGATGGCATTGACAGCTCCAAGGATGCAGGAAAGCTGATGATCTCTGTGCTGTCTGCGGTGGCAGAGATTGAGCGAGAAAATATCCGCACACAGACAATGGCAGGACGGGAGCAAAAGGCTCGTGAGGGCAAATGGAACGGCGGTTTCGCTCCCTATGGATACAAACTGGAAAACGGAAACCTTGTCATTGCAGAGGATGAAGTGGAAGTTATCCGAGTAATCTATGATCGTTATATTCATACAAACGAGGGTGTTGCAGGAGTTGCAAAATATCTGAACCGCAATGGTTATGTAAAGAAACTAAGACAGAATAATACCATTCCGGGATTTTCAAGAGATTTTGTGAAAAATGTATTGTACAATCCTGTTTATATGGGAAAGATTGCTTACGGCAGACGAAGAACAGAAAAGAAACAGGGTACAAGAAACGAGATGCACGTGGTTGAGCAGTCGGAGTTCCCGGTTTATGAAGGACAGCACGAAGCTATCATTTCCGAAGAAGATTGGTATCTGGCACAGGAAAAGCGCAAGATCAATTCTTTTAAGCGGGAAAAGGTCAACAATCCAGACCATGCACACATCCTGTCCGGTATCTTGAAATGCCCATGCTGCGGTAAGAGTATGTACGGCAATATCGCCAAGGCGCACAGCAAGGACAAAAAAACACGGTATTATTACTACTGCAAAAATACGGTTACACCTACCGGGCATGAGTGCAGCTTCCGTCTGAATATTGAGCAGACGGAAATCAACAAATTTGTGGCGAAGGTTATCTCCGCTATGGTCAATAATCCACGGTTTGTAGAAGCGATTCAGGCGAAAATCGGAACAGCAGTTGATACAGAAGATATGGAAAAGCAGATTGCTGTCCTACAAGGGCGGCTAAAGCAAGCCTTTGGAACGAAAAGCCGCTTGGAGCGTCAGATGGATACCTTGGACCTCAATGATGCCCACTATGACAGAAAGATTTTGGACTTGCAGCGCCGCTATGATGAGCAGTATGATATCATAGAGGAAATTGAAGTTCAGATTGCCGAACTGCAAGGACAGATACGCAGCATCCAGCAGGAGAAAATCTCTGGCGATAACATTTATCGGCTCTTACTGGCATTTGATGAAGTCTACCATTCCGCAACAGAAGCGGAGCAGAAAGAGTTTATGAAAGCCTTTATTGAGCGAATTGAGATGTTCCCGGAAAAGAGAAAAGACGGTAGTTGGATAAAGAAGATCGTATTCAATTTTCCTGTGCCTGTTGATGGCGAGGAAGTGAAAGAACTTCCCTTGGAAACTGAAACAACAGTCGAGACGGTAGTGCTGTTATCTAAAGTCAAGTAAAAATCCAATAAGGTATTTTTATTATAACCATTCTGAATAATTCTAAAAAATAGAGGTGAATACTATGGAAGACCAGACACTTACAAAATGCTTCACATATTTTAGTATGGTTGGAATTTTTGACCCTGATACTATATCCCAGATGCTCGAACTTGAACCAGAGGACTCAAGTAAAATCGGTGATATTGGTATAACCGGTATAAAATTTGAATCGGCTGATTGGAATTACGGTTATTGTTATGATTATGATGTAGATGTTGACGAGCAGATGAGAAAAACAATAGCCCCTCTTATGTCAAAAATTGATATTTTGAAGAAAATTAAAAAATCTTATGATGTCGATTTTTATTTAGAAGTTGTTCCAACCGTTGTATATGGCGAATCAACACCATGCCTAGCACCATCATTGGAGGTAATGAAGTTCTGTTGTGACACACAGACAAAACTTGATATAGATTTATATGTGGATATTCCCGATAGTATATATGCTAATATAAAATCTAACTGGTAGACCTATAGATAATATTCTTTTGTCTGCAAAATCACATATTATAAAATTCCCACCATTTTCCCACCAAAAATTTATTTGGTGGGAATTTTTATTAAATTTTTTTATATATTTTTTTGTTTTTTATTTTCATTTTTTATTCATATTATTCAAATTTCGTTTTATTTTTTTACAATAAAATGGATTATTTTGTCGAATTATGAGATAATTTTTTGATTAAAAAGGTATGGAAATTTTGTTGTTTTTTATTATATAATATAAACAGGTAAGGATTTAATTAATTATCAACTTTTTTAAGGGGGTGTCATCTATGAGCATCAAATTAATTTTATTTGAACTTGGAAATAATTTTCTACCGCATTTTATAACACTTCATTTTTAACATTAAATCCTTATTAATACATTTTAGGAAATAAAGGTGATATTATGAAATACAAAGAAATAAATATTCCAGACAAAGAGATTTTTAGAAAAAAGATTAAAGAACTTTATGGCAAAGATATTGCAAATTCAGAATGTCATTTTAGTTCACGAAATTACACATTTTTATTCCATGGTTTAAAGCCATCAGTTATTCGAGTTTCTGCCAACGCAAAAAGAAAAGTTGTAGATATTAAATACGAAATGGAATGGTTAGATGATTTAAGAAAATATATGTCAGATATTACTTATGTCATTCCTTCTCTTACAAATTCCATAGCCGAAGAATTTTCAATAGACGACAATGAATACTGTGTATCACAATTTAAATTAATTCACGGCGAAAAAGCTAATGCTGAAAACAGAGATGACCAATATTTTTACAACGTTGGCAAATTGCTAGGCAAAATCCACTCTATAAGCTATAAAGAGCAAAAAGAGGGTTTGAAATTCAACAGATGTAAATGGTATGAAAAAACTTCTTTTGATTTTTCATATTTAAATGATTATGTTTCTTCCGAAATATTGTCTAAACTTCGTACAAGAATTGAAAAAATAAAATCTTATCCAGAAGTTCCGGAAACATTTGGTATGATACATGGCGATTTTCAGGTTAATAACATATTAATGGAATGGGACACTGCCAAAGCATTTAATTTTGATAATTGCTGTTATGGTTACTACATATCAGACATAGCTACAGCCCTATTTTCATTTATAGTTGACCCAGAAATTCCTTTAGAAAACAATAGAAACGACCTATTTTTTAGTTATTTAGAGCCTTTTAGAAAAGGTTATGAAACAGAATTCACACTTCCTGATACTGAATGGGATAAGTTAGATGATTTTGTGTGTTTAAGACTTTTTGAATGTGCCTGTATGCTATCTCGCACTAATACTGACACAGCATGGAAAAAAGGTGTAATACATAGACTTATAAATACAGCCTCTGCTGATAACTGTCTTGAAGCCTTTGACACACATCATAAAAACAGAGTTTTAGGAGCATAATATATTCCCTAAAAAGTAATCTAGGCTGTCGATTATATACAAATCGACAGCCTAAATTTTATAAAATAATTTGACCTTTTTCATTATATATATGAGAATAATCTTTATAATTATCTCCTATATCATCTTCATCAACAAATGGAATATAGCACAAACTTCCATTATAAATACAGAAATTAACTGTTTTTATATTTATTCTACCTTTTTCTTCAAAAGTATGGGCATCTAATTTTAAAATTGTATTATCATTCTGATAATCACTTAAATAAATATATTTGCCATCTGTTTCAAAGTAATAACAGTTACTACCTTCATACACATTTTTAATTTCCTTAGTCAACAATGACAATGAATATATGTTATCCCTATTATTTTCAAAATATATATGATTGTTGGTAACCCTCAAATGAGAAGTAGTCGCATCACTTACTTTAATATTGTCCTTTCCATTAAAGCAAATGCTGTAAATCTTATTTCCATCACTTTTATTTGCGTAATAAATTTTGTTGTTATATATATCCATATCTGTTGCGTCAATATTACTTAGCTTATACTTTTCTGTATTTTTTACATTAAATATATAAACATTCTTATTGTTATCCTTGGCACAAATATACTTTCCATCGCCACCCATTAATTTTACTCTTTTATAAATGATAGCACCTCTATGACCCTTAATAGGTACTTCTCTTAAAAACATACTGTAGTCATTATAAAAAATGCTGTCTCCAATAGGTACTATTCTACTATTTGCATAGGCTAAACTTTTTCTATTTTGAAAAACAATACCTCCAACTAAAATCGCCACAATGACTGCAAGTATCATTACTTTATTCAATAAGTTCTTCAATAAAACCACCTCTTTATTTAATGGGTATACTTTGACATATATTTTATATACCTCTTTCCAAAAGATACAACTGAAATATCATCATAATAAACCATATCAAATTCATCTTCGTCCCATTTAGCCATATAGTCAAAGTATTTAATTTCTATGTATTCTTCTGTAACTTTTTCCACCTTACCAATGGAAAAGCTATAGTCCTCATCATCATATTCACCACATTCGACTATGATATTTTCTTCATTATCCTTAAAATAATTAAAAACATTAATGAAGTTTTCAATATTAATATTTTCTGCCTTAGACGGATATATTTTTTCCTCTTTACATATATGGTTTATAAATTCGTATGTTTCATCATAACATATATTTTCAATTTCTGTTATATCAAATATGCAGAAGCCGTCAAATTGAAAATCTTCGTATATATTTACCATTATATATTTTTCATTATATTTTACAGGTACTCCACTTATATCATCAAAGGTACATTCAAATTTACAGATGTCAGATTTTCTAATAATTTTGTCCAATAGCTCCTTATTTACCATACCAACACCCCTTTTCAATTATGAGTATACTTTGACATAATTCTAGTATATCTATCCCCAAACAAAATTTCTGAAATATCACTATAATATATTTTATTTTCCAGATACCACTTTCCTACTCCATCAAATCTTTTAAATAATATGTAGTCATCTTTAACTTCTATTATTTTACCTATATTTAAAGCAGTAGTTGTATCTTCATCTACATATTTTTCAGAACAATTATCACAATATATAGTTATATTTTCATTCTTATCCAAAAAATAATTAAATATTGTTTTGTAACTATCTAACTTTATATCTATTACATTTGCTATATTGGGTTTACCATTTTCATTTTTTATTATTTTACTTTCAAATATTGCCCGTTCATTATGCTCTATTTCTTCAATACTTTCCCATTTAACTATTACATATCCGTCATACTCATAATCACAAGTATCAGCAATCATTAAAAATTTTTCATTGTACTTTATTACATAGGATAAGCCCAAAGAATATTTTGTTTTACTACTAATATAACAAAGGTCACTTTTGTCAGACACTTTTTCTAAAATATTAATCATATTTTCTCTATTCATAGTAACACCCCAATTCTATTTCCACATTCCTTTACTTAATTTTACCATATATGTTCTCACTGTCAATAAAATTATGTAACTTAAGCACCAGCACAAGCTATCAAAAAAGAGCATAAACTACTGTTTATACTCCTGCACAAAAGAAATGTCGTAAATATCTTCAAATTTAATTACAGTTTTTATTACTGTTAAGTTGTTGTATACCCTATCTATATTTGAAACCATTCCTTCCATTTCCAAATAACTATCAACATCATAATATTTTACTTTTACCATAATGCCTTTTTCTATCTTATTTAATTTTTGAGATAGCATTTCCAGCATATCATCAGTTAATTCAATTTTAGGTTCTTTTATCATCTCACATTTTTCTATTAAATCATAGTAACCTTTTAAAGGCGAAAAAGGCATAAATTGTCTTGCTCTATCACTCACCATTATGACCTCCCACAAGTTTATTTCTTATTCTTGCTGTAGCCTTATCCTGAAGACTTGAGCATCTTAAAACTGCATTTTTGCCAAATTTATTCTTGATTTCAATAATACCTTTTTGTGCCTTTATCTCCTTGTCATCATCTACTTTATCGAATAAATCAAGCTGTTGAAATTCATCTTCTTCAATATGATTAAGTCCTACATTTATTTGACGTATAGGATAATTTTTCTTTGTAGTTTCTCTATAAAGTTTTTCAAACTCTGCTGATATTTTACTATAGGAACTACTTCTAAAGTTCAATTTTCTTGTGCCACCTGTAGAAGCTGTACATTCCTTTGAATATCTTATATATAAGGATATTGAATTGGTCTTTGATTTTCTTTGAGTTAATTCTAGCACCAACTGGTCTACCATTTCATAAAGGACAATTAACGCATCATCAAAATTGTAATCATTAAATAAAATTTGTCCATTTGATATAGATTCTGTTTTAGGCTTATAATCGTGAATTTCTTTTATTGTGCAAGGCTCATACCCCTTAGAATGGTCTATTAAAAATTCTGCATTTACTCCAAATTCCTTATACAAAATGCTTTCGTCCATATGTGCAACACCATATAAATCCTGAACACCATATTTTTCAAGTCGCTTTGCTATACCCCTACCTACGTTCCATATATCCGTAATAGGTCTGTGATGCCATATAGTTTTCTTAAACTCATTTTCATCAAGAAAACCTATATTGTCTGAAACGTGTTTTGCTGTTATATCCAAAGCCACTTTTGCCAAAAACAAATTAGTACCTATTCCGGCTGTAGCACAAACTCCAGTATTTTTCATAACAGCCTCCATAAGCATAACAGCAAATTCTCTTGGTGTTTTTCCATAACTTGATAAATAAGGCGTAAAATCGAAAAAACATTCGTCTATAGAGTATATATAAATATCTTCCTTGCTCATATATTTTAAATAAATAGAATATATATTGGCTGAATATTCCATATATTTTTTCATTCTAGGCAAAGCAGTAATATATTTTACATTTTTAGGAATTTCAAAAAGTCTGCACCTGTTTTTTATGCCTAAATTTTTCATAGCTGGACTAATAGCCAGACATATTCCTCCACTACCACGAGAAGGGTCAGCAACAACAAGGTTAGTTTTAAATGGGTCTAATCCTCTTTCAGCACATTCCACAGAGGCATAAAAACTTTTTAAATCTATGCAACCATATATTTTATTCTCCACTTGCTTACCCTCCTCAAAACAGATTTTATATAAATATTATATAGAACGTTTGTTCGTAAGTCAAGTTTCAAAATTTGGATTTCTATTTAGATTTTAAACAAAAAAATCCCCTAAACAATTTTGTTTAGAGGTTAAATCAATTTTCTATATTATTCCACATATTGTTTTTAAAACAAAATTTACTACAATACACAGCACAACACCAACAACTGTAGGCAGTACTGCTGAAAAAGCAGTCCATTTTATACTTCCTGTTTCTTTCTTAATTGTCCACAATGTAGTGGCACAAGGGAAATGGTTAATAAAAAACAATGCTGTACATATAGCCGTAATAAAAGTCCAGCCGTTTTGAACGAAAATAGATTGTATATCAGCTATATTTTCAATAGAAATCAGTCCACTTCCACCTGTATAGCACATAATTATAATAGGCAAAACTATTTCATTAGCCGGTATTCCCAATATAAAACCAGTTAAAATATAGCCGTCTAATCCCATAAGTTGACCTAACGGATTTAGAAAATTTGCTATGTGGGCTAAAACACTAATTCCATTTACATTAAGATTTTGCAAAATCCATATTAATATGCCGGCCGGAGCAGAAACAACTACAGCTCTACCTAAAACAAAAAGTATTTTCTCTCTTACACTTCTTACAATAATACTCCATAGGTTCGGCTTTCTATAAGGTGGCAATTCCAATACAAAAGAGCTGTTATCACTTTTTAAAACTGTGCTACCCAATATATATGAAACAATCAATGTAATAAAAAAAGCCAATATTACAGATAAAAGAACAGCAAAAGCTGATTTTAATGTAATCAACTTTCCACCTACAAAGACACTTGCCAATATTATTATTGATGCAAATCTACCATTACAAGGCACAAAATTATTTGTAACTATTGCCAACAGCCTTTCCCTTGGAGAGTCTATAATTCTGGCAGAAATAACACCTGCTGCATTACAGCCTAAACCCATACACATCGTAAGAACCATTTTTCCATGGGATTTTGCTTTTTTGAAAATATTATCCAAATTAAAGGCCATTCTAGGTAAATATCCAAAATCTTCAAGAAATGTAAAAAGTGGAAAAAATATTGCCATAGGTGGCAACATTACTGCCACAACCCAGCTAAGGGTTCTGAACATACCCTCTACAAAAATTCCTCTTACCAACGGATGACCGACTGTCATATCCATTAAGTCATTTTCCATAACTGAAAAAATTTCAGCAAGAACAGCTGAAGGATAATTTGCTCCTACAACGGTTATCCATAGCAACAAAGCCATAAGCAAAAGCATAATTGGTATGCCATATTTTCTACTCATTACAACATTGTCAATTTTTCTGTCAATATTATCACGAAAATCTCTGCAATCTTTAACGCTCTGTGTATACACTTCTTCCGGAGTTATGGGGCAAGTGTATGCTTCCCTTTTATCAGATATATAAACAGCCTCTTTAAGTTCATTTATTCCAATACCTTTTCTGGCTTTCATAGGAATAACAGGCAAGTCAAATATCTTTTCCATAACATCTGTATTAATGCAAATACCCTTTTTTTCAGCCTCATCTAATAGATTGACACAAATTACAACATTACTCCTTATTTGTGTTACTTGAAAAACCAAAGGCAAGTTTCTTTCAAGACAAGTTGCATCAAGGACAACAACTACTACATCAATATGTTCATTTTTTAGATATTCTACAGCACATTTTTCATCTTTTGAAACCGGATTAGTAGAATAAATGCCCGGTAAGTCTACAAGCTTAAATTCTGTATCCTTATATATAAACTCTCCCTCGGCACAGTCTACTGTTTTGCCGTTCCAATTTCCTGTATGCTGGTGCATTCCTGTAAGAGCATTAAAAATTGTACTCTTTCCTGTATTTGGATTACCTACAAGGGCTACGGTTTTCTTCTTATCCATAATCACTCCTCCCCTATAGTAACAAAAATATTTTCAGCATCTTCATGTCTGACTGCTAAAACCACACCTTTTACAAAGTATGCTACAGGGTCGCCCCCTGGACTAATATGGAGAGGAATTACTCGTGCCTTTTTAGTAAAGCCCATTTCTACCAAACGTTTTTTACTGCTAATATCTGCGACACAATCTACAAAACCAACTGCACCAAGAGGTACACAGGAAAGAGGCAATTTTTTCATACAACAATCCTCCGAATGGAATTATATATTGTATTATACTTATGAAAAAACTGTTTTGTGCTTATCTTATATAATTTGTTTTAACTTTTGCTTCAGCAACTGGCTTTTCGATACCGTTATTTTTACCGGCTTCAATACACTTTAAAAGCCAAGCCATATTTTTACCAAGTTCTCTACAAGTCTGCATACCTTCTTCATCCTGAACTACTTCAGCTGGTGTGTTACCATGTACCATATTCCAGTAGTTTGAAGATACAACAGGCATATTGTTAATTGTAAAATACTTGTTTATCTGTTCAAAAGTTGATGATGCACCACCACGTCTGCAACTAACAACAGTAGCGCCTGGCTTGTAAGCTAAATCCTTACCGGCTACACCAAAAATCTTGTCAAGGAAATGAGTAAGGCTACCTGTTGCAGAAGCATAGTAAACTGGAGAACCAATTACAAAACCATCACTTTCAGCACACATATCCTTTACCTTTAAAAGAGTTTCCTTTGAAACATCTTCGCCAACATAGTAAATTTCAGTATCAATACCGAAAGAATTTAAACTTTTTGCTACTTCTGATAATGCTGTATAAGTACAACCCTTTTCATTTGGACTACCATTCATTAATAATACTTTCATTATATATAACCTCCAATTTTGTTTTTTCGTCCTGTAATTATAACATATTTTCATTTAATTTAAAATATTATATTTTCTGTTGTTATTGCTTTTTTACTGTGATATAATTAAGAAAAAATTTAACTTTTAAGAAAGAAGGTTCTATTACCTATGAAATATGTAGTATTATTATGCGATGGTTGTGCAGATTATCCTGTAAAAGAACTTGGCAACAAAACTCCATTAGAAGTTTCTAAAACTCCTAATATGGATAAACTTGCTAAAACTGCTGTTATTGGTAAGGTAAAGACAGTTGCTGACAATTTAAAGCCTGGTAGCGATGTTGCTAACCTTTCTGTTATGGGTTATGACCCTCAGGTTTGTTATACAGGCCGTTCTCCATTAGAGGCTGGTAGTATCGGTATTGATATGAAGCCAACTGATGTTTCTTTCCGTTGTAATCTTGTTACTCTTTCTGATGAACCAAATTACGAAGATAAGACTATTATTGACTACTGTGCCGGTGATATTTCAACAGAAGAAGCAAAGGTTCTTGTTGATTACTTATGTGAACACTTCAACAACGAAGAATTCCAGCTTTACTCTGGTGTAAGTTACAGACATTGTCTTATTTGGAATAATGGTACTCTTGAAGTTGGTACTCTTACTCCACCTCACGACATTACTGGTAAGCCAATTAAGGAATATATTCCAACTGCACCAAACGCTAAGAAACTTTACGATATGATGGTTAAAAGTTATGATTTATTAAAGGACCACCCTATTAACAAGGCAAGAGTTGAAAAGGGACTTCGTCCTGCTAACTCTATGTGGCTTTGGGGTGAAGGTGTTAAGGCTAGTCTTTCTCCATTTGAGCAGAAATACGGTCTTAAGGGTTCTATGATTAGTGCTGTTGACTTATTAAAGGGTATCGGTAAGTTTGCCGGTATGAATGTTGTTCACGTTGACGGTGCAACTGGTTATATTGATACTAACTTTGAAGGTAAGGCTCAGGCAGCTATTGACGAACTTGCAAAGGGTCAGGATTTCGTATATATCCACGTTGAAGCTCCAGACGAATGTGGTCACAGACACGAAATTGAAAACAAAGTTAAATCTCTTGAATTAATTGACGAAAAAATCCTTGGACCTGTTCTCAATGCCCTTGAACAGTATGACGATTACAAGGTTATGATTTTACCTGACCACCCTACTCCTCTTGATTTAATGACACACACAAACGACCCTGTGCCATTTATGATTTACAAAAAGAGTGCTCCGGCAGCAGGTGGTACATACTCTGAAGAAGGTGCTAAGGAATCTGGTATCTTCATCGAAAACGGTCCTAAGATTATGGAATATTTCATCAATTTATAATATTCAAATTTCAGGCAATATTAAATTTATAAAGGAGGTTCTATTATGGGATTAATAAAAGCAGCTTTTTCATCAATCGGAACTGTACTTGCTGACCAATGGAAAGAATATATCTATTGCGATGCTCTTGACGGTGACACACTTATGGCAAAAGGCGAGGTTCGTATAAACAAAGGCTCATCTAATACTAAAAGAAGTGACAACATTATCACTAACGGAAGTAAGATTGCTGTAAACGAAGGTCAATGTATGCTCATTGTCGAAAATGGTAAAATTGTTGATTTTACTACTGAAGCTGGTGCTTATACTTATGACACAGGAACAGAACCTTCTCTTTTTGATAGTGGCTTTTCCGGACTTAAAGAGTCTTTTGCAAAGGTAGGCAAAAGATTTACATTTGGTGGTCAGCCTGAAAATGACCAAAGAGTTTATTTCATTAACACTAAGGAAATAATGAATAACAAAATTGGCATAGGTGATGTACCTTTTAGAGACAGTGAATTTAACTTTACTATTAAAATTCAAGGCTATGGAACATATTCTTACAGAATTACAAATCCTGTTATGTTCTATACTAATGTGTGTGCAAACGTATCTGATGTTTACAAAAAAATATCTATAGATGAACAGCTTAAAACAGAGGTTCAAAGCTCATTACAGCCGGCATTAGGCAGAATTGCTTTAAAGGGTATAGCCTATGACCAGTTACCTCTTTACACTAAGGAAATTGCCAGCGAATTAAATACAGAACTTACAGCTGATTGGAATGAATTAAGAGGAATTTCCATTGTTTCTGTAGCTTTTGCATCAATTACTGTTGATAGCGAAAGTGCTGAAAAAATTTCTCGTATGCAGGAAGCAAGAGCCTTTTCTGACCCATCACTTCTTGGTGCTAGATTAGGTACTGCTCAAGCAAATGCTATGGAAAGTGCAGCTAAAAACACAAACGGTGCTGTAAATGCCTTTATGGGTATGGGTATGGCTCAAAATGCCGGTGGTGCAAATATTCAGGACCTTATGAAAATGGGTCAATCTCAACATAATACACAAAACAATACCCCTGCTCCTTGGACTTGTAGTTGTGGTCAGACCAACAACGGTAATTTCTGCTCTAACTGTGGCAAGGCTAAAAGTTGGACTTGTGAATGTGGTTCTGAAAACACAGGAAACTTCTGTTCTAACTGTGGCAAACCTCGTCAATAGGAGGTGTAGCCTATGAAAAAACGAAATTTATTTGTTACACTGCTTTGTCTTGTAGCCATAGTAATGGGTCTGAAACTCAATGCATTTGCTGACTTAGGTAATTTCAATGACTACAGCAGTGGTGGCAGTAGTTACGGTAGTGATTACAGTGGTGGTGGCTACAGTAGTGGTGGTAGCTATGGTGGTGGTTACTACTACTATAGTGATTCAGATGACAGCGATATAACAGGTTCTGATATAATACTTACTATTATTGTTATAGGTGTTGTACTTTTTATTTCCTATATAAAAACAAAGAATAGTAAAAATTCATCACCTGCTACTACTGGTGTTATGCCAACTATACAAAACCACACAGACGAAATAGTAAACGCTATTACAAAGACTGACCCAAATTTCTCAAGTGAAAAATTTATAGGTTGGGTAAAAGAAGTGTTTATAACATTACAAAATGCTTGGTCTGAAAGAGATTTTGAAAAGGTTCGTCCTTTTGAAAAAGAAGAACTTTATAAACAGCATACAGAATTGATAAAACAGTACATAGAAAATGGCAAAATAAATGTTCTTGATAGAATAAATGTAAATCAAGCATATTTATTTAAGTATTATAGAGATAGCCAATATGAATTTATGCACGTTTATATTCAGGCTCGTATGACTGATTATATTAAAGACGAAAAAACTGGCAATGTACTTAAAGGTGACCCAAATACAGAATATCATTTACAGTACATTTACACTTTTATGAGAAAAGTCGGTGTATTAACTGACCCTGTTAAAAGTGGTAAATCTACAGTTGCTTGTCCTCACTGTGGTGCTCCTACAAGTGTTACAAGTTCTGGAAAATGTGAATACTGTGGTTTCATAATTACTACTGGCGAATTTGATTGGGTACTTTCTAACATTGAAGCCGTTAAGCCAAATACAAACTTTGGTAACGGTGGCGTAGTTATTAAACAACAAAATAATGATTAATATTTTATGGGTGGACAAGTAGTTCACCCATAATTTTAGGATAAGGGTATTAAAATGAAATTTATAAAAGCATTTTTTAAGCATATATTTAATAGAGTATGGCGATTGTTACGTTGGATTATATTTGCATCAGTTACAGGTGTTATACTGGGTCTTGTTGCTGCTGCATTTAACTTTTGTCTTACAGAGGCTGTCACACTTCGTGAAACCAATGTAGGTATTGCCATTTTCTTGCCTATTGTAGGTCTTTTAATTGTTTATCTCTATAATAAATTTTCAAATGCTCAAGATAAAGGTACAAACCTTGTTCTGTCTTCTATTAATTCTGACGAACATATACCACTGAGAATGGCTCCACTTATTTTTATAAGTACAGTTCTTACACAGATGTTTGGTGGTTCAGCCGGTCGTGAAGGTGCAGCCTTACAGATTGGTGGCAGTATAGGAAATTATCTTGGAAATTGGTTTAAGTTAGACTCTAAAGACAAAAAAGTTTTCATAATGAGTGGTATGAGTGCTGCCTTTTCTGCCATATTTGGTACACCTGTTGCTGCTGCTATATTTTCTATAGAAGTTGGTAGTGTTGGTATTATGCAATATTCTGCCTTAGTTCCTTGTACTATTTCTTCTCTAGTAGCAAGTTCTATAGGAAAATCCTTAGGCTGTGAATCGCCTAATTATCTTATAAAAGGTCTTACAGAATTTAATTTGCTTACAGGTGGAAAGACAATATTGCTTGCTTGTCTTTGTGCCGGTATCAGTGTAATTTTCTGTATTATGTTACACAGCTTTGGTAAAGTATTTAAAACATTTTCACCTAACCCATACGAAAGAGTATTTTTCGGTGGTACAGTAATTTTATGTATTACTTTACTTTTAGGTACTACTCGCTACAGTGGTACAGGTATTGAAGTCATTGTATCTGCTATAGGTGGTACAGCTCGTAATACAGACTTCTTTTGGAAAATGCTTTTTACAGCTATAACACTTGCTTGTGGATACAAGGGTGGCGAAATTATTCCTTCATTCTTTGTTGGTGCTACTTTTGGTTGTGTTATTGCTCCTGTTTTAGGTTTATCTTCATCTTTAGGTGCTGCTATTGGTATGGTTTCCGTATTCTGTGGTGTTACAAATTGCCCTATTGCATCTCTTTTAATAGCCCTTGAACTTTTTGGCAAAGCACCTATACTTTACTTCCTATTAGCTATAGCTATAAGTTATATGCTCTCAGGTTATTACAGCTTGTATAAAACTCAAATAATTGCTGTATCTAAATACAAAAATGAATATGTTGATAAAAAGACACATTAAAGGAGTGTTGTATTTTGATTTATTTTGATAGTGACTATATGGAAAGTTGTAACCCAGAGATTTTAGAAAAAATTTCAGCTATAAACTTAGATAAAAATGTTGGATATGGTACAGATATGTACTGTCAATCTGCAAAAGAAAAAATAAGAAAAGCCTGTGGTTTGTCAGAAGATGCTGAAATATTCTTTTTAGTAGGTGGTACTCAGACAAATGCCACAGTAATAAAAGGTATTTTAAGAAATTATGAGGGCGTTGTTTCTGCTGATACCGGTCACGTTTCTGTTCACGAAGCCGGTGCTATTGAAACAAATGGTCACAAAGTTCTCACTATACCTCACACCAACGGTAAAATCAATCCTACTGTTTTAGATAATTACCTCAATACATACCATACTGACGATAATCGTGAGCATATGGTTTACCCAGGTATGGTCTATATTTCACACCCTACTGAATATGGTACTCTTTATACAAAAAATGAATTGGAACAAATAAGAAATATCTGTGACAAATACAACATTAAACTTTATTTAGACGGTGCTAGATTAGGATATGCTCTTTGTGCTGAAAATACAGATGTGACATTGAAGGATATTGCAAAACTTTGCGATGTATTTTATATAGGTGGCACAAAAACAGGGGCAATGTTTGGAGAAGCTGTTGTTTTCAGTAATATGAAAGTTCCTCATTTCTTTACAACAATAAAACAAAATGGTGGTCTTTTGGCTAAGGGCTGGTTGTTAGGTATTCAATTTGACACACTTTTTACTGATGACCTTTATTTCAAAATATGTAAAAACGCAATTAATCAGGCTATGAAAATAAAGAGCATTTTAATTTCAAAAGGCTACAAAATGTATATAGATAGCCCTACTAACCAGCAATTTGTTATTATGGATAATAACAAATTGAAAGAATTTGAAGGCAAGCTGTCTTACGGATTTTGGGAAAAGTATGATGAAAACAATACAGTTATACGCTTTGCTACAAGCTGGGCAACAACTGATGAGCAGGTAAGAGAATTAGAAAAGTTATTATAAACACAAAAATGTGGCACTTTTTCAAGTGCCACATTTTTGTCTGTTCAAAAGCCCAACTTAATTCAGGACTTGCTTTACAAGTGCAATACTTCTAAAGTCTTTTTTATATACAATATTGTCAGGCACTGTTTTTTATCGTTCGTTCCCTATACAAAGAACGCATTGAAAAAAATGACAATAAAAGCTTATACAAGCCGCTTGTCGGATAAAAAACGCCTTCTTTTCAAAGAAAGAAGTTAATTAATCTATCTAACCCCTTCTATATTCGATTATAGCAGTCTTTTTTACATTGTCAAGTATATTTTTATTTAAAAAATTCAACAAAGTATTTGTCAAACATAACCATATTTTAACACGTGTCTATGATAACATATAAATTTTATACCTGTTTACTATAGTTTCTAGTTTAATCCTCTTTCAGAAAGCCATTTTTCAATATGGTCAGCTATTTCTTTATTATTCTTTTCTTGAAACATAAAGCAGCTGCTACCAGTAATACCTTCCTTAGGTAAATCTACAACTGTACAATCTCCACCATCAGCATTATACTGTTTATCAAATTCATTTTTTATTGTTTTTAAAAAATTCACATTTTTGCTATTGACTTATAGCTAACTCCAAGTTGTATCATTATATTAAGAAGAAATTATAGTGATTAATAACGAGGAGGTAATCTATGAAAAAAACACTTTGCATTACATTATCTATGTTATTATTAATTACATCTATGCCCTTTTCCACTTTTGCAAAGGACATAGTTAAGTCAACAGAAACAAAAAATGGTACAAATTACGAAACAATTCAAAAAGAGGAGGACAATAATATGTCAGAAAGAGAAAAATTAGCAGTTGAAAAATTTAATGAACTTTACAAAGATAGTAAAATTCCGGAAAACATTGCCAATTCAGACTTATACAATATTGTAAATAATCTTGTATATGGTGAAATTTATCAGCAAGGTCAGCTTACTGATAAAGATAGAGAATTAATATCTCTTGTAGCACTTACAACTTTAGGAACAAACACACTTTTAAAAACTCACGTTTATTCAGCATTGAATGCCGGTTTAACTCCTGTGGAAATTACAGAAGCTGTATACCATTGTACTCCTTATGTTGGTGCAGCTAAAGCCCTTGAATCTGTAAACGTAATCAATGAAGTATTTAAAGAAAAAGGACTTGCTATTCCAACTGGTCAAGGTACTGTAACTGAAGAAAATCGTTGGGATAAAGGCAGAAAAGCACAGACTGATATTTTTGGAGCTTTAAACTTCAATAAACCAGCTGAAGATGAAGTAAGATTAGGTAGTAGTTATTTACCTGATTACTGCTTTGGCGATTTCTATACAAGAAATAGTCTTACTCTTGAACAGCACGAACTTTTAACTTTTGTTTGTATTGCAACTTTAGGTGGTTGTGAATCACAACTTACTGCTCACACTAACGGCAACAAAAATTTAGGCAAAACAAAAGATTATATGCTTGAGGTAATTACTGTTTGTATGCCATACATAGGCTATCCAAGAACATTAAATGCCGTTGCTGTAATAAATTCTGTTTACGAAGCAGAAAATAATTAATCTAGTTTAAAATGGAAACTTTTGTATACTTATCATATGTAATACTTATCATAAAACATCTTTCCCCTTATAATAAAAGTATACATTGTTTCCATTTTATATAAAAGGAGGAATTTTATGAAAAAATTTATATCCATTTTATTATCTTTACTTTTAATTCTTAATACACTAACTACTGTATTCGCTGTTGGTACAGCAATTACATTACAAGTAGATAGTAATACAATTAACATTGGTAGCCATAGTGTTACTATTGATACTGCTCCCGTTATTATTGACGGCAGAACAATGTTACCTGTCAGAGGTGTAAGTGAGGCTATGGGTGGAAATGTAGATTGGAACAATGATACAAAAACTGTTACTATTACCCTTGGTTCAAATAAAGTTGAAATGACTGTAGACAGTAAAACAGCCTATTTCAATAATAATGCACAGACTCTTGATGTTGCTCCTGTTATATTAAATGGCAGAACAATGTTACCAGCCAGATTTATTGCTGAAAGTTTTGGCTTCGATGTAAATTGGGATAATGATACAAAGACTATTTCTATTACGCCCAGGCAGGAAGCTACTACAGAGATTACTACAGTAGAAGAAAGTACAGAAACAACAACTGTTGAAAAAACTGAATCTGACAGCAAATCTCTTGTAGTGTATTTTTCAAAAATTGGCACAACAGAAAGAATTGCAAATGAAATAAAGGACATTACAGGCAGTGATATTGTAAAAATTGAAACTGTAACTCCATATCCTGAAGATTACAACGAAACAGTTGACATTGCTCAGAAAGAAAAAGCTGAAAAAGCAAGACCTGAAATCAAGACAACTGTTGATAACTTAGACGAATATGATACCATTTACATTGGATATCCTATTTGGTGGGGTACAATGCCTATGGCAATGTTTACTTTCATTGAAAATAACAATTTAGACGGAAAAACTATAATTCCATTTTCAACTCATAAAGGCTCTGGATTAGGCTCAAGTGTAAGTGATTTAAAAACTGCCCTTCCTAATTCTACTATAAAAGACGGTTTAGCTTGTAATTCATCAACAACAACTGCACAAATTAAGAACTGGATTGAAAACTCTGAAAAGTGAGGTGTAATTATATGCAAAGATTATTAGTTTTACTTGTTTTAGGTGCAATAGTATTCACTTTAAATGGTTGTGGTAACTCAAATACCACTTCTAATTCTGAAACATCAACTGAATCAACTACTATTGAACAGACAGAAAATACTGAAAGCACACCAAACAACAAAGTTTTGACAGTATATTTCTCTTGGGCATCAAATGTGGAAAATAACAATGTTGACGGTATATCTTCAGCAAGTATAGCAAATGGTAATTACCACCTTGTAGCAGATTATGTACAAAAGGCTACAAACAGCGATGTGTTCGAAATAAAGACACAGGAAAGCTATCCTGTAGACTATAACGAAACTGTTAATATAGCATCTAATGAAAAGAAAGAAAACAAAAGACCAGTTGTTACAAACCATATTGACAATATAGACGACTATGACACAGTTGTTTTGGTTTATCCAAACTGGTGGGGAACATACCCTATGGCTGTAGCATCATTCTTGGAAGAATATGATTTTACAAACAAAACTATACTTCCTATTTGCACTAACGAAGGCAGTGGTATGGGTACAAGCGAAAAAGACTTATCTGCCCTTTTACCTAACGCACAGGTAAAAGAAGGTTTAGCTATACGTGGAAGTAGTGTAGAAAATTCAGAAAATGAAATTACACAGTGGTTGAAAGACAATGGTGTAATATAAGATTTATGGACACAAAAATTGTAAGAAACATAATTAATATTGCTATGCCAATTATGATGATTACCCTTATGGCATATCAACTAATTGGCAAAGCATACCACGAATATGCCGGAACTGTACTATTTATCATTTTTATCATTCACAATATATTAAATATAAAATGGTACAGCAACCTATTTAAAGGAAGTTATACACCATATAGAATTTTAAGTACAATAATAAATATACTGCTTTTAATAACAATGATTTTACTTATGATAAGTGGCATTATTATGTCTGAATATACATTTTCATTCCTTAATATAAACTCTGGAATGGCTATTAGCAGACTTATACACTTGTCAGCCTCTCATTTAGGATTTATACTTGTGTCTATACATATGGGTATGCACCTTGGCATATTTTTACCCAAAAACACAAACAACATAAAAAAATTAGTTTTTATACTAATATCTATTTATGGTGCATATTCTTTGTATTCCAGAAAAATACTATCCTATGTTTTCCTCACTAATAAATTTATGCTTACAGATTTCAATGAAAATATATTCAAATTTGTTATAGACTACACTTCTATAATGATATTGTTTACAATCATAGGCTATATAATATCTCTTTTAATAAAGAAACATATAAAAAAGTTCTCAAATTAATGAGAACTTTTTTTTGCTTTATTTGAAATTACTTCCGTCCCAAATTTCTGTACAAATATCCTTATAGAATTCTGGTTCGTGGCATACCATTAAAATAGTACCCTTATATTCTTTTAAAACTCTTTTTAATTCGTCTTTAGCGTCTACATCTAAGTGGTTTGTAGGTTCGTCAAGAACAAGAATATTAGTTTCCTTATTCATTATTTTACAAAGTCTTACCTTTGCCTGTTCTCCACCACTTAATACATAAACCTTGCTTTCTATTTGGTCAGTTGTTAAACCACATTTAGCCAACAAACCTCTTACTTCCCCTTGATTTAAAGACGGAAACTCATTCCATACATCATCAATACAAGTATTAGTATTATCGCTCTTTATTTCCTGTTCAAAATAACCTATAAGCTGATTGCCACCAAGTTCTACAGAACCTGAAATAGGCTTAATTTCACCTAAAAGACTTCTTAAAAGTGTAGTTTTACCAATACCATTTGAACCAACAACAGCTACCTTCTGCCCTCTTTCAAGCAATAAATTTAAAGGCTTTGATAAAGGCTTGTCATATCCTATTACTAAATCCTTTGTTTCAAAAATAAGTTTGTCAGAAGTTCTGCCTGCAACAAATCTAAACTCTGGCTTTGGCTTTTCTTTTGCCAATTCAATAATGTCCATTTTATCAAGCTTTTTCTGTCTTGCTCTTGCCATACCGGCTGTAGCCACTCTGGCTTTATTTTTTGCAATAAAAGTCTGAAGTGAATTAATTTCATTTTGCTGTCTGTTATAAGCTGCTTCAAGCTGTTTTTTACCTAATTCGTATAATCTAAGGAATTCATTATAATCTCCCACATAACGTGTAATATGAGCATTTTCAACGTGATAAATGATATTTACAACATCATTTAAAAATTCCATATCGTGTGAAATAAGAATAAAGGCATTTTCATACTTTAATAAATATTCTTTAAGCCAAGCAATATGTTCTTCATCAAGATAGTTTGTAGGCTCGTCTAAAAGCAAAATATCAGGATTTTGTAAAAGCATTTTAGCAAGAAGAATTTTAGTTCTCTGACCACCGGATAAATCGTCCACATCAGAATCAAGTCCTAAATCTGTAAGACCTACACCTCTTGCAACTTCTTCAACTCTTGTATCAATCATATAGAAGTCACTTGTATCGAGAATATCCTGCAATTCAGCTGCACTTTCCATTAACTTGTCAATGTCTGCACCCTCATCGCCCATTTTTGCATATATGTCATTCATCTCTTTTTCAATATCAAATAAATAGTCAAATGCAGTTTTTAAGGCATCTCTGATAGTCTGACCTTTTTTAAGTTCAGCATGCTGGTCCATATATCCTACACGAACTCTTTTAGCCCATTCGATTTTACCCTCATCCGGCATAAGTTTATTAGTGATAATTTTCATAAATGTAGATTTACCTTCGCCATTAGCTCCGATAAAACCAACGTGTTCACCTTTATTTAACTTAAAGGAAACATCTTCGTATATTACTCTACCACCAAAAACATGGCTCATATTTTCTACTGTTAAAATGCTCATAAATTACTCCTTACATAAAAATTATAGATAGATTTTAACATTGAAAAAACAAAAAGTCAACAAAATTGACACAGTTAATATATTACACAAAAACATATTTCAATTTTTGTCAATTATGCTGTAGCACACAGCCCGAAACTTAATAAAATTAAGTATAATTATCTTTCAATACATTTATTAAAGTGAAATCTATTAATAAAATAAATTTTATTGATAATTATAAAACATATTTACAATCTTTTTATACAGTGCTATTATTTCAGACATCAAATAAAACAACGACAAATGAACAAACATTATTGGAGGTAAATTGTATATGAAAACTAGAACTGAATTTGATTCCATTGGTAGCCTTGAAATTCCTGTAGATGCTTATTATGGTGTACAGAGCCTTAGAGCAAAAAACAACTTCCATATTACAAAGAAACCTATGCACTATGAATTCATAAACAGTCTTGCTCAAATAAAGAAGGCAGCTGCTATTACAAATGAACACACTGGTCTTTTAAATTACAAAATCGCAAATGTAATATCTATTGCCTGTGATGAGATTATTAATGGAAAATTTCACGACCAGTTTATAGTTGATGCCGTTCAAGGTGGTGCTGGTACATCAGCAAATATGAATGCAAATGAGGTAATAGCAAACAGAGCCATTGAGCTTTTAGGTTGTACTAAGGGGGATTACACAGTAGTTCACCCTAATGACCACGTAAATATGGCACAGTCAACAAATGATGTAATTCCAACTGCTGGCAAACTTACAATATTAAAACTTATGCCACATTTGTTAAATGAACTTGAAGAATTATATAGTGCTTTAATTTTAAAATCAAAGGAATTTGACCACATTATAAAAATGGGTAGAACACAGTTACAGGACGCTGTTCCAATGCGTTTAGGTCAGTCCTTCCACGCATATGCCAAAGTTATAAACAGAGATATATTTAGAATAAAAGAGGCACTTAAGGAGGTAGAATATGTAAATATGGGTGGTACAGCTATTGGCACAGCTATAAACACAAGCCCCATGTATTTACACCACATTGTAGAAAATCTTTCACTTTTAACTGGTATTTCCTTTAAACAGGCAGATGATTTAATTGATGCAACACAGAACTTAGATTGCTTCGTATCAGTTTCAAATGCTTTAAAGACTTGTGCTGTAAACTTGTCTAAGTTCAGTAACGATTTAAGACTTCTTTCCAGTGGTCCAAGAACAGGCTTACACGAAATTAATCTTCCTGCAAAACAGAACGGTTCTTCAATTATGCCAGGAAAAGTAAATCCAGTAATTCCAGAGGTTGTAACACAGGTAGCCTATCTTGTAATTGGCCACGATACAACTATTACAATGGCAGCAGAAGCTGGACAAATGGAATTAAATGCCTTTGAACCGGTTTTATTCTACAATATATTTGAATCAATAGAAACTCTTACAGGAGCTGTAAACACCCTTACTAATAACTGTGTTACTGGCATTACAGCTAATGAAAAGGAATGTAGAAGTTATGTTGAACATTCTGTAGGTATTTCTACTGCCCTTTGCCCTTATATTGGCTATAAAAAATCAGCCGAAATAGCTAAACTTTCACTTAAAACAGGTAGAACCGTTAAAGAAATAGTATTAAGCGAAAACCTACTTTCAGAAAGCCAGTTAAATGAAATTTTAAATCCTGTAAATCTTACAGAACCTGAAAATGAACTAGAAACCATAGCTAAGGCTATGTAATGGAAATGATAATGACCTTTCCAGTTTCGGAAAGGTCATTTTTTTAGTTACTAAATTCATATGTTATCCCTGTTTTATACCATACATCTTTATATACAAGCATTAATTCCATTTTGAAATTATCACCTTTGTCCTCAGTAATTTTTGATTTATCAAAAGAGCCAGTAAACCCACAATATTCAAAATCTTTTGACAAATCATTAGCCTCAGTTACATCTAATCTGGATTCATTTGCACAAGTATATTCATAAGGAGAAACGTAAGGGGGCTTATATTTATCATCAATTATCAACCACTCTTTTTTACAAGCGTTGGTTGGAAATTTTTTGTTAAAAACCCAACCCTTAAAAGAAATAATATTCCCATCTTCTTTTATATATTCAATATTACTTTTAATATTTTTATTTTCTTGTATATCTAAATCCTCAATACTCTTATAGGAACCTAACTCTGATGTATATCCAAAATTCACAATTATTGCGTCATTGGTTTCCTTTATATAACCTTCTTTAGGATAAACAGGCATATTTTCAGCTATCGGTTTACATTTTTTATAAAGAATGTCATTACCTTCCTTTACATGTAATCCTAATAATTCAAAATATTTATATATTCTAAATCCGGCTGTTTCATTGGCAAAAATATTATTGCTTGCTATATCGTGATAGAATATAGATTCTATACCTATATTTTTGACATAACCCTTAAAATTACTGTAAAATGATGGTCCTGCCCCTATGAAAACCGTTGGCTTATTCCAAATAGATGAGCTATAGTCAATATTTTTATTAATATCGCTATAAATATTCCTTGCCATACTTTCATCATATTCTGACATTCTGTAAGCATCATAATTTACCATATTAACAGTAAGACAATTATTATATACAAGTATAACAAACACAATACTGCAAATGCTAATAATAATTTTTCTGCTGTTTTCTATAACAAAATATAAACATACACTTGATATTGCAAAGAAAACAGGCATATATAATGTAACTCTCGGATTAATATTATTATCGCCTGTAATTAAAAGCATTGATAAACTAAGCAAAACAAGTAAACAGGCTATAAATATATTCTTTTTCCCTTTACTGATAGCATATTTAAATAAAGCAACCACTGATATTGCTCCGTAAAAGAAGTATAAAGTTGAATTAAATAACTTATCACCTAAAAATTTAGGTACTACTTCCACCAACTGTTTAAATATATCCATAAAAGATTCACTGTTGCTATATGTAATATAATTACCTGTATAGTCATCTAAAACTACACCTACAATCTTCATTACAACAAATGTAATTCCCTTACATAAAACAATCGAAACAAACGATAATAAAATCGGTGTTATTAAATCTCTCATATTTATTTTATCGTTTAAAATAAGCATAAAAAATACAAGCATCAATACTATTACTATACCTGTTTCAAGATTAAATACTATAAAGCAATTCAAGCATATTATGGATAATAAAGATAAATAGCTGTTTCCAATATTTTTCATATATCTATAATATAGATACACAATCAACACTGCACATAAATATATAAGTCCAAATTGTAATAAATTCTGTTCAAAAATGAATTTATAGGCAAAAGTCGGATAACTTAATAATGTTATAGAAAATATACAACCTGCTATATTATTAAATTTACCCTTTGAAATAATCCTATATAAATTTACCAAAATATGATTAGCAAATACTATGAGCAAAAAACAAGTGACCATATAAAAAGTAGGAACAAAATATCTGATATTAAAGACAGAATTAATAATATTTAACCCAAAACGACCTGTTTCAAATAATCTCCAATCCAATGAACGAGCTATATTTTCATCATCTACACCAATAGTACAATTAAACATAGCAAACCCATAGGCAAGTATAATGGTTATAATGTTAGAAAACCAAAATATTTTAGAATTTTTACCTTTTATTACATCTAATAATCTCATATAAATCCCACCTCTCTTTATTTCAGTTTATCACAAAACACTTAATATGTAAATATTAAGTATTACTGAATTAAATTATAAATCAAGGTGGAATTTTAAATAATATATATAAATATAAATTTGCAACATTATATGTAATATTTTCCATTTATCCCCTATTTATTTTATACAAAAAAAGAGAGGATACAACGTATCCTCTCAAAAAAATCAAATTAAACTAATTCGATGATTACAACTTCAGCGCCATCACCACGTCTAGCACCAATCTTAATCATTCTAGTGTAGCCACCATTTCTGTCAGCATACTTAGGAGCAACTTCTTCGAACATATGGTTAGCCATATCAATGTTCTTAGTGTTAGCCTTCTTCTTTCTGCCGTTAGCAGGAGCTTCAACTACTGGGTAGAAGTAGCTTAACATCTTTCTTCTAGCGTTAAGTCTTGAAGGCTGATCCTTCTTGATAGTCTTTTCAACTTCATCAAAAACAGTAACCTTCTTACCGTCTACAACGTTCTTTACTCTCTTGCCATCAGAATCCTTCTTAGCAACCTTTGCTGTTACAGTTACTTCATCGAAGTTATCCTTTTCCTTAACTGCAAGAGTGATTAACTTTTCAGCAATTCTTCTGATTTCCTTAGCCTTAGCTTCAGTAGTCTGAATCTTGCCATGGTATAATAAATTAGTTACCTGGTTACGAAGCAATGCTTTACGCTGACTTGCTGTACGACCAAGTTTTCTATATCCAGCCATTAACTTAATCCTCCTTAATCGTCACTTGGACTTAAACTCAATCCAAGTTCTTCTAACTTTTTAAGTACTTCGTCTAAAGACTTACGTCCAAGATTACGTACCTTCATCATATCGTCTTCAGTCTTATTTGCCAAGTCTTCAACAGTGTTGATACCAGCTCTCTTAAGACAGTTGTAAGAACGAACTGAAAGGTCAAGTTCTTCAATACTCTGTTCAAGAACCTTTTCCTTAGTTCCAACTTCTTTTTCAACGAGAATTTCAGCATTTTTAGCACTGTCAGACAAGTCAACAAATAAGCACAAATGCTCATTTAAAATCTTAGCACCTAAACTTACTGCATCATCAGGAGAGATTGTACCATCAGTCCATACTTCAAAAGTAAGTTTATCATAGTCAGTAATCTGACCGACACGAGTATCCTCTACCTTAAAGTTTACTCTTCTAACTGGAGTATAAAGAGAGTCTACAGGTATCATTCTAAGGGGTTGGTCAGCCCTTTTATTTTTAGAGGCTTCTACGTAGCCACGACCTTTTGTTATGGTAATTTCCATAAAAAGCTTGCTGTCTGCACCACCGCTTAAAGTAGCAATGTGTAAATCTGGGTTAAGGATTTCGATATCAGAGTCAACTCTAATATCGCTAGCCTTAACTTCACAATCACCACTTGCGTCGATGTAAGCCATTTTTGGCTCATTGCTTTCGCTGTTGTTCTTAATAGCAAGATTTTTAAGATTCAAAATAATTTCAGTAACGTCTTCCTTAACACCAGGAATAGTGCTAAATTCGTGAAGAACGCCATCTATCTTTACGTTGCTTACAGCAGCACCAGGTAATGAAGAAAGTAAAATTCTTCTAAGTGAATTACCAAGAGTAGTACCATAGCCTCTTTCTAAAGGCTCTACTACAAAGCGACCGTAAGTCTCATTCTGTTCTGCAATTTCGATACGAGGTTTTTCAAATTCAAACACTCAGCCCAACCTCCTTAAAAATAGTTAAAAAACATTTACCAAAAGCCATACTTTGCCAATTATTACTTAGAGTACAATTCGACAATAAGTGTTTCGTTTACAGGTAAATCTAACTGTTCTCTCTTTGGAAGTGTTACAACACTACCCTTGAGGTTATCGTGGTCAGCAGATAACCACTCAGGAACGATACGAGTTGAAGTAACTTCAAGAACCTGCTTAAATCTTTCAAGGTCCTTCTTAGTTTCCTTAATTTCGATTACATCGCCAACCTTAACCTGAATAGATGGGATGTTAGCCTTCTTGCCGTTTACAGTAACAAGATTATGTCTTACAACCTGTCTTGCTTCCTTTCTAGTACGACCATAGCCTAATCTGAAAACTACGTTATCAAGTCTTGTTTCAAGAAGCTGAAGTAAGTTTTCACCAGTAATACCGTTCATCTTATCAGCTTTCTTATAGTAGTTTCTGAACTGCTTTTCAAGTACGCCGTAAATGAACTTAACCTTCTGCTTTTCCTTTAACTGAACGCCGTATTCACTTAACTTGCGCATATTTCTTTTACGATTGCCTAACTTCTTAGAAGAGCCGAGTACACTAGGTTCAATACCAAGGTATCTGCATCTCTTAATGATAGGACCCATATCTCTAGCCATTAATAATGTACCTCCACAAATATATTCTACACTGTATTAAAATTAAACTCTTCTTCTCTTAGGTGGTCTACAACCATTGTGAGGAACAGGAGTAACATCCTTAATCATAGTAACGTCAAGACCAACTGTCTGTAAAGCTCTGATAGCAGCTTCACGTCCTGAACCAGGACCCTTAACGAATACTTCAACAGTCTTTAAACCATAATCCTTAGCAGCACCTGCAGCCTTTTCAGCAGCCATCTGTGCAGCATATGGAGTAGACTTCTTAGAACCTCTGAAACCTAATTCGCCAGCACTTGCCCATGATAAAGCATTACCAGCAGCATCTGTAATAGTAACAATTGTATTATTAAAAGTTGACTGTATATGAGCTTGGCCACGTTCAACAACTCTTCTGTCACGACGTCTACGGCCTGCAGCTTTCTTTACTGTCTTTGCCATTAAATTAACCTCCTTAAATCAATTACATTGATTAATTATTTCTTCTTGTTCGCAACAGTTCTTCTAGGACCTTTTCTTGTTCTAGCGTTTGTCTTAGTCTTCTGACCTCTACATGGAAGACCTCTTCTGTGACGAATACCTCTGTAACAACCGATTTCCATAAGTCGCTTGATGTTCATAGCAACTTCTCTTCTTAAATCACCTTCAACAAGTGTATGAGTTTCATCGATAGCTTCTCTAATCTTTGCAACTTCATCATCTGTAAGGTCTCTAACTCTAGTGTCTGGATTAATACCAGTCATAGATAAAATCTTGTCTGCCTTAGCACGTCCGATACCGAATACATAAGTAAGGCCGATTTCAATACGCTTTTCTCTAGGTAAATCAACACCCGCAATACGAGCCATTCTTTGCACCTCTTTCTTGTAATAAAATTACAGTTTCTTATAATAATTTCGGTATGATATTTTAATTTTAGCACAGGATATAACCTGTTACCTAGGGGCAGCCGCTCCCCATCTAACGGTACTTGGGCCTTTAAGGGCAATTAACCCTTTCTAACCATATTATATACACTAAAATAAAATACTTACCGAATACTGAGTATATCACACTTGTTTTTATAAATCAAGTGTTTTTTTACATTTTTTTGAAAAATATTTAATTTTTTTTATTTTCCGTAAAAATAAGCACAGGGCTGTCACCAGCCCTGTCCCATAATCTGTATAGTAACAGATGCCGGGCATATTAAAATATCAGCCCTGTCTCTGCTTATGCTTAGGGTTTTCGCAGATAATTCTAACTGCACCCTTTCTCTTAATTACTCTACATTTTTCACACATTGGTTTAACTGATGGTCTAACCTTCATTTGAATTCTCCTTTCATTTACCTCTCCAGGTAATACGTCCTTTACTCAAATCGTATGGTGACATTTCAATTTTAACCTTGTCACCTGGTATTATTCTGATAAAGTTCATTCTTAACTTACCTGAAATATGGGCAAGAATCTGATGTCCATTTTCCAGTTCAACTGAAAACATAGCATTTGGAAGTTTCTCGAGGACAGTGCCTTCTACTTCTATTACGTCATTTTTTGCCAAGGCTTTTTACCTCCTTAAAATCAATTACAAGTTTTATTATACTTTGCCAGAGCTTTTCTTATATGGGAATCATTAATATATAATTCATTCTCCAGCATATTTTCAATCTCAGAATTTACTTCATTTGAAATCTGAATATGAATTTTCTTCTTTTTCTTTGGTTTTTCAAGTGTTCTCAACTTTCCGTCTGCTATATAGGCGTATGTGTCATCACTGTGCAATACGATAAACGCACCACCTTTATCATGACCGGCCTTTGAGAAACATATTTGACCTTTTTTCAACAATTCCTTCACCTCTTATACTAAGGTTAATAGCTCAGGCTCATTCTCTGTAACCAGCACAGTATTCTCATAATGAGCTGAATCACTGCCATCATTAGTCACAACAGTCCATCTATTAGGAAGTGTATGTACTTTATAAGTACCTACAGTTACCATTGGCTCGATTGCAAGTGTCATACCCTTTACAAGTTTTGGACCCGGTCTTCCTGTTCTATAATTAGGTATCTCTGGGTCCTCGTGCATATCACGTCCGATACCATGTCCAACATAATCACGAACAACGCCGTAGCCATTACTCTCAACATAGTCTTGAATAGCAGCTGATACCTTGTTCAAGTAATTACCTACTTTTACTAATTTAACGCCTTCAAAGAAGCTTTCTTTTGTAATATCAATAAGTCGTTGCCTTTGTTCTGAAATTTGACCTACACCGAATGTTCTCGCAGCATCGCCATGAAAACCATCGATATATGCACCAGTATCAATTGAAATAATGTCGCCCTCTTTTAAAACAGTATTGCCTGACGGAATACCATGAACGACTTGTTCATTAACTGAGGCACAAATTGAGGCCGGATAGCCATACAATCCCTTAAAAGAAGGAACTGCCCCACAAGAACGAATATATTCTTCAGCAATTCTATCCAATTCCTTAGTTGTAATACCAGGACGGATACTCTTTTCAATTAAGTTAAGTGTTTCACCAGTAATTCTACCAGCAATACGCATCTTCTCAATATGACTTTCCTTCTTTATCGTAATAGACATTACTATTTATCCTCTAAGGCATTAACAACGGCATTAAATATTTCATCAATATCGCCTACGCCGTTAATTTTAACCAACAAACCTTTTTCATCGTAATAGTTAATAACTGGAGCAGTTGTTTCATGATAAACCTTAAGTCTATTCTTAACTGTTTCTTCGTTATCATCCTTACGCTGAATCAAAGCTTCACCACAAGCATCGCATATGCCGTCCTGCTTTGGTGGATTATACTTAACGTGGTACATTGAACCACACTTTGGGCAACCTCTTCTGCCTGTCATTCTGTCAACAATAATGTTATCATCAACATCAATACAAACAACCTTATCAAGAGGACCTGTAATAGCATCAAGACCTTCTGCCTGAGATACATTTCTTGGATAACCGTCAAGAATGTAACCATTCTTACAGTCATCAGCTTTAATTCTTTCAGCTAACATTGCAGAAACGATTTCGTCAGAAACAAGACCGCCTGCATTCATTATTTCACTAACCTTTTTGCCCAGTTCTGTACCCTGCTTCATCTGCTCTCTTAATAAATCACCAGTTGAAATATGAGCTATTCCGTAGTGCTTAGAAAGCTTCTTAGCCTGAGTACCCTTGCCTGCACCTGGACAACCGATAAGTACTAATTTCATAATTTAATACATCTCCTAAAAAAGAGCCGGGAGACCCGGCTCCTTTATATAGTTTAATCTTATTTATTTAAAAAACCTGTATAATGTCTCTTAACAAGCTGTGATTCAAGCTGCTTGATAATTTCAAGAGCAACGCCTGTTACGATAAGTAATGTTGTACCACCGAAGCCCATATTTACGCCTGTTACCCAGTTTAATACAACTGGAACCATAGCAATAATTGAATAAGCGAATGCACCAATAAGTGAAATTCTATCAACTATTCTCTGGATATAATCAGATGTAGGCTTACCAGGTCTAATACCAGGTACAAAACCACCATTCTTCTTCATGTTTTCTGCAACTTCAACTGGGTTGAATGCAAAAGAAGTATAGAAGAATGTAAAACAGAAAATAAGAATTACATATAATACTGCACCTACAGGATGGTGTGTAGATAATACATTTGAAATCTTAGAAAGAGTTGTACTCTGTATTAACTGATTGATAGTATATGGGAACTGTAAAATAGAAATAGCGAAGATGATAGACATAACACCAGCAATATTTACCTTAATAGGAATAAATGAAGTCTGTCCACCAACCATCATTCTACTTCCACCTGCAAGTTTATTTGAATACTGTACAGGAATACGTCTTTCGCCATCTGAAACTAAAACAACGAAAACCATAACTACGAATAAAATTGCGAGAATAACTACAATCTTAACCCAACCCATAGCACTGCCTGAAGCAGCTGTAATAAGGCTATTAACTCCAGTACCTAAACCAGAAAGGATATTAGCAAAGATGATGAATGATGCACCATTACCAATACCTATTTCAGTTAATTTTTCGCCTAACCACATAATAAAGATAGTACCGGAAACCATTGTAAACAGAGCTACAATATAAACATACCAGTTAGGGTTTTTAAAAGCACTGTGAATTGTGTACACCTGTCCGGCACCCTGTAAGAACGCCAATGCAACAGACATCACTCTAGTGTACTGAGAAATCTTTTTTCTTCCCTCTTCACCATCTTTTTGTATCTGTTCCAATCTTGGAATAGCAACTGTTAAAAGCTGCATAATGATAGAGGCAGTAATGTATGGTCCAATACCCATAGCGAATATTGTACCATAGTTACCTCCGGTAATAAGTGAGTAGAGAGTATCGCTAGCACCGGCATTATGCAGGGCATTAATATTAATACCCGGCACCGGAATAAAAGTACCCAAACGCACTATTACCAATACTATTAACATATTCAATAACTTAGCACGTATTTCCTTAACTTTGAATGCGTTCTTAAGTGTACTAAACAATTAAATCACCTCAGCTTTTCCGCCTGCGGCTTCAATTTTCTCCTTTGCAGAAGCGCTGAAATAATTTACCTGAACTGTAAGTTTCTTTGTGATTTCGCCCTGACCTAAGATCTTAACGCCATCTCTTGGGTTAGATACAAGACCCTTAGACTGTAATGCCTTGATATCAACTACGTCGCCGTCGTTAAATACATCTAAAAGAGCTAAGTTGATAGCAACGATGTTCTTAGAATTAATGCAAGTGAAACCTCTCTTAGGAATTCTTCTATATAATGGCATCTGACCACCTTCGAAACCTGGTCTTACGCCACCACCTGAACGAGACTTCTGACCGTCACGACCTCTACCTGCAAACTTACCGTTGCCTGAACCGTGACCTCTACCCTTACGGAACTTCTTTGTCTTTGCGCCGTCAGCTGGCTTTAATTCATTTAAAAACATTTAGGTACACCTCCTTAAATTAAATTTCCTCTACCTTTACAAGGTGCTTAACCTGGTTAAGCATACCTCTAATTGCAGCATTGTCCTGCTGCTCAACAGTTGAGTGAAGCTTGTTCAAGCCGAGAGCCTGAACAGTCTTTCTATGTTTAGGGATTGCACCTATTGTAGACTTTACTAATGTAATTTTTAACATCTCAATATCCCCCTTAACCAAGAATTTCTTCAACAGTCTTGCCTCTAAGCTTAGCAATCTTCTCTGGAGAAGTTGAATTTGCTAAACCGTCGATTGTAGCACTAACTACATTTCTCTTATTACGAGAACCTAAAGACTTTGTTCTGATATTTTTGAAACCTGCAAGTTCAAGAACGGCACGAGCTGGACCACCTGCGATGATACCAGTACCTTCTGGAGCTGGCTTTAAAAGAACTGTTGCTCCACCGAACTTACCATAAATTTCATGGTAAAGACTACCATTTTCATTTAAGTCAACCTTGATGATATTCTTGATTGCATCATCCTTACCCTTGCGGATAGCATCAGGGATTTCAGTTGCCTTACCTAAGCCTACGCCTACGTGACCATTACCGTCGCCTACTACTACTAAAGCAGCGAAACGCATAGTACGACCACCTTTAACTACCTTTGTTACTCTCTTAATGGTAACTACGTTATCCCTTAAATCGAGAGCGCTAGTATCGATTTTTGTTCTCATGTGTTCCCCTCCTTATTAGAATTGTAAGCCGGCTTCTCTTGCTGCGTCAGCTAAAGCCTGGATTTTGCCTGTATAAACAAAACCGCCTCTATCAAAAACTACTTCTTTAATACCTTTTTCAATAGCCTTCTTAGCTACTGTTTCGCCAACAACTTTAGCAGCTTCTACAGTGTTTGTAAATTCAACCTTGCTCTTAACGTCAGCTTCCATAGTTGATGCAGCACAAATTGTGTTGCCTACTGTATCATCAATAATCTGTGCATAGATATGCATGTTTGATCTAAATACTGCTAATCTAGGTTTCTGAGCTGTACCTGAAATGTTATTACGAAGTCTGTAATGACGCTTTGCTCTAGCTACAGCACGTGATGGCTTTCTAATCATTGCACATTCACTCCTTTATTATTTCTTACCAGTCTTACCAACCTTACGTCTGATAGTTTCAGTTGTGTACTTAATACCTTTACCCTTGTATGGTTCTGGTGGTCTCTTAGTTCTGATTTCAGCTGCGAACTGACCAACCTTTTCCTTGTCGATACCGCTTACAGTAATCTTGTTACCGTCAACCTTAGTTTCGATACCTTCAGGGTCTTCCATTTCTACTGGGTGAGAGTAGCCAAGAGTTAAAGTTAACTTCTTACCAGCCTTTGCTGCTCTGTAACCAACACCGTTGATTTCGAGTTCCTTAGTATAACCATTTGTAACACCTTCAACCATGTTGAAAATAAGTGTTCTAGTTAAACCGTGTAAAGACTTATATCTCTTTAAGTCGCTAGGTCTTGTTACAATAACTTCTGAACCTTCAACCTTAATATCTAAATCATCTACTAATTTACGAGTTAAAGTACCCTTAGGGCCCTTAACTGTAATCACGTTACCTTCCTCAAGCTTAACTTCTACGCCGGCAGGAATAGCAACAGGTAATTTACCAATACGTGACATTCAATTTACCTCCTTCTATTACCATACGAAGGCGATAACTTCGCCGCCAACGCCGAGCTTTCTGGCTTCCTTATCAGTGATAACACCCTTGTTAGTAGAAACAATAGCTGTACCCATACCGCCTAAAACTCTTGGTAACTCATCCTTGTTAGCATAAATTCTAAGACCTGGCTTAGAAATTCTCTTGATACCTGAAATAACCTTTTCGTTCTTGTTGGCACCATACTTTAATGTAATGCGCATTGTCTTCTTAACGCCGTCTTCTATAACTTCATAACCTGCTACATAGCCTTCCTTAACGAGGATATCAGCAATAGCCTCTTTCATCTTACTGCAAGGCATTTCTACTGTATCGTGCTTAGCAGTGTTAGCATTTCTAATTCTAGTGAGCATATCTGCAATAGGATCACTCATTGACATTTGAAAAAACCTCCTTTCAATTACCAGCTGGCCTTCTTTACTCCAGGGATTTCACCCTTGTACGCTAATTCACGGAAACAAATTCTACAAATACCGAATTTTCTCAAGTAAGCATGTGGTCTACCGCAAATTCTGCAACGAGTATAGCTCTGAGTTGAAAACTTAGGTTTTTTTGCTTGCTTAACCTTCATTGATGTCTTAGCCATAATTGTTTTCTCCTCCTTATTTCTTAAATGGCATACCGAATAATCTAAGAAGCTCTCTTGCTTCTTCATCAGTATTAGCTGTTGTTACAAATACAATATCCATACCTCTGATTTTATCAATCTTATCAAACTGAATTTCAGGGAACATTAACTGTTCCTTGATACCTAATGTGTAGTTACCTCTACCATCGAAAGAGTTAGCACTTACACCACGGAAGTCACGAACTCGAGGAAGAGCGATGTTGATGAGCTTACTTGCAAAGCTGTACATCTTTTCACCTCTTAAAGTTACCTTACAACCGATAGGCATACCTTCACGAAGTTTGAAATTGGCAATAGACTTTCTTGCCTTAGTTACGATTGGCTTCTGACCAGAAATGATAGTCATATCATTTACTGCATTGTCGATAGCCTTAGAGTTATCTTTTGCTTCACCAAGTCCCATGTTGATAACGATTTTTTCAATCTTTGGAACTTCCATAATATTCTTGTATGAGAATTTAGCTACCATTGCTGGTACTACTTCATTAACATAATATTCCTTAAAAGCGTTCACGTTTAGTTACCTCCTTCCCAGATTAGTCGATTACTTCGCCAGTTGACTTAGCAATTCTCTGCTTTACACCATCTGTAACCTTGTAACCAACTCTGGTAGGCTTGCCTTCGTGTAAAAGCATTACGTTAGATACGTCAATAGCTGCTTCTTTAGTAATAATACCGCTGTTTGGATTCTGTGGGCTAGCCTTTACGTTCTTCTTAACCTGGTTAACACCTTCAACAACTACCTTGTTGCTCTTTGTAATAACCTGGATAACCTTACCTGACTTGCCTTTATCCTTACCTGCAATAATCTGAACTTTATCGCCTTTTTTAATCTTCATACTGACCCTTACCTCCTATTATAATACTTCAGGTGCAAGAGACAATATCTTCATATACTGCTTCTCTCTGAGCTCTCTTGCAACAGGTCCAAAAATACGAGTACCTCTAGGGTTTTTATCTTCTTTGATAATTACAGCTGCATTTTCATCGAACTTGATGTAAGAACCATCTGGTCTGTGAGTACCCTTTACAGTTCTAACAACAACAGCTCTGACTACTTCGCCCTTCTTAACAACGCCGCCTGGTGTTGCATCTTTAACAGTAGCAACTATAACATCACCAATATTAGCATATCTTCTTGTTGAGCCGCCTAATACTCTGATACATAATAATTCTTTAGCACCTGAGTTGTCTGCGACAGCCAATCTGCTTTCCTGCTGAATCATTGTGTTTCCTCCTTATATTCAGGAATTACTTAACCTTTTCTACGATAGAAACAAGTCTCCATCTCTTATCCTTAGATAAAGGTCTAGTTTCCATAACCTTTACTTTATCACCAATCTGACACTCATTATTCTCATCGTGAGCCTTTAACTTGTAAGTTGTCTTTACAATCTTCTTGTATAATGGATGTCTTACGTTATTTTCAACTGCAACAACGATTGTCTTGTCCATCTTGTTGCTAATTACTTTACCAATTCTTGTTTTACGAAGATTTCTTTCCACTTGAAACTTCCTCCTTCCATTATGCAAATATTAAAGAGCCTTTTCCTTCTGAGTCAAAACTGTCTGAATTCTAGCAATATTCTTACGAACTAATGTAATTCTTGAAGTGTTGCTCAACTGGTTAGTGGCATTCTGAAATCTTAAGTTAAATAATTCCTTCTTAGCTTCTACTAAATCGTTATTTAACTCAGCAACAGTCTTTGAATTTAATTCTTCAATAAACTCCTTAGTTTTCATTCTTGTCACACTCCTTTTCCTGGTCAGCGCGTGAAACGATCTTGCACTTGATAGGTAACTTATGAACAGCAAGTCTTAAAGCTTCTCTTGCAACTTCTTCAGATACACCTGCAATTTCAAACATAACTCTACCTGGCTTAACAACAGCTACCCAATATTCAGGAGCACCTTTACCAGAACCCATTCTTGTACCGGCTGGCTTAGCTGTAACAGGCTTATCAGGGAAGATTTTAATCCAAACCTGACCACCACGCTTAATATATCTTGTCATTGCGATACGGGCTGCTTCAATCTGGTTAGACTTGATCCAGCATGGCTCTAAAGCCACAATACCGTAATCACCGTAAGTAATCTTGTTGCCTCTTAAAGCCTGACCTCTCATACGGCCTCTAAACTGCTTACGTCTTTTAACTCTCTTAGGCATTAACATTACTGAACACTCCCTTCTGCAACTTTCTTCGCAGGAAGAACCTCACCTTTGTAAATCCAAACCTTAACACCAATCTTACCATAAGTAGTGTTAGCTTCTGCAAAACCATAATCGATATCTGCTCTTAAAGTCTGAAGAGGAATAGTACCTTCATGGTATGTTTCTGTACGAGCCATTTCAGCACCGCCAAGTCTACCGCTACAAGTAGTCTTGATACCCTTAGCACCAAACTTCATAGCTGTCTGCATAGCCTTCTTCATTGCACGACGGAAAGTTACACGATTTTCAAGCTGTCTTGCAATATCTTCTGCTACTAACTGGCTGCTTGTTTCAGGTCTCTTAATTTCTTCAATGTTAACCATAACCTTCTGGCTAGTCATTGTCTGAAGTTCAGCACTTAATTCCTGAATTGCAGAACCCTGTCTACCGATTACGATACCAGGCTTTGATGTATATACTGTAATTTTAACTCTTTCGTTTGTTCTTTCGATAGCAACCTTAGCAACACTTGAGTTTGCTAATTTGTTCTTAACGAAAGTTCTAAGCTTATTGTCTTCAACTAAGAAGTTAGCGTAGTCCTTCTTATCAGCGTACCAAGTTGAATCCCAATCCTTGATAATGCCAACTCTTAATCCATGTGGATTTACTTTCTGACCCATGGTTGACCTCCTTATTTCTTCTCATCTAAATATATTGAGATGTGAGCAGTCTTCTTGTTAATTCTGTATGCTCTACCCTGAGCTCTTGGACGAATTCTCTTAAGAGTTGGTCCCTGATTAGCTACAACATCTGCAACATAAAGATTATTCTCGTCTAATTCATTATTATTTACTGCATTAGCAATAGCAGATTTTAAAACCTTTTCAATAATTTCGGCAGCGTATCTTGGAGAGTACTTTAAAATACCCATAGCTTCAATAACGCCTTTACCCTTAATCTGGTCTAAAACGATTCTAGCCTTTGTATCAGAAATTCTTACGAACTTTACATGAGCCTGTGGACGTCTGTCCTTGTTCTGCTCATTTCTAGCTTTCTTTACCTGGCTTCTATGTCCCTTTGCCATTTAAGGTTCCCTCCTTCCAACAATTGTTTATTATCTAGCGCCTGACTTTTTCTCTGCGTCTTTACCGTGACCTCTGTAAGTTCTTGTTAAAGCGAATTCGCCTAACTTGTGACCTACCATATCCTCTGTAACGAATACAGGAACGTGCTTTCTACCATCATGAACGGCAATTGTGTGACCAATCATTTCTGGGAAAATAGTAGAACGGCGAGACCAAGTCTTTATAACATCCTTTGTATTGGCTGCATTCTGAGCTTCTACCTTCTTCATAAGGTGTTCGTCACAGAATGGTCCTTTTTTAAGTGATCTACTCATTTTAGGTCCTCCTATTATTTATGTCTACTACGAACTATATACTTGTTGCTTGCTTTATGCTTCTTTCTTGTCTTATAACCAAGAGCTGGCTTACCCCATGGAGTACAAGGAGCTGGACGACCGATAGGAGCTCTACCTTCACCACCACCGTGTGGATGGTCGTTAGGGTTCATAACAGAACCACGAACTGTAGGTCTGATACCCATGTGTCTCTTCTTACCTGCATTACCAATGTTGATAAGTTCGTGGTCGATATTACCTACCTGACCAATTGTAGCCTTACACTTAACTGGTAATAATCTCATTTCGCCAGATGGTAATCTAACTGTACCATACTTAGCATCCTTAGCCATTAACTGAGCAACGTTACCTGCTGAACGAACTAACTGTCCGCCTGCACCTGGTACCATTTCAATGTTGTGAATTTCAGAACCAACTGGAATAGCACTTAATGGTAATGCGTTACCAACTCTAACTTCAGCTTCAGCACCGCTCATGATTGTTGTACCAACCTTTAAACCGTTTGGAGCAAGAATGTATCTCTTTTCACCATCAGCGTAGTTGATTAAAGCGATATTAGCTGTTCTATTTGGATCGTATTCGATTGCTGCTACAACACCAGGAATACCATCTTTATTTCTCTTGAAGTCGATTAATCTATACTTCTTCTTAGCACCGCCACCGATGTGACGAACTGTTATCTTACCCTGATTGTTACGACCTGCAGTAGTCTTAATGTGAACTACGAGGCTTTTTTCAGGAGTAGACTTAGTGATTTCAGAGAAGTCAGAAACTGTCATCTGTCTTCTTGAAGGTGTATAAGGTTTAAATCTCTTAATACCCATTTTTTACACTCCTTTATCAAAAATTATCACACTCAATCGTGTGTCTATCCGTCAATTAATTACATACCCTGGAAAATTTCGATTTCCTTGCTTTCTGCTGTAAGCTGAACAATAGCTTTCTTTCTGTTGTTTGTCTTACCGAAAGTATAGCCACGTCTCTTAGTCTTACCTGAAATATTCATTGTGTTAACACTTGCTACCTTAGTGCCTTCAAACATCTTTTCAACAGCCTGCTTGATGTCAATCTTAGTAGCTTCTGGATGAACATAGAAAGCGTACTTCTTGTTAGCCATTTCATTCATTGACTTTTCAGTAATAACTGGCTTTAAAATAACGTCATAATACTTGATATTAGCCATTATGCGTACACCTCCTCAATCTTCTCTACTGCTGCCTTAGTAACAACAACTGAATCATACTTTAAGATATCGTATACATTGATTGTGCTTACTGAAGCTGTCTTTACAGTAGGGATATTTCTTGCAGCTACAACTGCCTTTTCGTTTGCATCTTCAAGAACAACTAAAGACTTGTTTACGTTGAGGTTGTTTAATACCTTAACCATTTCCTTAGTCTTCATTTCTGGTAAATTGATTTCGTCAACTACTACGAACTTACCGTCATTTACCTTAGTAGTTAAAGCAGACTTTAACGCTAATCTCTTAACCTTCTTGTTAAGCTTGAAAGAGTAATCTCTTGGCTTTGGAGCGAATACAACACCACCGCCAGTCCACTGTGGTGAACGTGTTGAACCCTGTCTAGCTCTACCTGTACCCTTCTGTCTCCAAGGCTTTCTACCGCCTCCGCGAACTTCTGCACGAGTTAAAGCACTCTGTGTACCCTGTCTCTTGTTTGCAAGATACTGTACAACTGCCTGATGCATAACATGTGTATTAACTTCTACAGCAAAAATGCTGTCATTTAATTCTATTGAACCAACTTCGCTACCGCTCATGTTGAATACTTTTACGTTTGCCATTATCGGTCTTCCTCCTTTCGTAAAGATTAATTAGCCTTTACGCTATTCTTAATAACAAGAACTGCATTCTTAGGACCTGGAACAGCACCCTTAATGAGTAATAAGTTCTTGTCTGCGTCAGCTCTTACAACTTCAAGGTTCTGGATTGTAACCTTAACTGAACCCATGTGACCTGCCATCTTCTTACCCTTCTTAACCTTACCAGGAGTAGTGGCAGAACTTAATGAACCAACAGCTCTGTGGAACTTAGAACCGTGACCCATAGGTCCTCTTGACTGTCCGTGTCTCTTAATAGGACCCTGGTAACCATGACCCTTAGAAACGCCAGTTACGTCAACCTTGTCGCCTGCTGCAAATACGTCAGCTTTGATTTCAGCACCTACTTCATAGTTTGAAGTATCATCTAATCTGAATTCCTTTAAAACCTTCTTAGGTTCTACGCCAGCCTTATCAAAGTGACCCTTCATAGGCTTAATAACCTTATTAACCTTTACTTCGCCGAAACCAACCTGGATAGCTTCGTATCCGTCGTTTTCAACTGTCTTCTTCTGAGTAACAACACAAGGACCTGCTTCGAGAACTGTTACTGGAATAAGTAAACCATTCTCTGCAAAAATCTGTGTCATACCGATTTTCTTTGCAATAATAGCTTTTTGCATAAATCTTAACCTCCATTATAAACTCTACAGCGGATTGTCCCGATTGGGATAATCATTCTAGGTCTACATAAGGCAACTTATATAAACCAAATTTTGTGTAAAACTTTTTTTAATATCAAGTCTTAAATCATCTTTAAAGTGATATCAACACCAGCTGGTAAATCAAGTCTGCTTAAAGCATCTGCAGTCTTGCTAGTTGGCTGTAAAATATCAATCAATCTCTTATGAGTTCTAAGTTCGAACTGTTCTCTTGAATCCTTGTACTTGTGTACAGCTCTAAGGATTGTTACAACTTCCTTCTTAGTAGGAAGTGGAATAGGTCCGCTAACCTTAGCACCTGTTTTCTTAGCAGTCTCAATAATCTGAGAAGCTGACTGGTCGATCAATTTGTGATCGAAAGACTTAAGACTGATTCTAATCTTCTGATTAGCCATAAAAAAAGTCCCCTCCTTTTCGCACTTTTTAGATTTTCTAGTACGACAAGTGGTGACTGCACAACTCATCTGCGTGTTTCATCGCAACGCGGGCACAATATCCCATATGAAACTCACAATTCATTATTTAGCACTCTGACCTTGTCGCCCGGTTTCTTGAACTGGACATCGCTCCGCAGAAAACCCTATCTCTAGGCAACCTCTGCATCATCGCTCCTATGTCACAACAATATGTATTATACAATAGTTTAAGCCAGAGTGCAAGCATTTTTTTATTTTTTTTACAAAATAAATCTACAATTTTTCACAAAAACACAACCTAGCTTTTGTGCATCTTTACCTGTACCCTATTTTAATAATAAAATGGCAATTTTTCTTCTATAAATTAAAGATTAACATACATTATATCATTACCATGCTTTTCTATTACCTTTTTAATATCATCAAAGCTAATCCACACAGTAGCTGTATTTAAGTTAGGGTGAAAACCTAAACACTTTTCACCTACAAGACCTTTATCAAACACAACCTCTACATCGCAGTTTTCATCATTTAATATTCCAAAAGGAGAAACTGAACCTGCTTCTACATTTAAGTACTTGTGTAATCTCTCTTGAGATGCAAATGAAAGTCTGCTAGAACCTATTTGATGCTGAACATCTTTTATATTTACCTGTTTATGTTCTTCAGCTATTAAAAGGAAATGTCTTTTGCCACTTCCATCTCTGAGAAATAAATTCTTGCAACCTACTCCCTTATTAAATACACCCATCTTATCAACTTCTTCTATTGTATAAACAGCTTCGTGTTCATCAACTGTATATTCAATTCCCATTTCATTAAGATAATCATACACCTTTTGTCTTACGTCCATATTAATCCTCCAACGTTAAATTCATCTTATTAAATCCTTAATACAAATATTGCCAAACAATCTTTTTATAACTTGTTTCAATTCATCATAAGAAATCAAATACTTCATCTTTCTGTTTATCAATTCTATAATAATTATATCAAGTAAAACTACTCCTAAAAATTCAAGGCATATATTAACCCCTATATAATAGGAAGAAACTCCTACTCTTGATACAATATATTGGCTCAAATCCGTTAAATTAAAGGTCCTGTGAGTGCACATTATAAGTAAACTCATTTTTCCAAAATACTCCAGTATTTTATTCTTCTCCAGTACCCTACAAATTATAAGTATCGAAACTGAAATTATTATGGCACATACCCAAAATACTTTCGGACTATGTATTACACAGTAATTTATATCTGTTTTCTTGTGATAAACTCTTATAATATAGTAACTTACACTTACACCTATTAAAGCAAATAATACCCAAATTTTTTTTATTATTTTAAAATATCCCTTTATTGTATACCCTAAAGATATAAAGGATAGAGCAAAACAGACTTTAGGAATTATTAATACATATTTTTTGTATGTTTTCATTGGATTTTCTTTAAACAGTTCAGTTTTTGAAAGGAATACAGCTATTAATGTTGCTATAACAGCAAATATTATCCCCCATAACACCATATTTTTTCTGTGTTTAATTAAATATATAAAAACTATTTCTGCAACAAACAATACAGGCAAAAACCATAAGCAATTCATACCCCTAAAATACACAGAATTTTTAACCACTAATTTAAATTGGCTTTTTGACACCAAATTCAAATTTAAACCTATATAATTATAAGCTATTATGATTAAACTAAATATGATATAGGGATACATAATAGATTTTGCTTTCTTTTTTATTACTTCTAACATAGGAATATCGTCATAATTTTTTCCATATAGCAACATTCCAGATATTATCCAAAATATAGGCATATGAAAAGCATATACTAATAAGTAAATACTATTTTTAGAATTTAAAGATGATAAATGTCCAAAGATAACAGACAATATGGCTATACCTTTCCCCATATCAATCCATTTTTCTCTCTCCAAATTATCATCTCCTATATTAAATACAATTTCAAAATATATTATATATCTACTCTAAAGTAAATACAACACTTCAATTCGCTTTTAAAACAAATTAACTCGGTTAATTTTTCTTTTATATTCACAAAAAGGTGCATAGAAAACTCTACACACCTTTTTAACAATTTAATCAATTCTGACTTTAGAAGATATATCTACAATTTTTATCGCATCAGTAAGGTCAACATTTGTATCACTATTAACATCAGCTGCTGCCATCTGTCGACTATTCAACTTCAAAGAACCACTTAAATATTTAAGTAACAATGCAGCATCTGTTTTATTTATATCACCATTACCATCAATATCCCCTGCTTTATATACCTTTCCATCATAGAAGGCTATAATCATACTATCAGGAGTATCAATACTGTCGCCTCCTACTCTGACAATATACACCTTATTTGTATCTACCCACCAAGAGGGCATAAAATTAAATGTAAATTTATTATCAGAAGAAATATCTGCCGTAAATTGGTCAATATTTATAATTTCCTTTGAATATGTTTTATCTCCCATTTCACAAGATAAAACTGTAATATTTTGTGTTGAATTAGGATTAGTTATGCTACATTCAATATTAACTTCCCCTGTAGAAGATTGCTGTGCCTTTTCTATATTAACTGATGTATTAGCGTATATATTGGTTGACATACTAGCAAATGTAGATATTATAATCAGAACAGAAATAAGTTTTTTCATTGGAATTCCTCCTCATATAAATAAAATATCACACAAAGCTTATGAATTTAGCTTTATACTTACAGTTTCACTTAAAGGTGCCATATTATTTTCCCAAAGATATGCTGAAATGCTAATTGCACCTGTTGTATCAAGACCTATATCAGCAAAAGTACCTTTAACATCGCCATTTACCGGAACAGCCTTTGCACTAATAAGCTCCTTTTCCCCATAACTAGCAATATAAAGAGTGCCAGAACATGTTACACCTGATACAGCATACCCCTCTTTTGTAAGCTCTACTGGTGCAGAATCACTCTTTATCCATTCTGCTGTTAAAATAATATCTTCATTTACAACTTTGCTAAAATCATAACGCACTCCGTCTTTGTACCAACCAATGAAACGGTAATTGTCATACATCGGTTCATATTCAGGTTTAGAGAATACTGTACCCTTTTGAATATAACATTCTACCGGTCCTTCATATTCATTTTTAGGGTCTAATGTTATACAAACAGCCTGTGCCAAACCATAAGTTTTGCTTGTAGCATCATATACTACAACATATGCCTTATCATCTGATACTATACGGTCACTTAAATCCTCATTAAATACGCCTGTAAAAGCATTTTCTTTATCTATTACAGTTACATAAATATAAGAATCGTTACCTAATTCGCCCGAGTTATTTGTGATAGTTTTGCCAGAAGTCAAATACACATTGTTATTTGATGCTGTTTCATCATCACTTGTCATACATTTATTTCCATATATCTGTACAATTTCTGAAACATCTAAATTTCCATTGTGGTAAATACCACCACCATTGCCACTTACTCTATTGCCTCCAATAAAACAATTAGAAAGATTAACGTTAGTGTTTGTATTATCCATATAAACACCACCACCATTTAAAGCTTCATTATCCCTTACCATTCCATCGCTTAAATTGATAGTCACATAATCTTTAGTTCCAATACCACCACCGTTGCCAGTTGCAATATTATTCATAATTTCGGTATTGCCTGATATGGTCACTATAACCCTATTATACTCATTATTGCCATAGGCATATACACCTGCACCCTCAGTAGCAGTATTATTCATAAGGTTTCCGTCAGTAATGTTTAATTTTCCACCATTACGCACATGACATCCACCACCTTCAGTAGCAACATTGCTATCTATATAGCCACCTGTAATATTAACTGTAGCTTTTTCTAAACTAATAGCACCACCATAGATAGCAGTATTTTCATTAATGTTACCACCTGTCATTGTGAATGTTGTTTCTCTTGATTCACAAGCATATACACCACCACCATATCCTGTAGCTGTATTTCCAGTTATTACACCATCACTAAATGTTGCATTTGATACATCACCTATAAAAATTCCTGCACCATGGCTAGACTTATTATTTTTTACTGTACCACCAGATATATCAACTACGCTACCTCTAGCTTCACAAATACCACCACCATTACCGGTTGCAGTATTTCCTTCAATGTTGCCACCTGTCATTGTAAGTGTAGGCTTTACAATTCCAACACCTGATACATTTGCACTCTGATTTAAGAATACGCCACCACCATTTGAATTAGCAGTATTTTCAGAAATCACAGCTGAATCAGACATTGTCATCTGAGCTGCATTAAATAAATATATACCTCCACCCCACATAGCTGTATTTTTAGTTATTGTACCACCAGTTATAATAACCTTAGCATTGTAGTCTGTTGCAAAGATACCACCACCGTTTGATGTGCAAACATTTTCATAAATACTACCACCTGAAATGTAGGCATTCATATTGCCCAATATAGATATACCTGCACCACTTTCAGTAGAACTATTATTTTTAATTTCTCCACCACTCATATTAAAGTTGTATCCATTGTCAAAATAGATACCACCACCATTTACAGCAGAGTTATCACTAATCTCTCCGTTGTATAAATAAACCCCACCGGAGCTACTAGGTTGAACGCTTATACCTCCACCGTTTTGAGTAGTTTTATTGTTCTTAACACTGCCACCGTACATATAAAAACTAGCACTATCGCCCAATAGCACACCTGCACCATTAGAATTTGTTATGTTGTTAGCTATACTACCACCGTACACATAAACATTACAATCATTTGCAATATTTATTGCCTGTACAGCCGGTGAGTCATCAGTACCTCTGTTTCCAATTTCGCCAGTACCAACACAGTCACAAATAACTAAATTCTTTAAATTGTTAATAATAGGTGCTTCTAAATTAGAAGAACTTAACTTATGTCCATTTAAACAGATGTACAATGTAGCTCCTTCTTTGCCTAAACTATTAGAAAGTGTTACATCTCTTGGTAAAGCAATATAGGCACAATTATTAGCATCATACTCAATCTCATCTGTACCATCAAAAGCTTTATAAACAACACCCTTTTTCTCTAAAATACTATGACCAACTGATGTATCATCACAATCAGTTTTGCCACAAATACAATGTGTATGCTGTGTTAATGAATGTGTTTTACTTGTTTTATCATATGCAACAAAATAATTCTTATCGTCTGATATTATTTGGCTACTACAATCTTCATTGAACGCACCTGTAATAGCACTACTTTTATTATCCAAAGTTACATAAATCATTGAATTTGAACTAAGTCCACCTGCACCACATGTAATAGGTTTACTTAAAATCAACTGTACATTATTATTTGATGTTGTTTTGCCATCACTTGATACGTATTTATTCCCGTATATCAGAACTTTATTTGAAACATCTAAACTTCCGTTCTGATAGATAGCTCCACCTTTTCCTGTTGTAGTATTTCCTATAATAGAACAATTAGAAAGAGTGAAGTAGCACCATTTACTGTATACCAGTATACCGCCACCATTTGCACCCTTATTCTCCTTTATAGTACCACCACTTACGTTAACAGTTGCATAGTCCTTAGTTCCAATACCTCCGCCATTTCCACCTGAGGCATTGCCAATAATTTCTGTATTTCCTGATATATTAGCAGTAACACGATTACTGCTGGTAGAACCATAGGCATATATTCCACCACCAAAACCAGATGCCACATTATTAGAAACACTGCCACCACTTATATTTATTTTGCCCTTTTTAGCTACACTCAAGCCACCACCATTAGATGCAATATTGCTATCAATAGTACCACCTAATACATTGATTGTACCGGTTTCTGTTGCAATACCACCACCATTTTGTGTTGACTTATTATTTGCAACAGTACCACCATACATATATAAATTAGCACTTTTAGCTACAAATATGCCAGCACCACTACAATTTGTTATATTGTTAGCTATTTTACCACCATATAAATATGCATTACAATTGGTTGCAATATTTATCGCCTGTATTGCTGGTGATTCGCTTGTACCTCTGTTTCCAATTTCGCCATTACCAACACAATCACAAATAACTAAATTTTTCAAGTTATTGATAATAGGCGAACTTAAATTTGAAGAACTTAACTTATGTCCATTTAAACAGATGTACAATGTAGCATTTGTTGCCCCTATGCTACCAGAAAGAGTTACATCTTTTGTCAAATAGATATATGCACATCTATTGCTGTCATACGCTATTTGTGTAGTACCGTCAAATGGAGTATAAGTTATTTCTTTACTTGCTAAGATACTATGCTGTTTCCCATTATTACAATCTGTTTTGCCACAAAAACAATGCGTGTGCTGTTCAGATGTTGTATCAGCATATACCACCTGAATAAACATCATAGCAACTACAAAAGTAAACATTAAAAAACCTAATTTCTTAATCCTCATAAGATACCTCCTTTATTTAATTTTCCCCAAGTTCAAAATCAAAGTGCATAGCCAATGATTTAAAAAGTTTTTGCATAATTTGGTTTGCCTCTTTACGTATATCAATACTAAGCACAAATGCAATAATCTTTTCTCTTTCATCTTTTGGAACATTATAAACATTTAAACTCATATCAAGAAAACGTGCTATTTTCTTTTCAAGAGTAAAATATAAATCGCATTTCTTCTTCATATAATTACGCATTATACCGGCTGTTCCTATTTCCATTTCATAAAAATCACTTTCAGAATAGCTAGGATTATATTGTTTAAATATCTTATAAAGTTCCACAGATGTTCGCTCAAATACATACTCCATAGTACGCCCATTTGAATAAGTCTCAACGTAAATATCCCTCAAATTTTCGTTAAGCTCTACAAGCGTCATCTGTATGCACGTTTCTACTGCATATATATAAACCAATGGTAGGCTGTCACTAACATTTCTTGCCGATGCAAACTGGTTGTCAAACATAAATTCTGTCAATTCCAGTATAACTCCGTCTTTTGTACGAAAAATATTTTGAAATGTTGAGCTTGTCGTACCTGATTCCCTTAAAATTTCTGCCATAGTTGTGTTATGAAATCCTTTTTCAATAAACAACTTTACACAAGCAGAAAGTATACGCCTCTTTGATTCTTCCTTGTTTCCAGACCTTGCCAAAGAAAACCTCCTTTATTATTTAATTGGTTTACAAACCAATAATACCACATACACTATAAATGGTCAATAAATTATTCCATTTTTTAACATTATTCTTAAAATTTTTTCAATTTTACATTCTTTAACATTAAACAAATTTTCATAAAACTAGCTTACGATTTAATGTTAAAAGTTATGAAAATATGTTTTTCATTCAAAGTATCATAGCTATCCTATTTATTACAAAAAATGCACAGGATAAAACCTGTGCATTAATCAAAATAAATTATTCTTCTGTCTTGTTACCAGTTTCAATAGGCTTCATTGTTGGGAATAAAAGAATATCTCTGATTGTACTTGCATTTGTAAATAACATTACAAGTCTATCAATACCCATACCCATACCACCTGTAGGTGCCATACCGTATTCAAGAGCCATCATGAAGTCTTCATCAATCATATTAGCTTCTTCATCGCCACTAGCTCTAAGCTCATCCTGACGCTTAAATCTTTCTCTCTGGTCGATTGGGTCATTTAATTCGCTATAAGCATTTGCATATTCGTGACCACAGATGAAAAGCTCAAATCTTTCTGTATAATCTGGCTTATCTGGCTTTCTCTTTGTAAGTGGAGAAATTTCAACAGGGTGGTCCATAAGGAATGTAGGCTGAATAAGCTTATCTTCAACAAATTCTTCGAAGAATAAGTTAAGAATATCGCCTTTTTCGTGAACTTCTTCAAATTCAACATTATGTTCCTTAGCAACCTTCTTAGCTGTTTCAGTATCAGGAATTTCATCAAAGTCAACGCCTGTGTACTTCTTAACAGCATCAAGCATTGTAATTCTTTCAAAAGGCTTTGAGAAATCAAGTTCTACGCCCTGATATACAATCTTGTCGCTACCTGCAACCTTTTCAGCAACTTCCTTGATAATACCTTCAGTAATATCCATCATACCGTGGTAATCTGTATATGCTTGATATAATTCAAGTAATGTAAATTCTGGGTTATGACTTGCGTCCATACCTTCATTTCTGAATACTCTACCAATTTCGTATACTCTTTCAAGACCACCAACAATAAGTCTCTTTAATGGAAGTTCAAGAGCAATTCTCATATACATATCAATATCAAGTGTATTGTGATGTGTAATGAAAGGTCTTGCAGATGCACCACCTGGAATAGTCTGTAAAATTGGAGTTTCAACTTCAAGGAAGTCTAAGTTATCAAGGTAATTTCTAACAGTCTTAATAACCTTACCTCTTGTAATGAAGTTCTTCTTTGTTTCCGGATTTACAATAAGGTCAACATATCTCTGTCTGTATCTTAAATCCTGGTCCTTTAAACCGTGGAACTTTTCAGGAAGAACCTGAAGTGACTTAGAAAGTAAAGTAACTTCTTCTGCGTGAACAGAAATTTCTTCCTTCTGAGTCTTAAATACATAACCCTTTACGCAAACAATATCACCAATATCGTATTTCTTGAAAAGCTTGTAGCTATCTTCGCCAAGACTATCTCTTGTAACATAGCACTGAATTCTGCCATCTCTATCCTGAACATCACAGAAACTAGCCTTACCCATAACTCTCTTGCTCATAACTCTACCAGCAACAGATACAGTCTTGCCTTCAAATTCTTCAAAGTTTTCTTTAATTTCTACACTATGGTTTGTAACATCGCACTTTACAATCTTGAATGGGTCCATATCCATTTCCTGTAAATTAGCAAGTTTTTCACGTCTTAATCTTAAAATTTCATTTAAAGCCTTACCTTCAGCAGCCTGCTTCTTGTTTGGCTTATTCTGATTGTTTTCCATTTGTATTTCTCCTATTTAATATCTAAAATCTTAAATTCGATTACTCCGTCTGGAGCCTGATTTTCAATAATATCGCCTACTGAATGACCTAACATAGCCATACCAAGAGGAGATTCGTTAGAAAGTTTACCCTGCATAGGGTCTGCTTCTGCTGGACCTACAAGAGTGTAAGTAATTTCTTCTTCAAATTCATTATCCCAAAGAACTACTGTATTACCAAGGTTTACTTTACCTGTGTTAAGCTCATCTTCATCAATAACTTCTGCATTTCTGAGCATTTTTTCAATCTGAGTAATTCTTGTTTCGATTTCCGCCTGTTCTTCCTTAGCAGCGTCATATTCAGCATTTTCGGAAAGGTCGCCCTGCATTCTAGCTTCCTTAATCTTAGCAGCAACCTCTTTACGTCTTACTACTTTGAGGTTTTCTAATTCTTCTTCAAGCTTTTTTAAACCATCATTTGTTAAAATTATCTTCTTTTCTTCAGCCATAATAATATCGCTCCTTATTTAATATACATTATTTTATTATATATCAACAGTTAAAAAATGTCAACATTCTTACCTTAATTAATTGTTGTTAGAGGCTATTAACTCCCTCATATAATTAAGAACATCTCTCATATTTTCTCTGCCTGAAGTGGCATTTATTTTTACTCTCATTTCAGCACTGTGTGGCAATCCTTTTATATACCAGCCTAAATGCTTTCTCATTTCTCTTATGCCTATAACTTCACCTTTGTAATCAGCAAGCATATCCATATGCTTTTCTGCTATATCAAGTCTGTCTTCCCAAGTTGGTTCCGGAAGTAGTATGCCATTTTCAAGGTATTCAACAGTTCTTTTGAAAATAAAAGGATTCCCCTGAGAACCTCTGCCAATCATAACTGCATCACAACCGGTATATTCAAGCATATTTTTTGCATCTTCCGGTGTAAAAATATCCCCATTGCCTATAACCGGAATTGTCTTTATTTCTTCTTTTAGTGCCTTAATAATATCCCAATCAGCCTTACCTGCATAATACTGTTCTCTGGTTCTTCCGTGTATAGTAACAGCCTTTGCACCACTTTCTTCAGCTATTTTACCAATTTCAAGAGCATTTAAATGTTGGTCATCAAAACCTTTTCTAAACTTTACTGTAACAGGCTTTTCTGATGCCTTTGAAACAGCAGATATAATCTCTCCAACTAATTTAGGATTTAAAGTCAAGGCAGAACCTTCTCCATTTTTAACTATCTTTGGAGCAGGACAGCCCATATTGATGTCAAGTATGTCTATATCCTCATACTCATTTAATTTCCTTGCCATTTCAGCCATTATTTCAGGGTCAGAGCCAAACATCTGCATGGCAACAGGTCTTTCTCTTTCGTCAACTTTTAGAAGCTCTTTTGTGTTTTTGTTATTATGCTGTACTCCCTTTGCACTAACCATTTCAGAGTACACCATGCCACAATCCATTTCTTTGCAAATAACTCTGAATACAAGGTCTGTTACCCCTGCCATAGGAGCAAGAAAAACATTATTCTTTGTTTCTATATTGCCTATTTTCATTCTGTCACCTTGCCCATTACAAAAGTTTTGTACCAAAGTGTAAGAGAATTAAAAAGCTCTGCATGTTCCTTTTCCACTCTTGCAACTTCAAGTTTTGCATTTATTTCATCATAAGAAAAATCATCTTCCTGATTTCTTACTTCAACGAATAAATCACCTGTGTCCTTGTAAAAACCTATTGTAGCAATACCTCTTATTTTTTCAGCCAAAAGAACATTGGCAATTTTCAATTCCTGCTTTACTGATTCCGGTAATATTGGCATTTTATCATTGTAAAAATAGCCCTGCTTATAAAATGACGCAGAACTTAATATATCCTTTATATCTTCCATAATTCCTCCTAAATGTAACTGTTATCTTTTTTTCTCAAAGATACTTCTCCTGTAAATATATCGTGTATCTTTCCTGTACTATCTTTTATCATTAAACAGCCTTCTGCATTTATCCCAAGGGCTGTTCCTTCTATTTCTTCTCTGCCTATAGTTTTTACCTCTTGACCTATATTAAGACAAAGTGCATTATACTTTTCTGTAAAAGGAGCAAAGCCCTCTACACAAAATTGTTTATAATATTCCATAAGTCTGTCAGCAATAGGCTTTATAAATTCTTTTCTATAAAACTTTTTACCTGCTTCGAGATACATTGAAGTAGCTTTACTTTTCAATTCTTCGCTAAAACTGCTGTTATTTACATTAATACCTATACCAACAACAACGTATTTTATGCAATCTATTTCAGCACTTAATTCTGTAAGTATACCTACAACTTTTTTGCCATTTACCAATATATCATTTGGCCATTTTATACCTGCATTTAAGCCTGTTACTTCCTTTATCGCCTCACAAACAGCCATACCTGTTAAAAGTGTAAGCTGTGGTGCTTTCATTGGGCTTATATCAGGATAAAGCAAAAAGCTCATACAGAGATTGTCGTGGCTTTCAGCTACCCAAGTTCTGCCTAACCTACCCTTTCCGGCACTTTGATAATCGCATACTACAAGCAAGCCATCATTTTTTTCTTTAACAGCTTGTCTTTTACACTCCTCATTTGTAGAGTCTATAGTCTCCAAAAAAAGAGTATTGTCATATTCAATTTCACTTATGTTGAGAATATCATTTGTTTCTTCAAGAAAATATCCCTTATTACTTACTGACTTAATATTATAACCTTCGTTTTTAAGTTTAGTAATATTCTTCCATACAGCAGTACGAGAAACACCAAAATGTTTTGCCATTTCTTCCCCTGATATATAGTCTCTTTTTTCCTTTAGTAATTTTAAAATTTCATACTTCATACTAATCACCTTGTTATATAATACCCTAAAAAATATAATTTTGCAATTATTGAATAGATTTTTCTACTAAAATAGTTTATACTTATGTTAAGAGGTGGTGTTTTATGATTATAGGAATTGGAACTGATATTATTGAAATATCAAGAATACAAAAAGCTGTTGAAAATAAGTCTTTTTTAAGCAAAATATATACTAAATCTGAACAACAACTTTTTCATAATTGTAATTATGAAACTCTTGCTGGAAATTTTGCAGCAAAGGAAGCTGTTGTAAAGGCTATGGGTACAGGATTTAAAGGTTGTTCACCTAAAGAAATAGAAATTTTAAGACACGAAAGTGGCAAGCCTTATGTTGTATTACACAACAAAACAAAGGAAATTTTTGACTCAATGAATGGTGGAAACATTTCAATTTCTATATCCCATAGTAAAGAAAATGCTGTTGCTTTTGCTGTAATTGAAGCAAAGGAGTGATTTTATGGATATAGTAACAACTGCACAAATGAAAGCCATTGAGGCTGATGCCATAGAGAAAAAAGGAGTTCCCTCACTTTTACTTATGGAAAACGCAGCCTATGGTGTAAAAAAAGAAGTTTTAAAATTCAATCCTAAATCTGTTATAGTTTTTGCAGGTAAAGGTAATAACGGTGGAGATGGTTTGGCTGTAAGTCGTCAACTTATGGCTATGGGTATTAATGTTAAAATATATTTTGTTGGAGATTTTAACAAAGCTACTCCAGATTGCAATAAAAATCTCAATTACCTTAAAGCCTATAAAGCAAATATCCACTATATCACAGATAATATTAACCTAATAGATGTTTCAGATGCTGACTTAATTATAGACGCCCTTATTGGCACTGGTTTAAGCCGTCAATTAAGTCCATTATATACTGAAATAGTAAACATTATTAACACATCAGGTAAAACAGTTATTTCCGTAGATTGTCCTACCGGTGTAAACTCTGACACAGGAGATGACTACGGTATTGCTGTTAATTCTGACGTTACTGTAACTTTTCATTTACCTAAAGTAGGTATTTTACTTTATCCTGCAAATAGTCATATAAAAAAATTGGTTGTTTCAGATATAGGCATACCTTATATTTCAAAGAATAATATTTTTACATTAGATAAAAAATCAGCCAAAGACCTTTTGCCTAAACGTGTGGAAAATTCCAACAAGGGTACTTATGGCAAGGCACTTTTTATTTCCGGCTGTGATACAATGGCAGGAGCAGCTATTATAAATGCCAAAAGTACCTATAAATGTGGCTGTGGTCTTGTAAATATATGTTCTACTCGTCATGTAATAAGTGTTGCCCATTGTACAATACCCGAGGCAGTGACAACATTAAATTCTGATATACCAACAGCCTTAGATGGCAAAAATGCTATTGCCATAGGTTCTGGTTTAGGAATAAGTGATAATAGCCGAAAAATACTTGAATATGTAATCGAAAATTCAAAAGCACCTTTAGTTATAGATGCTGACGGACTTAATATGCTTTCTGAAAATACAGATTTACTTAAAAAGTTAAAAGTGAATTGTGTTATAACTCCTCATTTAAAAGAAATGAGCCGACTTACAAAACTATCTGTAAATGAAATCGCTAACAATATGCAACAGGTAGCATTGGATTTTGCTAAAAAGTACAATATCGTAGTTGTACTTAAATCTGCCCACACAGTAATTGCAAGTCCTAATGGAAAAATATGTATAAATACCACTGGTACAAGTGCTATGAGTAAAGGTGGCTCCGGAGATAGTCTTACAGGTGTTATAACCGGACTTATTGCACAAGGTTTAAAACCTTTTGACTCAGCTTGTCTGGGTACTTACTTAAACGGTAAATCAGGTGAAATTGCAGAAAAGAAACTTTCATCTTATTCTGTAATGGCAACTGATATTTCGGATTGCATTTGTGATGCAATAAATGATATTTTAGCCTAAAACTAAAGCACAAGGCATAATGAAGTACAATTCATTATAACCTTGTGCTTTTTTAATTTAATTTATTTCCACATTTAGGACAATATTCAAAATTTTCCTCTGTTACATATCCACAGTAATTGCATTTTTTAATTACTGGAGTTTGACCCTCATATTCTAAATCATTTTGGGATATAACTACAGGTTCGCCCTTTTCTATAGCTCTGCCTACTTCATTATCAAGTTTATAGGTTTTACCACAGCAAGAAGTCTGTACGTAATACTTTCTACCCCATTTAAAAATAGGTATAAAAAATAATGATAGTACAGTGTATGCTACAAAAACTTGATACTCTCCTACAATGCCACAATCAGGACAAACAAAATTTTGAATAAAATTCAATTTTTTATAGTCGCTATTTATTCCCATTATAAAAAACATTATAATTTCTCCTTAAAAAGGCACACCAAAAATGATGTGCCCTTTAATAATATCAAACAATAATTAATCAATATGAACTGGCTTTAAATCCCAAATGTCATCAGCATATTCCTGAATAGTTCTGTCTGATGAGAACTTACCACTGTTAGCAGTATTTAAAATAGCCATTTTAGCCCAATGTTTCTTATCTTTGTAAGCCTTGTCAATTCTGTCCTGTGCTTCTGCATAAGCTGCAAAATCTTTGAGAACAAAGTATTCGTCTGGTCTGTTACCATTAATACCATTGAGAAGTGAATTATAAATATCTCTGAAAAGTTCTCTGTCTTCATCAAGAGTACCATTAATAAGCATATTCATAACATTTCTTACGTCAGAATTCATATTGTAAATATCCCAAGGATTATAATCGTTCTTAGCATATTCAGCAATAACTTCATCAGCTTTCATACCGAAAATAAATATATTTTCATCGCCAACTTCTTCTCTAATTTCAACGTTAGCACCATCAAGTGTACCAAGAGTTAAAGCACCATTTAACATAAACTTCATATTACCGGTACCAGATGCTTCCTTACTAGCTGTAGAAATCTGTTCTGAAACATCAGCTGCCGGAATAAGTTTTTCAGCAAGAGTTACTCTGTAGTTTTCAGCAAATATAACCTTAATCTTACCTTCAATAGTTTCATCATTGTTTACTAAATCAGCTACTGAATTAATAAGTTTAATAATAAGTTTTGCCATTCTGTAACCGGCTGCAGATTTTGCACCAAATATAAATGTTCTAGGTGCAATATCAAGACCAGGATTTACCTTTAACTTATTGTAAAGGCTTAAAACGTGAAGAACATTTAAAAGCTGTCTCTTATATTCGTGAAGACGTTTTACCTGAATATCAAAAATAGAATCCGGATTAATTTCTACACCTGTTGTCTTCTTTAAGTAATCAGCTAAAGCAATCTTATTTTCCTTCTTAATATCCATAAACTGTGCCTGGAAAATTGGGTCATCAGCAAGTTTTTCAAGACCCTTTAACTTAGTAAGGTCTTTTTCCCAACCTTCGCCAACTTTATTTGTAATAAGGCTAGCAAGTTTTGAATTTGCGTGTCCAAGCCATCTTCTCTGTGTAATACCGTTAGTCTTGTTATTGAACTTTTCAGGATAAATTTCATAGAAATCTCTTAATTCCTGATTTTTAAGTATTTCAGTGTGAAGTGCTGCAACACCATTTACAGAATGTGAACCAACAATAGCAAGCCATGCCATTCTTATCTGACCGTCTGCAACAATAGCCATCTTTCTAATCTTTTCTGGATTATTACCAAACTTAGAAATAAGCATATCACAGAAACGTCTGTTAATTTCTTCAACAATCATATAAATTCTTGGAAGAAGTCTTGAGAAAAGTTCGATTGGCCATTTTTCAAGTGCTTCTGACATTATAGTATGGTTAGTATATGCACAGCACTTAGTTGTAATTTCCCATGCTTCATCCCAAGGAAGGTCATTTTCATCAACTAAAATACGCATTAATTCAGCTACAGCAATACTTGGATGTGTATCATTTAACTGGAAAGCATACTTTTCTGGAAGTTTGGAAAAATCATTGCCAAAAAGTTCTTTAAACTTAGCAATTACTCTCTGAAGTGTAGCAGAAACAAAGAAATACTGCTGTCTTAATCTAAGTTCCTTACCTGCATAGTGTTCATCAGCTGGGTAAAGTACTTCTGTAATAGTTCTTGCCATATTTTCCTGTTCAACAGCCTTTGAATAATCACCGGCATTAAAGCTCTTTAAGTCAAAGCCTGCCTTTGGCTGTGCATCCCATAATCTGAGAGTATTAACTGTCTTGTTACCATAACCAACAACAGGATAGTCATAAGGAATAGCTACAATAGTCTGGCAGTTTTCCTGTATAAACTTATATTCGCCATTTTCCTTTTTAACAGCCTTTACATCACCAAAGAAATTAACATCAACAGCATATTCCTGACGTTCTACACCCCAAACATCACCGTCTTTAAGCCAATTATCCGGCTTTTCAACCTGATAACCGTTTTCTATCTTCTGTTCAAAAATACCATAGTGGTATCTAATACCACAACCATAAGCCGGTAATTCAAGTGTAGAAAGTGAGTCTAAGAAACAAGCTGCAAGTCTACCAAGACCACCATTACCAAGACCTGGGTCACGTTCTACATCTTCAAGAGCATTGTAATCAATTCCCAATTCCTCTAAAGCTTCTGAAACTGTGTTATTTGCACACATATTAAGAACGGCATTTCCTAAGAAACGACCCATTAAAAACTCCATAGATAAATAACAAACAACCTTACAGCCCTTGCTGTCATAAGCATCGTGAGTTTTAACCCAATTATCAGAAATATAACTTCTGATAGTGAAAACAAGAGCCTTATAAAGCTCAACATTACTAGCAGTCTTTACAGTCTTTCTGAAAAGGCTTTTCACGTTGTTAGCAAGCTGTTCCTTAAATTCTTCTTTGTTAATTGTCATATTGTTCATCCTACCATCTCCTTCAAAAAATCCCTTAATATAACCCTTTTATTACATTGCCTCATCGCCGGCTTTTAACTTTTCAGCCTGTTCTGTTGTAATGAGTGCATCCATAATTTCGTCCAAATCACCATCAATAATTGAGTCCAATCTGTGTAAAGTTAAGCCAATTCTATGGTCTGTAACTCTACCCTGTGGGTAATTATATGTTCTGATTCTTTCATTTCTGTTACCTCTACCAATCTGGCTCTTTCTTTCACTAGCAATTTCATCATGCTGTTTCTGCTGTTCCAAATCGTAAAGACGGCTCATAAGTACCTTTAAAGCCTTTTCCTTATTTTTTAACTGACTCTTTTCATCCTGACATGAAATAACAATACCTGTAGGATAGTGAGTAAGTCTTACGGCTGAATCAGTTGTATTTACACACTGACCACCATTACCACTGGCTCTGAAAACGTCAAATCTACAATCATTCATATTTAACTTTACATCAACAGCCTCAACTTCTGGAAGTACGGCAACAGATGCAGTTGAAGTATGAATTCTACCACTGGATTCAGTAGCCGGTATCCTCTGTACTCTGTGAACACCACTTTCATACTTTAATCTTGAATAAGCACCCTGACCTGAAATCATAAATGAAATTTCTCTAAAGCCACCGGCTTCACTTTCATTTACAGACATAATTTCAGTTTTCCAACGTCTTCTTTCAGCATAGCGAGAGTACATTCTATAAAGGTCACCGGCAAAAATATTTGCTTCGTCACCACCTGCACCACCTCTGATTTCAACAATAACATTCTTGTCATCATTAGGGTCTTTAGGAAGCATAAGAATTTTTAATTCTTCTTCTGTATCAACTATTTTCTTTTTATTTTCAGAAAATTCTTCTTTTACAAGAGACTTAAAGTCATCGTCAATAGAACTATCATTAAGCATTTCTTCTGCCTCTGCAAGTTCTTCCTTTATCTTTTTGTATTCTCTATACTTTTCAACAATAGGAGTAATATCGCTGTGTTCCTTCATCAGCTTTCTCCATCTTTCATTATCGGCAATGATTTCTGGGTCATTTATAAGGTCCGATAATTCTTCATATCTTCTTTCTATATCTGCAAGTCTTTCAAGCATTTTTTTCCTCCTGTTCGTATATGGTCAGTATATCATAATTTAAATCCAATTACAAGCCTGTCGAGTCCTGCTAAATCCTGTTTAACATTAATATTAACAAATCCTGCATTTTCTAACAGACTTTTTACCTGTCCCCCCTGATTGTACCCTATTTCAAAGACTATGCAACCATTTTGGTTAATATAATTATTAGCTTGATTTATAATATTTCTGTAAAAATCTAAACCATCTTTTCCACCATCTAAGGCAAGCATAGGTTCATAATCTTTCACCTGTTCCATAAGTGTGGGTATAACTTCACTTTCTATATAAGGTGGGTTTGAAACAATAACATCAAACTTTTCATTGATGTTTTCAAATAAGTCACTTTCTATAAAGTTTACGTCTGCATTTAAGTTCTGGGCATTTTCTCTAGCCACTTCCAAAGCCTTTTTAGATATATCTGAGGCAGTCACCTTAGCCTTTGTATAATGGGCAACACTAATAGCTATAGCCCCTGTGCCGGTACACATATCCAATACAGTATTATAGCCACTATCTTCTATAGTGGCTATAACCTCCTCAACTATATTCTCAGTATCCCCTCTTGGGATAAGAGTATTCTCTGTTACTTTAAAATCAAGTCCCATAAACTCACAATGACCTAAAATATACTGCATAGGCTTATTTTTCAATCTTTCTTCTACAAGATTTTCAAGCCTGTCAAGCTGTTCTACAGTAACTTCATCTCTGTCGTGAGTTACAAGCTGTATTTTAGTAAATCCGGTAACTTCACTTACCAAAAGGCTACTGTCAAGGGAAAAAGTATCAATGCCCTGTTCTTTCAGACGTTTTTTTGTATCATTTAAAACTTCCTTAACTGTTGGCATTTTCTTCCGGTTCCTCCTCAAGTACAGCATTTAAAGATGCAATAGCAACCTCAATCATAGAGTCATCTGGCTCGCTTGTTGTAATAATCTGCATAGCAATACCAGGGGCACTAATAATATTTACAAGCCAGTTATCGTGCTTACCTGCATAACGTATAAATTCATATGAAATACCTGCAATAGCCGGCACTAATATTATTCTTGAAAGAACTCTGAGCCAAAGTACATCTGTTCTGATGAAGAAGAAAAGTATAATACTTACAAGCATAACTATAACTAAAAAGCTAGTACCACATCTCTTGTGGAAACGTGTATTATGTCTTACATTTTCTACTGTTAATTCTTCTCCCCTTTCAAAACAATTTATTGTCTTATGCTCTGCTCCATGGTACATAAACACTCTTTTAATATCTTTCATCTGAGACACTAAAAACATATATCCAACAAAAATAACAATTTTTATAACACCCTCAATAACACTTCTGAGGGTGGCATCGCCGTGTAAAAGGTTTGTAACTGCCCCACCTAAAAATGTAGGCAATACCATAAAAATACCAATACATAAAATAATAGATATTGCAACACTAAAGTAAATAAGATAGTCAGCTAATTTATCTCCAAACTTACTTTCAAGCCACTTTTCAAATTTACTCTCTTGGTCATATTCAATATCGTCAAGACCTGCAAGAGTAGCAGACTTTGTTGTAACTTTCATACCCATTACAAGACTGTCTACAAAGGCAACAACACCTCTTATAATAGGCCAACCTAAAATTTTACATCTTTCTGCTGCTGGTTTTATAGGTGTTTTTTCAACAACAATTTCCTTTTTAGGTGTTCTTACTGCCAAGGCATAAAGCTTTTTACCTCTCATCATTACGCCCTCTATTACAGCCTGACCACCTATGCCCTTTCCACCTACTGGGCATTTCTTTTTGTTCTCCATTTCGTCCTCCAATTACTTAATACTATTTACGGCAGAGGAAATTTGCGTATTTAAAGCCTTGCTTTGTTCTAATATTTCACTAATCTTTCCCTTAGCGTCATCATTACTTAACTTTCCATTAAATAATGAATTTAATATGTCACAAAGTTCCTCAAGTTTATTAAGAGATTGACCACAAAGGTTATGTAACTGTGTTAATGACGGCGGAACTGCTAAAGAATTATGCACATTCTTAGCTTTTTCTAAATCGCTTCTAACAATTGTAAGCTCTGAAATAAGCTCAGGCAATTTTCCCTCTGCATTATCACTTGTTATCATATACATATTACTAGCAAGCTCGTCAAAAGATGCCATATACTTTACAATTTGACTATATCCATCTAAATATTTTTTTATATCTTCCTTGCTGTCTGTTGATACATTATTAACCTCTGCAATATTTGTCATTATTACAGTTTTTGAATTACTGTCCCATACTACAGAAAGACCTGCAGCTTCACCAATAGCTCTTAAAGGCAACATTAATGAACCATTTAAAATCTGTGCCGGAACATCTAATTCTTTTCCTACTCCGTTTACACTAAATCTGTCTGCTCCAGTTTGTATTGATATAGATTTATTATCCTTATTCAAGGTAGCCGTCTTTGTATTGGCATCCCATTCAATACTGTATCCTAAATTTTCAAATATTCCCCTTAAAGGAACCATCGTTCTGTTATTTATTACTGTTGGTTCTTGACCGGAAAATTTTACATAACTTCCGTCAAGTTTAACTTGTATATTCGACTGAGCATAGGTCAAAGCTGGAAAGGCAATACATACACAGCTCAGTAAAATAGCAATTTTCTTTTTCATATATATGCTCCTTCCCCATTCTATCTATATAATTTAAACACAAAAGCACAAAAAACACAATAGTTAATGGTATAAAATCATAATTTTTTAATTAAAAAACTATATTTTATACACATATAAAAAAAGAGGCTACATATGTAACCCCTAAAATATTTTCTTCAATGCCACAACCACAATAACAATCAAAACAACAATGGCAACTAGCTTTATAACACCTACTAAGCAATAGAAAATCAACCATAGTACAAAAAGAATAAACGCAATACTCAATAAAATTTTTATTAAATCCAATAAACAACCCATAATATCACCTCTAATATATTTCTATAATAATACCATATTTTTCAAATAAATACAATATCAGAGTTATTTAAGCATTAGTATTTCTTGAACATTTTTCTGCATCAATAGCCAATGTAAACATAAGTGCATAAAGTGCATCAGAATCGTTTACAACATCTATAACATATGTATCTGTTAAATTGAACAATTCCTTGCTTATGACAGCCACTTTTTTGCCTGTTCTATCTTTTATTACGTAATCCCATTCTAAAAAATTTCCTGATACTTGCCAACCGTTGAAATCAATTTCATAAGAAGGTTTAAAAAATGACAATTTTTTATCTACCCTTCCTATATAATTATCGTTTTCATATAATTCAAACGCCGGTAAAAATGTAAGCCACACTTGTTTTACAGTACCTATATGTACCCCATTTTTATCCATTATATGTAACTTATGACCCCAGCTCAATTTTCCTTTAACTGTATATACAGTATTTCCAAACTGGTCGTATATATCATAACTATCTAACCAAGAAAACAGTCTTTGTTTAAAAAGCAACTTCATACCTATCACTCCTTTTGTTTAGTTTATCATTTTACAAATTTTAAGTCAATGACACTCACCTAAAATAAATTTTAGAATATAATATCAACAAATAATTAATGAGGTGAAAATATGATTGGTAAATTTGTATCTAAATGTTGTGATGATAATTGTGTTCCTTTTGAAAATCCTATTCCTGTTACTTCTCTTGCACAAGCATATGTACCTTTTCAAAAAATCTGTGGATATTTCGAGCCTAGAGAGGCACTTAAGGAAGGCACTATTTTTCCTAGTTTGACAGGTCTTTATAATTATAACAAGGAGTGGTAATATGGATAGAGAAAATTTATTAAAACGTCTAACAATGCTTGATTTTATGGCTGTAGATATGCAACTTTTTCTTGATACTCACCCTGACGATACAAATGCTATAGCAAAGTATAATAGCATAATCAGAGAAGCTGATAATCTTAGAGCTCAATATGAAAAATCTGTAGGTCCTCTTTTCTCATTCCGTTCTTACTCTCCAACAGAGAACTTCCAATGGATTGACAATCCATGGCCATGGGAAAATAAATTTAATTTTTCACTTGATTAGGAGGTATGAATAGTGTGGATTTTTGAAAAGAAAATGGAGTTCCCAGTAAAAATAAAAAATACTAACCCTGCCCTTGCAAAACTTATCATAACACAGTACGGTGGCTGTGACGGTGAGGTGGGTGCTGCATTAAGATATTTAAGTCAAAGATTTTCTATGATAACACCTCAGGCAAAAGCCGTTCTTACTGACATAGGTACAGAGGAATTGGCTCGCTACAGATACAAAAAGTGCCATTCCTAAGAACAGCACTTTTAATAATTTACTTATTCAATTTTCCCATAAAAATTATTCATAAGAACTGCCATCTGTGCTCTGGTAATAGATGCCTTTGGGTCAATAGTAGTATCAGATGTACCGTTGACAGCCTTTATACTTAATAAACCGGCAACAGCTTCTCTGTATTCTGGTGCAATCTGACTTGCATCTACATATGAATTCAATATTGAAGTATCAGTATTCATACTAACACCTTTATAGGCGAGAGCCTTATAAACCATAGCCATTACTTCCTCACGAGTAATATTATTCTTAGGGAAGAAATTGTTGTTACTTTCTCCAGCTGTAATATTCAACTTTTTAGCCACCCCAACATACTTGCTGAAATAAGCTCCATTATCAACATCTGAATATGCTGAACTATCAGGTGTTTCATTATCAACACCTAACATTTTTGTAAGAACAATAGTAAAATCTGCTCTTGTACATTTTTCATCTGGAGCAAATCTACCTTTTTCTTTACCTACAATAAAATTCCTAGATGCCATTTTTTCAATAGCTGGAACTGCCCATGCTCTTTCTGAAATATCATTAAATGTAGCTGATGTACTACTAACTACTGGTGTAGTTTCTTTCTTTTCTTCTTTCTTGTTTGTTGCATTAGTTGTATTGTTCTTACTTGTTGTGTTTGTTTTGTTTGTATTATTTGTTGTAGTGTTCTTTGAAGTATTATTATTTACTGTACCAGATACTTTCACTATTATCTGAACACTTTCTCTGTTACCATCACAAATAATGTAGCTAGTACCATTGCTATTAGCTGTAATTATGCCTTTTGAGTAACCAATAACCTTACTATCGTAATCTGAAATACTATATTTAGATATATCCTTTGATAAATATTTAGAAATATCAAGTGTTTCTCCTACCTTTAATTCTTTTACTATAGAAGAATAATCATCAGATACTCTTACAGTAAAGGCATAAGAATTAGTACCCTCTGCATAAACGGTTGTATTGCCAGACTTTATACCTAAAATTTTACCTGTATTTTTATTAACAGTTGCTACATTTGAATTACTTGTTGTCCATGTATAGTTGCTTGGATTTTTTGTCAATAAGCTACTTAAATTTACATTTTCGCCAGTAGGCACAAGTATAGTCATCTTTTTATCAAAATATCTAGTTACTATGCCCTTGCCACCACTTGGCTTATCCTTTATTGTAATTTTAAAAGTATATTTCTTTATATCACTAGAATTATTGTAGTTGTATGTTGCTGTTACCTCAACATATCCTGATGCTCTTGTTACAAAAGTACCATATTTATCTACTTTGGCTCTACTTGTATTAGAGCAAACCCAGTTATAATCCCTACTATCGTGTTGCACATATCTTGATAAGTCACAATCATTACCATTATAAATAGTTAAATTTCTTTCTGCTGAAATTTCACTACTATTTACACTGACGTGGAATATATAAATATAGTCTTCACTATAAGCTGTAACTGTTGTACTGCCGGCTCTTACACCATATACAGAACCACTATCATCAGCTGTAGCAATTTTTGCATCTGAAGTATGCCATGCAAATTGTTTTGAAGTCTGTCCGGATAACAAATATCTTTCCAATGACAATGTTTCGTCTAATTTTATTGTTACGTTATATTCTCTGATTGTTGCTGCTTTTTCTGGAGCTTTCGTTGTTGTTTCTGTTGAACTTTCTGTTATCTTAACAGTTGTAATTTCAGTCAAAGGGTCTGTAGATGTTTCAACTATTGGTGCAGTTGTTGTTTCAGACTTAACTTCAGCTGTTGTTATTTCTGTTGTTTTGCTCTCAGTAGTAGCTTCTGTAGTTCTTTCAGTTGTAACAACCTTTGTTGTTTCAGTAGTTGTTTTATCTTCTTTTGTAGTTGTTGTTTCTGTTATTACTGGTAAAGGTCCTGTAATATCCTTTATATCTGCAAAGGAATTCACCCCTAAAATAGACGATGTAGTAATAATAGTTCCCAATCCTACACCAATCAGTCTATTACACTTTTTCTTCATAAAAATCAACCCTTTATTCATTTATTTTCTAAACAATTTCTACTATTATTATAATATCTATTATTCTGTAAGGCAATATATTTTTAAAATTACTTGCATTATTATGCAAAAAGTTATATAATCTAGTCAGTGGATTTTTATATTTATGAAAAGAGGGATATCATGCTTGATATTAAAATGCAACTTTCTACAACTCCAAAGGAAAAACCTGACCAGACTAAGTTAGGCTTTGGTATTTATTACACAGACAATATGTTCGTAATGGACTATACTGAAGGCAAGGGTTGGCACGATGCTCGTATCGTTCCTTATGCTCCAATTTCTCTTGACCCTGCAGCTATGGTTTTCCACTACGCTCAGGAATCTTTTGAAGGCTTAAAGGCTTACAGAACTCCAGACGGTTCTATTCAGCTTTTCAGAGCTAATAAGAACGCTGAAAGAATGCAGAACACTAACAAGAGAATGTGTATTCCAGCTCTCCCTGTTGATGATTTTGTTCAGGCTTGTAAGACTTTGGTTGAAGTTGAAAAGGATTGGGTCCCTTCTCAGGAAGGTACTTCTCTTTACTTAAGACCTTTCGTAATTGCTACTGAACCACACCTTGGTGTTCGTCCATCTAGCACTTATTCTTTCATAATTATTGCATCTCCAGTTGGTGCTTACTACGAAAGTGGTCTTAACCCTGTTAAGATTTTCGTTGAAGACGAATATGTTCGTGCTACTCCAGGTGGTACAGGCTTTACTAAGTGTGGTGGTAACTACGCTGGTTCTCTTGCATCTCAGGTTAAGGCTCATGACCTTGGTTATGAACAGGTATTATGGCTTGACGGTGTAGAACACAAGTATGTTGAAGAAGTTGGTTCTATGAACTGTTTCTTCAAGATTGACGGTGTTGTTTATACTGCTCCATGTGTTGGTACAGTTTTACCAGGTGTAACTCGTATGTCTTGTATTGAACTCCTTGAAAAGTGGGGTTACAAGGTTTGCACAGACAGACTTCCTATTGCTGATGTTGTTAAGGCATCTAAGGAAGGTAAGCTTGAAGAAGTATTCGGTACAGGTACTGCTGCTGTTATTTCTCCAGTTGGTGAACTTCGTTATGAAGATGATGTTTGTGTTATCAACAATAACAAGATTGGTGAAGTTACTCAGAGACTTTACGATGAAATCACTGGTATTCAGTGGGGTAAAAAGGAAGACCATATGGGTTGGACTATTAAAGTTTGCTAATTTAATATTGCATACATACATAAAGGAGGTTGTCCACTTGGACAACCTCCTATTTTTGTGCTTAAAACATATTATATTTTACTTAAAACAAATGTAAAAAGTCTATCCAATTTATTACCCATAATAGTAAGACAATCATTAATATGTAAATATTTAAACAACAATAATCTTATTTTATCTGCAACTGTACAAGCAATGTATATGAGAATTGCAAACAATACAACTTCTATAGCCATAATAAAAGCATTAAATTGTGATAAAAATGTAAATTTACCATTAAATCTAAAATCAAAAATTATAGGTTGAACGTGTATAAGATATACACTAAAAGAACTTGATGCAAACCACTTTATAACTGTTTTAACCTTTTTACTGTTAAATTTAAGCTGTGAAAAACACATAATGAAAAATACAGATTCTAAAACAACTAAAGGATTTGTATAGAAAAGGTGGTCAAACTGACCTGTTACGTAACCTGTTTCTACACCCTTGTTATAAGAGTAAACTACCACTATTACTGTAAGAACTACAGCACATATTAATCCATATAAACCACATAATAAAGGCTTAAACTTTTTACCACTTACTCCGTACTTACCAAAATAAGAACCTACAATATACATAAGTGAAAGCCAAAAAGTACTTGAACCATTACCTGTTCTAAAAAAGTCATTTTTGAAAGCAATAGGCATAATTGTAAAGAAAATAAAAATAAGAACACATACTTTTTTATGAAGTTCTTTTTCCATCCAATTTATTGCCCCATTTAATATTGGAATAATAATATACATACCAAAATAAGCTGTAAAATACCAATACTGAGAACGTGTAAGTGGTCTGAAAGCATCTGAAATTTTATCTGTCGGAATATTGGCATCTTTAAATATAATAAAATATAGTCCAGTAAGAGCAGATATAGAGAAAACTTGTCCTCACATATTCAACAGCTTTCCTGCCGTAGCCTTATGGTTATACATTACATATCCCGAAATAAGTGCATAACAATTTACAGATGCAAAACAAAAAGTTTCACCAAACCACAAAGTTGTATACTTTGCATCTACATTTGGAAAACAACCCATTAAGCCCCCATTCATATTGATGTGCAAAATTACAATCATCAACATTGAAAAAATACGGAATAGCTCTATTCCATAATTTCTTTCCCCTTTTGCCTGTGCATTTGACATTTTTCTTCTCCTTCATTTTAAAAAATTTATATTTCTATTGTATATAAAATATGTACAAAAGTCAAATATATTGCTTTTTCAACAAAAAAGGAGCAAGGCCAAACAACCCTACTCCTGTATAAATAATTACAGTTGCTCTACAACTGATTTCAAAACCTTACCTATACTATCATTTATTGCTACCTTTGCCAAATGGTCATAAGAAGTATGGCTTTTATTTATAAGAACTAATTTATCGCCCTTATAAATATCTACAAGTCCGGCTGCTGGATAAACAACTAATGATGTTCCACCAACAATAAGCATATCAGCCTCTTTAACAGCCTTAAATGCCTTTTGCCAAACTTCATCATCAAGAGGTTCTTCGTAAAGAACAACATCTGGCTTTATTACTCCACCACATTCACAATATGGCACACCGTCCATAGCCATAATTTCATTTACATCATAGAACTTATGACATTTTGTACAGTAGTTTCTGAACACACTTCCGTGAAGTTCATATACATTTTTGCTACCGGCCATTTGGTGCAAATTATCAATATTCTGCGTAACAACAGCCTTTAATTTTCCCATTTCCTCAAGTTTTGCTAAAGCATAATGGGCATCATTTGGCTTTGCATCAAGATAAATAAGATTTTCTTTGTAATATTCGTAAAATTTATCTGTATGTCTTTGAAAGAATGAATGGCTTATAAGTGTTTCCGGAGAATAACCATACTTAGTTTTAGCCTTGTAAAGACCATCTTCACTTCTAAAATCCGGAATATGACTTTCAGTAGAAACACCTGCACCACCAAAGAAAACTATGTTATTGCTTTCTTTAATCAACTTTACCAATTCATCATACATTTTTCTCATTCCTTACTTTTTCAACAAAATGAGCTATTTTCTTCAATGCCTTTTTAATTTCATCAATAGAGTAAGCATAAGAACATCTTATATGACCCTCTCCACACTTACCAAAAGCAGTACCTGGAACTACAGCAACCTTTTCTTCAAAAAGAAGACGTTCGCAAAATTCATCAGAACTTAAACCTGTAGACTCAATACTTGGGAATAAATAGAAAGCACCCTCTGCATCAAAGCAATCAAGACCCATATCCAAAAAGCCTTTACGCATAACACGTCTACGCATATCGTATTCCTTACGCATATTATCAATAGAGTCCTCACAATTTCTTATTGCCTCAACTGCTGCCCACTGGCTAGTAGTTGGTGCACACATAATAGCATACTGATGAACCTTTGTCATAGCTGAAATAATAGGTGCCGGACCGGCAGCATAACCTAATCTCCAACCTGTCATGGCATAAGACTTTGAAAAACCATTAATAACAATAGTCTTATCTCTCATACCCTCAAAAGAAGCAATAGAAACGTGTTTCTTGCCACCATATGTAAGCTCAGAATAAATTTCATCACTAATAACTAAAATGTCTTTATCCTTTAAAACTTCAACTATTTTTGCCAAATCTTCTTTTTCCATTAAAGCCCCTGTAGGGTTGTTAGGATAAGGAAGTATAATAGCCTTTGTTTTATCTGTAATTTTTTCGATAAGTTCTTCAGGTGTAATTTTAAAATTATTTTCAGCCTTAGTATCGAGAACTACCGGCACACCGTCAGCCAATTCTACAATATTCTTATAGCATACAAAACTTGGTTCTGGAACGATAACTTCATCTCCAGGATTAAGAGTTGCTCTAAAAGCAAGGTCAATAGCTTCACTTGCACCTACTGTAATAATTAATTCTGTTTTTGGTATATATCTTACGCCAAGTCTATCAAAAAGGTAATCACTTACGCCTGTTCTTAATTCCATAAGACCTGCATTAGAAGTATAAACAGTCTTACCTTTTTCAAGAGTATAAATAGCTCTTTCTCTTACTGACCAAGGTGTATCAAAATCAGGCTCACCTACACCTAAAGATATTACACCCTCTATTTCGTTTGCTACATCAAAAAATTTTCTTATGCCGGAAAAAGGCATATCCTTAACCTTTGATGACACAAAATCCTCTGGTTTCATCATGGTGAAACAATCATCCTTTCATCTTCCGAATCTTTCTTTTCAAGAACTACACCATGGTCCTTGTATTTTTTAAGTACGAAGTGAGTTGCTGTACTAAGAACTGAATCAAGTGTAGAAAGCTTATTAGAGATAAAGAAAGAAATTTCTCTAATATTTTTACCTTCCATCATTACAAGTAAATCAAAACCACCTGACATAAGGTAAACTGACTTTACCTCGTCAAAGCCATATATTCTTTCAGCTATTTTATCAAAACCTCTGTCTCTTTGTGGAGTAACTTTGACTTCAATCATGGCTGTAACATATTCTCTATCTGTCTTATCCCAGTTAATAAGTGTACTGTAGCCACAGATGATATTTTCTTCTTCCATCTCCGCCATGGCTTCCATAATATCCTCCGGTGTTTTGCCTAACATCGCCGCTAGGTCTTCTACACTTATTCTGCTGTTGTTTTCCAAAATTTCTAATATAAGTCTTTTCATGTCTTACTCCTTTCTCAATAAATATTATCTATTTATTATACTATAACCTATGTTCAAAGTCAAACTACAAAAGCCAAAAGCCCCTTATTTTTCTTCTTTTTTCCTTAAATTAACTGTATTTACCAATTTTCCACATTCTTTTAAAATATCATCTATATTTTCATTATGGCAATAGCTGTCATCTATAATTATTTTTATATTTCCAATTTGTTCTGTCTTTTTCATATTAAACCACCTCTTTTTATTCATATTCTCAATTATAAAAAATATAATTTTCTCAAAGTATTTCAGGTGATATTATGGCATATTGTATGTATTTAAGAAAATCCAGAGCTGACAAAGATTATGAAAATTTATCAACAGAAACTATACTTAACAGACATGAAAAAACATTAATGGAACTTGCTCAAAAGCACAATTATGACATATCAAAAATATTTAGGGAAGTTGTTTCTGGTGAAACTTTAAGCCAAAGACCTCAGATGCAAATATTATTAAATGAAGTTGAAAACAATATGTATGATGGTGTACTGGTAATGGAGGTTGAAAGACTTGCAAGAGGAAATTCTGTTGACCAGGGTATTATCGCCCAAGCCTTTAAATACTCAAATACATTAATAATAACACCTACAAAAACTTATGACCCACAAAATGAATTTGACGAGGAATATTTCGAATTTGGACTATTTATGAGCAGGCGAGAATACAAAACAATTAACCGTAGACTAAATGCCGGCCGTCTAGCCTCTTGTAAGGAGGGAAAATTTGTAGGTTCTGTAACTCCCTATGGATATACAAAGGAAAAACTAAAAAATCAAAAAGGTTACAAGCTTGTACCAGACCTTGAAGAAAGTAAAGTTTTAAAATTAATATTTGATTTATACACAAATTCTATGGGTATAAGAAATATTTGTAAACACCTTGACAGTTTAGGTATAAAACCAAGAAATTCTGAAAATTGGAGCACCTCAACAATACGAGATATTTTAAAAAATCCCGTATACATAGGCAAAATACTGTGGCAAAAAACCTATTCTACCAAAACTACAAAAGATGGCTTCGTAAAATCCAAAAGATACAAAAATAAAGAGGATTTTTACACATTCAATGGAATACATAGTCCACTAATATCAGAAGATACATTTCAAAAAGCACAAAATATACTATTGCAAAACTCTCATCCACCGGTAAATAACACTTCATTAAAAAATCCATTTGCAGGTATTCTATACTGTAACTTGTGTGGAAAAGCCATTGTCAGAAGATTTGTAAACAATAAATACCAATACCTTATGTGTAACAATCCTAATTGCCAAAACACAGCTACAGAGCTTAAAAACATTGAAAACTGTATTCTAAATATTATAGAAAATCATTTTAACTATACTACTTCGCCTACTGTTTTCGAAAAAGAAGACAACACCAATGAATTATTCTATATAAATAAGGAAATTAAGAAACTAAAACTTCAATTTAGTAACATTTTTGATTTACTTGAACAAAAAATCTACAGTAAAGAAACTTTTTTAGAGCGAAAACAAATGTTGGAAAAAAATATAGAGATATTAACATTACAAAAAGAAAAATTTGAAAATAATGCCAGCCAAATAAATCCCATTAATACGCCTGTTACAATTTTAGAACTGTATAATAAACTAGACGATATAAAAAACAAAAATCAATTACTTAAAAACATCTTTAGTAAAATATACTATTCCAAGATTGACAACAATATTAAAATAACAATATATAGCAAACTCCCTATAAAGTAATTTTGCAACTGTAGTGTACCTAGGAATTGGCTCATATCGAAATTGTAGGTGCTATGTGTTTACAGCTTAGTGAAAATGCCGACCCTGAGGAAATTAAGGCTGCTGGTTTTGATTCTTATTTTGTAGACCATGGAACTGGTGTATATCCTTGTAGTGCTTCTGGCGTGCCTTTCAACGCAGCTTGCCTTGCATCAAAAGGAGACCCTATAACAGACCTATAAGTGTTTATAAGAAGTCAGCAATTCTAATAAGTATCATAATAATACAAGGGTGCATTAGTACAAACTATGAACACCCTTGTATAAATTTGAAAGAAATATTTAATTTTATACTTAGATTTAAAACTTCATCTATTTTTTACTTACAAATTAATCTTTTCACATTTTGGCATAACTCTTATGCACCTATGTGCTAACAGTAAATTCGTATCAGAATTCTCTAAATAATTCCTTAACTCTGTTGAGCTGTCAAAAACTAGAAATTCATAATCTCCAAATCCAGCAAAATCAAAATCCTCTAATTCCACAACAAATCTGCCACCAAATCCAGCAACAAAACTGTTGAAATTATTATTATCGTCTTCTTTTTTATCTTTATTAATATTAATCGTATGATTACAAATAAATCTACTTTGTACTGATTGATTTTCTGCGTTTTTTGATTCTATTTCTGCATATAAGTTTTTTGTCTTTAGTAAATAGATTTTAATTGTTAAATCTTTTACTTTTTCTCTATCACAATTATAAAAATCATAAAATAAAACCATGTCAAAAGATAATTTATCTTTTTCATTTTCTAAGCAAACTGTATTAAATATATTTTTTATATTATCATCATCTGATTTATTACATGTTAAAAGTATCATATTAACATGTCCATATCCTTCAACTAACATATAAATACTACTCCTTGTCTCTTTGTTCCCAGTTATTAAATGAATTCATTTTATTTTTTTCCAAATTCTCACTGCCTGTTTTAATTAAAATTGCTGATTTTTTAAGGTTAGTCGTGTCCTCGTGTACATCCTCAACTCTTCTTTCAAGGTCTTTAATTCTATTTAACATATTCTCTAAGTAACTATCCAACTCATTTGCAGTTTCTTCTAACTTATTTGAACTGTTTGACATTTCTCTGCGTATTTCATCATTTTTCCCCTCACCATTTATACTCATGAAGATAGCAACGATTGAAAGGATAATCGATGAAACTGTTCCAGCAAATGATAACATTTCTCCAAACCTGTCGGCATCGCTTAATTTTTCTGTTAAAAAAACAGCACCTAAAAAACAAGCTATACACAATACATATTTCATATGTAGTTTTAACAATGAATGTTTTCTCTCTAAATCGATATAAATATTACTCTGACCTTCTTCGTTGTTTACTTCGCTTTTTTGTTTCTCAAATATTTTACTACGTTTGATGTATAAATATACTAATAAAATCGTTTCCATAATACATAAGTATGGAACCCCTTTGAGTGCCCATTCCACTATACTTGTTATAAATTTAATCATAAACTTGAACCCCTGCTTGTAATTTGACTTTTAATAATATCTATTAGCAACTACATTCAAAATATATCACATTTATATACAATTTTCAACACAGATTCTAAAAATGTAGAAATTAAAATAAATTTTTGTATAAAAAAAACAGGGGTGCAGCAAAAGCCACACCCCAAAACAAACTGTATATTTATTTTACACTTACACTAATTAACTTAGTCTCCTTGTCGTAGTCTATATTTAAAATATCAGACAAGCCCCTAATCTTAATGTATGTATAGCCGTCTTTATTTATAGCATCTACGGTCTTGATTTTACCATTAATTTTTATATTCTGCTTCACAATTTTTTCCTCCAATCTGTTTTTAAAATCATTCCACTTACTTAATCTACTTTGATTAACACACCAAGGATTTGGGCAGATTTTGCCTGTCACTTGATGGTGTATTATTACATTCTCAATAGGTATATTGTACTGTTTCATAAGATATTTTGTAAGCTCTACAGCATTATTGATAGTAGCTTCTGTTAAATACCAGTCTGTATCGGTCGCACCTAATTTCTTAGTATTAACCTTGTTGCTACACATTTCAATACTGATACTGTTAGAGTTAGTACATATATTATAGTACTTACCACCTTCACTAGTTGTCATAGAAGTGTACTTTTTGCCACCAACAGCCCAACAAGCTCTATGAGAAATGTCACTGTTGTACTGCACAATCTCTGAATCATCTACAATGAAGTCAGCACTACCACCAACACTACCACTCTTAAACATACTAGCTACATTTCTTGCTGAACCTTTTGTACTTCTCGTGCCTGCTGTATAATGTAGAACTATGTACTTTCTTTGTAATGTTTTTGAATAATAATCTGTATTAGTAGTTCCAAATGCTTTAATAATATTCATATTATCACTCCTTATTATTACTATCTCTAAGCTGTAATAATACATTTTTTAACTGTTCCGGTACTGGTGTCATAACAGCCACATTTTCTAACAAACTCAATCCCTCATTACATATGAAAAAAGTAATTACTACTTCTCTCAATGGAATATTGCCACCAATTACATTGTTTACAATAACAGCAGTTGCGACTACCAAATAAATAGTTATTTTCTTCAATAACCCTTTGAAACATATTTCACTTGAAAGAGTTTTTGTATAAACAGCCTTTATTAGTCCAGTTATAAAATCAATAATTGTCAATCCTAAAAGTGCATAAATGAGTACATCTAAGCCACCAAAAATAAAAGAGAGTAAGCCACCGCCTACTCCCACAACAACTGATGTAATGTTAAAAATTTTTTCCATTTTGCTCTACCTCCCCTAACTCATCGCGAATAGTCTGTTTTTCTTCATCTGAAAGTTTTGTGTAACTTTCCAAAATTTTTTCCAACTTCTCACCCCTACTGAGCTTTACCTTAATACCATACATAATTACTTTTAGTTTTGCTGTCATTATAAAGCACCCCCTAACATATCAGCAACAATTTCACTTAAATTATTGAGTTGCTCAATTCTTGCATCTTCTTTCTTTTTTGTGTATGTTTTCTGAGCTACAGAGATTTTGATAACTTCTACCTCCTGCTCTGGAGAGTCATTTGTTTCCTGTTCAACAACTTCATTAGTGATTTCCACAGCAGTTAAAATAGAATAGTCCAAATAGTGTTTTTCACTATCATCATCAGCGACAACAATATCATCTGCATTGCTTTCAAATATTCTTTTAAGCTCATCAATACTGTAATCACCGTTGGCAAAAACAAATGTAATACAATCTCTGTTTGCTCCTTGTATAAATTTTGTCTGTCTTTCAAGACTTAAAATTTCAAATTCATTGTTACTTACTCTAATTTTCATTTTTATTCTCCACTCCTTTAATATAAAATTTAGTTTTTAAACTATTAACTATAGTGTTTTTTATATTTTCTTGTGTAGGTAAATTTATAGATAAGTTTCCTGTACAAACACAACCATTTACAAAAATTGACGAAGCTGATGACAAACTGTTATTCAAAGCAAAATTAATAAAATAGCCATTAAATTCTTCATTATAAATTGAATGAAAGCAGTTATTTAATATAAAACTTGCTTCAATCATTTCTTTTGAGCTATCACTACTTCCACAGCGAATCATATCTATATTTTCGTTGTTATATTTATTAAAAAATTGAATATAGTCTAGCTTTAATTTATCAGTATCTCCTAATTCTATAAGAGGTTGACTCCTGTAATATGTCGGAAATTCTTCTGTATATATTGAGCCTGTACCATCATAAAATTTTCCGTTAAGAGAGCAAAGCCCACGACTTAATTTAAAGTTTGATATATTTACCCCACCTAAAACATTTTTTCCGTTATAATTAACATATATTGCGTGCATTAAATACAACCCATCTACAGTTTTTCTTGTAGAAGTAATCACTGTATTTAATCCACTTCCTATAAGACTTATCTGTTTATTTATAAAGATAGGATTATTCATATTATAGTGACCAGCAAGCAATTTGATTTCTGAGCCAACTGGAGATGTATCAATAGCTTTTTGAATTTCTTCTTCGTCTTTTACGCCGTCACATACATAGTCAGCATATTTCTTTAAAATCTCATCGGAATCACTTGCTGCTACTAAATAATAGAATTTATTAAGATTATCGACCGTATTACTTAAATCTGTTACACTGCTATCTGTTGCACTTAAACTTTCTTCAAACTCACTAATTTTTTCCTTATCTGCTTTAGTATTAAGTGCTGTATATACAGCCCCACTTGTAACTAAGTCGCTACTGTTTTGTAGAATGTCATTTCTTATATACCTAAGATTGACAGGGTTTGTGCCGTTACCGACAAGAGCATAGCCTGCTGATATTGTACTAAAGCCTGTACCACCTTTGCTAACTGGTAGTACAGCAGAACCTGTTATGTCCTCTAAAGTTGGCTTATTTTTGGCAGAATAAATGCTGTACCATATAGTCCAACCTGCATTTCCATAATAAGTTCTTATCCAAGTCTGATTTTGTCCTTGTCCTCCAAAATTATCTATACAAATTTGTGTATAATAGCTTATCGTGTCTTTTGAGCCATATACTCTGCTACCTAAAACAAGTAATGAAAAAGCATAATTAGGCTTACTGCTTGAGTCAGTAACTAATGTAGTTGGACAATGCAAATAATTAGTCTGAGTAACACTTGTATATATTCCTGTTGTTTTTATATCGTTTAAATCTATCTCAGTTGCATCTTCAAGTAGCTTTAGGGGAGTAGGTTTGTTAAAATCTGTAATATCTGCTTGCGTATGTGTATGCCCTACTGTACTAACTTCCTGCCAATCAGCCCACCCATTAGAATTACCTTTTCTTATAAAACACATAGGAATAGCTCCGATGGAAGGGTATAGCACTTGTGTAATAGCAGATGTAGAACCTACAATATTCCAATAAACTTTTAAAGCGAAGCCTTTTACACTGTTAGGTTTGTTTATACACGTGTTCCCATAGCTAGCAAAATATTCTCCTTGTGCTGTTATCTCATTTAAGTCTGCGTCAGAAGCTAAGCTAGTTCGCTTTGGAGTTGATGGGATTTCGATGTCTTTTGTCCCATCAAACGTTATTCCGTTGAGTTTTACAGCATTTGTAAGTTTAGATGCTGACAATACTTTTTTATTTATATCAGCAGTATTATCTACATTTCCAAGCCCCACTTGTGCCTTTGTGACGCCGTGTGGGTTATCTGTATTATCAGCATGTGATTTTACGACAGTCTGTAACTCACTTATACATTTTTGTACAAGTGACCAAAACCAGTTGAAAACTGTTGCTGGTGGTTTATACCCGCCAGTAAATCCCTTTTCTTTTAATTCATCAGTTGGTTCTGTACCTTTATTTTTCCATTCCGGAATTTTGTTGTTAAAATCTAATGCCATTTTTGCACCTCCTAAATTGGTAAAATTGGTTCATTCTCATCACTACTTAAATAACCCAGATAACCTCCATCGTCTCCACCTTCAGCATTACAAAAACCTTTAGCAGAATCATATTCGTTTTCATTATCAGAAAATTCAAATGTACCTTCTAAGTTTAATGAATCCATTCTTATACATATTGGAAGAAGCGTTTTAACAATCTGCGTAACTTGCTTAACTGTCATTCCTGAAACATTTAAAATATCCAAAGGTAGAGTAATCATTTTTATTTCACATGGGTTATCTGTTTCTTCAATATGTACTTTTTCAGCAGAACAACCAAATGTCAAGCACAGGCTTTTTAATATACTAGGGTATGAGCCATTGCTTAAGATACGCATTAATTTAGCTTTTATCATAAGCAAGTATTGTTCATCACTAGCCAAACCTCGTGCCTGACCTATTCTGTCACCGTATCTATCTAAAGTTTTTCCTTTAGCATTATCTAAATCTAATATTTCATAGACATCGTATAAATCTTCCAGATGTTTTTCAACAGAAAGTCTATGAATTTCAAGAATTTTAAAATTATTACTGCCTTCACTTTTGTCAAAGGCATCAGGTAGATTTTTAACCAAGTTATCATTATTAAAGTCAATCATTAATCTACCACCTCGACTGTTACACTGTTACAACTTACAACTTCCCATTCTTTTACTGTAATATTTTTAGAACCAAAACTTTCTCCGGCTTTTGCCAATTTCAATTCTGTTACTTCATCAACACCTGCTACAGCGTGTATCTTACCGTATAGAGATGTTAAAATTACACTTTCACCTACACCTAATCCGTTTATGTATGTTGTTAAATTATTTTCTATATCTTCTGTTCCAATACTCCCTTCATACGACGGGTCTACTCTTATTTTAACTAATACATTAACTGCAATCTTTTTTGTGTGACTAAAATTTATAATGTGCTGATATCCACCGTCATCAATAACAGTTTCACTTATATCTCCAAAAGTTTTTATTCCTATGGGCTTTTTATTATAAATTGTTTCTGCAATCTCGGCGTGATAATTTTCTCCACCGTTTACAAAACACTCAAATGAAAAAGCTGGTCTACCATCATTGTCGGTTTCTGTTGTATCGTTGATGATTACACCAGCACTGGTTACTGTTGGCACTCTCATTAGTGCTGCCCTTATTGAAGATTCTGTACAAGCTCCAGCCCCTTCTCGTGCCAATTCAAATCTTTTCCTTAGTTCATAATCTGTTTCATCATCTGTGCCTAAACTTACAAGCTCTATCCCCTGTACTCCACTTATATCAGCAACAGGATTAACTACTTTGTTAATTGTTTCTATCTCTACATTACCTAATGTGCCAGTTTGAGTACACCATACATTTATTGTACATTCACCATTAACAATTCCTACATCGGCAGTATTGTAAAAGTTTATACCTGATGCAGTACCTACAAGAAAACCGACAGGTACTATGTAACCGTCTGTGCCATTTACCTTTACATTATAAATAGCTGATGTAGCAGGATTTCGTGATATTCCTACAAAAGTGCATAATCTGTCAAGACTTACACCACTTGCTGTATTTGGAAAAATTGAGTAGTAAATATACTCTGCTTCTTCCTCAGCTTCAGCTAAGTCAAAAGCATTTATCCTTATAAATTTACCCAAAGGAGTTAATTCAGAGGTGTCTATATCTTCTCCAAACAATTCCTTAGCTTTTTGAATTATTTTATTCACAATTTCATCATAAGTTAGTCTTTCAAAACCTTTTGATGTTAAAGGCATAATAACCCCCTCCTAGTATTCATTACTTCCAGATACTACATTGTCACTAGAATTTTTTGCGGTAAAGCTTATCGTAAGTTTTCTGTTTTTACTATCAAAATCACAAGTAAACATTTCTAAAACAAAAGAACTGTCAACTTGTTGCAGCCCTTGAATTATCTCGTTTCTTATTATATTTTTGTCTTTCTTTTTGCCTAAAAGGTTATTAAAATCAATACCTTCATCTACATTTAGAAACCATTCTGTCTTATTAGTACCTAAGACAGTTTTAACGGTCTGATTTATAAGGTCCACACCATCAATCATTTTGATTTTATTTTTTTCAATAATTACATCGCCGTTATTATCTAAAGCAAAACCCTTCATATATAATCACCTCACACATACTCTACAGATGAAACACCCATAATAACAACGCTATCACTTAGGCTGTGATGTCTACCCGTATTCGATAAAGCCATATTACCATTTCTTGCTTCTGTAATGTCCCTTTCACACACACCACAATAAACAGTATCTCCGGTTTTTAATTCACTTTGAGAAATTGTAACTTCTTGTGTTGCTTTATCAACTTTGTAAACATATCTGTAAGGACATAAAATAGGTACATCTGTTAATACTGCCGTACGCTGTGCCTTTTCTCCATATACTTTATACATAATAAGAGGTTGTATAGTTGCTGTGTTAATGTTTATTCCAACAATTTTACCAATAAAATTTGTGTGATTATCCATAATTCTTTGGTCTATCATACTGTTTATTGTTCTTTGAAAACTGCTTGTATCTATAGTAAACACCTCCTACCAAAGTCTACCGTAGCCAACAAGGTGACCACCATAACTTATATCCGTTTCTTTTACTCCGCCACCTTTATAACAATGTAGCATTTTATTACCACTTGTATAAATGCCAATGTGATTTCCTTTAGTACCGTTATTAAAGAATATAATATCTCCTTTTTGTCTGTTTTCAGCTGCAACTTTCGTGCTCATATTGTAAAGCTCTTGTGCAGTTGCGTATCCAGTAACCTTACTCTGTACACCACTTTCTGTAAAGGCCTTTACAACAAAATGCGAGCAATCCAAACCTTTTGAAGTATTTCCTCCTTCTTTGTAAGGAGTACCTTTATATTTCTTTCCTGTAGAAATTACTTTTTTGGCTTTATCTTCTGTAGTTTTTGCTGTTTTGTTATTTTTCTCTTTTTCTTCTTTGTAAGATGTAATGTTCCCAATAGCTTCAAAAGAAGTAGTAGCTTCTCCGTCAGAGTAGTTATGTTCTCCTTTTCGTACTCGAAAAGCACCTTTTGTTTCCCTGCTACTTAAATTTATTATTGCAGCGGTAGTGATTCTGTGTTGTAAAAGCATTTTAACCTTATAACCATCTATTGCATCTACATAATCTTCTGCATTAATTTCTTCTGTGTAGTATTCAGGACTTCCTATCAAGCCAGTATCTTCATTAACAGTAAAATTTATATTATCACCATCTTTAATATATCTTGCATATATACGACCTTTATTGGTATATACAGATACGCCACATACCTCTGCGTACTTTTTGATTTCTTCTCTCAAACAACCGTCCACAGTAACACTGCTTGTATAGGTCCAATCTCTCCTCATATTAAATACAGCTATAGGAATTTTTAGCTTTGAAATTAAGTCTTTTAATATTGTACTTGCCTTTGTATTTTCCTTATATGTTACATTTGTAATGGTTTCTGTACCAACGCAATCCCAACAGGTTATAGTTGTTACTTTGTCAACATCTTCATATCCCGTTTTAACATTGTCTATAAAACCACTAAAAATAACACCTGTATCACCTTTGTACCCTGCTTCAATAGTGATTGCAGCATTTCTTTTTAGGTTATTTATAGTGTTACTTGAAAGATTATATACTGTAATATCAACCTCTTTTGCTTCTAAATTATCGTCAAAAGGTACCGTAAATTCAAAATCTATTTCATCAGATTTTAAAGTTACATTTCCACTTTTTATTACAGCTTTTGACCCAAACATTCCATTTGGAATATCTTCATAGCTTTTCAAATTGTTTAAACCAACTTCTATGGCCTTAACAAGATGTGAGCGTCTATCTGTAATATTTTCACTTTTTACTAACCTACTTCTATTCAATACTATCACTTCCGTTATCAATCAAAAGAAAAACCGTTTCATTAAAATTTTCACTTGTTACTGTACAATTTTCGTTACTCTCGTCATATGGTACAATTCTAATAACAGGATATTTACCACTTACATAAATATCCTTAAATAATGGCACTCCATAGACAATAGGTTCACCTGAACATATTAGCTCTCTATCTTTTGCAAGGCTTAAAGTAAACATATCAGCAAATTCATTGTAATTAACACCTATTTCGAATATTTCTCCACCAAGTGTTATGTCAAAGCTGTAAGGTATCAAATTTTTGTTGATTTCAATTCTGTCTTTTTTCACAGCTACTTCTTTTCCTCCTTACTGCCATATAACCATGTAGCTTCAACACCATATTGTGTAATGTTGTTTTTATCCTTTTCCTTGTAGCCCATAAGTAATTTTGCACCAATTTTTAAAGTCTTTGCATCACCTTTTCTCGTAAATGCAGTAGGGTTATTGTCTATAACCCATTTTACTGTACTTCCAAGTTCTTTATAGTTTTTATTTACAAGCGTCCAAACATTATCACCTTTTTTTACTGTGTGATATACAGCATTTCCAGTTCCTTTACTAACCTGCTGTGTCCCAGCTTTTTCACTAGCTTTTGTTTTTCCACTTTCCTTGTTTGTGCTATAAGAATTTTGTGCAATTCTTACTTCTTTTAACTCCATATCAAAATCCAACCCACCTGTATTAGTACTTGGGTGGGTTGAGTTGAAGGTCTGTATTTGCATGTTTTTAAGGATATTTCTACCACTATAGGTTATAAGCGAACCTTTATTCTCTAGTTCATAGATTTTAGCTAAAGCCTCGTGAGATTTTAATGTGTCTGTATCAACTATCTTACCTGATATAGACAAGGTAACAGGTTCTCTTTTAACATTATCGGTTATATCTATACCTTTTTCACAAGGATGGTCCGTAGATTTAATATTTCTACCAACCTTTTCATCTATAACATGTATCCATATATTATTTAAAAGTGCCATATTACCACTCCCTTATAGGCTTGTTTCTATTACCAAAATCATTCATAAATTCTTCGAATGCTTCTTTTACAGCTTTCTTTGTACTTCTAGCTGTTTGTCTACTATTATCTCCACCATTTACTGTTATGTTAAAATTACAAACATATGTGTTGTCAGAATTGTTTGTGCTTCCTAAAGTAGGAGAGTTTTCAGGAGTATACGCACCTAATATACTGCCTGTTTTTTGCCATAAACCTAAAGCTCTGCCACGCTTGTTTTGTGTAAGAGGTATTGCCATTTCTGCTCCTGCTTCACCAAAGATACTAGGCTTTGTAGCTATACCACCGTTAGCATATCCATGACCTTGATATGCCTTTGCTAATGAGCCGTATCGTGACACGGCATATCTGACAGAAGCAAGTATATTACTTAGTGGGTCATAGATATTTTTATTAAATCCCGGTCTTGCGTAAGCATTAAATGTTGGGTCAATAACCTGCATTAAGCCCTTAGAAGGAGTACCTTTTTTTGCGTTACTATCCCACAGATTTATAGCTTTTGGATTACCACCACTTTCAGTTTGCATTTGATACAATGTTCTTTTAACATTTGCATCGCTATACTGATCTTCCATTTTTAAAGCCTTTATTACTGTTGACCTCCATTGTTCTACGCCTGCCGCCGGATTATAATTTGCTAAACTCAAAGCTCCAAATTCATCAAACATCTTCTTGACCCAGTTTGTCATTTCTCCACCTACAGTAGATACAAGTCCTTTTCCTATGTTTAATACAGTACCTTTTAAGCCGTTATAATTAACATACTTTTGTGTCACTGCACTAACCAAACCACCAGCATTATCCATATAATCCCATATATCAATGTTGCCTTTGGCATATCTAAATGTCGGATTTTTTCTACCCATTACCTGTGCAGTATTTTCAGCAGATAAAACTTTCATACCAACAGGGGCGTTAGGTATAAATACATTTTTACCTTTTGGAATAAATGTATTACCATTAGGCATTTGCACTAATTCAGCACCCCTGCCGTCGTTTACAAGAGCATTACCGCCTTTATGGCCATCTGTACCTTTTGCGTATGGAGTCCAACTTGTTAATCTCTTTGAAGAACCTAATTCCTGTAAAATCCAATTTGCACCACTAAGCAATTTGTTTACTGGAACAGCAGAGGCTATAACTGCTTTTTTCCATATTTCAACTAAAGCAGTTGATAAACTTTCCCCTGAACTTCTTAAAGCATCTCCCATTTTTCTAGGCAATTCAGATACTTTTTGTACTATCTCGTCTATATTTTTATTTACTAAAGTTGTTATAGACTCTATACCACTTGCACTTTTAAGAGAGTTGAACAAACTTTCCATTCTACCAAAATCACTGATACTAGAAATACTACTATAAAGCTTTGCTACAGCTTCGCCAAAGGTAGGTAAGTTTCTTGAAAGTCCACTTAAATCGTTTTCACCTGTAAACCACTGTAACACGCCACCGGTATTTGGGATAGCCTTACCCATACTGCCTAATGCACTGAATAAATTTTCTATTTTGGTTGTATCTGATATTCCTGAAATAGATTTATAAAATAAAGACATAGCATTACCGAACTTAGGTAAATTATTGCTTAGTCCATCAAAATCCTTTTCTCCGGCGAACCACTGAAAAACTCCACCTGTATTTGGAACATTTCCTATATCTTTTAAAGACTGAAATAATAATTTAGCATTACTAAACCCATTAGCTGGTAATCCTGAAACGATTGCAAAAAAGCCAACCGAATTATATGCAAAATCCGTTAATGCTGTGCCTAACTCACTAAGATGTATACCACCTGTAAATTTACTAATAAGACTATTTCCAGCTAGTTCCAACACAAAGCCACCTATTGCTGTAAAGAAACTGCCTATACTCTTAACATCTACACCCTTAAACATAGATAAAGCCGGTTTCAATGAAAGTACAAAAGCTGTAAGGTTTATCCCTATAGCTGGTAACGAGTTTGTAACGCCTTCGCCAACTCCACCAGCTAAAGAGCCAATCATTTTGCCCACTTGCTTAAATATATTTGCTAAAGTGTCTCCTCCTGATGACATAAAATCATCAAAGCCAGGGATTTTGGATAATGCCCCAAAAGCAGTAATAATACCAGTTACTCCAGTAAGCACTAGAGCTATATTAGCAAGTCCTAATAATACAACAGGAATAGGTATAGTTCCAACAATACCTGCAAATACTGATAAGACAGAGCCAACAGTTCCTAGTACACCAATCATAGCTGTAAATTCCAACATCTTTTTTATACCAAAGTCAGTAGATGAAGAAATTGTTCCTACAACTAAATACAAAGCAGACATACCAGCTATCATTATTGCCATATTAGCCAATCCTTTGACAACTGTTAATACAGGAATGTTCCCAACTACGCCTGATAAACCTGCTAAAGCCGTTCCTACTACACCAAGAATTGTTATAGCACTTGCAACCTTAATTAAAGACCTCATATCAGATAAATTCGCAATATATGGGGATACAGCCATTACAGCTGTTGTTATAAGTGTAAATCCACCAACGATAATTGCTATATTGGCCATACCTTTCAAGACAGTTTTGACATTTGCTTTAGCTATATTTTTAAGTGGGTTTGTAATGTTACTTACTTCTTCATCTGATTTTGAGAAAAGACCAGCAACACTTTTCAGCCCCATAATAAGAGGTTTTACAGCTTTAAAGGCGACTAAGCCACCCAGTAAATAAGGTATTACTTTTGCTATTACATTGGCGTTTTTAATAAATTTTTCTCCAAATTTACTAAGTGATGGTATTTGTGTACCGAATGTTTCTACAACTGCTTTTCCTATCTGTTTTACTACGCCAGGTAATTCTCTTTTCAAAACTCCGATAATTACTGGCGTTGACTTTATTAATCCAGTAATTAAAGATGTTGCAGCATCTAATAACGGAGGTAATAAAGTACTTACTAAGCCAGGCAATTCAGCTTCTACATAAGGAGCAAGTCCAGTTATCAGACTGCCCACGCCTTTCAATCCCTTTTCTATAGCCGGTATTACATTATCGCCGAAAGTTTTAGCACTTTCTACAAGATAGCCCAAACATTGGTCAAAACTATCACCACCGACAACAAGGCTTGTCATGAGATTGCCCCATGCAGACTGCATAGAAGCAAAAGAACCTTGTATAGTTGTACTTGCTTCTTTTGATGTTGTACCTGTAATATCTAAGCTATCTTGAATAGCATGTATTGCCAATATAATATTGCCAAAACTCATATCATTGGCTTTTACAGTTTTATCTATTTTAGAGGCATCTTTTATAAGGCGTTTCATTTCCTCTTGTGTACCACCATAACCCAGTTTTAAGTTATCAAGCATTGTATAGTTCTGTTTTGCAAAACCCTGATAAGCATTTTGAATACTCTCCATGTCAGTACCCATTTTGTTTGCATTATCTGACATATCTACTATTGCCTTATCAGCATAAGATGCAGCTTTTTTAGTATCGCCACTTAAACTCGCAATCAAACTGGCTGAAAATCCAGTTACTGTTTCCATATAGTCATTGGCAGAAAGTCCAGCTGTTTTAAAAGCCTTATTAGAATTGTTTAAAACTTCTTTTTGAGCAGACATTAAACTTTCATACTTCTTTTTAACAGCAGTTGTACTCTTCCCTGTACTTTTTGCGTAATCCTCTATTGAACGACCACCTGCACCAAACAAAGTTTCTACACCACCAATAAGCTGTTCAGTATCTGAATAAGCTCTAACTGATAACCCAACTAATGTAGCAACGCCTGTTGCAGCAGCACCCACACCGGCGGCAGTTGTCTTTACTGCCGTTTTTGCTACAGTACCTGCAACTGACCCTACCTTTTTAAGTCCGGCTGTTACTTTGTTAAAACTTGTGTTGCTTATATCTTTAAATGAATTTTTCAGTTTATCTGCTTCATCTGTTGTATCGCCTACACTTTTTTTAACTTGTTCAGTCTGTTTTCTAGTTTTATTTAAACCATCATCGTTGCCTAAATCTTCAAACTGCTTTTTTAAACCGTCTACATCTGATGTTACTCCTCCAAATTTCTTTTTGAGGTTTTCGATATCTTGTGTTATTTTTGTGAGAGATGATAATATATCCTTACTGTCGATGCTTATTTCAATCACATCTTGTCTTATTACTTCTTTTGCCAAACTCTCACCTTCCTTTATTTCTTAAATTTTTGCTTATCTTGCTTAATCTTAAAATCAAGTGCCACATTTGCCATTTCAATTTCCAACGGTGACATCTTATAAAAAACAGTATTGTAATCAAGCCCAGAAAACACTAATCTATAAAGTGGCCAATCATCTCTTACTCTTTGTGTCAGTTGAGCCTTCGTCAGATTCTTCTTGAAAAGTACCGTTATTAACTTCTCCTAAGAAAGCAATAACTTCATCTAATTCCTTTGCATCTTCAAAGTCATCTAATGTTTTCTTAGGTGTAACAAGTACATTTTCTAATAAATACTCTGCAATCTTACGCATACTTGTTGTCTGTGTGCCGTCAATGTAAGTTCTATCTACAGCATCATATCTACTGCCAAAGCCATTAAACTGTGCTGTGTATTCTGTGCCATTAATCTTCTTAGTTACCTGTGTAAATTTCTTCATAATATAAATCCTCCTAATTCTTATATAAAAAAAGGGAACACTAAGTGCTCCCCATTACCAAATTATTTATAATGTTCTTTCTGTTGTTAAGTCAAAAATCTGAAATTCAAACTCAACATCTTCTGCTTCACTTCCTCTTGAAATTTCTGGATAATTTTTAATATTAGCCATAGTGCCACCGGACCTTTCTCCTAATGACTTATTTGTGTACCAAAATGGAAATGGGTTAGACTGCTTTGCTAAAGACATCAGCATTGAAAACTGTGGACTTGTCACCTGCACAGTTAATGTTGCACTGCCTAAAGAGTTATTAATTTCACTTTTTACAACATCCCCCTGTGCACATACGGAAGTAGAAAAAAACTCCTCATCTTTTTCAATAGATAACATATCTTCACCAAAGCCTGTAATATTAACACCATTTACTGTTACTGTAGTATCTTTGGCGTTGTATTTTGCAAATAACATAACTTTGCACCTCCTAGATATTAATTGTACCGTTTACTGTTACTGAATGTATAGCTCCGGCTAAATCAAATGTAAATTTACCTTCCATATACTGTCTTTTTTCTCTATCACTAGCTTTAGTATCAGTTCTTCTTGCAAAATTAACAGTATATGAAGCCTTGCCGTTATCATCTTCGGCAATTATTCCGTTATTAAAAGCATCCTGTAAAACATTAGCCACAACACTTTCAAGCATAGCTATACCAGTATTATCGTAAGGGATTTTGTCGTTTATGATTAAGCACTGCTGTAACTGATATTTAATCTGTGTAATAAGCCAATCTTTGGCATCTAAAATGTCAATATATTCGCCGTTAAGTAATTTACCTTCGCTTGTAACATCATAGCCTGCCTTATGAACATACGCGTTGACATTGTGTGAATGGTAATCATTTAATGTTGTTTTTGTTATGCTTTCGTCGGCATATACACCTTTCAATGACATATTTTTGTATGTAAAACTACCTACCGTCTTATTTCCTGTATGTGCCATAAGTGCAACACATATATTGTTAAGGTTTTCGCCTGTATCATCTTTAAACACAGGAATGTTAAGATATACAAATGTACGCTCCATACCCTTTACCTTTAAATATGTATCTGCAATAAACTTGTTGTATGCTTTTGTTCCTGAAATGTCTAAGCATAAAACCTTTGATTTGCTACTTTCAATCACTCTACTTAATGGTAAAATATCACTACTAATATCCTCTTTTGTTGGAATTAAGTATCTCCAATTCTCGTTAAAGTAGTCTGCAATTGTAATGTTTCTGCTTGTAATAGCACAAGAAAGTAAGCCTATTTTTTCAGGTGGATTTTCCTGCATAAACGCTGTTTCCACCATATTAAGCATATTTCTAAAGCCAGTACGCAAAGGAGCTATAGTAACACCATACAAGTGTAATGTAGCCTTTTCCTCGCTAGTTACATAAAATGTAAATGTACCACTTGTTCCAGCTCTTAAAGTAATCATCTGTGCTTTATTTCCTTCAAGTGTCATTCTGTCAACAATGTTATTTTCATCATCTGCAAGAACTAATGTAACACTTTTACTTACTGATGAACCACAACAAGCTAAGCACAAGTTTTCATCTGAATTTTCAAAAGTAACAGAAAGTCCATTGTCCTCACTTATCTTTTCTATTCTTTTAGAAAAACTTTGACCGGCAATATTTGCACTTTCATCACCAACGGTATACTTTGTTCCGTTAAATTTAATTTTTCCTTTTGTGTCTAAAGCATCTAACTGTGTTTTTGTTGCCTCAGCTGTTAATGTATTAAATTTAACAACAGAACCGGTTCCATCATCAAGCACACCTGCACATTTTCCTATCACATCTTTAGCTTCTGAATAGCTGCTAACTTCTGTATAAGGTAATACTGGGGTATCGTCTGCATTAGGGTAATATAAACATATCCCACCAAATGTAGCTGGATTGATTACATCTTCTACTCCAATATTAACTGTAATATCACTAATATTGTTAGACATCATTCTTCCTCCTTCAAATTTATTTTTTCAATTTTACCTATACTTTCTATAGGATTCTTAACTTCACTCATTAACCAAAATACGGCATCAAAACCGTTTTTATATTCATACTCAATACTTATCAAATTATCTCTATTGGTTATTTCTCCTACCCTTTGAATAATTACACCGTTGTCATTTAGATAGCAAATACCTGTGTGGCATAAAAATTCCCTTGCTTTATTTGCAAGGGTTATGCTCTCATCGTATTTATTTGATTGTACTGATATGCTCCAGTTTTGAGTAACTGGTATTCTGTCAATGCCGTCTTTATATTCTCCCCATGTACCATTATTAGCACTTTCAAGGGTAGTTATATTGTATGATACATATGGGTAATCCGGTGGTTCTGCATTTTGATTACCTCTTATAACAGGTACACCAAGATAATCTTTTAACCCTGTTACAACGGTTTCCCTTAATTTATCGTACATCATCAATCCTCCTTGCCAAAAGCACTAATATATTTTAAAGTGTATTGGTATACACCTGTAAACTCGGCATTTTCAACCTGATTTTCTACCCTGTATACCGAACCCCTATGTATAACTTTAGTTTCTGTTAAAGGTAAAGGTTCAAAGACAAACAGGTATTTATCCATAGAAGTCAATGTTCCGGTAGACTGATATATTTTGTTGTCACTTATGCTTATAATTGCACCTGTAAGTTCTTTTTCTTCTTCTGCGTGTACTTCATCACCTTTGCTGTCATATGTTGTAGCAGAGCTTGAAATCACCCTAAAAGAAGTGCTGTACTTATTAATTAAAGAAACAAAATCAAAATACATTAATCGTCCACCTTCCAAGTAATTCCTCTTATCATCTGTCCTGTGTCAACAAGAGGGTTACTACTACCTTTATTTTCTCTAGTTACTCTTGAATTTGCCGGACTGTTTAAATTTCTAGCAAAAGTTTTAATTTTACTAGACAACCTTTGCCCGATATTATCTAAATATTCTCTTTCACTCATTTCTCCAGTAGCAACTTTTTTAAGCAATATATCTGAATATTTATTAATTTCTTTTACATTTTCGTCAAACCCAGCCCTTAAAAAACTTCGCTCAGGTATCTTAACTGATTTAGTAAGCCAATATAATAATTCAATTTCACCTTTTCGACCATCTCTTGCAAGGAATTTTTCTCCACTTTTAGCCTGTACAAAAAATAGGTTGTCAAATTCACCTGCTTTTTTTCCTATAGACTTAGGACTTATCGGTATTGTTAAATACTGTGCCTTTTTAGCCCTTATATCACAGCCGTATTCGTGGATTCTAGCAAGCCAAGCATTTTCACCGTCAAATACACCTACTTGAACCTTTTTTCCGCTTAATGATTCAAAAGTCTTTATCATATCAGGGATTTTGTCTTTAACGGTTTTTATTTTTATTCCTTTTGACATATTATCGCCACCTATCTCCAGCACTAACAAAAGAAACAGCTGTTTTCATCGAATCACCAAAAATATCATTAGCTACATCATATATAAGACCACTTGTATCAGTATTAAATGATTGGGACAAAGAACCAATGCTTTCGCTTGCGATTCCAGGTCTAAGCCCCATTATTTCAACATACTTTGTAACAAAAAGTCTTACATTAGCTGGTATTTTTTCGGGGTCATCAATTTTGAAGGTAATCTTTGTGTTCTTTAATACCCACAGCAAAGCACTTTCCACCAATATGCAAGTTTTGTCTGTTATTGGCTCTATTCCTAGCTTAAGCTTCTTTACCATATCAGAGGTAATCATATTAATTCACCTCTGCTTTAGCCTTAGTTCTCCTTTTACTAACCTTTTCAACAGTTGTACTTTCATCTATTGAATCTTCTACCTTTTCAGCAACAGGTACTTCCTCGCCGGCTCTGTAAAATTTACCATTGTATATAATTGCATTTTCAAATTTCATGCTAGAACCTCCTTAGCATACTTCTAAGCCATAACATTCATCCATTCTTTCAAATGAAGGAAGAACAATCTCAGAGGCTGTTGTCTTTGTCTGAACAGGGTCATCTTTAATTGTTACTGAAACAGCAATACCAGTTTCAACAATACTTACATTTGCATCTGCCTTAGACTTTAAAGTTCGTTCCTCCGGTGTTGTACCAAACCAAGTTGAACCCAAATCAGAAGCGGGCATTAACATTACGATGTTATCTGGATAAAAATTCTTCGCCTTGCCACTTTCATCCTTAAATTTCTTATTGTATACAGCAACGGACACATTAAGTTCTTCTTCAATATAGCTCTTAACTCTCGCAGATGTATAATTTACATTAGCTGTTGTGTTCTGTGCAAGTACGCCACTCTGTACTTTCTTACTAGCTTTAAGCTTATTGAAAGTAGCCTTTGACATTAAAATAAGTGCTGGTCTGTCACCACTTTCTTCTTCTTGTGCGTCCATAGCATCTTCAAGATTTTTAATAGGGTCACAGGTTTCGGGTGCATCCCACTTGTCTGTTTCAGTTTCAATCTTTGCGTAGTGCTTAGATTTCCAGTCACCATTAGGGTCATAGTTGTATGTATAGTCAACCCCATTAGCTGAAATTTCAATTCCAACCTTACCATTGAGAGGAGCTAATAACTGCATTCTCATTCTTTCAGGTACAACCTTAGCACCGTCAATTAATGTCTGTGAATCATTAAAAATATTATTTAACACTTCAATAGCGTAAGGGTCATTACTATCTTCAACTCTTAACATTTCCTGTTCATCTTTTTCTTTAATTAACATACTTTCTCTAAAGAAAGGCATTTCGCTTTCATTTACTGTAACACCAACTCTATCTCTAAAGCGTGATGCACTATCAAAGTTAGATGGTGCAAGAGAAATAGGTAAACCCTTGTGTCCCTTTACCCACTTTAAGTCTAAGCCAGCCTTTTTCTTAGACGGAAATAAACCTTCGCCTAAATATGGAATTGTATTACTACCAGCTTCTGAATAATTCAAGCCAATAGTTTCTGCATTATAAACATCACTTAATTTCATATGTTACCTCCTATAAAAATTTAATCATTGGGTACTTACTTTCATCTTCTGGTGTAGAAGCTAATTTAGATTTTAAAACAAAACCATGCACCACTACAACACCGTTAGGATTTTCGTTAATATAAACATCATTAAGTACAACGCCAACATTTTCAACCAATGTACCTGCCTTAACTACACCATTAGTAGCAGACAATTCAGAACAATCATAATTAATTGCTACAAAATGGTCATTAGCAAGAATGTTATTTTCTGTTGTAATAGTCTTACTTTCAAACTTCATTTTTCAAAACCTCCTTGTTTAAATGTAATGCTTCAAGATACTGTCACTCTTTTTCTTGAGTTCTGCCCTTTCCTTGCCTAAGCCCTTAGCAAGTTCATTACCTTTCTTATCTTCTGTATTGGTATTAGCATTAGCACTACCTGTATTCGGGATTCTTCCAGCAGACTTGAACTTTTCATTTACCTTGTTATCAACAAGTTTATTTACAAGTTCATTAAGAGCACTTACCTTGTTGTCGATTTCATCTGAATCTTTACCAAGCACAAGGTCAACGATTTTAAGAGCTGTATCGCCACCATCATCAAGACCGGCTTTCTTAATAGCACTAATAGCATAATAACGGTTTTCCCTGTCTGCTATAGCTTGTTCTCTTTCAGCAAGTTCTCTGTCACGCTTTTCATCGTCATACTTTTTAAGCTCATCGGCAGTCATCTTGTCACGCTTCATCTTTTCAATCTCTTTTTCGAGACTCTTATTTTTCTTGCGTTCTTCTTCCATAGCCTTATCAAGCCTTGCTTTCAGTAAACGGTCTAAATCGTCAGTGTTGGGTTCTGTAGAGTTGTTATTACCCACATTAGGTTCCGTAGTCCCCTCACCACCAGCATTAGGCTCTGTAGCGTTTTTGGTACCTGTATTAGGTTCTGTAGTTTCCCCACCACCAGCACCACCTACACCGTTAGCCTCAAAACAAGGCATAAATCTTTTAAACATCTGATAAACCTCCTTATGAAAAATATTTAAGCCTTTTTATGTCTTGCTTAGGACAATGAAAAAAGGAATAGGCTATTGCACCCATTCCCTCTTGCTGACTAAATTATTTATAGTTACATTTATTTAAAGTGGTTTGGTCGCAACCTCCCCACTAGGTTTAGTCCGAAGACATCGCCGCAATTCCTGTTATAAAAAATTAGTTATAATTAGCCCAACGGAACCACATCCTTTAATATGTCATATATTTAGACCCAAAGCCCGCCACTGTTCTGTCATAACGAATAATGACAAGGTCGTTTGAGTTCATTCCCTGTTTACACTTCTTTCACACTTTTTCAGGCAACAAAAAAGGACAGCTTTAAACTGTCCTAATCTGCTTATTTATTACATTTTATAATCTGTTCGCCTGTAATGTTTAATTGGCTACACATAAAGAACCAGCCGAAGTGATTTACCGGTAGACTCAGAAGCCTTGGTAATCAACACTAAAACGCCATATTTTTATGATAATTGATAGCATTTTTCGTCTAGTATAGCTCCGTTTTTCGCTTTCATTTTCATCTCATTTTCTTTTGTAGTAAAATCTTTTTCATCTTCATTCAAAATATCAATAATCTTTATAATACCAAGAAGGCACCGTATAACTTTTGGTAACAAAAACCTCTTTACATCTAACCAGAGTCCTCTCAATCTATATTTAATTGGATTTTTCTTTGAATGAATATACCTTACTATACTTGCATTTATAGTCAAAACGTCTATTATACACTCATCTTTTTTTTCAAAACACTCTAAAATTTCATTTTGCAAAGCCCTGACTTTGTAGTTATCCAACTTAATTAATTTTACCTTCTTCAAAGATAAATTACCATCCACAATAAAATTATTCAAAAATCTGCAATTACTAAACAAATAGTTCTCAATAGAGGGGTATTCAACCAATTTATTTTCTTCTTTTAAATAAAAATACTCCTCGATAAAAGAACCTATTTCCTTCATAAGCTTAATTTTTTCTAACCTCTTACCGGCTTTAACTTTTTCATTTACAAACAAAACAGAGGCAAGTAAAGAACTAAATATCATACCCAAAACAATACTAACAAATACTGCACGCATCATATATAGACCTCCTTGTTATAAATACTTATTTTACCCATTACCTAAAATATTATTTCAAATTTATCTTAAATTTTTCACAACTATATTAATGCTCCGATGCTGCTCTTTCTATTAAATTCATTTGTCTGTCTATAGTCTCTGTTAAGCTATTAATTGTGCTTAAATATCCTTCCTTAACATTTTCTATCTCTTTTTCATGTATTCTTCTAATTTCCATAGCAAATATCTTCATTACAAAAAAGAAAAAAACTAACAGAACAACAACTACTACTATTAATCCTTTATATTCCTCTGGAATTATTTTTATAACAAAATCTGCTACAGAACTTAATAAACCATCAAAACTCACAGCAAATAATAAGTGCGTAAACATAAAGTATCACCATCCTCATTGATTTCATGTTAACACAAATTATAAAAAAAATCAACAAATTTCATAAAAATAACATATTTTACAAAATCTATCATGGTAATACAAATCTTTACAACTACATGTTATTTATTACTTTTATAAATATAAATATTTTATAATATAGACTCCAAAATATTATAAAATTTAATTATTATAACAATATCAAAACTAAATTAAATAAAAAATAATTCTGTTATTTTTGAACAATCAATATTTTTTCTTATTACAATATTTCTTGTGTGAGGTTCACTAAAACAATTTTTTATATCATCAATATAAAAACTTTCTTTTTCAAAAATTCCTATATTAGTTTTAATCCTGTCTGTTACATCAGAAGTATTAAAAATCTCGCATACTAACACAGTACCTTTGCTTAGTTGCAACTTATCTAAAACTTTAATCATAGCTAATCACCTTTCAAAAATATCAAGTTTATTCTTTATTTTTTCATAATCTATTTTATTATTCTGTAGTCTGTCCATTGCATCTTGCATCAAATCTTGTCTTTCTTCATCTGTCAAGTCAATTCCAAATTTTGCAGCCCTAATACTTGCTTGAGCTTCTTCCAAAATCATATTGTTTTGTGTTGTACCTTTTTTCCATGCTTCATAATGTCCTATAACCTCATGTGCCATACAGCCTCTTACTGTAATGCGCTCATTGGCTGAATTATTATTTCCCTCTATCGGATATGCATCTGTACCAATGACCAAATAATGAAATTTTTCACCCTCCACTGTTCCATGAAAAGCTGTATTGGAATTTGAACTATATAAAATATCCCCTGTATAGCCTTGCTTAACAGCCTCTTTCCTTGCTGTTTCAATCTGCTCATTTGTTAAAGGGTTTTCATACCTTTTTCCTTCTGTACTTACATAATATCCATTATCTCTTTTCATTATATCATCATTATTTACACTTGTAAACTTGTCATTATTTACAAACTCTCTATTTCTATTCTTCCACTTTCCACCTCTCTCCTCAAATTCTTCTACTGTCATCATTTCATACTCAACAAAGCAACGACAATTACAATCATTTGAGGCATCGCCACTTTCACCGGGAGATTTAGCTTTAATTCCATTTCCTAAATCAAAGTATCCTCCTGATTCTATAAGCTGACCTTCCATCTTTTTATGGTTGGCATTTGTATGACTTTTATAGGTTTTCCAGCCTTTTTTAGTCTTTACCCTTACATTAGGTCTTACCTTTTCATCACCTAAATTATGCCATATAGCAGCATATACAAGACCGTCTCCTTTGACTTTATCATTTATGTGTTCAGCTCCGTCCATTAAACCTTTTTCCTGAACTCTGTGGCTTTCAGTTCGGACTATCCTTGAAGCTTTACCATAGCTTACATCAAGTCTTTCCACTAATTTTTTAGATATAGTATCAAACCTTTCTCCAGTCATAAGAGAATTAGATATACTTTGTCTTATATCGTATATAACATCTTGTCTGTGCTTTTGAAGTCTTTCAGGCAATGTTAAACCACTTATAGGATTTTCAACTGCTGCTTTTAACACCTCTGGCTTGATACTTAACCCATTAAAACTATCTTTAAACTTACTATCTCCAGCAGAATTACTAAAACCATTAATCATACCTTCAAAACAAGCCTTATAGGTCTTTTCTACTGTACTTTTAATAGTTTTAGAAATAGCCGGAGTAACTTCTTTAATATTTTTATCAACTTCTTCTAAGAAAGAAGCATATTTTGCATTTTGTTGAAGTATAGCAACATTTAAAACACCATTATCATCAGAATATTTTGTATAATACTCACCTATAAAGCTATTTAACTTTTTTAGCAAAAATTTGTATAAGGACCTTATTTCCTTATCAGCTCCTTTGCTTCGACTTTCTTCAATTCTCTTTACCTCTACAAGATATTTGTCAAGTGCTTTATTATCAAAATCCAAATAAAACACCTTCCTTATTCGGTTATATCTTCATCTAGTAAAGACGGGGTATCGTTCTTTTCCTTTTCAATCATTTCCATAACATAATCTACATCATCTACGAAACTAAGCTGACTATATGCTACTTCCTTAGGTATTCCTGCACCAATTAAGGCTTGTACAGTTTGTGCTTCTGTAAGAGTGTCAAGAGGAAAGTTTCTTGTAAATTCCATTGTTATTTGCAATGGGTCAACGGTAATGTTCTTCTTCTCCCATATAGCACATAACAATTTCCACATATACTGTGCAGCATCCATCATTTTAGCTTCAAACATACCACATTTTGTTTCAAGCCCGTGGAGCTTGAATTTAAGACTTATACCACTCGCACTACCAAAACTATCATCATTCAGATTAGGAGTTTTTGAAAATCTGTAAATGTTATCTCTTAATCTGTCAAGGTGATGTTCGGTAAATCCGTCATTGATATTTTTAGTAAGAAACTCAACACTACCTTCTTTATTTGATGAACCAACAGGAGGTATTTTAATAGCACCGTTTCTTTGTGCTTCTCTTATTGTGTCATTATCTACATTCAAATTTTTAAACACCATATAGGCGTGTACAAAACTTTCAACCTCATTTGAATTATCAGATAAAACTTTGTCATAGTCATCAATAAGTGAAAGGACCTTTTCGGCATCTCCCATAAGTTCTTTGTTGTTTGCTATTCCTTGTAAAGGGCAATAATCGAACAGGTGTTCTCTTTTTTCTACAAATTCAAGTTTACTTAAATAACCTTTGAATGTGTACACTTCTGTATTATCATAAAATTCAACTACCCATTTTTTTACTAAATTTTGTTCTTGCACTAAATAGTATCTAATAGCAAACTCAGGCTCTGATATGTCGGTACTTGATAATATAATTGTTTCATATCCGTGTACAGGCGTAACCCTTACATCACCATTTAGGTCAATATAAAAAAGTCTGCCTGCATATCCATATATGCTAGCAAACTTTGTTGTTTCCATATCTACACCAAACATATTATTGAGGGTAACAAAATCTGTTACAGCCTTAGTTGCCCTATCAACAGCAACTTCACCACCAGTAACACTTTCTGCTTCTGCTCCCTTGCTATATCCATAGCTTATAGGCTCTCCAGCAAAATATCCCGTCTTAAAATCTACGATTTCGCTAAAAAAGTCATTGTTTATTCTATTATTTATCTGATTACCTTCTTTAAATGCTGGTCGCCTTTTAAAAATAGGCAACTCATCATCTAAAGTCATATACCTTCTATAAAGTTTTCTATTATATCGGCTATTAAAATAGTGCTTTTTAATTATCCTATACAATAACTCTAAGCTTAGTCCATTAGTTCTTAATTCTTCAAGTTCTGAAGTATAATCAGGATATAATTCAATACTTTTTCTATTCATCAAGTCACTTCCTTACAATCTTATGCTTGCCGTTACCTTGTTCTCTAACTGTAGTTGCTCTGTAGCGTATCTGAGAGCGTCCAATAAATGATTATCTTTATCCACTGGTTTAGCCATAGCGTTGCCGTATTTATCCTCTTGCCAATGGTACTGCTCTATCTCATTTTTGAAATTTTGGCATTTGCTATGGATAACAATTTTGTGACCCTGTAGCCACCTTATACCTCTGTTAATGCTGTCTGCACCTTTCATAGCTGGTACAGCTTTAACACCCTTACTTACTAAAAAATCAATAGTCTTGGGTTCTGCACTGTCACAGGTAATATAATCATTTCCAACAAACTCTCTTGCTACTTCCGACAATTCCTCATCACTCATACCTGCCTGATACCATTCGTCAAACACATATATAATTTTTCTAGCCTTGTCATAGTTTATTTTAATTAGTGCGTTTGGGTCAGAGGCATATCCAAAGTCACAACCCATATAAATATTATCAAAATGCTGTATCATATCTGACAAGTCAACACATTCCCAGTTTTTGAATATTACATTACCTAATACACCCCAGTTACCTAAGCTATATACATTGTAATAATATGGGTCCGTTTCATTTTCTAATCTATCCTTATCTTCAGGAGTAAGCATATCATTGTCTTTGTATGTAGTCTTTAATATGCAAACATTATCGTCCTCATAGCTGTTCTTATTATCTTCCCAACCACCGAAGAACTTCTTATATATCCAATGGCTTTTTAATATAGGATTAAAAGCCATTACAATGTATTTATCATTGTCCGATATACCTCGCAATCTTTTAGTCAACTGCATATAAGCATCTTCTTTTATTTCTGTTGCTTCTTCGATAAATATTCTTTCAAGTACGCCTTTAGCAGGTGTAATAGACTTGACCTTTTCTACATCGTCAAGACCATTAAAAAGTATCTGACAACTGTTGTTAAGACAGGTAATAACCATATCAGATTTGTTAATTTTAAATAGGCTGTTCAAACCCATTTCAGTTATTGTCTTAACAATCTGATTATATGTACTGTTTCTTATGGTCTTTGCCACATTTCTACAGCACAACCAATTTACACCCTTTAAACAGTCTATAACGATTTTTTGACAAAGAAAAAAGCTCTTCCCACTTGAAGAGCCTCCAAAAAATATTTGTGTTGCTTGCTTTTTATCTAGCCAATCTATATATGTATCATTTATAGTAACATTTATATCCATATTATCACCCCAAGTAAAAAATGCACCTACAATGTGTAAGTGCATTTAATCAAATTAATCTAGGAACAACTTTTCTGTAAGGCTTTCGCACAAAAGCAATATATAATTAAATTTTTTATAACAATTAAATACTTAATTTATATAAAACATATTGGTTCAAAGATACACCCTCTTTTTCAGCTTCAATACTTAATTTTTGATGTAAGCTTTTAGGTATTCTCACATTAAATTTTCCACTATAGCTATCTGCTGTCATAGGTTTTGGAACATTAAAACCATTTTCGAGCTTGGTTTCAATCCAGCCTTCCATAGCTTCTTTTAAATTATCATACAGTTCAACAATTGTATCGCCTGTACTTTGACAACCATCTAATTCAAGAACCCTGCCATAATAATAGTTACCAGTTTCATCTTCTACATAACTTGTAATAAAAGTATATGGAAGATTCAAATAATCCTTTATATTTTTCATTTTATTTTAAGGCAAACATTTTTTTGAACAGGGGATTAATTACTCCCCTATTCGGTCTAAAACATCCTTTATATAGGCTTTTTTTAAAGGGTTTTCTGACTTTATTGTTATTACATCGCCAGTTTTATTAACATATTGTCTATGTGACCCCTTTTGCCTATCAAGTCTATAATCAAAAGCTGTCAGCACTTTATGTACTTCATCAATCCTTATGCCGTTCGGTTGATTTTTCATCTTTTGAATTATTTTATTTATGTTTGCCATTATCTCACCTCCACCTATATAGTACCACATATAGTACCATAAGTCAAGGGGTTTTTATAAATTTTTGAATATTTTTTATGATTTTGTACTGCATATATTAATATTTATAACCTTGTCATCGTCAGTAGTATTGACATTTTCAACCTTATCTCTCCATTTATCAGGTTTCCTATTTTTAAGCCAAAATATCTGTGCCGTTGTGTCGGGAGGTATTTCCTTTTCAAGTTCTATTATTTCCCCGTCTTTTGTCACTTTCTGTTCTTTGCTTACATAACCTAAAGCCCTTTTTAACAAAGCATTTTCAACCTGAATATCTACTACCTCTTTACCTCTTTTTAGGGTGTCACTTATGTCACCATACTTCTTCTTCCATTCTGCAAGAGTTTTTCTTGATATTCCCATATTGTGAGCAATTTGTTCATCTGTTAAACCATCTCTCGCCCAACCTTCAAGAAGCAATAGCCCTTCTGGTTCTAACCACTTCGCATATTTACCTTTTGCCACAACTTAACCACCACCTACTATCTTTCTATAACAAAAAAGAGAACACCTTTATAGGCTGTTCCCTTTACATAATACAATGTTTAAATTTTCATACTAGCATTATACTACAGTATAATAGGACATTACAAGGACATTTTAGGACATTTTTAAAAATTTTTTTCTAAAAGCTTCAAGAGCTTTTTCGTGTAGCCTAGTAATGTGTCTATAGCTTTTTTTGTATTCAACTGCTATTGTTTCAAAATTAGGATATTTCTTATACTCAATATATTTCTTGTGTAATATATCAATGTATATTGTGTTATCTAGCTGTTGTATCTGATTTATGATAACTTGCTTTAAATCGCAAAAATCGTCTATTTCTTTGTTTATCTCCTTATCTAAATCAATATATCTATCAGATTTTTTAAAACTATTATTATCTACACTACATATAACTTTTTCTTTTTCATAGTCTATTGCTTGTACATTAAACCTAATAGATTTTAAATCCTCTAACTGGAGTATTTTTTGGTCTATACACAAATCCATTTTTTCTACTTTTTGTAAATAAACTTTAGCTTCATTATCCATCTTAGCCCTCCTTGACAAACCTAAGCAACCCACTTATAATATTTTTGTGCTTATCTGAATTGCTCTTTGGTTTACCAGGGGGCTTTTTTTCTTACTTAAATTTCATTGCGAACTTGTCGGAATTTCCGACAGGTTCAGCTTATTCCTCACACAAATTTTATTATCTCTTTTAAAATTGCTTTACCTGTAAAAGATTTTGCATAGGCTTCTAATATTTCATTTAATTCTACATACTCCAACATTGATTTATTGAACTTACCTAAAAGGCGTGTCAAATCTCTTAATAAAACATCTGCATCCACACCTTCTTCACTAAACTCAATTTTTCCACACATTTTTAATTTATTTTTTTCATCTTTCGCATATCCTAATACTATAAAATTTTCAACCTTACCCATGTTGCTAACTAAATTAATGTCTAATTTTTTCATATCGTTACTCCTTACACTCCCAAATATCGTTTATCCCGTCTACGATGTCTATCTTTTTTGTATACTCTTTTGAGGACAGAAACTGCTTTATCTTGTATTCTATGTAACCCTTATTTGCGTTTTGTAACTTTTTTAGTTCTTCAACTCCCAGCCTTTCTGACGGATATTCAAAGTCAACTGCAATATTAATAACTAGCCTACCTTTTTTCATTCTTCATCTAATTCCTCCAATTTCCTTATGTGTGAAACTTTAAATATACACTTATCTACCTCGCTATTACTATTTATACAAAAATAACAATTGCGTGGTATATATAAATTGGGGTCCCTCTTAAACTGTTCTTCTCCAGTTTTATGTAGCACTCCAGTTATTATATCTTTATTGAAAAGTGTTATTTTTACCTGCTTACCTAGATATTCTTCTAGCTTAGCTTTCTTCATTTGTCTTTTCCCTCCAAACATCGTTTTCAACGCTTTCTCCAGCAATATAATTAGGGTGTCTCATCAACACTTCATTTATCTTATATTCAAATTCATCAATGTCTATTGTATTTCTTAATTCATCGATAACTTTATTTCCCCAACCATCACCTAATCCGTTTTCGTTTTCTGCTTGTTCTAAAAAATCTTCTAGGAAAAAAGAAACTGGAGAAATGATAGCAATGAAGATTTCATACCAATACCCTTTGCGAAACAAGTCTTGATTGCTGACATATTCTTTTTTAGTGACTACTTTTACCTCCGGAATTATATTTTTTAAATCATTGAAAATTTCTATATAAAGCAATGTTTCATCGCTTAACTCACTTAATTTCATTCTACTAACCTCTTTTCTCTAATATTAACAACTACTCCAACCTTTTCATTTGTTGTTGCATACAGCTTATATATAGTCAAATCAGTAACTTGGTTATCATCGTAATATGCCAACCCATTCAGGGCATCTAGTATTATCTTGCTTATGTTATCGGAATCAGGTTTTACAGTTGGAAATAGCTCATTATTTTCAATCAATTCCTTTTGTTTTTTCGGCATATTTTTCGGAATTTTAAAGTAGGCATATATTTCTACTTCAACAGGCGTTTTAGCCGGTATAGGCTCTTTATCCCTATACTTTTGCATATAGCATTGTTTTACAAGAGCTTCATAATCTCGTGTTTCTTTAGGTGTATATGTATTTTTTGTTTTATTGTTAAATTTAGGTCTTTGTTTACCAATCGGCTTCCCTGGGACGAAAAACTGAACCATCTCTATCCTCCTTGTCGTATTTAATATTAATCTTTAATCGTTTAATAAATTTGTTTCGTCTAGCCATACAGGTATCACACAGATGTCTTTCTTTACTTCTGTAACAGCCATATGTTTTGTACTCTTTGCCACAGATGTCGCACTTTAGTTTCACCCTAACCATTCCTTTC
>ERZ791871.144-NODE-144-length-104686-cov-7.720255_pt1 | contig 104686 bp, 99 predicted proteins | sample MGYA00510280_ERZ791871 | MGnify/ENA primary metagenome ERZ791871 (study PRJEB30046, sample SAMN00792111) | human gut metagenome | study: EMG produced TPA metagenomics assembly of the A metagenome-wide association study of gut microbiota in type 2...
AGGAGTGCCACAGCGACTGCGCCATCAAGAAGGCGGTGGGCAAGTGCGTCATGCCCACAGAAGGCATCTTCGCCGTGGTGGTCCGGGAGGGCGTGGTCCGGCCCGGCGACGAGATCGAGATTCTGGAGGCGGGCGCATGAAGCTGATTCGGACAGAGGACGCGGTGGGCCACGTGCTGTGCCACGATCTGACCCAGATCATCAAGGACCAGTACAAGGATGCCCGGTTCCGCAAAGGCCATGTGGTCCAGCCGGAGGACATTCCGGTGCTGCTCTCCATGGGCAAGGAGCACCTGTACGTGTGGGAGATGACACCTGGCACGGTCCACGAGAACGACGGGGCCGAGGCCCTGTGCGCCCTGTGCCGGAACGAGCATATGGAGCGCAGCGAGGTCAAGGAGGGCAAGATCGAGCTGAAAGCCGCCTGTGACGGGCTGTTCCGGGTGCGGTCCGAGGCCCTGCGGGCGGTGAACGCCATCGACGAGCTGATGATCGCCACCCGGAAGGGCGGTACCGCCGTGAAAAAAGGCGACAAGCTGGCGGGGATGCGGGTCATTCCCCTGATCATCGCCCAGGAAAAGCTGGACGCTGCCAAGGCAGCTGCGGGGGACGCTCCCCTGCTGGAGCTGCGGCCCTGGGTACGGCGGACCGCCGCCATTGTGGCCACCGGCAGCGAGGTGAAGAAGGGGCTGATCCAGGACACCTTCACCCCAGTGGTCAAAGAGAAACTGGCCGCCTACGGCATTGAGACCATCTCCATCTCCTACTCCGGCGACGGGGTGGAAAACGTGGCCAACGCTGTCACGGAGGCCCGGCAGACCGGGGCGGAGATCATCCTCTGCACCGGCGGCATGAGCGTGGACCCGGATGACAACACGCCGGGCGGCATCAAGGCCAGCGGGGCCCGGATTGTCACCTACGGCGCGCCGGTGCTGCCCGGCGCCATGTTCCTGCTGGGCTACTACGACGACGGCACCCCGGTGATGGGCCTGCCCGGCTGCGTCATGTACGCCGGGGCCACCATCTTTGACCTGGTGCTACCCTGGGTGGCGGCAGACGTGCCCGTCACCAAGGACTGGATCGTCTCCCTGGGAGAGGACGGCTTGTGTCTGGGCTGCAAGCCCTGCCACTGGCCCATCTGCCCCTTCGGGAAATAAACTACACTTGCGCCGGGAGGACCGGCGCGGGTTTTCTCCTCACGCTATTCTCATTTGAGTATCACGTCGGCTTGCCGCCGGGCTTGCAAAGCCCGCCTGAACAGATTATCATCAAGAAAGGAAGATCTCCCATGAAAAAGTTGTTCTCCCTGCTCCTGGCTCTGTCCATGGCCCTGTCCCTGACCGCCTGCGGTGACGGCACGGACACCGCCGCCGACGATACCGCCGCGGAGACCACCGCCCAGCCGGTGGAGGTGGTGGTCTTTGCCGCCGCCTCCATGGAGGCCACCCTCACCGAGATCGCCGATCTCTACAAGGAAGTGGCCCCTAATGTGGAGCTGATCTTCACCTTTGACTCCTCCGGAACCCTGCGGGATCAAATTCTGGAAGGGGCGGTCTGTGACCTGTTCATTTCCGCCGGCCAGGCCCAGATGAATGAGCTGGACGCCGCTGACACCACCGGCACCAACACCGCGGGCAACGATCTGGTCTACTCCGATACCCGGGTGGACTTTGTGGAGAACAAGGTGGTGCTGGCGGTGCCTGACAACAACCCCGCCGGCATCGAGTCCTTCTCTGACCTGGCCACCGACAAGTTGAATCTGCTGTGCCTGGGCAATGAGGAGGTTCCGGTAGGGTCCTACTCCCTGGAGATCCTGAACACCCTGGGCATCGATATCGCCCAGCTGGAATCCGACGGCAAGGTGACCTATGCCTCCAACGTCTCCGAGGTGGCCAACCAGGTGAAGGAGGGCGCCGTGGACGCTGGCATCATCTACGCCACCGACGCCTTCACCTATGAGCTGACCGTGGTGGACGAGGCCACGGCGGACATGTGCAGCCAGGTCATCTACCCCGCCGCCGTCATGAAGAGCACCAGCGGCGAGGATGCCCAGACCGCCGCCCAGGCGTTCCTGGACTACATCCGCATCGATGACGCGGCTGTGGCCGTGCTGGAGGGCGTGGGGTTCACCGTTTTGTAAGTCGAACAAGCGGCAAGCCGCTTGTTCGAAGGAGATCACATGGCGGAAGGGGTTCGATTTCTTCGAAATTGTCCCCCCTTCCGCCATGAGAAGTGTCATTTCCGACGTACACGCCGCCGGAAATGACGGCTTTGGTTTAATTCCTGCGGCTGCGGCCGCAGGAACTCCCTGCGGGAGGGCTTTGAAAACAAACTGCCGTCAACGGCCAATTTCAAACGTCCGGCCCCGCCGGACACCTAAATTCCTAATTCCTAATGAAATCTTCACTCTCCACGCTCAACTCTTCACTCTCCATTTGAGGCAGGTGCTTGTATGGACTGGTTCCCCCTCTTCAATTCCCTGCGCATCGCGGCCATCGTTCCCATTGGGCCAAGGCCCAATGGGAGCCCTTGATTTGACTTTGGTCGGCCAGGCAAAGCCCGGCCTCCCCAAGGTTTTGCCTGCGGCAAAACGCTTGTACGCCGCTTCCGCGGCGCCCCGCCTTTGGCGGGGAGAGATGGCGGACACCCCTTTTCTCCAGGAGGTTTTCTGAAATGGACTGGTTTCCCCTCTTCAATTCCCTGCGCATTGCAGCCATCTCCACGGTGCTGATCTTCTTCACCGGCATCTTTGCCGCCTACTACGTGGCCAAACTGCCCCGGCTGGTAAAGGGGGCGCTGGACGTGGTGCTCACCCTGCCGCTGGTGCTGCCGCCCACGGTGGTGGGCTACTTCCTCCTGCGGCTGATGGGCCCCCGCCGTCCCCTGGGGGCCTGGCTGCTGGAGATGTTCGATTTGCGGCTGACCATGGTGTGGTACGCCGCCATCTTCGCCTCGGCGGTGGTGGCCTTCCCCCTGATGTACCGCACCGCCCGGGGCGCCTTTGAGAGCTTCGACCACACCCTGGCGGAGGCGGGGCAGACCCTGGGTCGGTCCAACACCTGGATCTTCTGGCGGGTGCGAATGCCCTGCTGCCGGCAGGGCATCATCGCCGGGACAGTGCTGGCCTTCGCCCGGGCCCTGGGGGAGTATGGCGCCACCTCCATGATCGCAGGCTACACCCCGGGGCGGACGGCCACCATCTCCACAACGGTCTATCAGCTCTGGCGCACCGGGGACGACGCCATGGCCATGCGGTGGGTGCTGGTGAACCTGGCCATCTCCGCCGTGGTGCTGCTGGCGGTCAACATGCTGGAGGCCCGGGAGCGGCAGAGCCGGAAAGGGGGTAAACGGTAATGGCCCTTTCTGTGGACATTCAAAAACAGCTGGGGGATTTTCACCTGGCCGTCCGATTTGAGGCAGAGAACGAGACGCTGGCCCTGCTGGGGGCCTCCGGGTGCGGCAAGTCCGTGACCCTCAAGTGCGTCGCCGGCATCCTGACGCCGGATGCGGGAAAGATCGTCCTGGACGGCGTCACTCTCTACGACAGCGCTGCCAAAATCAACCTGCCGCCCCAGAAGCGGCAGGTGGGGTACCTGTTCCAGCAGTATGCCCTGTTCCCCAACATGACGGTGCGGCAGAACATCGCCGCGGCGGTGCGGGACAAGGCCCGCCGGAAAGCTGAGGTAGCGGAAAAGCTCCATCAGTTCCAGTTGGAGGCGGTGGCGGACCAGAAGCCGGGGCAGCTCTCCGGCGGGCAGCAACAGCGGTGCGCCCTGGCCCGGATCCTGGCCTCGGAGCCAAAGGCTATTTTGCTGGACGAGCCCTTCTCCGCCCTGGACAGCTACCTGAAATACCAGCTGGAGCTGGAGCTGTCGAACACCCTGGAGGGCTTCCCCGGCACGGTGCTGTGGGTCTCCCATGACCGGGGGGAGGTGTTCCGGAACTGCCGCCGGGTCTGTGTCGTGGACCAGGGCCGGTCCCAACCGGTGACCACCCTGGCCGAGCTGTTCCGCAGTCCCGGCACGGAGGCCGCCGCCCGGCTCTCCGGCTGCAAGAACTACGCGCAGGCAGTCCCCCGGGGAAACGGCATCGAGCTGCCGGAGTGGAGGATCACACTGCGCTGTCCGGGGCCGATAGACCCTGCGGTCCGCTGCATGGGCGTCCGGGCCCACTATGTCCACCCGGCCGCGCCGGAGGAGGAGAACGCCTTTCCCTGTGCCGTGGAGCGGGTGATCGAAGACGTGTTCTCCACCATCGTACTGCTGCGGCCGGAGGGCGCGTCTCCCGGCGCGCCGCTGCTGCGGATGGAGCTGGACAAGGACACCTGGCAGGCGGTGCCGGACAAGAGCCGCCTCACCGCCGCCATCCCGCCAGAGGCCATTATGTTGTTGAAATCGTGAAGGAGGCATGGAATATGATGTTCAAAGCCGCAGTTGTAACGGTCAGTGACCGCAGTTTTCGGGGGGAGCGCCCCGACGGGGGCGGCCCCCTGGTGGCGGAGATCCTGAAAAGCGCAGGATATGAGGTCATCCGGACCGCCATCGTGCCCGATGAGCAGCCCCAGATCCAGCAGATCCTGACGGAGATTGCCGACAGCGGCGCAGCGAAGCTGATCGTCACCACCGGGGGCACCGGCTTCGCCCCACGGGACGTGACGCCGGAGGCCACCATCGCCGTCTGTGACCGGCTGACCCCCGGCATCCCGGAGGCCATGCGCTACGCCTCCATGCAGGTGACGAACCGGGCCATGCTGTCCCGGGCACAGGCGGGGATTCGGAAGGGTTCACTGATCGTGAACCTCCCCGGCTCCCCCAAGGCGGCCAGGGAAAACTTAGAGGCCGTCCTCCCCGCCCTGGCCCACGGCTTGGAGATGCTCTCCGGACGGCCTGCGGACTGCGCCAAGCTGGAGGATTAAGAGTCAATAGAATAAGGACAGTCAAATATAGGGTAAGGTAGAATAAGGGACCTGTTGACAAAAGCCCTAAAAACTTCATTCCCATGATACAATAGAAACAAAGGAAAGGCAGCGTCAGAAAACATATTCCGCCCTTTATCGCCTACGGCTTATCGGTAAAGAGCGGAAAATTTCTTGACCACATTTTCAGCCACAGAGCGGCGTGGAACACATGGAAACAGCACGTTCAACGAGTGGCAAGAAGTAAGTGGATTTGGAGAGAAAATGAAGAAAAAAACGGGAATTATGCAAAAAACTATTCTACACCTCTTTGACAATTGGTACATTCCTTAACACTACCAAATCTGGCGGCCAAAGCCAAGAAAGGATACTGTATTTTTAACCATTCTCTTCCGAAAACAGTAATTACGAATATAACAGGAGATCCTGTAAATCCTTGGCCGTAACGCCGTTGATATAAAATGGTACATCAAAGTTTTGCAATGCAGGTTCCATATCAGAATTTAAGGGCAAACCAATCAGTTTCTGCTCAAGGTCGTGAATGTCGCCGTTTCCAAAGAAATCTCCAAAAAAACGGATTCCAGAGATTCGGCCATCATGGACATTCATCTTTACTTCCAAGGTCCCAGACGAAAATCGATGTTCAACATTCATTGCATAATCGGCATAGAAACCATAATTCCATTCCCAAGTAGCGTATTTAGTTTCTTGTAGGTTCAAGATGGCATCGAAATCGCTTTTTGTCAAATGGTATGGAGTTACTTCCTTGCCAGAAAGAATTTCAAACGACAGTGCCTCCTTAAAATATTCCATAGAAATCGGACGTTCTGTGTTGTCGTTGATGGTTGTTACACGGCTCGAAACAGAGTGAACGCCTTTTGATTGAAATTTTGCGGTCCGTGTTTTTAATGCATTCGACAACACATTAAGATTAGAACTCAATAATACGCAACCATGATAAAGCAGCCGATCATTGCTTGAAAACTGTGAGCATCCAGAAAACTTTTTTCCGTCAATTAAAAGATCATTTCTCCCGCTAAATTCTGCATGAATACCAAATCCATCCAAGACATGGATGACTGGTTGAGCAAAGCGCTGAAAGTTAAAATCATTAACATCAGATCGCTTTGAAATCAGAGTATAATTTAAGTTGCCAACATCATGATATACAGCGCCACCGCCAGATAGACGCCGGGCGACTTTTATATTGTTTTCATCCACATAGGATTGGTTAATTTCTTCTGCCGTATTTTGGAACTTTCCAACGATAATGGAGTTAGAATTTTGCCACAACATTAAAAATTCATGATCTTCATCTAAAGTATTAAAGACGTATTCTTCTAGCGCCAAGTTAAAATATGGATCTAATGATGTGGATTCATAAAAAAGCATATGGTTACCTCGTACATACTGATGGCCAAGAGCAGTAAAAAAATTCCATCGTTAACAATTTTGGCTTTTAGACAAACAGATCGACTTATTTTTGATTATCCTGACGAGCAATCCCTTCAACATTTTGGACGATCTGTGCCATAACACGTTTAAAAATATCAAGATCATCTGGGGAGATATTTTTTGTTCCCTCCATATTAAATTTTTCAACTAGCGGGTAGAGGTCATGCAATGCTGATTTACCCTTGTCCGTCAATGAAAGAAGCTTCGCACGGAAGTTTTCAGGATCAGGGGATCTGACGACTAATCTACGGGCCTCAAGCCGTTCAATCAGATGCATAACAGATGGCTCACTTATCATCATAATTCGCGCCAAGTTTTTTTGGGTGATTTTCTGATGCTGGTCAATGAAATATAGAGCGGTCCATTGTGTTCTCGTTAGGTCCTGCTTTTTGAACTGATCATTCATTGCTTCACAAACAGCCTTCGCACCACTATTTGTGAGAAAGGCGATACAGTCATGTACATCAAACATTCTGATTCCTCACTTACAGTAAGCTCCCAATCTTAATGGGGGCATCCAATACTCACAAAAGGCTTTCTGAAGCCTAATGTGCAAGCATCAATTAACTATATAATTAAAGCCATTTATAGTATAAACTGCTTTTTGTATCCGGTCAAGAATTATATATCTATATTTATCCATTAATGACGTAAAACGAGAAAAATCTGGAGATAAGTTCATAAAAAAGCTCCTTTGATATACACAAAAATAAGGTCTGACCATTTTGGACAGACCTTATTTTATGTAATAAATAATAGGTTGTACTTTGAGGCTATATAGTTGACATCAGAAAGACCACTTCCAAATTTCGCAATCATTGCACTGCGCTAAAATCTTGTTACCTGGATTTGGATTATGAATGGATGACCATTTACAAAGCGCTTCAAGAAGTGGAATAGCTGATCGCCCTTTTTCAGTAATACTATATTCGACACGCATTGGCATTTCGTCATAATGCTTTCTTTCAATGATGCCATTTTTGACCAAATGTTTTAGCGTTGATGAAAGCACGGGGTCAGAAATATCTGCCAATCTACCGCGGAAGTCAGTGTATCGTATAGGTCCTTCTTTTACAATCAAACAGAAAATCTTGGAACTCCATTTTCCCCCAAATACTTCAAACACATATTCAAGAGGGCATTGATGGGATTTCTCCAGCTTTTTCTCGTACATAAACACTCCCCCAAAGAATATTTGTTGTGCTTATTATATAAAAAATGAGTTGATGCGGTCAAGTATTTATAAGTAACTAATAAAATTATAATTAGCTTACTAATTCACTGACATATTGCATCTGACCTCAAAAATTCGTAAACTTAGACCAAGGAAGGCTGGTCACAGACCTGTTTTTTCCAAAATATTTACAAAAATCAAGGAGGAAACAAGTATGCCGTATCTGCAGGTGACGACGAATGTACCTATGAATCGTAAGCAAAAGGTTCTCATTGATGAAGCAATCTCCAAGGCCCTGGTAATTGTTCCCGAGGAAAAACCCGAATATTTGATGTCCCATTTTCAGGATTGCGAGTCCCTGATTCTTCAAGGTACGCAGGATCCCTGCGTTATCGCTCGTCTTCGTGTTGGCCAGCAAATGTATGAGAGGTATCCCAAAGATTTTGACAAGATGCCGGCGATCATCACCGAGGTAGTCAGTAAAGTTCTGGACATCGGGAAAGATCGAATTTATGTGGTCATTACAGGAACAAATATGTGGACGTATCAGGGAGAGGACATCATGGAAACCCTTTTTAAGAAATGATTCTCCTTCTTTCCACCCATACAGTAACAGAAAGGAGGCCGAATTATGGAGGACGAACTGATCAGCCGAATCATGGATGAGGTCATGAAGAATATCAATGCAGATGATTCAGCACCTTCGGAAACCAGGAAGGGCAGCGAGCAAACTAGGACCATGGAAAGTCCCGGTAAATCTGCCCATACCTGTTCTCTGACGGAATTTGTGGGCACAGCCATTGGCCACACGATTGGATTAGTCATCGCCAATCTGGACTCACAGGTTCATGATAAGTTTGGAATCGACCCAGAGTACAGAGCAATTGGAATTGTAGGATCTCGATGTGGTGCAGCTCCCCAAGTTTTTGCGGCAGATGAAGCTGTGAAAGCAACCAGCGCTAAAGTGCTCCGCGTAGAACTAGCCCGAGATATGGAGGGTGGTGCTGGTCACGGCTGCCTGATCATCTTCGGAGCTGAAGATGTTTCTGATGCAAGAAGGGCTGTGGAAGTCTGTCTGCATGAAGTAGAGAACACGTTTGGCGAGGTCTATAGAAATAGCGCTGGGCATTTACAGTTTCAGTATACAGCGCGTGCAAGCACAGCGTTGAATATGGCCTACGGCGCCGCAATTGGGAAGAGCTTTGGTGTTACAGTAGGAGCTCCGGCTGCCATTGGAGTATTGATGGCGGATGTAGCCGCAAAAGCTGCCGCTATGGATGTGGTAAAAGTAGCTACACCGAGTAATGGCGGAACTAGCTTTTCAAATGAAGTCATGCTGGCGTTTTCCGGAGATTCTGGGGCAGTCAAACAAGCGATTGTAAGTGCGCGAGAAGTTGGAATGCAGATACTCAAGGCTATGGAGCCCAGTGAAGAGCTGAAATCCTCGTCTAAACCGTATATTCTGTAATATACGCAAGACTTGGAGGTGAGTAGATGCAGTCAAAAAGCCTTGGCCTGATTGAAACAAAAGGATTTGCAGTTGGAATTGAGGCTGCTGACGCTGCACTCAAGGCCGCCAATGTAGAGTTGCTGGGCTATGAATTATGCAAAGGCGGTGGATGGACAACAATCAAACTCCAGGGAGAGGTTGGCGCCGTCAAAGCTGCAGTAGATGCAGCGCGAAGTGTTGCAATGAGGACAGATAGTTTGGTAAGCGCATATGTAATCGCCAGACCTTCCAATGAAACGGAAAAAATGGTACGCACATTCGATACTCAGCTTACAGAAGTATCGCCTCAGATGAATGAATTACAAGAGGACCCATCGCCCGTGGATGATCTAGAATCAGCAAAGCCTACGGCTGTACCTACCGCAATTTCAAGGACGGAGGAGGCTGTAGCTGTGCCTGAGGAAAGAGATATTTCATCGGGTGATGATCTGGTACTGAGTGCGGGTTCTGAGGCGTTATCCGAAAGCCTCACAGAATCAGATGCAGCACCAGAGGCTTTGGGCAAAACTGCATTGCCTGAGATGACAGAGGGCCCGGAAGAACAAGTAACGAAAGCACAGCCTCAGAATGTATCCAAGCCCAACAATTCCGGAAAACCGGGAAAGCGGAAACGGACTTAACTGTAAATGCTGCTTGCAGAGAAACCCTTAATCAATTTTATTTCTTATTATGGAGGTAAGAACTATGAACGAAGCGTTAGGTATGATCGAGACTAAGGGCCTCGTTGCTGCCATTGAAGCTGCCGATGCCATGACGAAATCTGCAAATGTTACTCTGGTCGGATATGAGAAAATTGGATCCGGTCTGGTAACGGTGTTCGTGCGCGGAGATGTTGGTGCTGTCAAGGCGTCTGTGGACGCTGGCGCCGCCGCTGCGGACAAAGTGGGTGAAATTGTTTCTCAGCATGTCATTCCTCGTCCCCACAGCGATGTGGAAAAAATCCTTCCGAAGGCTGCTCAGTAACCAGATAGAGCAGAATGAAAAAAGGATTGTTTTCCCAAGAGGAATATGCCCAGCAAATAATTTGCTGGGTCACAGAGCAGCTTAACAAAGAGCAACGAGCTGTCACTGTAGGCGTTTCTAATCGACATGTCCATTTAGATAGAGCGGATATGGATATCTTGTTTGGCCATGGCAGCGAATTGACAGTGAAGAAAATGCTTGGTCAGCCAGGACAATATGCCGCTGAGGAAACGGTTACATTGCGGGGCCCCAAAGGAGAACTGAACCGTGTTAGGGTTCTTGGCCCCCTACGGCACGAAACGCAGGTAGAAATTTCAAAAGGTGACGGTTTTACCTTGGGAATCGATCCGCCAGTGCGTGAATCTGGAATGACAGAGGGCACCCCTGGAATCGAGATTATAGGGCCATCGGGAAGCGTAAAAATAACGCACGGTGTAATTGTCGCAAAGAGACATATTCATATGACACCGATGGACGCAATTCAATTCGGTGTATATGATAAGCAGATGATCAGCGTTGATATTGATGGCACACGAGGAGCGCGTCTAAATAATGTGCTGATTCGGGTGTCTCAGGATTACGCGCTGGAAATGCATATTGATGTCGAAGAAGCCAATGCACTTGGAGTGGAAACTGGTGACAACGCTTTTATGGTTCTACCGCGTTTACAGGTTCAATAGTGGGGGAGGCTGTGTGCGTGAATCACAATTTAGAAGCTGGAAATGCACTGCTGCTGGAATTTGAAAAACTGATAAAGGACGGCAAGTGCAACGACTGGACCGGTACGTTGAGAACAGGTGTTGATCTGGGGACTGCGAACATTGTATTATCAGTGGTCGATGGAAGCAACCGTCCAATCGCAGGTGCCACCTATGCTTCTACTGTGGTTCGGGATGGAGTCGTTGTCGATTATATCGGGGCGATTCGAATAGTCACGCAGCTAAAAGAACAACTGGAAACACTTTTAGGAACAAACTTGGATGCTGGAGCCTGCGCAATTCCTCCGGGTATTCTGCCAGGCAATGTAAAAGCAATCGGAAATGTTGTTGAAAGCGCAGGCTTTCGCCTTACTGCAATTGTAGATGAACCGACCGCTGCTGCAACTGTTTTAGGAATCAGAGATGGTGCGGTGGTTGATGTTGGAGGAGGTACGACAGGCATCAGCATTCTGAAAGATGGCGCGGTTATCTTTTCTGGGGACGAACCTACTGGTGGAACTCATATGACATTGACATTGGCCGGCGCATGCGGAATTACAACGGAGGAAGCGGAAGAAATGAAGTGCGATCCAGCACAAGAAAAAACCGTTTTTCCTATCGTTAAGCCGGTTGTTGAGAAAATGGCATACATTGTACAAGGGTTCTTGAAAGGTCATTCCGTAGATACGATTTATTTAGTTGGGGGCCCCTGCTGCTTTGAGCAGTTCGAACAGGTATTTGAGAAGATCTTGGGCATCCCAACGGTGAAGCCGGCTGTTCCACTATTGGTGACACCGTTGGGAATTGCTCAGAACTGTACCGAGTAAGGGGGATGCGACATTGTCATGGTAGATGATAAATTGGTGCGGGAAATAGCAAAGCTCGTGTCAAGAAAGCTACTTGAGTACCAAAAAAATGCTATGGTTGTCTTTACGGGGACGACCATAGGTACAGACGTAGCTTTGGAAGCGTTGTGCGATCTTAAAGAGCAAGGGTTTACCTACCATGTATTACTTTCACACAGCGCTTCCAAAGTTTTGGATGTGGAGAAAATTCGGGCATCTCTAAAGCCGGAAGACCTTTGGTTGGGGTGCAGTGAAAGAACACCGGAAGACCTCTGCTCAAAATATGAGACGATTCTAGTCCCAGCATTGACAATCAATTCTGCTGCACGCGTAGCAAATTGTATGTCGGATACAGTTGCAACTTCAATCATTCTAAATGGGCTCCTAAGAAGAAAAACTGTTGTGCTTTCTATAGACGGATGCTGCCCAGACGTACAGAAACAAATCAACGGTGGAGTACCACTGCCGCCTATTCTGGAGGGCAGGCTCCGTTCCAACCTGGAATTACTTCAAGGATATGGCGCAATCCTGACGAAATCCTCTGACATGAGCAGTACTGTGCAAAAGGCCATACGGGAAGCGATTCGGTTTATGCCTGCTCCAGCAAAGCAAGAACCGTCAAGCAAGCTGTTAGAGAAATATCAAGAGAAAGAACAGCGGGACATAACATGCTCTTCAAAAAAAGTTGTTTCTGCCCGCGACGTGCTGGCATGTCCTGGGAAGAGTGTCCTTCGCATAAGACCAGGATCAATTGTGACACAGTTGGCAAGAGAGGTTGCCCAAGAAAGAGCTGTAATGATTGAGGTTGAAACATGAGGATTGGCGTATGGAATTAGGAAAAGTCATTGGAACCGTGGTTTCGACCAGCAAAAACGAAAATTTAGTAGGAAAAAAACTTCTGCTTGTTAAAGAACTCAACGAACATTTGGAATGTACGGAAAGAATCACGGTGGCAGTAGATAGTGTGGGCGCGGGGACAGGTGAAGTCGTTATTCTATGCAAAGGCAGCGCTGCTCGAGTGATTGAAGGGAGCGAAAAAGCTCCTATTGATGCTGCGATTGTTGGTATTGTTGACACCGCCGAGTGCGTCTAAAACAATGATTTGGGCTTGAGATATAAGGAGATATGACAATGAGTGTGAATGAGACAATGATCAATGAGATCATTCAGCAAGTCTTGGAGCAACTGGATAATTCGCTTCACAGCCCCGAGAAAGGGTACAATGGAAATTGCGGAATCTTTAAAAACATGGAAGATGCTATCGAGGCAGCTGCTGCAGCACAGAAAAAGTACTTGACTTATTCCATGCAAGATCGAGCCCGTTTTGTAAAGGCCATTCGTGAAGCCACACTGAAGGACGAAACCCTAGACTATATTTCGCGTAAGGCCGTCGAAGAAACTGGAATGGGCGATTATTCAAGCAAGATGATTAAGAATCGCCTTGCAGCGGAAAAAACACCTGGCACAGAAGACTTGGTAACAGAAGCTATGAGTGGTGATGACGGCCTGACTTTGGTTGAATACTCACCCTTTGGCGTCATTGGATCTATTACACCTACTACAAACCCGACGGAAACCATCATTTGCAACTCTATTGGTATGCTCGCAGCAGGGAATAGCGTGGTGTTCAGTCCCCATCCCCGGGCCCGTGAAGTGTGTCTGTACATGATTCAAACAATTAATAAGGCGCTTGCAGAAGCGGGTGCTCCAGCGAATCTTGTAACCACAGTTGAAGCGCCCTCTATTGAAAATACGAACATTATGTTGAATCACCCGATGATTCGTATGATTGTTGCAACGGGTGGCCCTGGTGTTGTTAAGACGGCTCTCTCCAGTGGTAAAAAAGCAATTGGAGCAGGGGCAGGAAATCCGCCGGTTGTTGTAGATGAAACTGCGGATATTGAAAAAGCAGCCAGAGATATTGTCGCAGGCTGTTCGCTGGATAATAATCTCCCCTGCATTGCAGAGAAAGAAGTCATTGTTGTTGAGTCTGTGGCTGAAAAGTTGATTGCCAAGATGAAACAGAGCGGCGCATACGAGATTACTGACACAGACTCAATTGAGCAGTTGGTTAAGATGGTGACTGTGGAGGGGAAAAGCCCCAACACGGAGTTCGTTGGTAAGAGCGCTAAGTATATTCTGAATAAGATCGGGATCCAAGTTGGGGATGACATTAAAGTTATCACAATGAGAACCGGGGAGGAACATCCCTTTGTTCAGATAGAACTGCTGATGCCCATTTTGCCGGTTGTCACTGTGCCGGATGTAGACACAGCCATTGATATGGCAGTTCGCGTGGAGCATGGCAACAGACACACAGCTATGATGCATTCCCGCAATGTGGATAAGCTTACAAAAATGGCTAAGCTCATTCAAACGACGATTTTCGTGAAGAATGGTCCTTCTTATGCTGGAATCGGTGTTGGTGGCGAAGGTTATACAACATTTACCATTGCGGGCCCAACCGGAGAAGGGTTGACTTCTGCAAAATCCTTTGCCAGACGCCGTAGATGTGTGTTGGTAGGAGGACTTGACGTCCGCTAAGAATAGAAAGAAGTGGATGCATATGAAGGAACTCGATTTTGGGAATAAGATTATTACTGGGGAGGGGGCCTTGGCGAAACTGGAGGAACTGGCTGTCAACTCAACATTGATTATTACAGATCAGTCCATGGTAAAATTCGGAATGGTTGCTAAGGTCAAAGAACTCCTTACACATTGTGAGATATCGGAGTTTGACGGAGTTATGCCAGATCCTACGCTCAATGTGATAACAGCCGGAGTTAAAGCGTTGGAAGAATGCGGCGCTGAGACTATAATCGCTCTGGGTGGCGGGTCGGTTATGGATACCGCAAAGGCGGTCCGAATGGTAGGATCCAAAGTCCTAAATCGAGATATTAGCGCATGGGAATTTATTGCTGTACCTACAACCAGCGGAACAGGATCTGAAGTTACAGATTACTCAGTAATAACAGATGCTGAAAAAGGGATTAAATATCCACTGACAAGCAAGGAGCTTCGCCCATCTGTAGCAATACTGGATCCCGCGTTAACGATCTCAGTTCCACCTACAGTAACAGCAGATACTGGAATGGATGCCTTAACACATGCGATTGAGGCATATATCTCCTCAAATGCCAATGATTTTTCGGATGCTTTATGCGAAAAAGCAATTCTCTATATCTATCAATATCTTCCGATCGCTTTTAAAGACGGAAGCAACATGACAGCAAGAGAAAAGCTCCACATCGCATCCTGTATGGCGGGACTGGCATTTAACTCTGCAGGTTTGGGGCTAAATCACGGAATGGCGCATGCTGTTGGAGGCAAGTTCCATATTGCGCATGGCCGCATCAATGCAATGCTTCTTCCCTATGTGATGCGTTTCAACGCGGATTTAGAACATGCGCACAATGGCGAGTATTCAATGCCAGCGAGAAAATTCCAACGAATCGCCCATTTGTTGGAGTTGCCATCCAGCGGAACTAGATTGGGAGCGAACAATTTAATTCGTGCGATAGAACGGATGAATCACGATCTGGCAATCCCGTCAACCTTGATAGAGCTAGGAAAAGATCCACAAGAAATCGAGCGATATCGCGGGGAAATGGTTGCTGCAGCTCTGGCAGATACCACGACGCAGACTAATCCCCGGCCAGTTACGCAGGAGCAGGCGAATGAGATTTTAACACAGCTCAAAGGAAAACGAAAAAACTAACATAATACATTACACTATTGAGCGTGGACGCGTAGCGAAAATGCCCTGGCCGCAGTATCTCGAGTCGAACAATGAAACTTTTAGATAGGAGATAATATGATGAGAGAGCCTTTGTATAGTAAAGCAGAGGAATATGTCGGGAGTGCGCCGGCACACACGATTGGCCTTGTGATTGCTAATGTGGATAGCACACTGCGCGACATTCTAAAAATTCCTTCGGAGTATTCATCCCTTGGCATTGTATCAACGCGTGTAGGTGCGTGTACGCAGATCGCCGCTGTAGATGATGCCGTAAAGTCCACAAATACTGAACTGGTTGACTTCGAGCTGGCAAGAGACAGTGCTGGCTATGGCGGTCCAGGCGTTGCTTTGGTTTTGGGAGCCGCCAGCGTCTACGATGCGAGACGCGCAGTAGAACTCTCATTGAAAGGCGTAGAGGAGCGCTGTAAGACGCTGTACATCAATGAAGTAGGCCATATGGAAATCCAAACGTCTGCCAGTGCCGGCCCGGTTCTGAATAAGATCTTCGGGGCGCCCATGAATAAGGCGTTTGGGTTTATGGGCATCGGCCCCTGTGGTGTTGGAATGGTTGCGGCGGACACATGTTTTAAGTCTGCGCACGTGGAACTTGTTTGGTATGGCCGGCCCAATGAAAATACGCCCCATCAAAATGACTTCATTACAATTGTCAGCGGCGACTATGCTGCGATCAAGAGCTGTACTGAAGCTGTATATGATAAAGCAGCAAATTTGCTCACTGCATTGGGTTCCTATCCTAAGTCAATTCTGGAATTCGGCCAATCCTAAAGGTAAAGTCACCTATTGTACTTTCCAACAATTGAAAGAACTGAAAGGAGATTTAAGATGCGCGAGAACACAGAGTTTGCTATCAGAGAGTATATCGATGGTGTAGTCCGTCAGAACAGTAGCGGCTTTGGCAGCTACACGGAAACCGCTCCCTCGAAAACAAAGTTTAAGGAACTCTGCTCTCCTCTCGAAATTCGTGGCTTAAGGTTTAAGAACAGAATGGTTCGTTCCGGTATGTATGAGGCGATGGCGACCGAGAGCGGCGAGGTGACACCGCAATTAGAGTGGTGGCTTGCCACTATGGCTGCTGGTGGCGCTGCAGTTGTGTTCCCTGGCTATACAAACGTCTGCTTGCCGCGCTGCATGACTTATCAGACCGGTTCTTACAGTGACCGACATATTGCGGGGTTGACTCGAGCTGCTGAGGCAATTCATCGCAATGGCGCAGTGGCAGGACTTCACCTGGCTGCAGCGGGGCGCCAGGCAAATCCGAAGCTGTTCTTCTCCGACGAAGAATGTGCAATGGGACCTTCTGCGATGGGACCGGATCCGCTGTTTAAGACTCCTTGCCGCGAGATGACTGAAAAGGAGATCTGGAAGGCTATTGAGGATATGGCAGCCGCTGCTGTACGTGCCAAAAAGGCCGGCTTTGATATTGTCCTTCCGAACGCTGCACATGGTTACATGATTGCTCAGTTCCTGTCGCCCCACACAAATCGGCGCACGGATATGTGGGGCGGAACGCCGGAGAAACGATTCCGTTTCTTTGAAGAGATTATCAAGGCAATCCGGCAGGCAGTTGGACCTGAGATGCAGATTTGGACGAAGGCGTCGGTTCAGGAGCCTTTTGATGATGGCATCAACCTGGAAGAGGCGAAGCTCTTCATCCCTGAAATGGCTAAACTTGTAGACGCAGTCGAGATTTCTGGCGGGACAATCGTTGACAATGTGTTCATGATGACACAGGGCGAAATTCCCATTGGCGCAATGCAGAAAGGTATTGGAGGCTATTGTGATGGCTTCAGCCCTGAGTTTATTGAGTCTGTTTATCAAATCAGAGATGAGGTCAAGTTCAAAGAAGCCTTCTGGTATGAGTATGCCAAGGTGCTGAAGCCGCTCTGCGGGAAGACACCCCTGGTTCTTACCGGCGGCCATAAATATCCGGAAACAATGAACCAGATTATCAAAGAAGGCACTGCAGATATGCTGTCGCTTGCGAGACCCCTTGCGGCAGAGCCCAATTTCCCCAATGACATTTGCAACGGCAGAGAAGATCCGGCTAAGTGCTCCAGCTGTAACAAATGCATCATCGAGGTAGTGAATGGTTCTCGCCTGAGATGCTTCCTGACCGACAGCGGTTACAGTTCTCCCAATTCTGGACAGCCGACTTTCTAAACGAGGAAGTTACAGAATGGGTTATTAAGTTTTTGCAATTGAATAACAAAGAAATAGAAATTGCAAATTACGATTTAATCCTATTTTTGAACGCAAAGCGCAAAATAGATCACCAGAAATTATTGTAGATCTTCCTTACTCCCCCCTCGAAGATAGTGTATCGTTTCTTAACGACCTTCTTCGAGGGGGAATCCAATAAAGCCAAAAGTAAACGATAATAAAATGGCTTGAGTGATAGAGTTCTTCTTAATTGGGAAAAACAATCAAGGATGTGAATAACATGGGCATTATTGAAAAGATCGCCGCTGCTGGCGTAGTTGGTTGTGGCGGCGCCGGCTTTCCTACCCATAGAAAGCTCAGTGGAGACATCCAATACTTCATTGTTAACGGAGCGGAGTGCGAACCGCTTCTTCGGACGGATCGCTATATCATGCTGCACGAAGCTCCTGCACTGGTGAAAGCAATTCAGGCCATAGCAGATGAATTAAATATTCCCAATTGCGTAATTGCGGTAAAGCATCACTATGAAGAAGAAATAACTTCGTTGCGCAAGGCAATTTCTGAAGCGGATGCGGCAATTACGATTCATGAGTTGGGAAGCTTTTATCCTGCAGGTGATGAACAAACCATCGTTTATGAGGTGACAGGCAGAATCGTTCCGCCGGCAGGATTACCAATTTCTGTAGGAGCTGTTGTCGATAATGTTGGAACAGTCTTTGCCATTTCTGAGGCTCTGAAAGGGATTCCTTTTACGCACAAGTATGTGACAGTAACTGGAGAGGTCAGGCACCCTGTTATTTTGCGAGTTCCTATTGGCACAAGCATTCAATACTGCTTGGAACTGGCTGGCGGTGCAAAGTCAGACGATTACTTTATTGTGACTGGCGGACCAATGATGGGTCGCCCAGTATCAAGAGAGAATTTAGATGATGCGGTAGTAACTAAAACTACGTCTGCTATCTTGGTTTTACCAGGAGATGGGTTGCATGCCAGAACACAGCAGATCAGCATTCAACACATGCTCAATAGAGCCCGCTCTGCATGTATCCAATGCACTTCTTGTACACAGCTCTGCCCTAGGCATCTATTGGGGCACCCGTTAGAACCTCACCGTATTATGCGAAAAATGGCTATATGTGATTCAATTCAAACCTTGCTGAAGGATCCATATATCCAAAATGCTGCACTATGCTGCGAATGTGGGGTATGTGAGATATACGCATGTCCAATGGGACTGCAGCCACGCAAAATCAACGCAATGATCAAACAGGAACTTGGAAAAGCAGGTGTCCGCTATCAAGCCCCAGCAAATATGACTTGGAAGGCTTCGGAAGACCGGGAAATCCGCAAAGTGCCTTCCGAGAGGCTGGCAGCTCGTGCGGGTGTACGCAAATATTACCATTATAATATTAAAGAGTTGCTTGTTGGAGAACCGCAAAGAGTCGAAATTCCGCTGAAAATGCATATTGGAAATCCAGCACAAGCCGTGGTTGCAGTGGACGATTATGTCCAAACTGGTGACATCATAGCAGCAGTTCCAGAAAATGCTCTAGGAGCTGCAGTTCATGCAAGTATCAGCGGGCGTGTGAAATATGTGGGAGACCGCATCGTCCTTGTAAAAGAATGAGGGGGATGGAAATGGAAGCTATTGGATTTTTGGAACTGAATAGTATTGCAAAAGGAATAAGGGTTGCTGATGTGGTTCTAAAAACTGCAAATGTGAAGCTACTTTCTGCCCGTGCAAGCTGCCCGGGAAAATATTACCTATTATTTGCGGGAGAAGTTGGGGCTGTACAAGCATCCTTGAATATGGGAACTGACGTAGGTGGAGAACATGTGGTAGACCACTGTCTGATCGCTCGGATCCACCCGCAGGTCATTAGAGCCATTAATATGTGCAGTATGCCAAAGACAATGCAATCAATTGGGGTAATGGAATTCTTTTCGGCAACTGCATCTATTTACAGTGCAGATGCAGCAATAAAATCCTCTGCAGTTGAATTAGTGGATGTTCGCTTGGGAACAGGAATAGGTGGAAAATCTTTTGTTATTCTCACTGGCGAGCTTGCTGCAGTCACAGAAGCAGTTAACAACGGAATCACTACACCAAATGCTGAAGGAATGTTGATATCCTCTGTTGTGATTCCGAGTCCATCTCAGGAATTACTGGAAAGTTTGATGTAAAATACAAGCCATAGTGTTCCGAATTACAAATGATCTGTAAGGAACAGCAGCCACCAAAACAGAATTTTGGCGGCTGCTGCCATTTTGAGACTATTTATTAGCCTTGCCAGTCGTGGTAACAACAAGATCTAGCTTAGATCTGACGAAGGATGACATATAATTTGACATTTATTTGTTTAATTTGGTAGTCATATCCCCGATAAATGGGAAGTTACCGTTAAAATACCCCGACACCAAAATCTTTAGGATATTGCCGTATTTCCTGCTCAAAAGATTCTATGTCCGCATTGACTATGATTTGGTTTTATATTTTCCTCTTTAAAGTTAGTCCTAATTCGACTTTGCATTCCCAGCTAGGTCAATGGCCTGACATTGTAATGGTCACAGAACAGCGGGAACACAAAAAGTAACTAGGAGTAAAGTTAAACCACTTCAGTGTGAGTTATTTGCAAATGTAAAAAGACAGACAGCATGAAAAACGAAGCACAAGTAAGACTCCTCGTACTACTCCAATACCTATACAAAGAAACCGATGAAAAGCATCCCGTTTCCGCACAGAATATTCTCAAGCATTGGGAAAGTAGGGGAATCAAGGCAAGCCGGAAAAGTGTCTATAAGGACATTACGTTGCTGGCCGATTTTGGAATCGATATCGTATGTGTCAAGAGTACGCAGAATCTCTATTTTATCGGATCCCGGCTGTTTGAACTGCCAGAGTTGAAGCTCCTGGTGAATGCGGTGGAGTCCTCCCGCTTTATCACACCGAAAAAGAGCAGACTGCTTATTCAAAAGCTCGGCCGGCTTTCCAGCAGTGCACAGGCCGCCCAGCTAAAATGCCCCATCTATATGGATGGGATGCCCAAGCCTAAGAATGAGGCCATCTATTACATCGTGGATTTACTCCAGACAGCGATCCAGGAGAACAAACAAATCTCCTTCCAATACTATGACAGCCTGGCGGGGGAGATCGCCGCCCTGCTGGACGCGGCCCACGGCCATGCCCTGGTGCTGTTTACATCCTACGCTGCCATGTCTGCGGTGAAGGAGCGCCTGCGGGAAATGGAACTGGCCTATCCGCTGTTCACCTTGGGCCGGAACGCGGTACACACCACAAGGCAATTCAAGAGTACGCCCGGAGGTGTCCTGTTGGCCACCGGAGCCGCCTGGGAGGGGTTTGACTTCCCTGGGGACTGTGTGTCCCTGCTGGTGATCCCCAGACTGCCATTCCCAATCCCAGATGCGCTGAAGGAAAAGGAGCGGGAGCAATACCCAACCCTCTACTCCTTTCTGCGGGGCGTCGTGGTGCCGGAGATGCAGATCAAGCTGAAGCAGGGCTTCGGACGGGCCATCCGCCTGGAGACGGATACCTGCGTGGTGGCCATTCTGGATGAGCGGGCCGCCAGAGACCAGCGCTATTGGAAGGACGTACTGGCCGCCCTGCCGGAGATGCCAGTCACCCAGGACATCCATCAGGTGGAGGCGTTTATCCGCGGCGTCAAGCCGGACAGCTACTTCCGGGAGGGGGCGGCATGATCAACGCCAAAACAGAACTGCAGTATCAGATTGCTCTGGGCATCTTGACACAGATGAGAGCGGCGGGCTTCGTAACAGAGGATGAGGCAGAAAGCATCCGGCACTTAGCTATGGAAAAATACCGCCCTGTAGCTGTTCAGGAATAGTGCTGGATATTGCCCGAAAGGTATGGTAGTGTTGTCGCTGCGGAACCAGAGACATTTGCGGAAAGGCAGGAAACCACATGGAGTATCCCTATTACGCCGAGCAAACGTATATGTATACCGGATATGTGGAGGCCAGGATCTTGACCGCTCAAGAGGCGGAAATCCTTGGCTATGAGGATGGCTATGTTGATTCCAGAGATAACTGTAAGGTCTATGTGGACGGCTTCGACAGCGAAATGGATGCGCGCAGACATTTGGCAGATTTAACAGACTGCCATATCATAAATTGACAAAATTATGAAGTCAAATACAGGTTGAACCGGCATTACAATCAGCCGGTAACTGTTCGGAAATCGTACTGGATATTGCCCGGAGGGTGTGGTAGTGTTGTCACTACCGAAGAACAGAAAGGGTGGAGTAGAATGAGCGGACAGAAAAACGCACCATTGAATGTGGCAGTATATTGCAGGGCCGGGGTCAGCGAATATGCTCTGGAAATCCAAAAGCAGCGTGCTGCGGCGGTAATCCAGGAACATGATGGCTGGAACCTCGTGACCACATATACAGACTTCGGCACAGGCCCTCAGTTCAATAGGAGGCCCAGCTTCAAAATGATGGTGGCCGATTGCCGGAAGGGGCTGATCGACAAAATCCTGGTCAAGTCCATTTCCACACTGGCACGGGACGTCTGGAGTTGTATGAAAGTCCTGCGGGAACTCACCGCGCTTGGCGTTACAATCCGGTTTCTGGATGAGAACATCGATACGGAGGCCGACAGCCGGTGGATGGAGTTCCTGAACATTTACAGCGCATTGAGTGCTGTGGGGCGTGAAGAAGTAGGGGCGGCGGAAACGACGTCAGATATTGTTCCTGTACTCCAATAACAGGCAGCAAGGGGCTGGAGAAAGGAGGAGTGACAGCGTGGCTTCCAATGTGACAGTAATTCCACCCAGAGCAGTGCGTCCAGATGTCTTGCACGTTGCGGCCTATTGTCGAGTCAGCTCTGACTCCGCCGATCAGCTTCACTCCTATGCGGCCCAGATCCGTTACTATACGGACCTGATCCAGAATCATGACGGATGGGATTTGGTGGACGTCTATGCCGATGAGGGCATTACGGGCACCCGGATGGACAAGCGGGAGGATTTCAACCGCCTGTTGGCGGACTGCCGGAAGGGAAAGATCGACAAGGTGCTGATCAAATCCATCTCCCGCTTCGCCCGCAACACCCGTGACTGCCTGACGTCTCTCCGGGAGCTGTTCCGCCTGGGCGTATCCGTCCAGTTTGAAAAAGAGAATATTGATACCGGAACGCTCACCACCGAACTGATGGTGAGCGTTTCCAGCTCTCTGGCCCAGCAGGAGTCCGTCTCCATCTCCCAGAACCAGCAGATGAGCTATCAGAGGAGGATGGAGCGGGGGGAGTTTATCACCTGTACGGCACCGTAGCAGTGGGCACTGCGTACTTGGCTAAAAGAGGAACTATCGATTCTGATGAATCGACAGATGATTTTGAGCCGGAGTCCCTGGGCGATGGTTCTGGCCGTAAATTCAAACTCCTCATGAAGTACCCTGACGGCACGGAAGAGGAAGAGGATGAACTTTTCGATTCTGAGGAAGAGGCAAAAGCGTACGGAGACTATATGATCTGCTGCTCAAGGGAAGGCGCGGAAACACTCTATATGTCCAATTCAGGTGACTATCCCCAGGAAGACTATGAAGATCCCGACTATGAGGTAATTGAAACAGAGTGATTAGCACGGAAAAAATGTCTCCTGTTTTATAACCAACATTCACTTCTGAGCGGCCTTCTATTTGACATTCATTTGCTGAATGAGCACCTTCAACTTCTCATTGTACTTCTCGCAACTGTTGGAGTAGGCCCGTTTTGATTGTTTCGTTTCGTCCAGTCAGTTACTATTTTTGCTCATTATTGCGGTGCTCTTTCTAATTTGACGCACTGAGCATCCTTTTTCAATCATCTCAGCTACAAATACAGCAATTATCCGAAAAAAACCAAATGAGAAACGAGGGCCGCTGAAAATCTGCGGATTTTCAGCGGTCCTTATCTTTGATATAGCGACGCAAATGGATGGGAGCGAATTGTCCATAAAAGGTGCTCCAATTATGGGGTAGGGTAATTTAATTTCCAGATTAAGTTCATTATTTGAAATAATTCCTTAATATTACATATTGAGGCCATGCTTCTTCGGCCCCATTAAAAATTTTTTCAATTCCCTGCATAATATTCACTACATATTCAAAGATCCTTTTCGATCGATCAAGTGCATTAAGGTCATTATTGTAGCGCGTAGTTTCGCGATAGTATGTTCCTCTCCGCCAGATTCGAGCTGTATCATCAAGAATTACTTTAGCAAAAGAAATTGCTGCATCTCTATGTATTATATTCAACCTTGCAATGGCTTGTAAATACACATTAGCAAAACTCTCCATGTCGTAATCTGTCTTACAAATCAGAAATGGAGCTAAATAATCTTCTGATACATTAAATTCATGAATACTGATTTGCTCAAGAATAGCATCAGAATCAAAACTGATAAATGTGCATCCCCTTAACAGGTGGTAAATCATCCGATTTTTTTGGCTTTTATATTCTAACCCGAAACGTTTACACAGAGCAGGGATACTAATAAAAACAATATCTGTAGGAATTCCACTATCTGGTATGTTTTGGAGTTGAAATGCCGAAACATCGGAAAAAAGGAAAGGAATATTTTTCTCATGTGCCACATTGCACCCAGCGACAAAGTCCCTAGAGAAAATATCTAATATTTTACTCTCTTTAATAAATCCGTCAGCTTCAAATATAATATTATCGGATGATTGAAGCCACTTCATTAGAGAATTTATCTGAGAGTAGTTCCGTGACAGATATTGGTACTGCAGTGTGGCAATGGAACTGAATGTAATATGCAGATACTTGACGCATTGTAATGCAGGAAGACAATCAAAAAAGGCCAGAATAATCAGTGTTTGAGCATCGACTACTAAATGTTCTCCTATGTGAGTATATTCTTCTTGAAGTCTATCAATACTTCCATAAGATATTTTCAATTTGTTATCTTTAGCAAAGCGAAGAAGCAGTGACCAATCATTGTTATAGAAGTTTAATAAGATGTTGATAGGTATTATGCCTTTCTTATATTGCGCCGCTAATTGGTTCTCTGCTTCTTGATGCTTCTTCAAATTTGGAAACTGTTTATCTAATTCTCGACTTATAGACTCAATAGGATTTTCTGATGTATTAATGCTGAACTCTTGTATCCAGTCGATAACTACCGGGTGTATTTTTTTGTATTCTAATGTCGTTGCTAATCCCTCATAATGTCCGCTACGAACTGCTCGTGTAAAAAATGCAGGATGACTCTGATCAAAAGGATTTTGAGCTTTTAAATCATGAGCTTTTTTCGCCCATTCGAAGCTTGTATCCATATCACCTTTTAACAGATACAGATCGCTTATAAGCCAATATGTTTTTACCTTCTCATCTTCATTTGAGACTTTGTTTAATAATTTAAGACTTTCCTCTAATGATTCATCATAATTTTGAAGCCATCGATGGCAGAGTGCCTTATTAAAACCGTCTGTGAAGGACTGAGTTTCATTGTAAAGAAAATCTAGACTATCTAATAGTTGTACGACATTATTAGTAGCACTGCAGAATGAAGCTTTAATACTATAGTAACACTTTTCTTGCAAATCGGACTTATCGATTTTGTTGAAAAACTCCTCGGTAATATGGCTATTGTTGGTTACAAGGAAATGCATAGCTTCCTGATAAAACGATTCGATATCATTTATTACTATGTCATTGTTTTTATAAAGATTCTGTATTCTCAAATATAATTCTTCACACTCTGAGAAGAATTTATTACGCTTATAAAAACGCAACGCATTTTCGAGTATTGGATAATCTAATGATGTGGTGGCTATCTTGTCAAAAAGAGCCTTGGATTGAAAAATATTGCCATCTAACTCGTAAGCACATGCGTCATATGCATCTAACGGTAACTCATGCATACCATTTGAGACTGCGAGATCTCTATATTTTCTGTATTCTTCCGGGTTTTTTAGGATTAGACAAACCTGCAGCAAGATGGACAACAAAGGCGCCGAGATGGGGTTGCTGCATTTATCTGCTTTTTCCGCAAGCTCATCCTTGCATTCCTCAAATTTTCCGTCGTTTACCAAGGACCTTATATGGAGAAATTCCCTGTCTGGATCTTCAAGTTGAGAAATTTGCTCTTCAGTTAAGTTGTCTCTACATCCTAAAATAAGTGCTCGCTTCGTTTCATAATCACTAGCGAATGGAAGATAAGTATTCAACGGTGATAAGTTATGAGGACATCCGAGCAATGTGCAAGCGGAAACATAGAGAGAAAGAGCGTTATTTTTGATTGGGAAAATAGTACTGCTTTCAAAGGCTTCGATAGTAAGGTACTTTTCCAATTCTGTTTTGACATGTAACATTTTGCGAGTATCGATCTGAGGAAACAATATACGCCTATTTTGAGGCAACTCGATTGTAGCTTGGCCATATTCTGCTGCTAATATATTAAAGTTGGCGACAACTGTATTATCTGAATATGAAAGCACGCATTTAAAGTCTTCCTCAGAAGAAAATGGATCCCTATAAACTTGATAAATCAAACCGCGCTGCATATAAAAATCTGCAATTAACCCGCGATCTTTATTCGCTGCTAACAATGGAGCAAAATGATCATTTAGGCTTTTTATAATATTAGCACAATCAGCTTTTTCCGTAAGTGCATAAAGATATTGCCGCAGTAAAAATGCCCTGTGGTATGTATTATCAATTTCTAATGCGCGATCAAGATGTTGTTCAGCGACACCGTATTGTGAGGACAGAGTATGCTGAATAATAATAGAAGCGTAAATAAAATGATATATTTTACTATCTTCAGAAGCTGTTTTAGGAATAGCATCCATGCTCTTGAACGCTTTTTTAGCATCCCCCAGATTTGACTGGCAGAGTGCGATGTTACAATAGAGCGAGCAGATAAGAGCATCGACTTGATTGGCTGGTTGATTATGTAATTTACTGGTAATAGATTGGAGCAGCTCATAATATTTTAATAAGGCTTCATCCATGTGCCATTTTTGCTGATATTCTGATTCGATTTTTTTGATTTCCTCTGTAAACGCTGTAATTTCTTTAGAGCAATTGATAAGTTCCAGCTTTGTGAAATCCGCAACACTCTGCTGCGGAAGTAACCGTTGATAAATAAGATCTAGCTTCTGGGCGTTTTCTGTTAAAAGAGCACGACTCTGGTCCTCACGGAATCTACGTTCATTCTCGGCCTGAGCAATGGTGTTTTGCAGTTTTCCTAAATCAGAGTGCGGATCCAGTGTATTTATTCTAGAAGATATGACATCAAAGATTTCTCCCAATACATCACTTATTTGAGAGCGTTGGATCGGTTCAGATGCATATTTTGGATGCTGAGACAGAAACCGTTTTTTATTTTCTGCAATAAAGCCTGTTCTAAAATTAGGCTGAATTGTACTTTTTCCTCTGACGGAATCTATCAGATAAGCAATGATATTATTTCGCAGGATGTACCCGCTAAGGTCGTTATAAAAAGGCTCGTTGCCATAGGATTGCAAAAGATATTTCCAAATAGTACTCTCAATATTTTTGTCAACAATATTTTTATCAACAATAGATGCAACCGTATTTCCAACTTTAGGTGCCATAACTTTATCAGCAAAAGCACTAAAAATTTTCTCTAAGATGGACATATAGGCACCTCGCTTTTAGACAAATATAATAATGTAATAAATGTAATATATAAAATATACCATCAAAAAGATGTAAGGGCAATAACACATAGAACCAGATATTTTTCTAGCCACAAACCATTTTTGAACTCCCGGAAGAAGTACAATATAAATTAAATATGAGACATTTTTTTGGCTAATTCCGGTGATATGGTGTGTCGCAGCTTTATTTTACTGAAGCATCGAAAACTAAGCCTCTTTTTATCCATTTTTTAATTTGCGGAACCTATTCTAATTTGTTGAGTTCACCACGTAATACTGAAAGGCAGAGTGTCCGACATTCGGACACTCCGCCTCTTCATAGCATTCTTTGCAGATACACCATATCCACCAGTTGTACCCCGCACTCATAGATAGGATGGTCATAGTGATCGGTGAAAAAGTTCTTGATCAGATGGTGCCTGTGAAAGCCGCAGGCCTCATAAAACGGGATAGTGGAGAGGCTGTCTCCGGTACCCACCTGCAGCACTGCATACTGCCCCTTGTAGGTTTGGACGAGGAAGTTCACCATGGCCTTTCCATAGCCCTTGCCTTGGGCGGCAGGCTCCACGGCGAGGTTTTTCAGTTCCAGGATGTCGTCTCCCTCATCGGTCACCACGCACTCCGCCTTGACGCCGTCGTCCTCCAGCACATACATGGTCCCACGCTCCAGATAGCGGTCCACCATGTTTTCCTGCTCGTCCGCCAGCAGAAGTAAATCCAGATACATTTTTTTATTGGTTTCCACTTTCCTGATTTCCATGGGTGACCTATCCTTTGCTTGATGAGACTATGATACCATACGATATGCGCTCTCTGCAATTCTTCGAGAAATACGACACACAGTTGTTGTGTCCTTGCGCTGGGCGGCCGTTCCTATTATTCCAGCGCGCGGCAACATCTCAGTCACGGAGGATTGCCGAGTGGACGCCAGATGCTTACTGTTCTGGAGACTACCTCAGCGTGGCTGCGGAGTTTAGAGCGGGAGTCGTTGTTTTTTGCATTTGAGTCAAATAGGAAATTTCTGTGGTGTTCTTCTTATTTTGCAGGAGCTGCCGCAGTTGGCGCCAGTATTTCCGCACCATGATAAAGAACCGATTCCGTTCAGCAACAAACTGAACATACGTCTCGATGAAAAAGTCTATCAACTCCACAAATTCCTAAACAAGAGCGGATCCTGCCAGGCCCGAAATAATGCCATAGACAACTGGACGATATGCATGAAACCCCCAGATAGGCAACGCAGGCGACGATTGAAAGAGTCAGCACTGTTAATCGAAACAAAAAGTGGGCACGCAAAGCTCTCTGGTAGCAATTTCTTCCCATGAAATTTTCTTTTTATGATGTGATTGTCATTTTTTATAACAGGGTGAGAGGTGTAGGATTTCTCCAAACTGTACTACATTCAGGTAGATCGTTGGCTAATAAAACCTACTTCGCTTTCTGCCTCGACAAAATACACGCCGTAACCCGGTCAGTGATGGTGCCGCGATCCCTGGCCGGATAGAATTCCAGCGCGGGGGAGAGCACCTCCCGGATCTCCGCCGCATTCAGTAGCGGCATCTGGAGTTGGGGCCCGAAGAGGTTGCGGGCGGTATTCCGCTGCCGGGTAAAAGTGGTCAGAAAGGGTCGTGCCTTGAGAGAGGAGATCAGAGCGGCGGGCTCGATATCCATGCGGGAGAATTGTGTGTTAGAGAGCAGTCCAGCTCCGTTGTCAAAAATGGGGCAGTAACTGTATACACCATTCTTCTGGAGAACGGCGATGTTGTTGAGATGCCGGTCGTCGTTGCAGAACAGCGCGTCCACTTCAAAGAGCAGTGTCAAATACCGGGGGAAGTCCGTAAGACCCGTATAGTCTGCCGTAGCTTCTGCCAGGTAGGCGATTCGGCGCTTGTCACTGGGAATCCGCGCCAGCTTATCCCGTAAGGGCATTCCCAAGCAACGAGTCAGCAGGTGGTTCAGCGTGATGATGGACTGGCCTTCTTTCAGAAAATTGGAACTAACGCAGCCGGTCCGCTCTTGCCCATGGACACGCAGAGTTTCCATACGGTAGCGAAGAAAGGTGAATGGAGTGTCGCACTCGATATTGCTCCACTCCAGAAGTTGGGAGATCACGGTTTCCGCCAAGGCTTCATACCCAAACTGGTCCAGCTTGTACCAGCTATCCGTGCCAGCGTCGTACCATTTCTCCTGATTTCCCTTGGAAGATGTCTCTGCAATTTTCTGATTTGATACCAGAGAGATACTCATGGCAGCACCTCCAGCCACTGCTGATCCTCAGCCATACGGCCTTTGGTTTTTTGGATGATCTGCAGAGGGTCATATTCCGCCACGTCGATGGCCTCCAGATATTCTCGCAAGCCGGCCCGCTGGCGGGGGATGCAACGCTCTTCCAGGAAGGCTTGGAAGTCGGCCCAGGAGGGGCGGGGATTATTGCCGAACGCCGTTTTTACCGGGTCGACCACATGATTTTCTGCAGACACGGTTTTCGCCGTGAAGTCCGCGCGGATAGTGGTGCAGAGCCGCTGGCCGTCGTAGAAGCGGAAGGTGCGGACGTCGTGTTCCGCGTCAGAGCCGGAATCCGGGCGGGAAAGGGTGATCTCTTCCCCGTCGAAGGAGAGTTCCAGTTCCCGCTGGGATTCGCTGATGCCCATGGCCTCCAGCCAGGTAGTAGGCAGCGTGACCTTGCAGGTTCGGGATCCTTTTGCCGCAGTTCCGCCCGCGGCACTGATATTCACTTTTGCAGTGCGCTTCTCCACAGCACATCACCTCAAAAACATTATATGCTATTCGGTACGAATAAACAAGGAAAATACGCGGTTTCCATCACTGACGACAGAGAGAAATTTTTTCAATGGTGACATTCTGCGTGTCGGCTACCAGGATTTCTACATTACTGAAATCCCAGCATCTCCCGTACCATCCCATAGTGCTTCGCCACGGTGTGCCGGTTCACCTTCGCACCTCTGGCAATCTCGCTGTAATCCGTCTCGTCCGGGTGAAGCCGCAGGTATTCCCAGATCTGCCGCTGTTTCTTGGTGAGCTTATCCGGTGAGACGATTCCCCGCAGGCGATCCAGGATACGTTTCCGCTCCGCATTCATCTGCTGGATCAGCACCTTCAGTTTTTCCTCGCACTCCTCGCGGGTGTGGGCGTAGACGCATTTGGAATGCTTCGTGCCGTCCGGCCAGGTGGGGGAGTAGCGTCCTTCGAAGAGGTGGTCATTGAGTTCGTTGATGCAGCCGGTGCCGGGCTTTCTGATGCGCCGCATGACCGGCTTGAAGTCGGTAAGGGGATTCTGCGCCGCCTCCGAAGTGTCCTCCGCCACTTCATTGCCTAGGCCTCTGTCGATTTTGGCGGCGGCTTCGCTGAGCATGTCGCCGGTGATATGAGTGTAGATGTCCAGCGTAGTCGCCGCAGACACATGGCCCAGCATGGCGGAGAGGGTCTTGATGTCCATGCCGTTCTCCAATGCCATGGTGGCGAAAGTGTGACGCAGATCATGGAAGCGGATTTGTTTGCACTGGGCCCGTTCCAGCGTCACATGGAGGCGGCGGAGCATCGAGCCGGGGGTAAGCGGCGCATCCTCCTTGATGGGCGAGGGGAACAGCCAGCGGCATTTAGCCGTTTTCTGATACTCCCGGAATACCTCCACCACCGCAGGCGGCAGTACCAGCTTGCGGATGGATGCCTTGGTTTTGGGGATGCTTATCTGCATCTTTCCGTTTACTTCATAGATCTGCTTGGTCACAGACAGTGTCCCGGCATCCAGGTCCAGATCGGACCATTGCAGGGCCAGCAGTTCCCCACGGCGCAGTCCCGTGGACAGATCCAGCAGGAACAGCTCGAAGTATCCATCCGCCTTGGCCTGCATGAGGAACCGCTGGAGTTCCTGGCGAGACAGCACCTGCATCTCTCGGCTCCGCTTGGGCGGCAGCTTGCAGCCTATTGCCGGGTTGGTCCGAATCAGGTTCTCCTGCACCGCCTGGTCCAGGGCTGCCCGGCATTTGGCGTGGCACATCCGCACCGTCCGGTCGGAGAGACCCTTGCCGTAGAGATCGGTGCGGATGAGCCGACCCTCCTTTTTCAGGTGGGCGTAGAACTGCTGGAGATCCTTCTGGGTCAGCTGGCACAGCGGGATCTGGCCCAGCTGCGGAATGACGTGCTGGTAGATGTTGGTCTCATAGGTGTGCTGCGTGGTGGGGCGGAGACCGGACTTGACGTAGGTCTGATACCAGAAGTCCACCCATTCCCCGAAGGGCATGTCGGCACGGATCTTCTCGGACTTGGTGTTGCCTACCGCCTCCATCAGCTTGGTGAGTTTTTCCTGACACTCGTGCTTGCTTTTGGCCAGCACGTTTTTCGTCTTGGGCAGGCCCTTGTCATCGTATCCCACCACGGCACGGCCTTCCCAGCGGCCGTCCTTGCGCTGCCTTATGGTGCCGGTTCCGCTTTTTCGTTTCCTTGCCATGGGTTCAACTCCTCTCCCAGCAGATCTTTCAGGAAGCCGCCCACCACATCGCTGGCGGCTTTCTGCATGTCCGGCGTCACATGAGTGTAGGTGTCCAGTGTGAAGGAGGCATTGGTGTGGCCCAGGATGCCGGAGAGTGTCTTGGCATCCACGCCGCTGGCCAGCGCGTGGGTGGCGAAGGTGTGCCGCAGATCATGGAACCGGATGTGAGGCAGTCCCGCCTCTTTCAGCAGCACCTTCATCCAGTAGTAGGCGGCGCTGGGCCGCACCGGCTTCTCCGGTGCCAGCGGATCCGGGAAGATCCACTGACTGATGGAGTGCTTCTTTCGCTCCTTCAGACGCTGGATGGTACTGGGCGGCAGTCGGATGGTGCGCCTGCCCCGTTCCGTTTTGGTTTCGCCGATCTCCAGCTCGCCCCGCTTGGGAGCATTCACAGAGCGGAGGATCTTCAGTGTCCCGGTGCTCGCGTCGAAGTCCTTCCACATGAGACCGCAGATCTCACCCCGGCGCAGGCCGGTGGTCAGCTCCGTGTAGAAGAAGTCCCGCCAGGTTTCATTCTTGTCCACTGCCGCCAGGAAGGCGTCCATCTGCTCCCGGTCCAGGACCTGTTTGGGCTTGTAGCTGTTCTTGGGCAGCTTGGTTCCGTCCGTGGGATTGTAGGGGATGATGTGGTCCCGTTCCGCGTCTTTGAGACACCGGTGGAGCATGGCGTGGATGCGGAGCACCATGGTGTCCGACAGCTCGTATCCATACTCCGGATGGTCGTGGACCCGGCCCTCTTTTTTCAGCTTCTGATATAGCTTCTGGATATCCAGACGGGTGATGCGGGAGATGATCTTGCCGCCCAGGTACGGCTTTACGTAGCACCGGATGTACTGCTCGTAGCTGCGCAGGGTGTTGGGACGCAGGGTGACGGCACCGTATTCCTCCATCCAGCGATCCAGATACTCGCCTAGGGTCATGCGGCTGTCTTCGGTGAGCTGCGCATCCTGATAGAGATCCATGTCCCGGTGGAGTTTGGCCAGTAGTTCCTTTTGCGTCTTGGCCAGCACGTACCGAAAGATGGGCTCGCCGTTTTGCTTGTGGCCCACCACGATGCGGCCCTCCCAGCGGCCGTCCTCCCGTTTGCGGACCATGCCGTCCCCGGATGGTCTCCGTTTACTCATGCTCGATCACCTCCTGTTTGTCCGGCTTCTTTTCTTTGATATAGCGATGCACGCTCATCACTCTTTTTGCTCCTGCCGGCGCAGCGCCCGTTCCTCTTCATCGTCTTCGAACGAGTAGGGCGTCAGCTCTCCGGCGATCCCCAGCCCCAACTGGAACCCTGCGGTGAAGGACGCCAGGGAGACGTCCTCCCGCAGCTCGATGGCGAGATCCGTCAGTTTCAGCAGCGCCTCCCGGTCCTGTCGGTCCAGCTTGTCCCGCAGTGTGAGACGCAGCGTTTCCAGCTCCCGGCGGATTTCTGTGCAGTCAGGCTCCCGGAAGAACCGCTGGTGCAGTGCTCTCATGTAGTCGTTCATGTGTGCCGCCTCCTCCTTTTGCTACACACAATACCGTCCGGCGTGCAGAATAGCCAGAGAGACACAGCACTGTTAAGAGAAAGTTATCATTTGCTTTTACAGCAGATCGTCCTCGTCCGCGACATCATCCTGACAGAAGGAACCGCCTTGTTCCCGACGATAGCTTTGCAGGAACGTAGGAGCGCGGCCCAGGTGTTTGACTTCCTGTATACTGCCTGATTGAATGGACCGCACTTCGCTCTCCGGCAGGTGCGCCATCCGCGCCAGGATGCGCGCCATGGTGGCGACTTCCACCGACAGTTTGTACTGTCCTGTGCCCAGAGATTTGCTCAGTGTCTCGAACCGCTCCATGGGAACTTCACCCCGGCTGCGCAGTTGAGCGAGTTCATGGGACAGAAGATGGGAGCAGTAGAACTCGATGGCCTGCTCCACGAAGTCATTGCGGGAGCTGACACCAGCCCGCCGCAGATTGTCATCGCACAGTTTCAGGTGCCGCGGGGTTACCGCGAGCCCTGATTTTACCCGTTTTTCCAACATTTCCGGTCCTCCTTCCGGTACCATGGAATATCCACCCGAAAACAGCCGTACAGTGCCTGCAATTTCCGGATTTCTCAAGTTGAAGGTGCACCCTGTTTGGTACCAAACCGCCCAAACCGCCGCTGTGGGAGGTACCCCGGCCCGCATTGCGGGTCCGGTGTTTTTGGGGCGAAACGGTACCTCGAAGGTGCACGCCCCTTTATCTAGTACTTTTTTCGGCTGGCTCAAAAGGCCTCAAAATGGCCTGATTTCCAGGGGGGAGAGTGGGGCTGCAGAAAACGGCTCCCCTCTCCCGCACAGCTCCTTCACACGCCTTCTGGATCTGCTTCAGGTGCTGGGATGGGGGTGTCCCAGCCAAGCGCACACAGGGGCTCACAGCGTGTCTCCTGTGTCCCGCCTCCGGCATACCGCCGCCGGTTCAGGCTGCGGAACTCCCGGGGACTTTGGATGACACCATCTTTCAGCATCCGATTGCACACGATCAGATCCCAGGCGGCGCGCCGATAGCTGCCGCGTACCACTTCGAAGGTGCTGTGCGCAAAGGCCTTCTGCTCCTCTGTGAGATCGCCGCGGGACGGATCGATCAGGAACAGCGTCAGCGAGTCCTCCGGCATGGGCGTCCCGTGGCGGGCTTGCCACCGGGTTTGTATGTACTGTCTGGCGAGCAGGAAGCACTCTGACGATGCATTGGGGTCCTGCTCCAGGACCTGATCCAGCATTTCTGCAAGGATGGTCATTGGGCAGCGCCTCCTTTCCGGGCGGACGCGGCCAGGCGCTTTTTCACCCTCTGTTGTTCAACGGCAGCATCCAGCGCTGCCAGCCGCCGCTGATGATGCAGCTCCACTGCATTTTGCACCGGCAGGATGGTGTAGCGGAGACTGCCGTTGCGCTCTTTTCCGTTGGCGTCCAGCACCACAGTGCGGTTGGTGGCGATGAGCCCGGCCGCCTCCAGCTCCAGCACGTACTTGCGTACGGTGTTATTGCTGGCGTCAATGGCCTGTCCGATGGTCTTGTAGCTGAGCGTACACTGATAGGTCTTCCGGTTCTCTCGGTAGAGCAGGAAGGCATAGATGGCGATGGCAGCGCATCCAAGATCCAGGTGGAAGACCTCATCCGGCAGAGAGAAAAACTTTTCATTAGTACTTACCGGGGTCAGGTCCGGTGTGATGAGTCCTTGCTGCATCAGCTCTTCCAGAATGGGACTGATCATACTGCTTTTCAGATCCAGGGTGTCGGCCAGTTCCTCCGGCACTGCTTTGCCGGGAAGGCCCCTGTGACGCCGGTAGTGGAGATAGGCCAGCACGGAGAGAGACGGGTACTTGAGGTGGTATTTCCAGATCCGGTTGGGAAGCGGGAAGCGGAAGGACTTAGCATCACGCTGATAAGAAAAGTAGAGCATCAACTGCCACCTCCTTTCGCGTGGGCGTTTACCCATTGGATGAATTGCTCCTTGGGGACCACCATACGGCTGCCCACTCGCAGTGTGGGAAAGTCCGGATCGTGCATCAGCTCATATCCGCTGGACACTGACACTCCCAGAACCTGTGCCACCATTTTCGCATTGAGAAACAGCGGCAGTTCATCATAGCTTTTGTTGACCGAATTTTTCATATGAACCTCCGAGTTCTTTATTCAGAGAAAAAATTTGCTTGCGTTTCGGAGGCCTCTCTGTTAGACTAAACACGGATCAAGCTGTGTTTTCCGAAACGCGGCGGGCCGTTGAACTGTTGCAGCAGTTCAGCGGCCTTTTTTATTGCCTGTTGTGTCTGGCCATGCACCATACCTGTTCCTGCCCTGCTGCCTTGTTTGACACGCACGGCGTTTTCTTCCACCTTGGCATGCTCGGCTGTTTCTCCTGTGGCAGCGTCCCAGCAGTACTTCCCCGGTGAGTATCGACTCTGGTGATGGGTATTCATTTTTCAACGCCTCATGAAATGCCATCACAGCTGAGAATGAAAATATAGTCTGTGCGTTAACCGAAGGATTTGCTAAACTGAAGACAGCAGGCGTAGTCCGGTTGCACCTTGGTGGATTTTCACCCCGTTTGTTCAACGTAGACGAATTGCCCAAGAGAACAGCAGTATGTTGCGTCACGTAAGTGAAGAGCACGAGTAGCAAAGTTCGGATACCCACCCGGGCAATTCCCAGCCTGCATCGTTTAGGGAGGGATTTGATGCAAGACATATTGACCTGCGCCATGGGACTGGACATTCATCGTGACGTTATTGTTGCCTGTCTTGCCAAAGGTGAGCTGGGCACCGATCCGGAAATCGAGATCCGCTCCTTCAGCACACTCATCCCGGAAATGCGGAAACTGCGGGATTGGGTGTTGGAAGCTGAGTGCCGCTATGTCGCTATGGAGAGCACTGGGATCTACTGGCAGCCTATTTACGAAATGCTGGAGCCATGTTTTGATGGGCAGATCAACATTCTGGTCGTGAATGCCCGCCACATGAAGAATGTGCCTGGGCGCAAAACGGATATGCGGGACGCGCAATGGATCGCCACATTACTCCGTGCCGGATTACTAAAGGGAAGTTTTATCCCAGATAAGACCTTCCGGGAACTGCGGCATCTGACCCGGTATCGTAAGAGCATCGTTCGCGACATTACCGCCCAAAAGAATCGCATCGATAAATTTCTGCAAAGCTCCGGTTTCCGCTTCACAGCGTTTCTGTCGGACGCATTTGGCGCTTCCGGGCGAAACATCATCCGTCATCTCATGGAATACGGAAATATTTCGCGGGAAGCTCTGGACCGGTGCCTGAAAACGCAGACCCGGAAACGTATCGACGAAATACTGATCGCCTTGAACGGTTCGCTCTCGGAGCACCAGCGCGGCTTTCTTCGCATGATATTTGGGCACTTGGAAGCGCTTGAACAGCACCGCCATACTGTGGAGGACGCTATTACGAAAGAGATCACAAAGCACGAAGAGGCATTGAGCCTCCTGTGCTCCATACCGGGCATTGATGTAACTGCGGCAGCAGCCATTATCGCGGAGATTGGTACCGATATGAGTGCCTTTCCAGATTCCCAGCATATATGCTCCTGGGCTGGTTTGAGTCCCGGTAACAACGAGAGTGCCGGAAAACGCAAGAGTGCTCACATTAACAAAGGTAATCCGTATCTGAAGAGTATGCTCTGCGAGGTGGGATGGGTCATCTCCGGAAAACGAAGCTTGTACCTCTCCGGTTGGTACTGGAGGATAAAACAGCGGAAGGGCGCTAAACGTGCAACGATTGCTTTGGCTCGCAAACTGCTGGCGCTGATTTACACGATGTTGAAGACAGGTTCTCCATACAACGAAGACTGTTTTGAGATCCGCAGAAAACAAAGTGAGCGCAAACGGGCCAGCCGTATGGTGAACGAACTGCAAAAGCTGGGATACTTTGTGGTGGCACCAAGCTGATTCCCACTGCTCCATACTTCGGCCGGCGACAGGTTTTGGCCTGCCGCTTTTTGTGCTGCGATGGTTTTTCATGAGGCGTTGAAAGCCTGTTTGTCAAGGTTCACGCCCTCGCTACTTATTTTCGTAGCAAGGTGCATCGTTGGGGTGCAGTAAAAACTTCATTGACAATCATGGTTGTTAATGTTAGACTATTTGAAGAAAAAGTCTAAAACATCCATATAATTGCATTGAAATTTTGGAAATAGTGTAACACATATCTTGTACGTAGTCAATACTATGTCAAAAAAATAAATGTATAAGTCTATTTGGGGGGCAAACATGTGGTATGCGAAAATGTATTTTTCGGGGAAGCAGGAAATCTTTCAATATGACGCTTTGGGGACGAGGGGAGCGCCGTCAGTTTACCGAGAGTTTCCGTTTTTGGAAAGCCTTCTAACCTTTCAGGAGATGGATTGCAGTGAACTTACGCCGGCGATTCTGCGAATTGCAGATCTTTGGGGCAGATTAGTTGCAGAGGATGACCGACAGGCCGGCACAGATGCCATGGTGGAATTAGGAAAGTTGAAGGTCCGCCATATCTATCTGGAACTTCTGTATGTGCGTTGGTATGAGCGCTTCACCAGAATGGGGATTTACAAAGACCGTGGAAGCGCAGAGGATCAGCAGATGCTGGATGAACTGCGGCAGCTTCCAGAGCATCTTCCCTTGTATCAAAAGCAGGTGCAGCGGTTCTTCGATTTGGTTCTGGATGTAGACAGTGCGGGAAGAAATCCTCAGCAGCAGGCATCTGTAAATTACTTTTACGACATTCCGAAAGATAGCGATCTGTTTTGCTTTCACTCCATTCCCCTTAACTTCGAGTCAGTGGAGCCTGGGCGGTGTTCGCCGGTCTTGTACTCTTCCAGCATTCTGGACATGATTGACTATTCTCTGCGCAGCTGTGTGGAAAGAGAGATCACGGTACGCCGTTGCAAGAACTGCGGTCGCTACTTTCCGCAGACCAGACGGGTCAGTGTGGAGTACTGCGAGCGACCGGTGCCTAAGGGGCAGCAGACTTGCCGCGAGATTGGAGCACTTCAGCAGTGGACGAAGAAGCAGGCTGAAGATCCCGTGTTCAAAGCATACCGCAAGGAGTACAAGAGACGCTTTGCCTGGATTAAGGCTGGCCGCATCTCAGATACGGATTTCTATGCTTGGAGTGAGCAGGCCAGAGAGATGAAAAAGAAATGTGACCGAGATATGATTTCCCTGGAGGAATTTGTGGAGTGGCTGAAGCACTCCTGAAAAAAGGGTCTGGCTACCATAGTAGCCAGACCCTTTTCTTTGATATAGCGATGCAGTTGCAGTCCTCTTACAGGTGGCCGCCTCCCTGGTTTCCACCAAACTCACAGCCATACTGATGGCCTTTCCCATAGTACCAGCGGCCATAGCGATATCCGTAGTGGGGAGGGCAGTTGGCACAGTCTCCATCGCAGTGACCATCATGCTTCTTCTGGATATGACTGGCTACGGATGCGCCTGCGAAAAAGGCAAACAATGCGGATAACAAACCGACTTTCTTTTTCCGGGGAGCAGCTGAGTGTCTGGGGCTGATTTGCCTTTGGAGTGCTTTCACGTCATCAAAGATATCGATATGTGCCCGCCGGGAGATTTTCTGAAAAGAATTGTCGCTGATCATCAGATAGATCTCTTCCAGCTGCTCCCTGTTGAAAGGAACATCCGTCTGTTCAGCCATCCTGCTCAGCACGGACTCCTCCACTGTGCCAATCATTTCTAGCACCTGATCCGGAGTAAAGCGGACGCCGGCGACGAAAGCTTTTTCCAGAAACTTTGCGGCAAAAGCGTCGTCGTTGAAAGACAACTCCTGCGCGATCTCCCACACTTCATCTGTTGGCCCGAAATTGGACAGGCGATAGGTGTAGCTCTTCTGGGTGCTGGGGGCCCAGTCGTAGAACCCGTCATAGTAATCTTCCCAGGTCATTTGTTTCATATCGGGCACCTCGCAGTGGCATTCTTACGATTCCGTCTCATAGGGCCAGGTGTTGATACCACCGAATTCATAGATGCTGGTGTAGCCCAGTTCAGACAGCGCAGAAGAGGCGGTTTTGCTCCGGTTCCCGCTGCGGCAATAGACCAGAATGGTAGAATCCTTTTCGGGGATTACCTCCGCGGCAGTTTCTTCATCAATGGTACCTACCGGCAGCAGGACAGCGCCGGGAATGTGGCCGCTGTCATATTCGTCCTGCTCTCGCACATCCAGGATGATGACATCCTGGGTGTCCATCATCTCTTTGGCCTCTTCCTGGGAGATCTGCTGGTAGCCGTCCTCTGATGAGGCATTTGATGTAGTTCCGCCGCATCCAGTCAGCAACAGCAGAAGGAGAAGAAGTAAGGGCAGAATCTGTTTCATTTGAGCACCTCCAAAAGTCCTGAGGCAAAGGCCTTGTGCCCTTGCTCTGTGAAGTGTACACCGTCATAGGCCAAGGGAATATTCCACGTTCCGGCATCAGCAAAGCGGATGCCCATTCGCTCTGCCAGGGTCTGACAGCATTTGGCGAAGGTATGGGAGTCATCAATGAGCTGCTGATTCGGCACCCATGCCCCCAAGGCTACCGGCGGCGGTGCAATCAGGAGGATCTTCTTTCGATCCAGGGAGATGCCGGAGAGGAACCTCTCCAGCCTTTCAGCGGCTTGATCCGGGCTCCGTCCCTGGAGTAGATCGTTGGTTCCTAGCATGATGATCAGCAGATCTGTGTCAGCAGGGAAGGTAGGGGCAAAGGAGGGGATCTCCCGACCATTCTGCCCTATATTGGAGATTGTCCAGCCTGTTTGTGCGGCCAACATATCCACCCACCGGCTGTCCGCGTCATATCGCCCGCCGAAATAGCTCCGGGGATCATAGCCGTAGGTGTTGGAGTCACCAAAGCAGATGACCTTCATCGTCCTATTTCCTTTCTCTGTAGATGACAAGTTTCAGATAGATTGGATATGTTTTATCCAATATCCAAGGTCACTTGATGGCTTTTAGTTTTCTCAGAATTACTTCATCTGCTGGGCAGAAGTCATATCCGTCGATTTCATCTACTTTGATCCAGCGGATATCATTATGCTCTAACTTTTTGGGAGTCCCTTCGCGAATAGACGCATTAAACAAGGTTAGGTGGACAGTCAGATCTGGATACTCGTGAACCACATCCATGAATACCTTTCCCACATCCAGTGTGATGGCAAGTTCCTCTTGGCACTCGCGTATCAGAGCTTGTTCTTTTGTTTCACCAGGCTCCACCTTACCGCCTACAAATTCCCACAGCAGGCCTCGAGCTTTATTAGCCGGGCGCTGGCAAATCATGAACTTGTCCTGATCCCAGATCAGAGCTGCAACTACTTCTGTCATAAGGCTTCTCTCATTTCACATTTTGATAGGCATCTGCACGCCGATGTCCTTTAATGTAAATATTATTTATATCCAGTATATCTTCTTTCTTGATTCCCCACAAGTATAACTTCTTTTTGCCCCTGTTTGTATCTTTTGAGAAATACACAAACAACAGACTTCCGCCTCTTTACATGACTTCCACAATGCTTTATAATGTGACACGTTATGGATGTTCCTCGATGGGGTCCATAAGTTCAGTTCATTCTTTTTGACTTTCTGGGTGTACTTATCAATTGCTATATTGCCATCGACTTTTATGTTATAGAGAGGGTGCTGTCCTTGAATTGTGCTTCTTTTGTATTCCCTGCAGTCAAGGGTGTTCAGGCAAAAAGAGAATACTTTACCTCAATGGTCCCATTAGAGGTAATTCCTAAAATTTTTCAGTTTGTTGATGAAGAATTGCCACCAGAAATTCGTGCGCAGCGTATTTTGAATCGCGCTAGAATTCCAGAAATTCGAGACTATATTTTAAAAAACCCTGATAGTTATGTATTCTCTTCGATGACAGTTTCTGTTGATGGTGGCATGGAGTTTATTCCATTAAGCCAGGATGAGCCCTTCCTCGGTCACATTACAATAGCTATGAGTGCCAGGTTTCTCATAAATGACGGTCAACATAGACAAGCAGCTATTGCCGAAGCAATAAAAAAGAATCCAGAACTGAAAAAAGAACATATTTCTGTCGTCTTTTATCGGGATGAGGGTCTTGTTCGTTCACAGCAAATGTTTTCAGATCTCAATCGCTATGCGATTCGCCCGACAAAATCCATCAATATCCTTTTTAACTCACGAGAGGAATCTGCAATTATTGCAAAACGTGTTATTGATGCTGTGGATGTTTTCCGTGATATGACAGAGAAGGAACATACCTCCGTATCTAATCGATCCAAGGCTCTCTTTACCTTAAGTGCAATTTGTAGTGGCACTGAGGCCTTGCTAAAAGATCTTGATTTAGATTTAGAGGAGAAGTCCGCTCTGGCAATTCATTTTTGGGAACAGGTTTCTATGCATATTCCTTTTTGGACAGCTGTGAAAAATGGGCAAGCCAAGTCATCTGATGTGCGGAAAAATACGATTTGTACTTTGAGCATTACGTTAAACGCTATTGGAGCTGGCGGTAACCAAATTATCCAGAGGTATCCAGATACATGGGAAAAACATCTTTGCCACTTAGCGCATATTGATTGGCATAAAACTAATCCAGTGTGGGAAAATCTAGTCTTTGTTCACGGAAAAGTTGCTACAAATCGTACATCTCAAAGAGCTATGGCTACATATATAGAGAATATCATGACAGAAGAAGTCGGTGAGTAAAATGCCTAATTTGACAAAAGATGATATCCGTATTGTGATCGATACGATAAAGGAAGTATATTTAGCAGATAAAATACCTTGGATCTGTGGATATAGTGGGGGCAAAGATTCGACTGCTGTTGTCCAACTTGTATGGACTGCGCTTTCAGAACTTCCAGAGGAGAAATTACATAAGCCTGTTCACGTGATTAGCACGGATACTCTAGTTGAATCTCCGGTTGTCGCATTATGGGCTACTCGCTCTCTCGAACGGATGAAAGACGCTGCAGACTCTCCTGATAAGAAATTGCCCATTATTCCACATCGGCTTGTTCCGGAGGTTACTAACACCTTTTGGGTCAACCTCATCGGACGGGGCTATCCATATCCTCGTCGTGATTTTCGTTGGTGTACTGATCGTCTAAAAATTGATCCCTCTAACCGATTTATTAAGAAAATTCTGGATGCAGAGAGTGAAGCCATTCTAGTGCTTGGAACGCGGAAAGCTGAAAGTGCCACCCGCAAGGCCGTTATGGAAGGCTATGAAAAAAAGCGTTACCGCGATCATCTTAGTCCCAATGGATCATTTCCAAACTCCTATGTGTTTACCCCAATTGAAAATTGGAGTAATGATAATGTCTGGCAATACCTCGTACAATACCCGAACCCTTGGGGACACTCCAATAAAGATTTGTTAGCAATGTATAGCGGAGCCTCTGCTGATGGTGAGTGCCCGTTGGTACTGGATACATCCACACCCAGCTGTGGCAATAGTCGTTTTGGCTGTTGGGTATGTACTATGGTTTCTGAGGACAAATCCATGGCAGCCATGATCCAGAACGATGAAGAGAAAGCATGGATGCTTCCCATGCTCGAATTCAGAAATGAGATTGCCGCTACTTTGGAAGAAGATAGAGAGCGTAGAGACTTCCGTCGTATGGATGGGCATCTGACCTGGCATAATGCAAGGCTAGTACACGGTCCGTATACACAGGAAACTCGCGAGAAATTTTTAACTCGCCTCTTAGAGGTTCAGGAACTTGTTCATGAGATTGGACCAGAGGAAATCAAAAATGTCCCCCTAATTACTAAGGCTGAACTGCGCTTGATCCGTCAAATCTGGTTGGATGAAAAGCATGAGTTTGAAGACTTACTTCCCAAGATTTATGAATCTGTTACAGGAAAACCCTACGAGGATGGGACGATTAGCAAAAACAAGTATTTTGGACCGGCAGAGGCCAGTATCCTTCGAGAAGCCTGCCAATCAGTGTGTCCCGATGAGACTTTGATGTACGAAATGCAAAGATCCTTATTAGATATTGAGGCCAAAGCGGCAGCCATTTCTAATAAGAGAAATGTTATCCAAAATTTCGAGCAGGAAATCAAAAAAGCATTTTATCGTGATGAGGCTGATGCAGCTCATATTACGGAGGAACGTGCGAAAAAAATTGCAGGAATGCAAGAAGCTTTTGACGATGAAAATTGGACAGAGTGAGGTGTCAGAAATATGTATTTTACAAAGATTGAGTTACATAATTTTGGCATCTACAAAGGCCACCACGAAATGAATCTATCGAACCAAGTTGGTAACCGCAATGTTACGCTTATAGGTGGTTTAAACGGTCGAGGGAAAACAACCTTTCTTGATGCTATTTTGCTCGCCTTATATGGCAAGCAAGCGTTAAAATATATTCAAGAAAATGCTCGTTCCTATGAACGACTTCTTGCAGAGCACATCAATAAACACGCGACAGATGATCTTACCTATGTCGCTGTAGCACTATGCTTGGATGATGGGACGACCTTGCGTGTTTGCCGCAGTTGGAAACTCAAGGGAAAGAAAATCGATGAATCTATTAGCGTTGAGAAAAATGGTATCATCGATAAGTATCTTGGCGAAAGCTGGAGTTACTATATTGAAGAGATTCTGCCTTTTGGTATAGCTAGATTTTTCTTTTTCGATAACGAAAAGATCACACAACTTGCAGATGATGCATCTTTTGAACAGATAAAAACTTCTATTAAATCAGCAATTGGAGTTACTACAATTGAGAAAGCGATTACTCATATTGACGAAGTTATTCGCCGAAAAAAAGATGCACTTCAGACTTTTGAAAAGAGTGAAATTAACCAAGATTACCAGGATGTCGAAGTACAACTCAAGGAAATCAACACTAAAATTGAAGAAGCTCGCCGTAGTGCTGAGATCTTAAAATCCAACTGTGAGAGTATTGCTATTACCATCGAGACCAAAGAAAAAGAGTTTTGGGCTTCTGGTGGTGACTTAACACTTAGCCGTGATGCGATTAAACAAGAAAAAGAGAAAATTAGAGCCCGAGTGCAAGAGATTCGCGATGAAATTATGCTGTGGGTATCTGATCCAGCTACTCCGCTCTTTATGTGTCGTGAATTAGTAATGCAAGCCTATGATACAGAGCGTACTGAGCAGCGAAAGGCAGCTTTAAAGCTTTCTGATCCTATAATTGGGCAAATTCAGGAACATATTCTAGATCGATTTAACCAAAGCAATTTCGATGCTAGGACACTTGAAATTATCACGGATATAGTAAAACAAGAAATTAAAAAATTCACTTCCTCAGATGAAGCTGCTGAGCATATCTCTATGTCTCCTACAACCATGTTTCTCTTTGAAAGGTTAATTGGAAGTGTATTCCGTGAGCTTGATGTTAAAATTAAAACCATAATCAGTTTTGTAGATTCACAGGAGAATGAACTGATGAGCTTGGATGCCCATCTCGGTGAGTCAGATGAAAAGACTATGGCGATGAAGCTCTATGAAGCGCTCAAAGATTATGAGCGGAAAAAGGCTTTAGCTGATGACCAGTATCAGAAGCAACAGAGTTTAATCGAAAGTTTGGAACGTCAGAAAGATATCCTTCATTCTAAGCGTTTACAGTTGATTAAGGCAATTGCAGAAAAAGAGAATACTAATGATGATAATGCCCGTATTATCAGGTATTCAGCGCTATCGATTGAGGTTTTAAAGAATTTTAAAATTCGTTTGCAGCGAGAAAAAATAGATAAACTCTCTGTAACGGCCACCGAATGTTTCCAGACCCTTGTTGAAAAGGATTCTCTGGTGAGTAAGATCAATATTGATACGGACAGTTTGGATGTAACTATACTTGATCCTGATGGGAATGAGCTATTAAAGAATCAGCTCTCTGCGGGCGAACAACAGATGTTTGCTATTTCCATTGTATGGGCCTTGGCAAAGACTTCTGGCTATAAAGCTCCCGTGGTCATCGATACACCTATGGCCCGTTTGGACTCCTCTCATCGAGCCAATTTTGTTACCCGTTATCTGCCGGCTGCAAGTTCTCAAGTTTTAGTTCTTTCTACAGACGAAGAGATCTACGGTAGATACCTTGACATGATCCGCGAAAATGTTATAGATTACTTTACTCTCCACTATCGGGAAGACGAGCAGTGCACCTCAATTATTAATGGTTATTTTGAGGAGGTGTGATAGTTGATCCTTAAGCATTTTAAATTGTCACAGCCAGAAAAAGAGCGCCTCATCCGGATCAAAGCAAAGACTGGCGTCCAGAATTGGAATATTCTTTGTCGATGGGCATTATGTTGGTCACTATCAGAGCCTACGATTCCAGGCAGTATTGATCCGCAGTCTGATAGTAATGTTGAAATGGATTGGACAACTTTTGCCGGAGAATACGCTGAAATTTATGAAGCAATTATCCGTCAGCGCTGTTTGAATGATGGCTTGGGTGATGATCCTGAAACCTTAGTAAGATACTTTAGACTTCATCTCTATCGAGGCATCAATCATTATAGTACACGCGATGTTTTAAAAAGTTGCTCCGATCTCTTAGGATCGACCTTGACTAAGTAAAGGTGGGGATAGAATGGCGGTATATTTAGATTATAATGCATCTTCTCCCGTTGACGAGCGTGTCTTGGAACGAATGATCGAGGTTTATCGTCTGCATTTTGGAAATGCGGATAGTCGCACCCATGTTTTTGGAACTGATGCAAAAGAAATTGTATCTACTTCTCGAAAAAGTATTGCCAGCATTTTGGGCGTTGATAGCACTGATCTATTCTTTACCAGTGGTTCCACGGAAAGTAATAATATGGCGATCCTGGGATTGCTTGAATATGCCCAAACTTCTGGGCGCAATCATTTTATCACTACAGCCATAGAGCATAAGTCTGTCCTTGAAGCTATGAAGTTCCTACAGTCTCACGGTTGTACTGTTGATTTTGTTGCCCCAGATGCTTCTGGTAGAATCAAGGCTAATCAGATTTTGGATTTAGTGACAGATAAGACCCTGCTGGTATCTGTCATGCACGTCAATAGTGAGACGGGTATCATCCAACCCATAGAGGAGATAGGAGATGCCCTTGCTGGCACATCAACCTATTTCCATATCGATGCCACACAGGGCTTCGGTAAGCTTAATGACTCTTTACGTTGTACAAAGTATGACATGATGAGTTTGACAGCACATAAACTTGGGGGGCCCCAGGGAATTGGAGCACTTATCTTAAAGCGAGGCAGGGACTATAAACGACCTCCAGTAAAGCCTCTAATGTATGGTGGGCAGCAGGAGCGGGGATATCGTCCAGGTACTACACCTGTAGCCCTTGTGGCTGGGTTTGCTTTGGCTGCTGAATTGTGCGATAAAGAAGCTTCAGAGCATCTATCCGCTTGTGCGAAAATAAAAGAGTCATTTTTAAGTGCTGTTTCTGGACTTGACTATGCTATTAATGGTGATCCGCAATACTGTCTGCCTTCTACCATTAATATTAGTTTCAAGGGGGTCGATGCAGAGGGAATTTTCCTTGCTACAAAGGATGACTACGCTTTTTCCAATGGATCTGCTTGTAATTCCGGAAGCCATGCTCCTAGTTATGTCCTTGAAGCTATGGGCTTACCAGAAAGTAGAATTAATGAGGCAATACGTATTTCGTGGAACCATAATACTAAGGTTGACTTCTCATCCCTGGCAAGCTATGTAAAAGATATGATTTAAAAGATGCGGACCAAGCATGACTTGGTCCGCATTTCTATTTATATGGTCATCTATTTTCTATTCGACATAAATTCCCAAATTTCATTGCATATCTACATTTTTCGGGGTATCATAAATTATATACATTAACTAGTGTGTTACTTTCAAATTAAATACTCTATAGTGTAGGTGGCACTAATGAAAGCTTTTACAGTAAATATAAAGGACTTCTTCAAACTGGATTCCAAGCGCGAATTAGATTCCAACTTTAATCCTCATAAGAAAAAACTCGTAATACCAATGTATCAGCGAGAGTTTGCGTGGACCAATGAGAAAATTGATCAACTGCTTCAGGATATACTTCAAAGAGATAAATTTTTAGGAATAGTTATTCTAGACGAATCTAATGATCACTACGATATTATTGATGGGCAGCAACGTATTACGACCTGCTATTTGACACTTCTCTGTTTATATAATCTATATGAAGGATCTCAACATGAACAAGATAGTATTCGAGGCCTTTTGCTTGGTGAAGACAATAAATGTATCCTTTTAAATGATAGCGTTGGTAGATTTGTGCAGATCGATGGTCGTAAAATGAACCTGTCTATTTTACATGACGCAGATATATATTTTCAGCAGAAAACTTTTGAGCGTGCTTACCAAAAGATATTCAGTATTTTAGAACATATTTTTGAACAGGGCGGATTTGAAGCGCTGCGCGCGTTCAGACGCAAATTGTATGATTGCGAATTTCTAGTTTTAATTCAAAATGAACATCAAAACACACGTCCAGTGGAACAAATCTTTTTGGATATTAATGAAAAGGCCCAATTATTGACAACTGCTGATATTTTTAAGGGACACTGCTTTGAAAATTATGATGAAGAATATGACGAAGAACTCAAAGCTATTTGGGTACAACTAAAAAAATGCAGTGTGGTATTTAGTAGTTTATTTTCGTTTAAGGATTTTGACCAATATATCTATTTATTTTTGCTAATTGATGTAGATCGAACATTGCCTGAAAATTTGTCGCCTAACGGAAAGCACTACCTAGAAGGGAAGAGTATGGATGAAACAGAGCAAATACTTAAGGAAATGATAGATTATGGGAATGCTGTTATAACTTTTAAGAACAATCTATCGAATAACCAATATTATTTTGAAGATCTTTGCCCCAATAGCATGGAATATCGCAACACTGCAGATCACCAAGCTCTAAAAGAAATGTCACTTTCTATTCTTGAAGGAAAGCCGGCTCAATATCAAAAACTGCCATTTATGTATTTTGTATATGCGCTATCCGGATCAAAAACACTACAGAAACAGATTACGCATGAGCAGTTAAGAAAAATTATCTCAAATTACTATATATATGCAACTTTGTTTCGTATTTCCCCAAATGAAAAGTCCAAAAAAAATATTGATTATACATTAAAAGATGCGCTAAAGGAGGAAGCCCCAATTCCTGCAGTAATAGCTTCTGTCCAAGCACTTAGAGCTAATAAGGTGCAAGGGTTCGATGCAAAAGAGAAGTTTAATGCGGCTTATTACTTTCACATTTATTCTATAATCGATAACTATATCGCTAATAAAAATTTCGTTAGTCTTCTATATTCAAGAAAAAACCATTATAATATTGAGCACTTTATTATACCAGATGGTCGTAAGCGAATAATTAACTGGTTAGATGGGAAAAGGACGGAAGTTTTGACACTGCCGAAAGAATTTGTGGGACGCATGAAACCTCGCACTATTAATTATATTGTTACCGAAGAAAAACTTAATGAATATTTGGATGTATTCGATGTTGTAACAAAAATAACAAGAATAAAAGAATGGTATAAGCGTAAGGGAGAAAGTATACCAACACATGTAGACCGTTTTATTAAGCATATTGAATCTCTACCGCAATACAATAAGATAGTGGAATTAAAAGGTACCCAATATACCAAAGAGCACCTAGAACTAGTATATATGGACTTCCTTAAAAGCTATTTTTCTGATGCTGCAGAACATACCTTACTTTTACAGATTAAGAAAATGCTTGTAGATACATTTCGTAATAATGGCGATGAGTAGAATTACTCATCGCCATTATTTATAATTTAAAGTTTTATAAGTATCGCGCTTGAAATTCAGATAGTATGAGTTCAAATACATCTGGATTTGATTCTAAAAGGCCATATATTTTGCGCATCGTGCTGCTCGTAGAAGACATGCCTTGAGTTCCGCCTGTTGCAATATAGGCAACATTTTGATACATCAATTTCATTCCATTCAGATTACGGTATTTATCATCATGAATGATCCCCAGGAGTTCAGCACGTTTATTAAGTGCTATTGATAATTGTTGAAGTTCAGAATTGATATCAATTTTCGCAGAAGAAGACGTATTTCTGCGATAAATATCTATTAGAGCCACCAACTCCTCAACATCCCATGAAATCTTTATCATCTCTTTGCCTCTTTTAGAAATTTACTTTAAACTTTTCAAGCAACTTGTGTTCCCCTAGCCATTCAAGAATATTGGGGGTTAAATCCGCTATAGAGGCTCGCTGGGCAGAGACTTTTTTCAAAAATACCTCTATCTCCGGTTTCAAAGGGAAATTGGAAGTTATTTTATTGGCCTCGTCTACCTTGGATACCAAAGCATTGATTTGCTTGCGCGAAACAGGTGACACCATGATATCCCCGATGGATTTAGCTAATTCACGCACAGATTTCGGATCATCAGTCAAACCACAAATTATCGTCAAATATCCCTTTGGACCAGCTGCAAAAGTTACGGCATCACGGCTCCAAGCTGCAGCAAGCTCAGCCTGAGCTGTTTTTAAATTTGCAGAGATTGCATTTACTTCTGACAAATCTAAAGTTCCCTCACTTAAAGACCGTCCACATGCATTTACACAAGCTAGTAATTCTTCCTGTGTTTGTTTGTGTAAAATAGGTGTGTTAGAAATGTTTTTATTTCTTAATTCGGTCATACAAGTAAGAGTGTCGTTTAATGCATCATTTACTTGACTTAGGCGGCCTATAGCGTGTGCAAAGGCCTCATCAGCCTGTTTTCTCTGTTGTGTAGCTGCTTTCTTTTGAATCGCAGCAGTACACTTTGCAATCGTATCAACCAGCAGCATCATCTACCTCCATTGCCAAAAGCTGCTCACGTCGCTTTGCCATCTCCTGCATTGCAGCATCAGCATATGCGTCCAATTCTGTGTTTCCGGTGGTCACTTTTGTCTGCTGTTCCGCACTCTGCTCTTGTTTTTGTGCAATCCGTTCAATTTCTTGGAAGTCTTTCAAAAGGCTGTCCACGGTCTCAATATCATTAGCGGAATAGACAGAAAATTGAGAGATGAAATCTTCCTTCTGCGTTTCGGAAAGGTAAGAAAGGATCGATAGAACCTTTTTCGTCTCTTCCATGGGAGAAAGGTCATTAAATCTATCTCTCAGCTTGCTATTGATTGGAATTCCATGCTGTAAGAAAAGCAAAAAGAGATTTTGAATAGCACTCAGTGCATCTACCAAACATTCTTGTGATAATTGGCCAACATAAGGCTCTATTTTATGTATGGTATCTGCAATGTGTTTTTCTTCAGCTTCGACTACATGTTGGATCCTAGGATAGAGCCTTTTTAACAGGATAGCCGGATTGTTCAACAGATTTTTCTCAATGTTTCCTGGTAAGATTGCACTTATATTCCAGTTGCAGGCCATAAGATGTTCTGCCGCTGTAACTAACTCATCCGTATGGAAAAGATAGACATTGCCGCTCCGTGCCCTTTGAATTGTTCCCATTGTTGTATTGGCAGACAAGCGCAGCAATTGGAGCCCTGCATCAAAATTGCTTTTCTCGTTTTTGACAAGATTTATAAGTCCTTGCCACTCTTGTGTCGGACGCTCCATAGTACTCTCACTAGGTATCTCGTTAAACAAACTTTTTACAGCCTGCAGAGGGGTAGAAACATCTACGGGCTTGCCCATGATTTTGGCCTTCAAATACTGAAGTGCAAGGCACCAATCGTAAATTGCTGGTTTCTCTTGATCATTCTCAATTGCACATACTTTGTTGATGATGGCTGTTTTCCTGCGCTCTAGCCAAGTAATGAGTTTTTGCTGATAGAAAGCAGAACCAGAAAAATCCCATCCCTTTGCATGCTCATGCTCAACCAAGGCTAATAGAGCATCTCGACTTTCTGGTGAGCGATCTACTTTGATGATGGCTTTCTCCGCATTCCCTGGATTAGCCTGTCCTTCAATATAGATGACGCCAATATCAGAGAGTCTTTCCGCAGCAATATAAGCTGGGATCCCAATATCTTGCCAGTTGATAGCACCTGAATACGGGCCACTACCACATATGAAATTCCGTAACCACGTTTTATAGTCGGGAGACTGTAGGGCCTGATTTCTCGAATACCACCCATCAATATCTTCACGAAAGCGCCGATATTTTCTATCCTCTGCGCTTTCTCTAGCGACAATTTTGGAAGGATGTGAGGGGCTTGTTTCTTGCTCTGCATGGTTTTCTTCTTGCACGGCAGTAGTGAAATTCGAGGGTGGTGTTACCGTGGAGGATCCTTGTGAGGATACTGTTTGGAGCTGCCCAATTCCAGTAAATTCAGATAATCCTATATCTACTAGAAAGGCCTTATGAATGCCTCCGAAATATATTGTTCCGCTTTCGTCCTGAACACCATTAGCTGATCCATTGCCCCATAATGCAAAGAGATTTTTCAAGCGCTGACGGTCATCTTCAGAAAACTGTTCTTGACGATCAATTGCAGAGCTGTGGGGAGCATTGCTCATTTGAACTGAGTTTGGATTTAAGGGGAACTTCCAATCATCTCCATATTTTTTCCCATCGAAATATTCTTTGAGCTGAGCCTTAATCACATCTCTCAAGAACATACGCGGTGTTTTCACCGGTAGGTTAGCATATAGTGCCATCAAAGCTCTCCGATTAAATGGATAGAGTGTAGCTTCTTTGTTCCCTATCTTTTCATTCTCCCATGGGCAGGGGGGAGTGAAATCGCTTATCGGAATTTGTTCTAAAAGGGCTCCTTCCCTGAACCAGTTCTGAATCATCTGAGGATCACAGTAAATGGCATTGAGATACCGGGCGGCCATATGAGTCAAAAACTCTTCGTTTCCGTAAGAATTCTCGGTCACATTAATTTGGTGTGTAACACGATCCTTGAAATTGTCCTTAAATTGTCCATAGTAACCATCTGTAATGCCAATAATAGAGGTCACTCGACATAGATCTGCATAATCACCGCCGTGTTCGGTAGAAAGAACAGTAATCAGTTCCGAATCAATCCCTGTAAATCCAGTGAAGTCTTCAATAAAAAGCGTAAGATTCTTTCCCTGCTTTTTCAAATCTTTTCGCAATTTTTCAAACACTGATTTAGTGCTTTCACTGGAAATATCGGCACATCTTTGGACAACTTGGCTGGTAAAATGGTTTAGATAATTGATTAACTTAGTGACTTCTTCATCATCTGATTTTAATGTTTGTACAAAGCTCTTTGCTTCTTCATTCCCGGCGTTTCCTACAGCCCTGAGCATCTGACGTACAGCAAAGTCTTCTTCCGTAAAAATCGTTGTCTCTTTTAATACCTGATCACTCGGCATGGTTATCACTCGGTAGCACCGAGAAATGGCACCATCCTCACGCATGAGGTGTTCTTGAACTCTGCTATCCAATAGAAATTGCTCGAGTTCTTTGCATTCAGCAGTCCGATAAACTTTGTTGCTCTTATCTGAACTAACTGCCCCCACATAACTTAACCAAATTTTGGTTTTAAACTCCGCCTCATCTTGAGAATCCGAAGAATCAACAAACTTTTTGATTTTTTCTTCTACCTCTGGATCTTGTATTACCTTTTGTTCTAATAGCTGTGAAAAAACACCACGAACAGAATTGTTTAGCCGGCGCAAAAAGATTAACTGTTCCGTGTCTTTGTTATATACAGAGGAGTCGCTATTCTCAAAACGAGCTTTTAAATAGCGAATTAAGTGAGATTTTCCTGTGCCGTTATTTCCGCGCACAATAATGAGGCGGTGTAGATTTTCTGGATTATAGATGAGCTTTTCAAAAACCTCATCTTCACTCATGTATTCTGGTGGTGTAGCCGTTTGTCCACCCTCAATGACTTCCAATTGAGAAAAAGGCATATGGGTGGCCATGAAATAGGCATCTTCAGTTGCCATGTCATCAGTTTTAATGACATGCTGTTCCATTACGGAACGATATTGATCCCACTTCATCTGCATGCCTCCTCTCTTACAGAGATATGAGAGAATTCATCAATCGGATCCCCATCAACGAAATAAAGTTTGATTCTATCAGTATCTCGCCGAGCCTCTAATTTGATGATATCCAATTCATGTAATGTTCTTAAGCCGGCAGATACAGCCATGGGCCAAATCCCACTTAAGTCGGCCTCTGGCATTTTAGCCGCGAGCCATGACCTGAAATCCATTGCTTGAACCGGCTTATTGTATGGAAAGCTTTTAGGGAACTCTGTAATAAAAAGATCCTCTAATCGTATTTTTGCATTTGGGATTAGTGAGGTACCACTTAAGTATCCCAGGCCTAAAAACATAGCCCAAAAGCGCCAACCATAGGCATCATTTTCCTTCATGCCGCTTAAGGCACTTACTTCTTTGGACGCTGTACTTGCTTTTACCCCCCAATCATCCAATGTAAACACACGCTCGTTCTGGGCAATGTACCACTTCGTAAATAGCAGAAACGAAGAGTCTTTCACTAGGAAGACTTTTGAACTAACAAAACGGCGAAAAGCGGCAGGGGATACAAAGCAAGACGCATCGACGGCGAGTTGGAGTTTATCATCGACATACTTCAGCGCGCCTAAATCATTTGTAGCCACAGACAAAGATACATTAAATTCACTATAATTACTGTTGCTAGGATTGCCCAAGGACATCGCATCTTTCAATTCGTCTTTGGTCATGCTCTGGTGTGCTACCATGCGACAAATAGCATAGACGCGCTCTGGAGTAGGATCTGGAATCATAGAATCTGGGGCTTTCTGGAACATAGCCACACCACCTTATAGTCTATCAAGAGGGATCATATAGCCATCGATATAGTCTTTAATGGCTTTTCTAGCTTTAACAATAGGCATGAACTCATTGCAATATAGTACGCATCGGTATCCGTACCCTCGAAGTTTTTCAAGATTATCATAGAGCGCTTGATTAGTATTGTTGTCATCTCCAAATATACAGAGGACTCCACGGGAAAAGAGATATGGTGCCATTGAGGCTACAAAATAAAATTCGCTATATGTTAGTACGAGTCCAGAAAAGGGAAGACTATCATAAAAAATATCTGGAATAATAATTGCACCAAGTCCAGCTTCACATGCCTTTTTTGAAACAATCTGAATTTCTTCAGAATTTGGCTCGCCAGTCACAGTACGTGCCACAAGCATTGTGGTATAAGAGCTCATGAGTCGGTCCAGTTTCCGTGAAGGAATAGATGGATCCAAAGTTAATTCTGGGCTAGTGCGTAACTTATATTTTTTATCTGTTGTGAAACGTCCATTTTTATCAACTGGACAGCCATTACATACTTCTTGAGACAAGGGAAATAGATGCTTAAACACACGTCCCCAACAAGTCGCTTCTGGCTTTTGCACTAGGTCTCGAATAATAGTGTATCCGTGTAGCTGCAGTTCTGCTTCTTTTTGCCGCGGATTTTCTAAGGCCAAAGCCATCTGCACAGGATCGTTTAATACATCTAAATTCAGGAGTTTAGCTGTCAATTGATAGGAATTATGTTCGGTATCATACTTGGCATCTAAAAGGTCAATAAACCCAGTTCTATGAAGAAATAGCAGTAAATTAATGTTCCAGGCACTATTCCGATTTCCGGCATATTCCGCTTCATCGATAGTCATATGGGGCGGTGTTGCCGATGTATCTAAAACACAAATGTCACCGTCTACTTGGCCTCGAGATGATTCCATCATTCCGGTCCATCTGCTTACCATGAGGGGTACCGTTAGTACACGTTTATTCACGAGTCCCCATGCGCGGTGAACATCGCTGTTACCATCCATATTGCTTCGGTAGGGGACGAAAACGCTCAGCGATGGCATATGGTCACGCCCGCCACGACCGACTTCCTGGTAATAGCGGCTTAGATTTTCTGGCACACAGGAATGCACAATTGTTCTTACATTGGGCTTATCAACCCCGATGCCAAATGCAGATGTAGCAATTACAACATCGTATTGATTATTTTTCCATCCGGTAAGGACTTGATCACGAACATTTTCCTTTGTTTCGCCTGTAAAAATAGGGATGTTTTGATAGCCTAAAGCCTGGAGCCGTGCTTGTAATGCGGCTGCCTCTTTAGGCTCTAGCACATACACAACCATGGGCTTTGGCAGTAGAAGAATCGCTTGCATAACACATTCGTCTTGCTCATGGCGTGTTTTGGCCGGGTAGAAATAGAATCTAGGTTCTTGGCGTAATGCATCACAGCGGAATTGCACGTTTTTCCCAGGAGATCCAAAAAGGAAGAAGAGTGTTTCTACCACGTCATCAGAAAGTGTAGCTGAGAGCAAATATGTTTTCAGTGTATTTTGGGATAAATTTCTCCATTTTTTCAGTATTACAGAGAATATTTGAAAGTCAGGTCTGAAGAATATCCCCCAATCCGGAACAACATGTGCCTCATCCACAACAATATTGCGCATATATCCGCACTTAGCAGCATCCTCTAAAAGCCGAAACAGTTCTGTATTTTTAAAAATAGCCTCTGGAGACGCAAATAGGAGCTTTGCTTTTTTTTGGCTCAGCGCATGGATAATAGCAATTCGGTCATGATCGCTCTGTGCACCTCGGTAGCAGTAGATTTCTTCTTGAAAGAGTAGATTTGTTTTTGCTGCATGGTATTGATCTAAAGCCAAGGCGACAGTAGGAACAATCACTAAAGTTAGCCCATTTGTCTCACTTGCAAGTACTTGCGTTATTAAACTTTTTCCGCCGCCTGTTGGCAGTGAGACCAAAAGTGTATGACCACCCGGTAAATTGAGAGCAGTGTGTATGGCTATCTTCTGTTCAAAATTCTTGTAACATTGAAATTTTGTACAACTACTAAGGATACTATCTCCGATAGAGGGTTCCTCTACTTCTGCGTTTTCTGCTGACCTCAATGCATATACGTCCTCAACATATTTATTGTGAGGAAGCCAAGCGGGAGTTTTTTGTAAACACGAAACTACAGAATCGGGTTCACAGATTAGACCGTAATCTTTTCCAACATCTTTCGCTGCTTCGTAGACCCGCTGCGGTACTTTCAGGTGGCCCAAATAGAGAATGGCATCCCGCAAGTTAAGACAAATGTCTTGAGCAGATGCTTCGCCGCGCTGGAATTGGATTGTTCGCCGGATTACACCTAAAGCGCATCTCGCCCGTGTAGCTTCTCTTAAATTGGATAGAGATCCCGTTTGATTAAGAAACTTTTGTAATTCGGCTTCGGCGATATTGGCTTTTATGGCACCAGATAAGTACTGTCGAAGAATTTCGATGCTATCCATGTTTTCTCACCCTTAGGAAACATACAGAGTCTAAAACTGGTTTGGCCTGTTTCATAACAGATAAAGTCGTTTGGAATATCTTTGCCTTTTCCTCGACTATTTCAAGATCTCGATCAAAGTACAGGGCTTCTGCGCGATATCCGTTGATGATCCGATCCATTTCTTTATGAGCAGTTTTGAGGTCTGCTTCTTCCCGCAACTTAATAGTAGCACGCTTCAATGCATTGGCTGTACAGACCTCTACAAGTGGCTCCCATTGTTCTGGTGGCGTTTTTAGTATAAACATCTCTAGCGGGGATACTGACAATCTACCTGCTCCGCGTCTTCCCAAGTGATCCACACGATTCTCTTTTAGGTTAAGTAACGCAGAAACAACCTCTTTTTCCGGAATTTCTCTGCTTTTAGCTGTTAATCCAATTGGCACAATGATTTGTTCGAGTGGAAGAAACATCCTAAATTGAGCCAGAGTTTGTAATGGAACACATTCATCAACTAATTTTTCAATGGGAACTTCAATGCGGTAGATATAAACGAGACCATCATAATTAAAGGGGCCAGGAGTTCCAATGGCTGCACAGCGTCCACGACTACAACCGACTGCATTCGAAATAATGGCATTGTAGACGCCATCTCCAGGTGCAAAAAATAGAATATCTTCACGAAGGGCAGCAATATTTCGGTCAAAGGAGCCCAAAATTCTTCCTTCACGCCGAACAATAGAAGAATCTTGATATACAGACCAATCTGGAGGTACAAATAGGGATTGTTTGGCTGCATTAGGACTAAAGCGGCTTTCTCTGAACTCAACTAATCCATTTTGTATGGGATATTCAGACTCTAATCCAGCCTGCCGTCCCCAGCCCAACATAGCCTGAGCAAATAGGTTGTCAGCCTCTTGCGCATATAGCTTTAATACATGGTCGACTCCCAGGGAAAGTGGGCGATACAAAGTAGCCCCAATATCAAAGAGCTGCTCATCCTCCACACTGTCACGCATTTCTTCTGCCTGATCTAGAATATCTTCAAAAGCATTTTCTAATCCGTTTTGGAAGTCATCCAACAGGGCTTCGACGATTAAGTTGTTAAGTTCTCCAGTGATGATTTCAAGGCCACTTAAAGATTGCTCAAATAATTTCATGCCGTCCTTCCAAATGTGGAAGAGCTGTTCTTCGATTGAATCTTCGGCATATAGGACTACAGAGAGAACATCTTGTTCTGGAGACCTTCCAAGGCGATCTAGGCGGCCAATACGTTGCTCTAGTGTATTGGCACTCCAGGGCATGTCTAAGTGAATAATTTGTTCGGCGTTTTGAAAGTTTCTTCCTTCGCCTCCGGTTTCATCACATATAATTACTTTACAAGTGCTATCATTTTGAAAAGCATAAACGCTATCTTCTAATTCTTCACGGTTCATATGCTTTCCAAAGGCCACTGCATAAATCCCAAGCGGGCGGAACCGGGCATTGAACAATTCATAAAATTGCAGAAGAGTTGCATTGTATCCAGTGAACACCACAATCTTACAATCTGGATTGCTAAGAATATCCGTTTCCTGGTCCAAATAGTTCATAGCTACCATAAGGCGCCCTTTGATGATATCGGGATCTTCATCGAGAGCTTGGTTAACCAGTTGGTGCTCCTGCTCTGCCTGGTTCCTCCAAGTTTCAGCGCTATTAAGTAATCCTTCATCTTTGATTCCGAGGGTATGTATCATATCCTCAAAGGCCCATGGACTGCTGAAAAGAGCTCCTAAAAGTGGAATTGCGATTTGGAGAATGTATTCTTCGGTGCCATCTGAGTATTCGGTCAGATATGATAACGTATTTTGAATAGCGCCCATTTCATTATAGGTTTCATCTGCTGTACTAGGGGTATACGGAAGCTTAATCAACGTCCTTTTTGCCATTTTTTCCGCTATTAGTTGACGACGATTCCGAATTACTTTCCGTTCGACTCGGTAGTTTTCGCAGATATAGGATAGGGCTTGTGTTACAAATTCTTTTCCTTTATCTTTGGAGGAAAGATCAATAGAATTCACTAATTTTGTTAATGCTTGGTCTTCCAGGGTATCTGCCATGGATTGGAGTTTATCAAGTATAATTTCGCAATAGTCATCGAACTTTTCTAGTCGACCAAGCTGTTGGTTTGCCGACTGCTGCACCTGCTTTTGCTTTTTTACTAGAAACGCAAAACGCTCAGGAGGCATATCGGCATACTGCTCGGGATTTAACAAAGCTAAGAGACGGCGGTATTCTTCGTTTCGGTCTTGTATCGGGGTTGCGGAAAGCAGCAGAATATGTGTGATACGTCGGCTCAGATTCTGCACTTTTTCATACCAATTGTTTGCACCAAGCAAACGATGTGTTTCATCTACAATAACCAGATCCCAATGTGCGTTTATAAGTCGAGATGCCTTGATACTGTCGAGCTCCTCCATCGGAAGAATACTGATGTTAGATCCCACAGTATATGTAGTAGCCGTCAATGCATACTTATAGTGCAATTCGTTCTTCCATTGGCTGACAAGAGCCCCTGGAACAATAATGAGTGCTCGGAAGTTGGGCGTTTCGCTTGTTAGAATTTTAAGAATAGAACACGCTTCTACAGTCTTACCCAAACCGACTTCATCGGCAAGCATATAGCGAATAGGGAGTGTTTCAAAACACCGTGCTACTGTACTGATCTGGTGGGGAAGAAGATATGCACGGCATCCAGCTAAGACCTTAAATCCATAAGCAGCATGGTCCACAAGCTGCAGGTTTCGACTGACTTTCAGGCGATTAATAAACCAGCTGGGATGTTGAAACTCATACGTTTTAAGCTGCAGGGCCGGATTGAAGTCCATTTGTGAGTGCTCAATTTGCAGGGCTGTTTCACAAACTTTGACCGTTCGTCCATTGGAGATTTTTATTATGTACCAATATGGCTCGTCATCAGAACTAGGTTCAATTTTGGATAAAATAGTGCCTTTTCCCCACTGTGATTGCACTTTTCCCCCTTGAATTGCTGCACATCGCGTAATTGTAGGCGCATAGAAAGTGTCATGTGCTAAAATTTCGCTGTAATATTGGAAGCTTCCCAATAGGTCATGCATTTTGACTTTGACCATATCAGAGATTTCATCATAATCAATAACCTGGGCTAGGACAAAGAATCTAGGATGCTCTTCATCTCCTGGCTCTACAGGAATTGGACAGCGATAATAACAACCAATCAGCATAAGCAAATGCCTCTCTCTCTTCGGCGGTATGCAGTATTTATCAAATGGCGGAAAAAGAATTTCACTCTATTGTTAGGAAGGACTCCATACAAACGCCGCGGTGAACACAAAAATGACACCAATCTGCAGGTGTGGCGGTCTTGTCCTTGCCATAAACTTGGTTAATATATTGCTTTGTTGTGTTGCACAATTCATCTGCACGGGCCTTATCTGCAGGCCTTTTATCTGGCTTTGGTAAGCTGTGCAGGGAATAAATCTTTTGGGGATATTCGCGCTTTGCTAAATTTTCAAAGCTTTCATAAGGATTCTTGGGTTCAGATTCAGTAATGTCAATGTAGAATTTTGCCTTGCCAAACATCCTCCGCATATCCATATGGGATTCCTGATACGGTCGAATCTTCTCGCCAGTACTTTCCCCAATAATCTCATGTAGCAAATAATTTTTGGCTCTACGTTCTAGATCAAGAGTCTCTGTTTGTTTCCAAAAAGAAAAATATGGCCTGATAATTGCACTTTCTTGTGCAATCACACGTTCTAAATAACGAATAGCACTCTCTTTGGGCTGACCACCGATACGCTTCCAAACTGCGTCCACCAAGCAGTTTTCATAGAATTTTTGATAAAGAAACGAGCCCTGTTGAACGGGGGCGTCTTCCATGACATAGTCCAAAAAAAAGCGATATGGGCAAAGAAACATGGACATCATTTCATTACGATTGTAGCGGACACCTTTTGTGGACTCTTGTCCAACATTGATTGAGTACGGAATGGGTTTCTTGATACTGTCAACTACTCCGCTGCTAGGCTTAAGTCCGAGAATGGGCAACATTGCATACGGTTCGGTTGTTTCTTCACCATACTGTTTTACATAGCTAAGCCTTACATCGCAATAGTTATAGCAGAGTCCGTAAAATAAGGCGTATCGAAGGAAGCTTTCTCTTTCGCCCAGAGCCGTGTAATAGACTTGAAATTGAAGATCAATAGGAGCATAGGCCTTGCGAATGAAGGATTCCGTTAGGGGCCAGGGTAACAGGTCATCAACTTTGCAATTTAGATCTCGATCAGATAAACATGCAAAGTGATAAACCTTTTCTTCTCCCCGACTTTTTTGACCTCTGCTCTGTAAGATGTCACCATCAATCTGCTCAAAATTCTTGACAATCCAGTCTACGCCTTCCTCACTATTCTTCTGCTTTAGGTAGTAATAGAGTCCCTCCTGCAAATCCCGGAAAGTTCCAGAAAAAGACTTTCCGGGTTTTACTTTGTCCAGCCGAAGTCTTAACGCGTCAATCAGTGCGCGCTCTTCTTCATTGGCTAGTGATAGATCTCTCCGCTTCAAGAATGCTTCAAGATTTTCAAAATGTTTTCCGAAACTGATATAGTCTTCATGAGTGTCATCTACAGCAAAAAGGTGCTTTGCAATTTCATTGATCTCTTCAATTGCTTTTACCAGGGTTGTGATATCCTTTTTTGTCACCTTATATTTGTTGTAAATGGAAAGCTGCCGCAGGTGATAAATGGGGTCCTTTGATCTTGACCGTGTAACAGAATTATAGTGAGAAACATATTCTGTTGCAATTTTCTCTCTAAACTCCTCAAAAGTAGTAATTCCGTCAAAAATAATATCCAGATTGTAGAAGGTCCTCAAGAGGCTTTCTCCAGAGCCTGCAGTTAAAATGTGGGATGATAAACACTCCTTGATTGCTGGGATATCAATTTTTATCTCACCACGTTCATAATCCCAAAGACGGTAGATTGCAGAGAAGAACTGCCCAATCGGATAGGAAAGGAAATGCCTTTCTTTAGCATATTCTGGATAATAGATTTTCAGCAGGGTATGAACATCTCGATTAGCCGTATAGACTTGCTCATCTAAGAAGCGCAATACCGCTGCATGGTTTAGCACGTCATTACCACGATCAATCACGCTTTGAGAGTCTCTATATTTCTTTTGGGCAACATCAAAGTGGTTTGAAACAAAGTGAGCATACTCTGTAATATTGGCAAATTCGATATAGTTTACATTTTTATATAGGTCATGCCACTTTTGAAAATGCGAATCTCGGGACTGGTAATGCCCCTCATACATTTCGCCTAACGCACATCCTAATGCGTTACTGGCATTTTGCATCATTTGCATTTCATATCGTTCAATATTGGCATCATGATGAATAGGGGCATCAAAGCACTTGTAGATGTACTCCCAGGAAGAATACATTTTCGGAAATTGCTTTTGATAATTGAAGAGGAAAATAATCGTGATTCCCATCTTCTCCATATCTAAAAGAAGCCGTAACTGCGGAGGAGAAAATTGATGTACTCCATGGACTACGATGGCTTTTAATGGCTGGTCAGCCGTGTTTTTGATAGCTCGTTCGTACCAGAGGCGATCCTTTTGTGATCCTGTATTTTTTTCATCATACTCTCTTAACTCGTTCTGAGCTAACTCAGTGATAATTTCTTTTAAGGTACTTACCGAAGGCGTATGCGGAAATGAAAATAGAGGATCCTTGGAAACTTCTTTTAGTGCAAACGTGAATAGCCGTTGTTCTTTGTTACCCTTTTCTGCATCTAATGAGTCAGGTCCGATTCCCAATTCGATGAAAAGACGGATGGCCTCCAAAAAATATGTTTGATTTTGCTGGAGGGCCTGATAAAACTTTTCATCAATATTGTGATTTTCTAACTCTCGCTTAAAAATTGTAGTTAGTGCACTATATTGTTGAATCCGTAGGCTGATATTTTCCGTCCAGGACCTATAAACTTCATGCTTAGACTTGAAGTCTTCCGGTGGAAATGATACCAAGTTATCCAATGGGCAGATTAGCCCTTGAATACTATCCTGCATCACATCTTTTAATCCATTGACCATTGTTCTTGCCACGCAAAAGTGTGGTAAACACGATATTTCATCCCAAAAATCGGTTTGATCCAGCTTGTAGGGATCTTCATAGGTATAAATCTTATAAGGCATGAGATCACGCCTCCATTCCAATCAACGTTTGCCAGGAGAGGGTATTCTTTCCCTGAAGTTCGATCCAAGAGAAGGAGCGAATGGCTCGAGTCATTGCCACATATAAAATTCGAGTTTCCTCCCTGCTTTTTTCTGCTTTTTCCATGGTTATGTCGTAGTAATCATTCTGAATGGGGGCCTGGAATTCTCCCATATTCAGACTATACCCGATCTGCAGCTGACCATCTTTTTTGGTTGCACTAACATGTAACTGAGACTTTTTAATATGAGAAATCGATGCTGAACAATATGGAAGAATAACATGTCCAAATTCCAACCCTTTTGACTTATGGACGGTAATGCATTGAATAGGTACATCGTTCTTGTCAGAAGGTGCCGTCCTGCTATCTACAGAAACTTTAGACACGATGCAGTTGTACAGGTGTTCCTGTAATGTGTTGATCGTGAGCCGATCTATGTTACATGCGTTAATTAATTGCTCAAAAAGAAGGTCTACATTCAATTGATAATAGTGCTGCTTTTCTGGTTCAGTACTATAGTTTTTCCAGGGTTCTAACGTGCTGTAAATTTCTCGAACCGCTTGTAAAATAGGCTTAGTCCTGAGACTGTGAATGATGTACTCCCACGTATTCTCTTTGCTGTTAGTATTGGCCAGAGACAGATTCATAAGATGAATGATATAGGTTGACTGCTCTCTTTCATTTTCCTGAGTACACCACCCCTCTGAACGGAATTTCATTCGTATTTCATAAAGGTTCGATTTAGGGATGTCAATATTAAAAAAGTTGGATGTGACTAAATTATACAGATAATCCGCCTCATCAAAATGAACGAGAGCATTTACTAATGTCATCATATCTAGGGCCGGCTGGGACATATACAGGTCACCACCGGTGCTAGTCTGTACACTAATCCCCAGACGAGCACATTCAGATCGAACTAAATCTGCCTGCCAGTTTTCTCGAACCAAAATGGCAATGCTCTTTTCTTTCTCGGAAAGCTTCATTCCTTGTTGGATCTCATATTCAATCCGCCGTTGAATACGACGAATTTCATTAGCAAGGGCGGGAATGCGGAGCTCTTCACTCTGGATAGGTAAGCGTTTGTAAAATTTATCTTCTTTACCCACTAGATAACTGTTATAGTGTCGGGTTCCTAGAAGCCGATCAGTACTCTTGTAAGACAATAGTTCATCGTCGCGATTTCCCCAGGCTTCAAAAGAACGATGATACAAGTCTAGAAGAGCAGTATCTGTTCGATAATTTCGCTGTAGAGAAAATTGCAACCATTCATCCGGATGATCGTCAATGTGTAGTTGATCAAAAGCTTTTTCTTTGGCGCCACGGAATCGATAAATGCACTGCTTAATATCTCCGACTACGAACAATTTATAGTCCAAAAAATTTACAAGAGTCATAAGTATTTCAATTTGAGTATCGTCTGTATCTTGGAACTCATCAACAAACATGAATTGGCGGACGTTTTTCTCTTTTTTGAGTTCACATATGCGAGATTTACTGTCAGGGTTGCAAATAAAGCGATTAAGCAGCGACATCATAGAACTTAAATGGATCTGGTTGTTATCCAAAAGTTCGTTGGCATACTCTATTTCTACGGCAGGAATGATGTCAGCTAAAAGCTGGTGGAGTTCATGACGAGAATCATCCGGCAAAATGGAACCAAAATTTTGGGGAGTAATGGAAGCAATATCGACACTCTTATTATGAAGTTTCCCAATAAAGTCCAAGATACTCTCTCGGATCGCATAGATGGGCATTCCTAACCGTTCCGCGTATCCAAGGCCACATTCTTTCTTCTTCTGTTCAATATATGAGTCCAGTAGATCAGAGATTTTTCGACGACGATGAAACTCGCTGGATGTAATGCTAACATCGATTCCATATCCAAATTCTGTGCCCAGTTGAGCAATTACTTTCTTGGCATAAGAGTGGATTGTGCTAATCTGCATATGGTCAATATGAGAAATCATAGTAAGATAATCTACTTGTGACGTTAGCAAATAGCAGTTTTCAAAATAAGACTTCAGTTTTTCCTTCATCTGGTCAGCTGCTTCATTGGTAAATGTAATCATTACAATGCGGTCAGCCATATTCTGCAGATTAGGGCTTTGAGTATAGCAAATAAAACCTATACGCGAGACCATTGTGTAGGTTTTTCCCGTACCAGCTCCAGCACGAATTACCACGTTTTTTTCTGGATCTGCATGTTCTACGAAGTATTGCTCGGAATTAAATTGACTATGTTTACTTAAATTTTCTAACCACGCTTTCTCTTGTGAGGAAAACTTCCCATTGTGAATACAAATATACTGGGGAAGATCTGAGATGTTTTCCGTCAATACACTAAGCGAACAGTGAAAGGCCATAAAAGAAGTCATGTTTTCCGATACTTCGGGATTGTGCGGTGTAGAACGTTCAAAATCTAATTCAATACTATCTCTATTGCGCACAAGGCCTTTTTCGGTTAACGCTGCATCTAATGCCATCGCAACTTGTGTGAGCTGCTGGGATGTAGCAACGACCCCATACAATTTACATCCCTGTATGTATTGTGAGATCATTTCATCCAGCACGCTATCAAGAGAACTCCCGGATCCGAGAAAATAGAATCTGGAGTAGTCATGCTCATTGTGATAATCTGTGCTATTTTGCTCATCAGAAATAGCATCATTCTCATCTGGTTCAATATCGCATTCAAAAATATGGCGTACTTCCAGCATAGTTTTTGAATCAAACGGAGTCCTTTTCCAATGATTGGCTTCTGATAAGGCTTGGTCAATTTTTTTGTAAAACGAATTCGTGTCCTCGAGGTCTTCCTTCAATATGGTAAATGGCTCGTCTAAAACCACATCAAGTCTTTTTTGGTGATAAAAAGATTTTGAGACCTGGGGAAGACAGACCATTTGAAATACCAGCGGATACTTACCTATATTTTGGCGTATATGACGCTCAATGGCGAAACGATATCCACGAGCCTGTTTCTGAGGTGTAGCAGGAATTTCTCCCTCATCGGTTTTGATTATAATGGTATCGCTATTTTCGATGCGAAGGATATTTTCCTCGCGCCATCCTTTCAATTCAACAACCAAAATACCTTTTCCGGGCATGAGAATACAGACATCAAATTCGCGGCCAAAGATTTGACGGTTCCAGTAAATGATATAATGATCATCTAAAAATTCCTGGGCTTTGGTAATGAACAAGTTTTCTCCGAAGTTAGAAGATCGTACACTTCCAATCAGTTTTGCCATGGAGCAAGCCTCGCTTCCCTTGACGGACAGTCTACATTACACCTGCCCGCATAATATTCTCTTCTAAATAAAAGTCAATTTGAGAACTATTCTTTGTCAGGTATAATTTCTACAATGTCCTCAATCTGGCAATTCAATGCAGTGCAAATTTTTAGAAGGATCTCTGTAGTTACATGGCCATTTCTACCCATCTTTGTGACAGAAGCCGGGCTGATTCCCGCTTTTGCACATAAGTCCTTTTTCTTCATATCTTTGTCAATGAGAAGCTTCCAAAGCTTTTTATAGCTGACTGCCATAGAAGATTCCTCCATACTGATAAACAAAAATGCTCTGCCATGCGGCAGAGCATTTGACTTATGCGGTCATGCCGCCAAGGTATATTCCAACACCTGACAGCGTTGTATATTATAATAGCATATTTGACAGTAATGCGCAAGAAAATCATATATTCGCATGATTTTTGTTGTTTCCAATAGCAACTGAGTATATTGAGACCGACTTATAGCTATTGTGAGTGGTGATATTTTACAGTATAATAAAAATAATATCAGGCTGGCCTTTGAAGAAAATCATTGCCCAACTAAAAGACGGTGATAGTAATCATGCAGGTCATTACAACAAAACACAAGACCATCTCTATTTTTTCGTGTGCAGGATCAGAATGTCCAATCATTTATCTTAACACCTTCTCTAATGAGGGACAGAAAGTATTCGAAGCTGCACAGGCTGCTAGCTGCCCGCCGTTCACGCTGGTGGCCATCAGTGATCTGGATTGGAACCACGATATGGTTCCCTGGGACAGCCCGCCTGCTTTTAAAAATGCTGACCCCTGCACTGGCGGTGCGGACGATTATCTGCGAATCCTGACCGAGGAAATTATTCCAACGGCAGAGAAGAAAATTACTGGAGTCCCTTGCTGGCGTGGGATTGCCGGCTACTCCCTGGCGGGGCTATTTGCACTGTACAGCATTTACCAGACGGATTTGTTCTCCCGTGTGGGCAGTATGTCTGGATCTCTCTGGTTTCCCGGAATGAAGGAGTACATCTTCTCCCATGAACCAAAGCGTCGGCCAGATCATATGTACTTTTCCCTGGGAGATAAGGAGAGCAAGACCAGGAACACGGTCCTTCAAAGTGTCCGACAGAACACAGAAGAGATTCATACCTTCTACCAGAGCAAGGGCATTGACACGGTATTCCAGCTGAACCCAGGTAATCACTATAACCATGCTGCAGAACGCACAGCTGCCGGCATTGTTTGGATGTTAAACAGGTAAGAAGGGGGGGATCTGTTGTGGCAACAATTCGTTGTCCGCACTGCGGCAGCCCTGTGATGGTACGGGGAAATCACTGGGAGTGCGGTTATTGCGGTGATTTTGGAGAGATTTCATCTCTTCAACCCTCGGAAAAGGCAAAGCTGGTTCATGCGGCTGCGCCTTCCGTTCGGCTCTCTATCACAGTGACGGATGATTCCGATGAAGAAGAGCCCCCACGTAGTTTCTCCCGTGCTGAACTGGAGGATATGGTGCGCCGGTGGGATTTTTCTGAAGATGAGTGGGCCTGCCGAGATCTGCTCATTGTGGCCTATCCAGAAGCAGTGAGCCGCTGGACGGCAGAGGAACTGGAGAACATGGATACCCAGGATCTTCTGTCAGAGACCGGAGAGAAAGACCCGGAGGCAGCCATCGATATGATGAAGCTTCTGTTGGATACGGTGGGGGACAAGCTGCAGGAAAAGGAAGTTGCCTATCAATTTTTGGGCTGGGACATGGACGGCCTCCTGCGGGATCAGTTTGTCCAGGGACCACTGTTACAGCGGCTGAAAACCGACGACCATCTGGCCAGGGAGATCTTCCAGTGTGCTTGCTGGGATACTGGACAGAAAATGCTGTATGAGGCCTGCGACTGGTTTGGTGAGCCCGAGCTGAAAAAGAAGTTGCAGGAGCTGGCAGAGGAGAATCCGTATTTTGATGGCTTTGATTGAACGAGTTACGCCTCTAAAAAATAGAAGAAATTTCCATCCTGTTATGGTGGAATTCCGTCGCCCTATTCTTTGATATAGCGACGCAAGCTTTGGGCGGTTTTTCTCCCGGAAACGGATTTTTTTTGCTTTGTAGAGGAGGAGCAGCGGTGCCGGATGCGGGGAGATCCTCTAGTGATCTTCCACTGCCGGAGGTGCAAAGCTATACGTTCTGAAATCCTGGTTGTACCTAAAAAGAGACAACACCCCCTTCGGCTATGCCGAAGGGGGTGTTCTGTACAGGGGGCGGAAACGAATTACTCGACGGCTTGTTTTCTTGCCCTGACCAGCAGCATCATGGGCCGCCGCAGTTCATCCTGCATACCCGGGATCTCCAGCATTTCCTCGGATGGCTGTACCTCTTCCACCACCTCAAGGGCAAAGCCGCAGTTGAGCAGTCCCATGAGGATCTGCGTAAGGGTGTGGTGCTGCTTGATCACTTCACAACCAAGGAAACGAGTTACCCGCTGACCAGGCCGGTAATAGTCATCCACAGGCCAGTATTTGGGGGTTCCATCCGCCCCGTAGATCCAGTCCTGATGAACACCGGAAGTAAAAACAGGGTGCTCGATGTTGAACAGGAAAGAGCCGCCGGGTCTTAGCGTCCGCCAGACATTCTGGAACACCGGCCCCAGGTCCTCAATGTAGTGCAGTGCCAGATTGGAAACCACGATGTCCCAGGCACTTTCGGGGTACTCATAGGCTTCGATCCCGCAATGTCGGTACTGGATCTTTTCATCCGGGTTTCTCCGCTCCGCCTCCGTCAGCATCTTCTCGCTTAGGTCAATGCCCAGCACTTGGGCCGCTCCGTGGTCTGCGGCATATTTGCAGTGCCAGCCGTAGCCGCATCCCAGATCCAGTACGGCCATGCCCTCCAGAGGCGGAAACAGCGGCTGGAGCTGGTGCCACTCTCCGGCGGCCGCCAGTCCGCCTTTGCTGCGGTCCATCTGGGCATATTGGGCGAAGAATACATCGTTATCATATTCGTTGGGCATCGTATCTCCTGGCCTTTCCCTGAAACTGAACTGGTCCTGCGGGCAAGCGCAGAATGCTTTCGGAATTTTATCGTATCATCTCTCGCCGTAGGATACAACCGCATTCCGGAAAGCAACGGAGAAATACCTTGCATCTTACCCTCTCCAGAGGTACAATACCCCAAACCTGAATATGAAAAAGAGCCCTTCTGGACAGGCGGCGGCAGCGGATGCCGCACCTGGTCAAGAAGGGCTTTTTGACCACATGTTTGACCACAGACAGCTTCGGAACACACGGAAACAGTGGAGTTAAGAGGTGCGGAGAGTACGCCGAAACGAGCAGAAACTATCGGAAATGGTCGGAAACGTACAGAAAAAATTTAGTTCAACCGTTTGGGACTCGTAGCGTCAGAAACGAGTAAATTGCAAAAAAGAGCACCAATAACCAGTAAAAAAAGGAGATAATCGGCTTAATGATCTCATAAAAATTACGACAATTTATAGACCGCAACGTATTTGACCACATGAGATTTTGTAAAATCCCATAATTGCAGATAACAAAGGTAGAAAAGTGGCTTTATTTCCGCATACTCTTTCGCTTCAGCAACATAAAAGGGGTGGTCAAAAATTCGCAGTCAGATTTTACAATTGAAAGATTTGTAAGATGAAAAGATTCGAGGACTATAACCCAGCAAAAATCGATACGAAAAGGAGACTCTTCTTCTCCAATTTGGGATGCTGCGCATTGTGGGGGAATGCAAATTGGATGGGTTTCGGATAGATTTGCTCGTACGATAAGGCCTCTGAAAAATTTTAATTTCAGAGTCCCTTATTCTTTGATATAGCGATGCAAGCTCTAAGCGGTTTTGCCTCTGAAAATAGTGCTCTCTTCCAGCGCCAAACATGGGGAGCGGAGGAGCTGAATGTGGGAAGGAAGACCGTTGCAATGGGTATTTGCAGAAGAAGCCAATGGTATCGGGATGCAGTTGGCAAAAGAAATATTGGGTGGCAAGTACGAGCCTGTACTTACCACCCACATTGATAAGGGGCATATTTACAACCATCTGATTTTCAATGCGGTCAGCTTCTCCGACCAGGAGTACTACCATTCTAAGAAGCGCAGCTATCACGAGATACGCCGGGCCAGCGGCCACCTGTGCCGAGAATCATGTCCGTCATTGTCCTCGGCCAGGACAAAGGCAAGAGCTACATTGAGCATTAGACCGCACAGAACGGCACCAGCTACAAGGCAAAACTGAAAGCCGCCATCGACCGGTTGGTTCCCGAATCCTCGCTTAGACGATTTACTTACCCGGTTGCAGCAGGAAGGCTACGAGATCAAATGCGGAAAATATACCTCGGCCAGAGCGCCGGATCAAGGACGGTTTACCCAACTCAAACCACTGGGCGCTGATTACACAGAAGAAGCCGTTGTCTCCTGCATTGCCGGAAGCACCGGGCCCTCCAAACAGCCCCGGCAACGCAGTGGGAAGGTCAGCCTGCTCATTGACATTCAGAACAATACCAAGGCCCAGCAGAGCGCAGGATACCAGTGGTGGGCAACCATTGAGAATCTGAAACGGGCGGCAGCCACCATGAACTTTCTCACCGAACATGGCAGTGGCAGCTATGAGGAATTGGTGGAACGGTGCGACGCCGCCATCCGCACCAGGGAGCGACTACGGAATACGGAACAACGGATTGCCCCTTGCCCTCCTGGGAAAGCAGATCGATACCTACCGCATGAAACCCGTCTATGACCGCTACAAAGCGTCAAAGGACAAGAAAAAATTCCTTCGTGGGTTTGAAAGCGAAATTATCTTGTTCGAGGCGGCAGCCAGGGACATCAAGAAGGCCGGGCTCACCGAACTTCCTTCCTCCGAAAAACTAAAAGTAGAACTGGACGGACTCGCAGCCCGCAAGACCACCCTGCAAGCAGAACTTCGGAAGATACAGCGGGAGGAAAAGGAATATGACACCCTCCGCCAGAATGTGGACGCCCTATTGGAAAGGCCAAAGGAACAAAAGCAGCATCGGCAGAGAAGCAACAATCTGGAATAAAAGTAGATTTATTGTTATGCCCAAACACTAGGCGCAAATTATTTTTCCCTGTATAATAAAGTCAAGAGCATAGATTTAGATAAGTAACCGGGGATGAATGTAATGAAGGATTTCATTTCAGAAATTAAAAAAGTGGAAACTGATAGGCTCATTTACAGTCTTTCGAGAATTTCAATTGATATGTTTAAGAATAATAAATGTGAGATAGAAGTTCCAATTCCTGTCTTACGCTATGGAAAGCGGCAAAATCTAATTGTTAATCTGTTCGCATGGGATATTCCCAATATTGCCTTTCTTTCGGTAAAAGAAAGCAATGATTATCGTCATTCCGATAAGATGGCTTCTCTCGGGCAACTTATTAATTTATACCGGGAATATGAAAATGATCATTCAGCAGCAGAAAGCATGAAAAACGCTGATATTAACGGAGTATTTAGAATTCTATTGGGGATGACTGCAGAACAATTTCAATATCAAAACTTACAATGGATATTTGAAAAGTTTAATAGAGACTACCATATTCTTTTGGCGGCAGAAGGATTTAAGCATAGAAATGAGATAGACACTAACTTAGTTGTAAAAGAAACGCTTGGCTATTCGGCAGATGATTATATTGCCATACTTTTAATGGTTTTTTGGCTGTGCACTCAACACCCAGACCCTTTAACTGCTCCAGAGAATTTGTATTGTAGAAAAGAAAATACAATTCTTACCACAGAAAATATTACGAAATTTATTGAGTACTATTCCTGTACCTATAAAGACTTACGAGAGCATATACTGGGAAAACAGTTAATGTATTCAAAGCCCTTTGTAAGAACCCAAAGGGCTGGCTCATATCTGGCCGTTAGTGCATATTTAGTTGTAATGCTGGTGGGAAACGGTCTTTATTGGCTTGTTCGAGATTACTACCTTAGACAAGGCACCCAGAAGTTCGTCAATGCTTTTGGATTGCTCTTTGAAGATTACATTGAAGATTTAGCTATAAATTACTGTGAACTTTTTGAGTGGGAAAAATTACCGGCCGGACAGAAAAAGGGAGCAGATTTCATATTTGATTTTGGCTCTCTTAAAATGCTAATTGAATCGAAATCATCCTTACTTAAATTAGATGCAAAACAACAAGTTCCTAATCTAAAATCAGCCGATAATTTCTTTAACAACACTATAAGAAAGGCATACAAACAGTTAAATAGCAGTTACGAACAACTAAAAGGAACCTGTAATGTCCCGATAGTAAAAATTATTTTGTTATATGATGAATTTTCTAATACTTCTGTTATTGAATCGTCCATGAGAGAAATATTTGAACAAGATTCATCCTGCTATGTAATGACAATTCGTGAGTTAGAAATGTTGCTTTATATCCATCATAATGATAAACCAACTGAAAGAAAAATCATGGACAGATTACTTGAGTCAATTACTCCGGGGGGAGAACGGAAAAATCTTGGGACTATATACAGTGATCTATCTATATATAAAAATCGACACTTTGATGGCAGCATGAATTATTTTTCTAAGTTAATGGGATACTTTGAGGAAAATTTGAAATAAAGCCCCTCTATTGCTAATTATTAAAAAAGGAGCGCTATCACCGGACAACATCCGATGATGGCGCTCTCATTTTGTCCGACGAAAGGTGAAAATCCGGCGTTTTTCCTATCCAGAAACGCCTTGCTACCCCATGTGGGGAAATCATACTGTCCCTATACTGAAAAGCTGCCACAGGTGGTTTCTTCGCCCATTTTGAACCCTATTTTCTACGCTTTTTGGAACGGAGGGAAAGATAGTGGGGGCAGGATACCACGACCGCCCGGAAACTCTGCGCTTGCTGGGATGGACACAGCCTTTGCAGAGCTTATTATACTGGCGTCTGCCGTTCTCACCCAAGAAGAACGACCATTCTAGATGCCATTTCTTGCTTTGGCTCATAAGTCGCTCATCTCCGGAGCTTCTTCTGCGGGGCGGGCTTGTCCGGGGCTTTCCGCACCCCACACTCCCGTTCTCCGGCATGGTCCTGCGCGCCTCGTCCTGAGCTTTCTTCAGTTCCTTCCTGCGGCGACCGCTGTTAATAATCCCGTCGATTATGCTGTAGTTGGACTTGCTGTCCTTTTCTGCGTTGGTGAACAGTTCCAGTCGCTTGAATCGTCTGGATCATGCCCTAGGACAGAGGCAAAAACTCTCCGGTCCCAGGTCGACGATGTGAAGCCCCTATTCTTTGATATAGCGACGCAAACACTGGGCGGTTTAGCGCCTAAAAACAGTGCCATCTTCCGGCACGGAACCGGGGAAGTGGAGATGTCGAATGGGAGAAGGAAAACCGTTGCAATGGGAATTTGCAGAGGAAGCCCATGAGATCGGGAAACAGGTGGCAAAAGAAATATTGGGTGGCAAGTACGAGTTTGTACTTACCACCCACATTGATAAGGGGCATATTCACAACCGTCTGCTTTTTAATGCGGCCAGCTTCACCGACCACGAGCACTACCATGCCAGCAAGCGTAGCTATCACGAGATACGCCGGGCCAGCGACCAGCTGAGTAGAGAACACGGCCTGTCCGTCATCGTCCCTGGCCGAGACAAGGGCAAGAATATCAGGTTGCACAGAACGATATCGGCTACAGGACAAAGCTGCCATCGACTGGCTGATCCCATGTCCTCCAGCCTGGAAGAATTGTTTGCCCGGTTGTAGCGGGAAGGATATGAGATCAAGCAGGGAAAGTTTATCTCCGCCAAGTATGTCGGGGACCCGCAAAGTCGCATGGCATTGCGGGGCAAGAAGCGTCGGAGCGAGTAAGCTTTTCGCTGCAAGGCGGAAATGAACGAGGCGCAGTCTGCGACGACGCGCAGGAGCGGTTCACCCGGCTCAAAACCTTGGGCGCCGATTACACGGAAGAAGTCGTTGTTGCCTGCCGCATTGCCAGGGCCCCCAAGCTCTCCAGACAGACCCGGCAGCGTAGCGGGAAGGTCAGCCTGCTCTTTGTTTTTTACACAACAGCAAAATTTCTCCTGTTTTTTCGACGATAAGCAGTTACTTTTCCAACACGGCATCAAGCCGTTCTTTACTTTCGGCCACTGCTTTCAACAGCTTAAAGTGAAGTTTTACAAAATGTATAAATGCTTCGGCTGCTTCTATTAAAACAGGATTGTGTCGCTCCAGCAGATTTGGACCAGCGTAAAAATTAATTTCATTATCTCCACATGAAGCAACCATTTGATAAAATGCCTTTTCTGATAAATGCACATATCCACTGGCTTGGTCGTATACATCAGCGAATACCGGATCTATTTTTGAAATTTCATCTTTCAAATATCCGTCTGACATTTTCCTTCCGTTTTTGTCTTTACAGTTGCTAATTTTGCCACCTTGTATAATGCAGTCAACAACAGCATTACAATCTTCTGCAATAAACGCTGCGTATGTTCGCATACAATTATCCATCTGCATTCGCAAGAGTACGCCAGCGCAGGTTAGATTTCGTGTTTTTAGCATATCAACAAAACCGGTAATTAGATTGATACATCGATTTGCTGATGCTGAAAAATAAAAATCTTCCTTTGTAAGGCTCCTACCGATGATGCCCTGACATAACGAAAGAGCTTCCGTGCTTAATGTTGTTAGTGTTTCGACTTTTGGAGCAATTTGGTGTAAATATTCGTCATTTGTCATTATTTAAACCTTTCAAACCGTAGTAGGGACATTTATTTAATCATTTTATTTCAGTCAATAGAGTATGTACAAAATGCTCCTTGAAATCCACAACTTCTTAAGATTTCCATGTGTCTCTTGCATTCTTGAATGCCGCTATGTGTATTCAACCACCATGTGATGTTCTTTGTATCGATAGAATTGCATAATTTTCTCATATATGGTAGATCAACATCCGCAAATGCAAAACCAAATGAATATATCTTATCAATTTCCTCACAATTAATTTTTTTAAAGAAATCCTCATGAAGCATTATCTGTTCCGAAGTATTTTTCCTAAGGCTTTCATAGATAGCTTGTAAACCATCTCCCATGTCATAAGGAACTTCTTTATTGTTTAGATAGTCTATTTGACCACAATGGCCCAAGATCAATTTATCTGTTTGCAAACACGAGTCATCACTAGCTATACCATGAATATGACATACATTTTCCGCGGCACACCCATACAATTTTTCTAATGTTTGTGTATAGTTGAATGTTAAAAATAGGTCTTTTCTAGGATTAATCATTTTTGAAAATCGCTTTATGGGAGATACCGGAATTTCAATAGTATGTATCCATTCTGATAAAAGTTCAGTAATATATGGAATCGCTAATGCCATATTCCCACATATAGATTCTGCATTTTCGTATTCCCAAGAATAGTTACGATCTCCTTCTTTATCATATTGAGGTTCAACATTATCAAAACATTCTGGCAAATTTAATTTTCCAAGAAGATCTTCAATTTTACTCCAATCATTTTCGTTTCCCGTGTCTGCGGCAGCCTCGTCTAAAAGATATGCGATTAAGCCAACGACCTCTGTAGTGTCTTGCAGTTCTTCTTCGTGATGGCCTGTTATTGTTTCTGGTACATATGGCGGCGCATAGCTGTGAAGTATTGAGTAGTTTGTACTTAAGTAGTCTCTAAAATGGTTAAATCCCGTTTTCATATTGTGTGCAAGATCAAATCCGTTTCCAATGACAAAAAGGTTACGCATACTTTACTCCTTTAAATCTCTCTATACGTCTGTTATTAACTTTTCCTTATTGCTATATAGCAAAGCAGATGTCGGAAATTCTTAATTTCAACAGGAGCGGTGTATATTATTTTTTATTATATCATCTTTCAAACTCAACGAAAGATCCAAAGTCAATAACAATGGTTTACCGGCAAGAATACAAGGGAAAGATTTTTTGTTAACTTGAAATTAACAAAAAAAGAGCACCACAATCGAATTTCTCTAATTCGATGATGGTGCTCCCAATTTGCTTGCCAAAAGATGAAAATTCGGTATTTTTCCTATGCGGAAACATCCTGCTACTCCGCACGGGAGTCTCCTACTGCCCTATAAAGAAAGGGTGCCACAGGCAGTTCCTCTATCCATTTTGAACACTAATTCCTATGCTTTTGGAAATGGAGGGAAATAGGACACCACCACAGCCCGAAAGCTTAGTTTGTAAGGCTAGACGCGGCCTTTGCAGAGCCTGTTGTAGTGGTATCAGTCAATCTCACCTAAGAAGAACGTCTATTCCAGACGCCATTTCTTGCTCCGTCTCATAAATCGCCCAGCTCTTCAGGCTTCTTCTACGGGGCGGGTTTGCCTGAGATGTTCCGTTCCCTAAACTCCCGCTTTGCATCCTCCAGCCTCTCCCGGATGGAGGGCTTTTTCTCTGATATGATCCTGTGCGCCTTGTCCTGAACCTTCTCCATTTCCTTGCCACGGTGGCTGCTGTTAATTGATGATTGCGTCGCTCTTTCCTCAGTGGTGCTCCAAGGGTTACTTCCGCCGTGCGCAGGGGGGAGGCTCCAACGGACACAATCTGCCCGTTGAAGCTGATGAACAGCTCCGGCCACTTGAATTACTCGGTGTACTTCTGGATTACGCCGGGGAAGGGGGCACGAAACTACCCAGCCACAGAATTCCTGACAGGATGCCCTTATTCTTTGATATTGCGATGCAAAAATTGATCCGTTTTCTTTCAAGAAAGTCTTGTATGTTTTTCAAGACAGAGGTACCATTTTTCAAACTTTGAGGTAAACTGTGCCGCCTAGAGTATCACCGTGGGTCACGGATTCTGGCCGAAACTATTCCGCTGACCACATGTAAGACCACAGACAGTGCTGGAATACGCGGAAACAGTGGAAACAAGAGTGCTAGAAAGTAACCGGTTTGGAACGGAAAAGACTATAAACCACTAGAAACGACCACAAAAAATGCCGAAAACCTCTTTGGGACCATCAGGCCGGGAGTTCGAGTCTCCCATCTCGGGCCAAAGGTGAATGACCCAACCTAAACTGAACAAAGAGATGTCATTGTTCAGTTTAGGTTGGGTCATTTTATGCCAGAAGCCATTGTGGCACAATGGCTTCTGGCTCTCCTATTATAGAGGCTCTATAGTCACTCAATAAATACAAACAGGGCAAAATCAAAACGCAAAACGTATAAACGGCAGGATTCGCGCCCCTCTGATGTCACTTGTACTTCCCTCATACGTTACCTTCCATGAAAATATCTTCCACTTGACATGGAGTCAGATTCTTCAAAATGGGTCAATAAAGCTAAGTTATTCATTGCTGGGGATGGTACACGATGATATAATAATTTTTATAATACTTGCGAAAGCACTTGAGTCAAACTCATGATAAAAATTAGGGTAGGATAATGCATTGTTAGAAAAAACGAGTTTCTTCTGACATAGTTTGAAAGGATATATGGATTCAAGAGATCACTTTATTGAGGATACAGATATTCGACACGAAAAAATTGTTTTGACTTGGAGAGCATCTGCTTTTATTGAGTCCTTGCCGAATGAGATGACTATTCAGGAGGTACTACATTCCAATACTTTTGATACTAAAGCAGATATCAGGAGTTACTGGAGCGTTCCTGAGCGTCTGGTGGATATACGCTGGTTATCAGATCGCCAAAGGGGAATAGAACAGGATTTAGAAGATGGTAGCTTTTCCTCATATGTAAAATTAGAGTATCGACTATACCGTATAGTAACAGCTCTTGGAGAATTAGTCGACAGTTGTGGGAAAACTATAAAAAAGTTCAATGAGAATCTCAGCACCCAGGATGATAACTTGCTTAGCAAATGGCAACCGGAGGAGCCTTTTCTGCTGAGATGCTTTTTAGAAGCAGGCGAGGAAAATGGTACGACTCTTTCCGCAGAAGATCTCAGCCAGCTCTATGAGATGGCAAAAGAGTTTTCCCATATTCATGTAACAGATGCGCGAAGAAAAAATCTGCAGAGGTCTGCCCAAAAGCTCCAGAAAGATCTTGAAAAAACCTATGGCAGCGATTTGGGGGAACCCTCTTCTCTTGAATTGTTCCATTCGAAAGAACGCCAAGTGACCTATAATCGCGTGCGTGATTTCAGCAAAAAGGTTTATGATTTTTTAGTCAATCAGGCGTGGCGGGAGGAGAATCCCGCTCTCCGCAGACTATCAGAACTAGAAGAATACATTCGAAAAGTACATCCCGATTGGAAACCAGAAGGAACAGATAGATGGTCTGAGCATTATCAGAAATCCCTCTGGAGTGGATTGCAATCTCTTGCAGATGATGCCTGCCAGATGATCAATGGAAATGGCACAGTGGGAAGCGCAAGTTCGATAGAGGATTTGCTTAAGAGAGTAGATAATGCAATTCAAACCCTTGATTTAAGTCCAAAAGAAAAGACAAACTTATATAATGAATACATAAAAGATAAGAAACGATGTGTTGCATTGCTGGACATTCAAAATGGTCCCCGAATTTTGGCTTTCAGCGGCTTTTGGGATTGTGTGGATACGCAAGTACAAAACACTCTTGGATGTTCTGCCAACAATCTGGTGGCGTTTCAGAATATCAGTAGCTATATCAAAGTAGATTTAGCTATTTTTTCCGCTGATGTTGTAGACAGAATTATCCGTTGTAAAATTGATCGAAATCTACACTTGATACAATATGGCCCCATGCGTGCTGAATTGCCGTCTGTATTTGATAAAAAGCAGGCAGACAGTATAAAAAAAGATTATTCCTGCTGTGAACGAAAGATCTTGGCAGAAGTTGCGTCACGTGGCGGCATCAAAACTCCTACGGATGCGGAGCTATATGTCAAATTTCAGCCTTGCCTCAGTTGCTATGGAGCACTGACAGACTGGTCCCAGGCAAATGCTATCCGGCTTACTATTGATTATCCAGAAATGTAAATAGCTTTTGCTCACCCTACTTTCAATGTAAAGACGATTTCTATATTCGTTGGTTTTGACGTTTTCCTGGCGGTACAATTTGAAAAGGTCGCTCGCTGTAAGGTTGACTATGACCAAGTGGGAACTCACAGTAAATCTATCCCCTACGTCTTTCGACCCATAATTAAAATTTGATACCTATTTCTAATTTCAAAAAACGATTTCAGAGTTAGCCTCATCTAGACATCTTAAGAACGATGATATTTCATTTTTGGGACATGGGGAGGAGTATTAAACAGCTTTCTTAGACTGTCCACTACTTCTACCCTCATTTTATAGGAGAACGCCTTGTTATTTCAGGCTTTCTCTTTTCTCATGTGTGGCCCGCCCATTTTATCGCAAAGATGAAAGTCGCAAGCTTGATAGTTGAAAAACGAAAAACACCCAGTTTTGAACCCGTTGTCCAATCAGCCTGTCTGCTCTCTCTTTCGCTCATGGAGCAATTCAAACCCATCCGGTGTCTTATAGTTGAGTGTGCTGTGAGGACGTTTCGTGTTGTAAAATTCTATGTAGGTATCAACACTTCTCATGAACTGGTGCTCGGAGCAATATTGTGTCCGATAAACCTCCTCCCGTTTCATGGAGGCAAAGAAGGACTCGGCTACAGCATTGTCATGAGGACGGCCGGACTTCGAGAAAGACTGGACAACCTTGTTCATGCGAAGCAGTTTCCGGAATGTGTTGGATGTATATTGCGGGCCCTGGTCGCTATGAAACATCAGCTGCTGAGGCTCGTTTCTGTCCAAATATGCATGGCGAAAGGTAGAGGTAACCAGATAGGTACTATTCTTTGGTGACACTTTGTAGGCCACTACTTTACGTGAGAAAAGGTCGAGGATTACGCAGACATAGAGATACTTGCCATTAACCTTAAAGCAAGTGACGTCGCTGACCCAAACATGGTTCGGTTCATCCACTTTGAATTGCCGCTGTAACATGTTCTGCTTTTTTGCCAGCCGCTCACTTTTCTGATAATCGTGTTTGGAGTAGATGGATACACTTTGTAATCCCATTTCTCTCATCAGTTCAGCCACATACTTGGGCGAAGTCCGAACGCCTCGATCTGCTAACACAGCAGCGATTTTATTTGCGCCAAACCTTTGTTGGCTCTCATCGAAAGCTGCTTGGATATGCTCTTTCATCTCGGCTCTTCGTTTATCATAGGCTGTTACCTCTTTTCGCCGGAAGATATGGTTGTAGAAGGTACCGCGGGATACACAAAGCGCCTCGCATAAGGCATGGACACTATACTGACCATGCAGTTTGGCAAGCTCTTGTAGCTTTTCTTGAAGCGGCGCTGAAACCGTGCAGTTGACCCTTTGAAGAATCTCAATCTTCTGCTCCAACTTTTGAAGTTTCTGTTTCGTTTTAATAAACGCCTGCTAGCTGACGGCATGACCGGAGTCTGTCATGGTCACAGTGTACGGCTTGATCCATGTATAGAACGTACTTCTGGCCACGCCGGAGTCGGCACAAATCTCGGCGACAGATTCACCGGCCCGGTAGCGGGCAACCAGAGTTTGCTTTTCCTCTATGCTGATGCGCATGGTTTGATTCCTCCTGGAAAATGGTGTAGAATATCATTGTAGAGAAGGAAATTCAATTTAGCTATGGTACGATTATAGTACGGGAAATGCGAGAGATGAGTTATTATTCTACAAAAAGGAAACTTGCGTACTTATAATGATGCGCTTTTTGGTGATTGGCATGATTTATGACAGGAGGATTGTCTGATATGAGTTATTGCATAGCTTGGAAAAAGAATGAGCAAGTCTTTATGTTGTCGGAATCCGCTATATCCTCCTTTGAAGATGATATACAAGCAGGCATCAGTACCTTTGGAGAGGTTCAGGGACTGTATGGGAAGTACTATGTGCAGGAAGGTTTGCTTAAAATCATAAAGATAAATGATGATTTTGTCTTGGGAGTTTCTGGAGATGTGCCAACGATAATAGAATTGTTGACACATGTTTACAGTCTTCGGGAGATGTTGACATTGGAAATCCTTCGGAATATCATCACGAATAATTATCAAGACAGAGGGATCAGTGCGATCGTGGTGGAAAAAGGTCGGCATCCTCAAATTTATTTGTTTGAGGAGAACCGTTTTTCCTGTACAGACAGATGCGAGATTGGAGCCGGAAGAAAAAATGCTTTTTTTTCTGCAGATATCAATCAAATAATCGATCAGGAGTATGCGGAAGGTGATGAACACGACTATTTGGCAAAGGTGATCGGTTGCGCACAATGCTACTCAATAAAAAACCGCTGCATACAGGAAGGCTACGGCGGAACATTTTATGGCGTCGTTATAGGCAGTAAGATAGAGTGGTTCCGTGATATGGGCTATTATATCTTCAAAAAGGACATCCAGGACGGATTTTTCACATCTGTTATTAACCGGCGGGACAGCGTGTTTTCCACATCAAATTTTTCGGACCACACGATATTTATGCTGAATTTCCTCATGGATAAGGAGGTTTGGGAGAATCCGTACTTCAAGCGCGCTGTCATGAAATCTCTGCATACAAAAAATCCATTTTACTTCTTTATATATTCCAGCTATTATCATGTGGCCTTTTATATCAGGATGAATAGCGAATCTCAAAACTTCTTTTTAAAAAGATGGATCAAACGAAACAACGATGATGTATACTGCGCATTCGCATTCAGACCTGAGTTGGAGGAAATGTGTGTGAAGTATGCGAACGAGACAAGCAAACTCCCCACACTGGTTGAACTTCCGTCTATCCGCGAGCCCTATATGCCGCATGAGCTGGCCAAATCTTTTTGCGATATTCCGGACAGGCTGTCTTCTGATGTCCAAAAACACATGGACTTTGATTTTTCGTTATACAGCGTTCCGGGATATGATCTGAACTGTATTGTTCCCATCAAAAGAGCCATATCTGAATATCACAACTTGGTATTGGTAGATTTTCATTACTTCTACAGTGTGTGCAATGAGATATATGGCCGATATCACAAGCTGCACGATATAGATGTTAGTAAGATGGACCTGCGCCCCCTGGTGTCCTTGTTTTTAAACCAGATAGCAGAGAACGATTTCGATAAATATTTGCTCGTGTTTGTGAAAGAGGTCGGCAGAAGTGAATGCTTGGACGGTGTCGATTTATCGTGTCTCCTTACCACATATAAAAATGTTGAATTTATTGAAGTGCCCAATTTTGAAACGGATCTCTGTGGAACGCTGTTCCTGCTGTTCAAAAACTATTACCTGAATGACCGCTTTTTTCACCTGGACAAATTTGTTATTGCCGCTGACAATATCAAGGTCAATGGACTCTTATCAGCGATAACTCCCGAGTTTAACTTCGGCAATTCAAACCCGGATATTGTACTGATAAGAAATATGAATGGAATGACCGCAATGGATGGCCGTTTTCGTTATGCTGTGATTGATTATTGGATTGTTGCGGCGTTTGGAATACCATTTGAAAGCCTTGGAATGTTAGATGCATTGCTCGAGAATGAGTGTGGTGACGCGTTTTACTCTGATCAGTAAACATTTTTGTTGAAGACTATCCAAACAAGTAATATTACAAGGTTGAACATTTTGCTTCCTTGGCTGACCCTGCCTAGTCTGAACAAATTGTTGCCATTGTTCGGATTAGGTGGGGTCAATTTGTGCCTGAAATCCTTGTTATATCAAGGGCTTCAGGCTTTTTGCTCGTTTTTGCCTGGTGTCACTTGCAAAACACAAACAGCGCAAAACTGAAGTGGAAAACGTGTAATCGGTGAGATTCGAACCTCTCTGATGCCACTTCTGTTTCCCTCATGCGTTGCCTTTCATAAAAACATCTTCTACTTGACATGGGGTCAAATTTTTCAATGTGTGATGTGGTCGCTGAGTATTATAGAACTCAATATAGGAATCAACTCTCCACTTGAAGTCCGCTTCAGATGTGTAGTTCTTACGATAGGCTTCCTCCTTTTTGAATGTGGCGAAAAAGGATTCAGCCACGGCATTGTCATGAGGCTTGCCGGAATTGGAAAATGATTGTACTATAAAGCGTTCATGAAGTAATTGCCGGAAACGATGAGATGTATATTGAGAACCTCTGTGGCTATGAAAAATAAGCTTGGCTTCAGGAGTGCGTTGTTCCCAAGCTATTTTGAACGTAGATGTGATCAACTGAGTGCTATTCTTTTTTGAAATCTTATAAGCTATGACCTTACAGGAAAACAAATCTAAAATCATACACGTGTAAAGATAGTGATTCCCTAACTTAAAGCAAGTGACATCACTGACCCCAATTTGATTTGGCCGGTCTGCCTGGAATTGCTGTCGGAGAATATTCTTTTTCCTCTGGCTCATGGAGTTTTAAATAGTCCTTCTTGGCAGTTGTACGGATGCTGGACAGCCCCATTTCGCACATCAGTTTTGCCGCATATTCTTTGCTGACTCTGTTGTCCGCGTTGAGCAAGGATTGTACGGATTTTCTCAGCACCCAACACTTGTCGATACCCATTGAACACCTCACGAATCAAAGTACAGTATTCCTCCCGACTCTTCTCAAACCAGGCATTGCCCCGCTTATTGCGAAGGATATGGTTACTTTTAAGGTGTGCGATCACTGCCACGGGAAGATGTTGCCGCAGATGATGAACCAAATATTTCAATTTAACGGAAAAGAAATAGAAATTAAAGGTATCCAAGGTTACAGATGTGAAAGCTGCGGAAATGAAGTCTATGAAGCGAAAGAAATCCAAATGATTGACAAGATCATTCGGGTCATGAATGATAAACCAGCTGTTGGCATTTTAAATCTGGAGGAAACAGCAGACTATCTGCGTGTTAGGAATCAAACTGTTTACAATATGATTAAAGATGGCCGAATCAAAGCATACAATATCTAATTTTCTCTACTGGTCTTCCACATAATAATTTTGGAAAATGCTACCTAAAACCCATATTCTGTGCTATACTAACATAAAAATTGCTGTGTGAAAACAAGAAAAGATTTGCCAAAACATACTGAACTGTATTTTAGGTACAATTTAGAGGGGAGAATGGAATGGCATCAGAGGTACAGAAAACGATTGAATCAACAACACTCCGATAGGATGGACGAAACTAACGAAGGAAATTAAGACTTATACGCAACTGACGGTCCATACATCTATAAAAAACCAATTGGATGATCAGCAACTTTTTTGTTTACGCTACTGTTTTGTAGAGTTGGATCGCCTAGACCAATACCATCTGGTACGATACCCTTTTACTCTTCAAATTAGAGTAGAGAAAGAAAGTGATGCATTCCGGATACAACATTATCTAGCTGTGATGACCGCTCTGCGGAATATTAATCTGGAGATTTTTTGCGGGAAGCAGATTATCCGTGGCCGGCGTAACCTATCCTACGATTTCTACCGCATTCTCCCCCTGCTTTGCATAGGGACAGAGAACCGGAAGTGGATGATTCCCTACTTCGCTATGGTAGATCCAGGGGACACCACAGAAATTCAGGATTTGGATGTAAAAGATTTTCAGCAGAAGCCTCCGGTGTTCCCTGAGAGCAATGGAGAAACGAGCAGCCTGCTGCGCTGGCTTTGTATGCAAAATTTGTGGCGTTTACAGCGAGATATGTCCGGTGCGGGGAAAGAGACCATGAGCAGAGAGGACAAGCAGGCCCTGAGTCGGGCCCTGCTGCGGTATTTGAACAGCGAACTGCCCCGCCTAGGTTTACTGGCGAGGCTGATTTGGACCATATTTCTGCGCAGTCTTTCCGACAGTAAGGATTTGTTTTATCGAGACGATAAAAAATGTTGGCATATCGATATGGAGACCCTGCGCTGTACCCGCCTGGATGCCGTCTCATATGCCGAGGGGCTTCTCCAACTAATGGAAAATGCCTGCCTTCACAGTCAGATGCAGCGCAGCTACATATCCGTCCGCATCAGCGATGTCAACATCATGGCTGAAGGACCGCTGCGAGTGGCTGAGGCTGCCCAGACCCGTCTGGATATTTACCGGCGCCAGGACAGATTGTGGACAGATCATGCCGAACAGGGGCAGACCGGTGACTCTAGGCAGGCAAGGCTGTCCCTGGACTACACGCTGGACCGATACACAAAGTTCTGCCTAGAGTTCTCAGTACTCAATGACGCGCGGTATGTCTCGAAAGGAGGACACGAAGAACTTTGGGGCATTGTCAGAACCTTCGCCCATAACCGGGGCATAGCAGACTTGACCGACATGTCCCTGAATCAGGTCTTTTCTTATCGCTGTAACGCAGAGCATACGGAGGACATTGCCAAACATTATGGCCTGCGGTTGTTGGAAAAGACGGTCCAGCTGAATGGGGGCCTTTTCAGCGTTTTATCTCCCGGAATGCTTGGGCAACAGACACGATACAGTTCCTTTTCCCAAGCCCAGGTAAAAAAATGCTACGACCAGATAAAGTCTGATGAGCCCTACACGGAATTCAACGTCTTACTTCCGCTTCACCCCCATTGGAACGATATACGGGAGTCCTCTGAGCGAAGTTCTCCGCCCGAGAGCCTTTTGCAGTTGGAAACATTGCGGGGACCAGAATACCGCCCAAGAGTACTTCGCTTACAGGCACAGGCCGTCCGGGACAAACAGGGGCCATTTTTCCAGGAGAGCGTTCAGCTGATGCCTCCTGAGTCTCCGTTTCTGCCAACGAGGCCATCTATCCAAAACCGTCAGAATACATGGTTCCACAACAAAGAGAATTTGATTACCCAGCTTTATAAGGAACTGAATGACTGGATAAACAATCTCAATGATCTCTGGCTGTTGGATCTTATGCTGATTAGAGACGTTGTCTTTTCGGAGATTCTGGCCAAAGCAATTTTTTATCTACTAGTGAAACGTCAAAAGCAACAGGAACCTGTGTTGCTGGCCTTGATGCTTCCTGATGAGATGTTTATCAGTGAGATAGTTCGTATGTTTTCTATTTTTTATGATAAACAGCTCAGTGATGTACAATGGATGGGCGAGAGCCAGATTGCCCTTTGCAGCTATCAAGAGGAGCACAGCTGCTACTTTCCTCAGGTTCATTTTCTCTTGGCTGGAAAGAGTTCTGGTTCTGCGCGGGTCACAGCGCGTACATTTGCCTACTACAACACTGGTCCCAGTTTGGAACTGCTGCCGCAAATTCGTTATCTGACCCGAACGGAGCAGGAGACGGCAGTACCACAGTTCCCCTTTGATTTGTTCCTCACAGCCTCACTCCAAGCTCCGCAAGATCAAAGAAGCTGGTTTTTGGAGGGAATGGAGCGAGCGCTAGAACAGGACCTGTGGAAGCGTCCCTACGGATGCCAACTGAAAGATATCCGGGTTCGGCTTCACTCGAATATCTACCTCTCCAGTTTCTATGAGGCAGAGCTTCTATTTCACAACGTGGGGATTATTTACCGATTTTCTCACTTGATTGTCCGCCATTTGCTGACACAACTCTCCGAGCATTCAGATCGGCCTCTGGTGGTGGTAGGGTATGAGTTTTACTCCTCGGTGCTTACCGAACAGATTGCACAGTTGCTGACGAAAGAGGGGGAGAAAGCACAGTATCTAATTTACGCCAACAGCCAGGAGGATGAGCGGATTCATCTCTCCCCTCAGCTAAAACAAATGCATCCAAACGACCGGGAAGATCTTCTCAATCATGGAGATTATGTGGTGATTTTACCCATTGGAACCACCATGTCCACTCTGTACCACATTATGGATGAGATCCAAGCCCGGTGGGCGGATAGCCGTTTTCCTTATGAGAACTATGTCCTAATTTTGGTAGGAGAGGATTCAAAGAATATTTCTCCCCGCTACTGGTATTTGACCGATACCCATCAGATCACCCTGTGCCCCCAAAAACAGGGTGATCCTGAGACTCGTTGTCGTTTCCTCCTGTCGCCCCAAGCTCAGTGGAGTGAAATGCGCCACGATCCCCATGGGACAGGAGAGAATGAAGCTGTGCTGGTCTATGTGGACAAAACCTCTACCAGGCCAAAGGAAATTTTTTTGTTAGAGGACGCCCATTTTCAGGGTACATCCCACTTTTTGACCGATCCACAGGAAAACGACCGGCGGCTTGCGCTTCTCAAAGGCTTGGTATACTATGGCCATATTGCAGAGGGAAATAACCACTTTCAGTTCTATGTGGATATGGAACGGTATTTTTCCCGTGCCCAACGGAAAGATCCGGAAAATAAACGGAAAACCGTTGACCAATGGCTCCAAAGCCTGCGCAGCGCAGTTGATCCCAATGCCTACAATATCATTGTCTCCCCCCTTCACAAGGAGGACTCTCCCTTTGCAAAGGCGGTTATTGATCAAGTCTTTGAGCACAGTCTGCGTTTCCTTCACATGAATCTTTCGGATACCTACCGGGAGGATGCGCGAGCAAAGTTCAGCTATATTGCTGATGAGTACCGGGAAATTCGGCAATTTGATCGAGTGAAACCTGTAAATGTTTACTTTGTCAATACTGCCATTACCTCAGGATCCACATTGATCAGAGCCAGGAATTTGGTCACCATGCTGATGGCGGAATCCGGGATGCCGTATGACAGAGAAAGTATTTTCAAAGGTTGTTTTGTCCTCATTAACCGCAGTGCCTATGACACACTGAACTCATATGTGAAAGACCCAGAACAGCATTTTTGGGCCTATCTTCATCTGGCAGTTCCTTCTTTCAACAGCAGGCGCGATCGTTGTCCAACATGTGAATTGACGGAGCAGTACCGCATCTTGGAGAATAGTTCGGCAATGAACGAGCTAGGCCATGAGTTCCGCCGTCTACAACTCAAACACAAGAAACGAACATTGAAAGAGTACCAGTCCTGGCTGGAAAATACGGTAATGTACAGTGGCGGCTACGCCGGGTGGCTTCGGCAATGGCTGTACAATTATGTCAGAGAGCCACACCGTACACGCTCCGGTTACCATGTGGGTATTTTTACGGTAGATCCTGATGCCTATTCAAACCTCTTGGCGTTGTATCATTTGCTGCAATGGGGCGTAGAGGAGTTTCTGAATGAAAAGAAAATAGATGAAAACAATCACTGCGAGAACAGTGAGAATTTTCTGAAGCACATTCACACCTTTACTCTTTACGACCTAGAGCGCCTAGTAAAGCGGCATTCTCAAGACGCATCCGCTGCTGTGGGAGACCGCCCACAGTGTCTCAAGTCGGAATACTGGGTACGAGTCCTTATTGATATCGTCTGCGCACAAAAGAATTATTTGCGTATGACTGCTATACACCGTTCCTTTTTAAAATTGGACACCATCGCGGGGCATTTGACCACAAGTATCCCAGAACGTGCTCGCCAAACCTCCATGATTTTGGCAGAGCTCATGGAAGAACAGTTGAGAGAAGTAGAATCTCCGGCACTCAAAGCAGAATGGCTAATTTCCTTTATTAAAGTTCTTTCTCGCCCTCACTTAGCCCAGTATCACCATGTTCGCCAGGGCATTCTGACACTTATGCTCCATCTTACAGCCTATGCTATCGGCGCATCGGATTACCTCCCTGAACATCTTACGTTTGCCCGACCTTTCTTGCGGGAAAGTAAGGTGGAAATAGATGAGGTGATACGTAGCCAGGTTCTGCAAACTCTGCTAAAACGTTTGGCTGGGCTGCAGTCCACATATTTTCTGCATCGGAACAACATGGAACATGTGATATCGTCATTTGACCGTTTGCGGAAGAGTTTCCTGGCCAAGGAAATAGAGGGAGCGTGGGAATACAAATGCTCTAACCCCGTTCCCACCAGCATACAGGTAGAACAAAATATGATCAAACTGGTCAAATGGACATCCTCTTACGGAGACGATGAAAACGGATGCCATTTGATTGAGGCAAGTTTCCTGAATCCGGAGGGAGGGAATTGAAATGGATAACGGATTAGACCGTATGTATCGGAGCATGATCCTTGAAAATACCCGTCTGCTAGTCAAGGGACTAGAGCGCCTTCATCAGGCTTATGATCTGGAGCAGGTTAGGAACCACCAGCAGTTGGAAAATCCATGGCAAATGGATAAGCTTCGCCAATTTATTAAAACGTCTTATCAGAATAGCCGTGATGGAGAGAAGTTTCTGTATCAGAATCCGAATGCAGAACTTTTTCGTTTTAGAAAACTCTCTTCTCTCCAAAAGGAGGATGCTACTTGTCTGAGTGGGATGCTCCTACTTTATCATCAGCTACAGGTTCTTGAAGGTATTCCTGTGGATCAGCTTTCCGATGCCTATGAGACTTTGTGTAATAGTATCCGCATTATTCAAGGTGCGGATATGTGTTATCTGGTATTCCGTCGTCAAACTGATACCCGTATTCTCTGTGCCTCATCGGTCAATCGGGAGTGTCTGGATTCCCAGTTGGGCAGTCGGGAAGCAGAAAAGTTACTGGACCGACTTGTCAAGAACGAAGAAATCCAGACAATTACCGAGGGTGTCTATCTGGAAAACGGCGTGGAAGTTTTGGATGGGAGAAAGCCCCTCGAAAACTGGCAAGATGTACAGTTTCTGCTTCTTCCCATCCTACTCTATGATGCTCAAGGTGCTAATCGAGAAGAGCAAACCTATCTGATCTGCCAGCGTAAAATAGAGAATGCCTGGAACCCAGATAGTCCTAACACCTTGCTTAGGGTACGAGATACACTTTTTCTGCGTGGGCAGCTGGCTCAAGCTCTGATGCGAGATCTATATAGTTTGTTGGCAGGGCTTCGGGAATACTGAGACATTAGCCGTCGAAGTAAAGAGGGGGATCCGTTACAGATCCTACATATTTCTGACCTTCATGTGACTGAGAAAAATTGTCAGGTAATTAAGAAAGCTATTACTCGGTTAAAACTGGAAGATGGCCCCTTTGATTTCCTAGTCATTACCGGGGATGTGGCCCAGGGGCGCTCAGCTGCGGGTGATTTGGAACGGCACTATGACTGTGCAGCTGAAGTGATCCGCGCTTTGGCGTTTCGTATGTGGAGTGAGATTGAAGGTGGGGAGCAGATCTTACGTCAGGATTGGAAGCGCCGGACCATAATCATTCCGGGCAACCACGACTATGCGTCTATGAACGAATTGGAGACCCAACACGGTGAGAATCATCGTGCTAGCGCAGGAGGTAGGCCTGCAGCTAAAGAGGGCAGCGCTATGGCCAAATTCACCTACTATATCAATTTCGTGCGCAAACTTTTGGATGAGGACATTGGTGAACTGATTGATAGCAACTTGAACGAAGTACGCCGGTACGACAAGATGGGGGTGGACTTTCTCTGCTTCAATACCAGCATTATGGCTAACCCTGCCCGGAACAACAAGGTTCATTTGGACAAGGACTTTGCTCAGCAGGTAATCCATCGTCTTACCTCAGAGTCTAAAGAACGGTTTCTCATTTTTCTGGGACATCATGGTCCTGGCTATCCAGTAGATTATGTTTCCGACGAATACTTGGAGCGCTATATCTGCCGCAACATCACCAAACAATATGCAGAGGGGATCAAAAAGGACCTAGATTCTGACCGTCAGTTGGCGCTTTCCCAGCTTAAAGATTCCTTGGAGAAATTGGAATACACCAGTGGAAAGTCCCTACTAGACAATGATTTTATCCAGGTGTGGCTACTTGAAAACGAGGAAAAGACCCTGCCGGACGCCATCAGGAATAAGGTGATACGCCGCAGAAAGAAAACCCGCCTTTATCATGAGTTAACATTCCCGCTGGAGCAATTGAGCCGAGAGGAAACAGAGCGCAGTATTAACGAGCGATACCAGAAGATCATTGCAGAAATCAGACGCACGGAACTTCTGTCCCAAAATGACCAACAGGCATACAGGATGGTATTTGAGCAGTTGAATCAAGGTCTAGCCCTCACTGCTTGCCTGTCTGGACATACGCACGAATGGAATATGGATAGAGTCCGCAATCACTATGTTGCCAAACGATTCCAGTGGGAACGGATAGAACAAAAGCCAGGCAGCGACAAATTGGAACGGAAAATTTCTCTGCACTATGGCGTGTGTAAACTTACCTGGGGTGAAGAAAAGCCAAATGTTAACTATGAGCAATGGGATGAAGATGTGCTTGTAACCTAAAATACACTAAATACAATATTGTATTTAGTGTATTTGTAACCTTGGCGAGTGGCGGATATCATCAATTCTAAGTAGAAATAGAATGGAGAGAACATTATTCGTCCAGACATCCGATGTGGTGTTAGATGATAGTGGTATCATCAATGTTGGAAATATCGAAATTCTGGATTTCCCACCGGACGATATACTGACCTAAGTAAACCGGCTGTTTGGAAGATAAAAGTGGTTTGTAACATAATATGGGATAAACCACTTTTGTCATTTTACACTGCATAAGTTACCATCCCCTGGATCATCTCATACCACTTGGTCACCGTATGCCGGGTCACCGTTGCACCCCTGGCAATCACGCTGTAATTTGTCTCGTCGGAGTGGAAGTTCATGTATTCCCAGATCTGCCGCTGCTTCTTGGTGAGTTTCTCAGGCGATGGGATTCCTCTCATCCGGTCCTGGATAGCCGTCTGCTTTGCATTCATCTGTTGGATCAGTACCTTCAGCTTTTCCTCGCATTCCTCGCGGGTGTGGGCGTAGACGCCTTTGGAATGCTTTGTGCCATCCTCCGGCCAGGTGGGGGAATAGCGGCCCTCGAAGAGGTGGTCATTGAGTTCGTTGATGCAGCCGGTTCCGGGCTTTCGGGGGCGTCGCATGACTGGTTGGAAGTCGGCAAGGGGGTTCTGTGTTACCTCCGAAGTGTCCTCCGCCACTTCATTGCCCAGCCCACGGTCAATCTTAGCCGCGGCCTCACTGAGCATATCTCCGGTGATGTGGGTGTAGATATCCAGCGTGGTCGCTGCCGACACATGGCCCAGCATAGCGGAGAGGATTTTGGTGTCCATTCCGTTTTCAAGAGCCATGGTGGCGAAAGTATGGCGTAAATCATGGAAGTGGATGTGCGGCAGTCCCGCCTCTTTCAGCAGTACCTTCATCCAGTAGTAGGCGGCGCTTGGCCGCACCGGTTTCTCCGGTGCCAGAGGATCCGGAAAGATCCACTGGCTGATGGCATGTTTCTTCCGCTCCTTCAGACGCTGGATGGTGCTGGGCGGGAGACGGATAGCGCGCCTGCCCCGTTCCGTTTTGGTTTTGCCGATCTCCAGCTCCCCTCGCTTGGGGGCATTCACAGAGCGGAGGATCTTCAGCGTTCCGGTACTTGCATCGAAGTCCTTCCACATGAGGCCGCAGATCTCACCCCCGGTGCAGACTGGTGGTCAGCTCCGCGTAGAAGAAGTCCCGTCAGGTCTCGTTCTTGTCCACTGCCGCCAGGAAGGCGTCCATCTGCTCCCGGTCCAGGACCTGCTTGGGCTTGTAGCTGTTCTTGGGCAGTTTGGTCCCGTCCGTGGGATTGTAGGGGATGATGTGATCCCGCTCTGCGTCTTTGAGACACCGGTGGAGCATGGCGTGGATGCGGAGCACCATGGTATCCGACAGTTCGTATCCGTACTCCGGATGGTCGTGGACCCGCCCCTCTTTCTTCAGCTTCTGGTACAGCTTCTGGATATCCAGACGGGTGATGCGGGAGATGATCTTGCCGCCTAAGTAGGGCTTTACATAGCACCGGATGTACTGCTCGTAGCTGCGCAGGGTGTTGGGACGCAGGGTGACGGCACCGTATTCCTCCATCCAGCGATCCAGATACTCGCCTAGGGTCATGCGGCTGTCTTCGGTGAGCTGCGCATCCTGATAGAGATCCATGTCCCGGTGGAGTTTGGCCAGTAGTTCCTTTTGCGTCTTGGCCAGCACGTACCGAAAGATGGGCTCGCCGTTTTGCTTGTGGCCCACCACGATGCGGCCCTCCCAGCGGCCGTCCTCCCGTTTGCGGACCATGCCGTCCCCGGATGGTCTCCGTTTACTCATGCTCGATCACCTCCTGTTCGTCCGCTTCCTCTTCTTTGATATAGCGACGCACGCTCATCGCGTTTCCTGTTCCTGCCGGCGTAGCGCCCGTTCCTCTTCATCGTCTTCGAATGAATAGGGCGTCAGCTCTCCGGCAATCCCCAGTGCCAGCTGGAACCCGGCGGTGAAGGACGCCAGGGAGACGTCCTCCCGCAGCTCGATAGCGAGGTCCGTCAGTTTCAGCAGCGTCTCCCGGTCCTGTCGGTCCAGCTTGTCCCGCAGTGTGAGACGCAGCGCTTCCAGTTCCCGGCGGATCTCTGTGCAGTCAGGCTCTTGGAAGAACCGCTGATGCAGTGCTCTCATGTAGTCGTTCATGTGTGCCGCCTCCTTCTTTTGCAACACACAATACCGACTTGCTTGCGGAATAGCCAGAGAGATACGGCACTGTTAAGAGAAAGTTATCATTTGCTTTTACGTGAGATCGTCGTCCTCCGGGCCGTCGTCCAGGAAGAAGCGCGCTGTCGTCCGCCATGAGACCGTCCCGCTCCCGGCGGGGGCTTTGCAGGAATGTGGGAGCGCGGCCCAGACGCTTGACTTCCTGAGCACAGTCCGTCTGGATGGCGCGGATTTCGCTGTCCGGCACCTGCGCTATCCGCGCCAGGATGCGTGCCATGATGGCGACTTCCACCGACAGTTTGTACTGCCCTGTGCCCAGAGATCTGCACAGTGATTCGAACCGCTCCATGGGCACTTAGCTCCTTCCGCCCGGCATGGAGAGTTCCCGGGACATCAGATGGGAGCAGTAGAACTCGATGGTCTGCTCCACGAAGTCATTGCGGGAGCCGACGCCGGCACGCCGCAGATTGTCGTCGCACAGTTTCAGGTGCCGCGGGGTTACCGCAAGCCCTGATTTTACCCGTTTTTCCAACATTTCCGGTCCTCCTTCCGGTACCAATTCAGATCACGTTGGAAACGGCCCTCAATCCTCTGCCGTTTCCCGATTCGTTTAAATGAAGAGCACCCTGTTTGGTACCAAACCGCCAAAACCACCGCGGTCAGCGGTACCCCGGCTCGCATTGCGGGTCCGGTGTTTCTGGGGCGAAACGGCACCTTTTAGGTGCACGCCCCTTTATCTTGTTCCCAAGTTTCGGCTGTGTGAAAAGGCCCCAAAATGGCCTGATTTCGAGGGGGGAGAGGGAAATCGCAGAAAACGGTCCCGCTCTCCCGCACAGCCCCTTCACACGCCTTCGGGATGTACTTCAGGTGCGCTGGGATGGGGGGCCTGGCCGGGCGCACACAGGGGCTCACAGCGCGTCTCCGGCGCACCGCCTCCGGCATACTGGCGCCGATTCAGGCTGCGGAACTCCCGGGGACTTCGAACGATGTCGTCTTTCAGCATCTGGTCGCACAGCATCACATTCCAGATGGTGCGCTGGAAGCTGCCGCGCACTTCTCCTAGGCATCTGTGCGCGAGGGCCTTTTGTTCCTCCGTGAGATCGCCGCGGGACGGATCGGCCATGTACAGCGTCAATGCTTCCTCCGGCATAGGCGTCCCGTGGAGAGCCTGCCACTGGGTCTGGATGTACTGCCTGGCCACCAGGAAGTACTCTGCCGATGCATGGGGGTCTTGCTCCAGGATCTGATCCAGCAGATCTGCCAGGATGGTCATAGGGCAGCACCTCCTTTCGGGGCGGAAGCGGACAGGCGTTTTTTCACCTTCTGTTGTTCCGCGGCAGCATCCAGTGCCGCCAGCTGCCGCTGGTGATACAGCTCCACCGCATTTTGCACCGGAAGGATGGTGTAGCGGAGACTGCCGTTGCGCTCTTTTCCGTTGGCGTCCAGCACCACGGTGCGGTTAGTGGCGATGAGCCCGGCCGCCTCCAGCTCCAGCACGTACTTGCGCACGGTGTTGTTGCTGGCACCGATGGCTTGTCCGATGGTCTTATAGCTGAGCGTACACTGATAGGTCTTCCGGTTCTCCCGATAGAGCAGGAAGGCATAGATGGCGATGGCAGCGCATCCAAGGTTCAGGTGGAAGACTTCATCCGGCAGAGAGAAAAACTTTTCGTTGGTACTTACCGGGATGAGGTCCGGTGTGATGAGGCCTTGCTGCATCAGCTCTGCCAGAATGGGATCGATGACACCGGTAGTGGAGATAGGCCAGCACGGAGAAGGCCGGGTACTTGAAATGGTACTTCCAGATCTGGTTGGGAAGCGGAAGGATCTGGAGTCACGCTGACAGGGGAAGCAGAGCATCAGCTGCCACCTCCTTTCGCGTGGGCGATTACCCATTGGATGAATTGCTCCTTGGGAACCACCATGCGGCTGCCCACCCGCAGTGTGGGAAAGTCCGATCGTGCATCAGCTCATATCCGCTGGACACCGACACTGCCAGAACCTGTGCCGCCATTTTTGCATTGAGAAACAGCGGCGGGTCGTCGTAGTTTTTGTGGATCGATTCTTTCATGATTATGTACCTCCTAGCTTGAAAAAACTTCCACTTCTTGATAGGATGGTAGCATAAGAATAATTCTGATGGAATTGCACGAACTCAATACAGCCATCGTCTTTTTCACCCATCACGGACTATGCTAGACGTCTTGCGGCGAATGTCTTACCAACACCGGGAGCGCCCTATAGAATGATATTCTTCTTGCTTCGTAGAACGGCCACAAGACTCTGGTAACGTTTTTCAGCCATATAGACCTCATCGAGGAAATCATCCTTGGTATATGTATCAATAGAAGTCTCATCGATCACAGGATTCTCTTCACGGATTATATCGAGGATAAAATCGTATTCGCCTCTGGTAAGTTTAAATAGACTGCCCTGTAGATTCTGAAAATACTCCATACGCTCCAGTTCTGGGCATCCTTTTAGTGTCTCATAGTCGATAGGTGAAGTAGTCCTTCAACTTTTTCGAAGAACAGCTTCTCACCATCTTGTTCTGCGCTGATACGACCGATTGCTACAATCTGCTTTACTGGATTGGATTCATATCCTATAATCATATCACCAGCTTTTGCATCAAGGAAGTTTTGGAAGATGCGGCGTTTATTCCCGTTTTCATTGTAGAGCGTATAGGATTGAACCTCACCAACAGCAATGTCAGAAAAGCTCCAGATCTTCGGATTTGCATTTAGCCACCAATATCTGCGATCAGCCTCACCGAAAGCTGTATTCACATACAATTCAATTCCGCTTAAATCTGCTTTATCGAGGGCGGAGGAAAGCTCATCTCTAAGTTTCCATATAAAGCTGCCCTCTTCATCTTGCTCGGCATCGCGGCCCGTATACAGGACAGTCCACCATTGCATTGAGCCATCTTTCCGTGCGGCCGGGGTAATGCCAGTCGCTTCACAAATTCTTTTGGCCAGTGCGACAGAACCAGAGTTATAGCATTTCTTTCGGGGGGCAATTATGATTTTTTTGAGTGGTGTCCATGGAGTCAGAAAATTACATTTTTGTAGACTCGCCAAAGAAGCTACCGGTATAGAATGCTACTCCACCAGTGAATTGATTGCACAAAAAAGCAGATCGAATTCTCACAAAATAAGCTTATTCCAGATATTGAAGACAACCAACCGTATCTTCTTCAGGCTGTGGCTGAACGCAAGGCGACTGGCCAGAACTTTATTTTAGATGGATATTTTTGCTTGCTTGATGGAACTGGTAAAGTTCAGCGCATTTCCAGAGATACTTTTGCAACACTCATGCCAAAAAGTATAATCTTGTTGACTGAGAAGCCGAGGATAATTGCGGCTCGCCGTCGAATTCGTGATAAGGTAGGTGTCAACGAACCAACTAATGAAATCTATGTTACGGTTTTTGACAAACACCATAGCCGTATTTTCTTTTTAGGAAAATACAGTTTTTACTGTGTGGAAAAACATAAATGGCGAGAAGGTGTATATCAAAGACCGAAGAAATTGCGCTTTTTGTCGTCCCGGATGAAGAGATTCTTGGCGTCGGCCTTCGGGTAGGGCAGGTGGATCTCCGCCACCTCTGCCATATTTTAAACACCTTTGTGCCCCGTTACCTCATGCCAGATGTTTGTGGCGCTGAGAAGAGCGTAAATCTCCTTCTTGTTTATGTCTCTGCCCTCCTCGCCAATACTCGCCCAGCAGACTCTGGTCAAAGGCGAAGAGAGCCTCGTTGATCTCAAAGATGTTGTAGTTCCGGTGGTAATGAGATACTCCACAATGATATCAAATTTGCTGGCATGGGAGAAAGCAAAGCCGGCTTTCCCCAGCATCTCCCGTGCTTCATCCAGGGGTAATAGGCCATGGCGGTAGGCTTGGAGGGTTTATAGTGGATGTCCGAGCGGATCTTGGAGAACAGCTTGCGGTCGATATTAGCCTTTTTGTAACACTGGGCGTCAGTCGTGCCCCGCTCGTCGATCTTCCGCAAGAGCATCTGAGAAAAACTCTCGTTTAGTTTGCTAAGGGCCTCGTCCAGGCCGGAGAGCGTCATAGTACAGGGGGCAGGCATACACTCCGATTCCCCTATAGGCATGGAGGCCATGGCCATCCGGCGGCGCTGAGTCTCCCTGCTGTCGGTATGGGCGGCCACGTAGCAATCGTCAATGTAGGATGCGATGTCAGCAAAGAGTTTTCCACCGATGGTATAGACGGCTCAGTCGAAGATCACCAGATACACCGTCATATCGTGGGCCAGAAGGAAATCACCGATGGTATCCACCGCTACCTTCAACGCCTGATCCTTAGGATAGTCATGCACCCCGGAGAAGATCAGAGGAAAAGCCACCGTTTCACAACGGTTGCTCAGGGCTAGTTCCAGAGAGCGCGGTAGGCTGATACCAGCAGTTCCCGTTCTCCATGGTTGCCGCCCCGCCAGATGGGGCCAACGGTGTGAATGACAAACTTTGCCTGTAAGCGGTAGCCCTTCGTGGTCTTGGCCTGTCCTGTTTTGCAGCCGCCCAGGGTGCGGCATTCAACCATCAACTCCGGCCCGGGGGCAGGATGGATGGCGCCGTCCACACCTCCGTCGCCCAGCAAGCTCTCGTTGGCGGCGTTGACGATAACATCCACCTTCATGGTGGCAATATCGTTTCGTACAATCTGCAGGGGCATGACAGCACCTCCTCGCTTTCTAGTGTCATCATACCACAAGTACCCCTGTGCAGCAATCTTGTGGAATACAAGGGGCAGGTTCATTCCAGCACTTTTCCTTTGCCGGTAACTGATAAAAATAGGTATTCACCATATGTTAGACAGCCATTGAAAATATACCCAAATCTGGTACAATATTATCCTTCTGTAAAAAGGAATTCATCATGGAAGTAACTGCGGGTATCTTCGTGAAAGATCATTGTATTTTGCTTATGCGCCGTGCCCCAGGCCAAAGTGCAGCTGGCGGTTGGGAGTATCCTGGAGGAAAAATAGAGCCTGGCGAGTCCGGTGAACAGTGTCTGCGTCGTGAATTAAATGAGGAACTTTGCATTGACGCAGAAATTGGTGAAAAGATGGCGGAGAGCACTTTTGAGACGGGTTCCAAAACAATTCATTTGCATGCTTATCGTGTCAATCGGTATGAAGGGAAAATCCAGTTGACCGTCCATGATCAGATGGAGTGGGTTCCGCTTTCAAAGTTGTTAGACCACGACCAGCTTCCGGCGGACTATCTGATCTCTCAAAAACTTTTGGAGGTATTGCGATGAGTTTTCGGCCACCATTTGTCGTGGGTTCCACCGTAACCCACCCGGAAATTTGTACTGCCTTTCAGTGTGGCAATATGGGTGGTATGCGCCGCTCTAAGCGAACTAATACCCTCATTATCATCTCGGACCATACAAAGGCGCTTTATGATGACAAGTGGTACGGAGACACTCTTCACTATACTGGAGAGGGCAAGCGTGGAGATCAGACCTTAACAAAAAATAATCGTACCTTGAACGAGTCGGATCACAATGGAGTCGAAGTGCACCTCTTTGAGGTGCTGCACCCGACACAGTATATTTACCACGGTGTTGTATCCCTTGCCGGCAAGCCATATCAGGAAGATCAGGCCGATGAGGACGGGGTGATGCGCAAGGTTTGGATGTTTCCAGTAAAACCTGCGTTCCCGATCTCGGTCGACTCTGCAGCGTATCAGTTCTATACGAAAGCCCAGCAAAAGCGAGCAGAAAAGCTTTCTGATGAAGCACTTGCTCGCCACTTGAACGACACTGAAAAACAAAAGGCTGCCCAACGGAATGTAACTTCCTCTGTCTATGTTCGGAACCCCTATGTTGCAGAGTATGCCAAGCGTAGAGCCAAGGGCATCTGTCAGCTCTGTGGCCAGCCAGCCCCATTTTGTGACCAGAAGGGGCGCCCTTACCTAGAAAGCCATCATATTGAGTGGCTCTCGCAGGGCGGGGCAGATACCACTAGCAATACTGCTGCACTCTGCCCCAACTGCCACAAGAAGATGCACATTGTCAATGACCCCAAGGACGTTCAAAAACTGCGTGCAGCAATTATATAAAACTGTTTGAGGGAGGTTGTTCTTATGCGTCTGGATCATCCACGTTGTAGCTTCGCATCCTCACTGGATACCTTCCTCAGCACCGGAAAAGAAGAATGGTTGGCCCGAATGGAGGCTCGGGAGTCGGGGCGCCCTCTCCATCAAGAACAGATTGCTGCTTGGGCAGACTGTTACGATGTGCTCCTACATACGCTACCGGCCATTCAAGCGCAGCATCCGGAGCTCATCATAATCTTCGAATACGAACTTCCTTATGAAGCAGGGCGTCGCCCGGATGTGATCCTCCTCAGCAAAGAACAGGTCGTGATTTTGGAGTTCAAAATGAAATGCCGTGTGCTCAGAGCCGATGTGGACCAGGTGGCTGCCTATGCTCGGGATCTCCAGGAATATCACTTTGAATCCAGAAACCGCAAAGTGACTCCTTTGCTGGTAGTTACCCGTATGAAGCATACATTAGAGTCCAGAGGTTCTGTCCTTGTCACTTCTGGGGATTGCCTGCAAGAAGCCCTACTCGACACATTGCGGGAGGACACAACAGCCTGTGATGCCGCCGCCTGGATGTCCTCCCGCTATGAGCCCCTTCCCACCATCGTAGAGACCGCCCAAAGGATCATGCGCAAGGAGGCACTCCCTCATATCCGCAGCGCTGACAGTGCGGGAATTCCGCAGGCATTGCAATGCCTTACTGGTATTGCTACCTATGCGCACAAGAAGGGCAAGCATATGCTTGCCTTTGTCACGGGTGTGCCTGGCGCCGGGAAAACTTACTTGGGTCTACAGTATGTCTATGAATCCTTCCAAGCCGAAAAGCAAGTGCATTCTGTGTATCTGTCAGGCAACGGCCCTTTGGTGAAAGTTCTCTCATCTGCTTTGGGGAGTCATGTGTTTGTGAAGGATCTCCATAAACAGATCGATGAGTTTGTCCGCTATCAGGCCAAGGATTTTCACCAAAACATCATTGTGTTTGATGAGGGGCAGCGGGCTTGGACACAGGAACGCATGGCCCAGCGGAACCCTGGCCGCCAATGTTCCGAGGCAGAATTAATGCTCCAACTGGCAGAGGCACGGCTCCCATGGTGTGTCCTTCTTGTGCTCATCGGAGAGGGGCAAGAAATCTACAAGGGTGAATCCGCAGGAGTCGACCAGTGGGTGACCGCCATTTCCCGGACACAACAGGCATGGGAAATTGTTGCCCCCTCAAAGCTGACTGTCTCCTTTGAACCGGTGCAAACGATGTGTTACCTCCATGCGCGAGACCAATTGGACCTCAACGTATCCCTACGTAACCATTTGGCTCAAGACGCCAGTACCTTTATAAACCATTTGATTTCGGGTGAGATCAACCAGGCAAAATCGCTTGTTCCTTCTTTGAAATCTGCGGGCTATACGATGCTGGTGACACAGGATCTGGATGCGGCAAAGGCGTATTGTACGACTCGCTATAAGGGGCAAACATCGAAGCGATATGGACTTCTAGTCTCCTCAAAAGCAGAGACCGCACTGATGAGACGCTATGGTGTGGATAATAGCTATGAGGCTACCAGTATGCGCAACATGGATATTGCTGCATGGTATAATGATCCACCTGAAAGTCCAAAATCCTGCTGTAGTTTTCGCCAGGTAGTGACCGAGTTCAGTTGTCAGGGCTTAGAGGTGGATCTCCCGATTCTGTGCTGGGGCCCAGATATGATTTGGAATGGAAACGCGTGGAATCTCTATCGCCCAATGCAGTCGGCAGATAGCAATGACAACCGCTATCGTGTTAATAGCTACCGGGTGTTGTTGACCAGAGGTCGAGATGGTCTCCTTGTGTTTGTACCTCCAGAATCAAAGCTATTTCCCATCTATGACCTGCTTCGTAGAGTTGGTCTGGAGGAATTATAAAAAACGCAGACGGGTAGTAGTCCACGGACTGCTACCCGTCTATTTTCAGCATCTTTTGGATCATTTCAAAGTGCTTAGCCACGGTGTGCTTAGTCACTTTAGTGCCCTTAGCGATGGTAGAGTAATTCGTTTCGTCGGGATGGAACTTCATATACTCCTAGATTTGCCTTACTTTATTCAGCGTGTCGCCGATGATGCGCTTCACAAGCTGCTGGAGGACCTATTTGCCGTGGTGCAGCCTGACCTTGTGGCCAGCTATACCCTTCACCTTCTCGTTCAGTGCTTTTTTTATTGTCTGTGCAGCGTCTCCTGCCGGATAGCTTGGTGGCTAGTATACAGATGGAAACAGTACGTTGGGGGCTTTCTTCCTGCATATATCACTTCCTATTAAATTGAAATAAATGAACAAGATATGTTATGATTAGCTTCAACTGGGAAGGGGGTGATACTTTATGGCAACTACGGGTTCACATCTGGAAGCATGAAGTGCCTTTGCCGGATTTATCAGCTCGTACCTCGCTCTCATGCGAGATGTAGTACAGCAACGCAGAGTAAAGCATCAATTTTTCTGTTTGTCAGCATTTAATTTGCTGTTAAATATGAACCTCAATACCTCCAGCAGGAATGGCAGCTCAACGAGCTGCCATCTATTTTTTGCTCCGTATAGGTCGTAGTTCACTAGGGATGCATAGTTAGCTGTCAATGGTGGCCGGGGCGTTATACAGGGCAGCCAGTAGCTATTTCTTGATGTTACGGACATAGGTGGTGTTGTCCTGCATGCGGTCCAGTGCATACTCAATGTGAGAACTGTTCAGCTCCAGAAACCGGGATTTGACCACCTCAGCCGGATAGCCGTCTCCGGCAATGCGGATCGTCTCCCTGCGGGAACAGACAGTATCCAGCATGAGCTCCACCAGCTCATCCAGACGGTCATGGCCCAGGCCCATGCGCTCGTTCTATACGAGTGTCATACTCGATGTTCTCCCAAATAAGCTCTCGCTTTCGCATCTAGTCCCGTCCGGTTCGCTTAGCCCCTACGGGGGGCTTGATTGGATATGATTTGATCCTTCCGTACTTTTTGAATCAGTATTTTGTTCTTCAGGGGTTCTTTTCCTTTTTATTTAATTGCGGCCGGTTTTCCAGACATGGGTTATTTATATCCGGGTTTTCTGTATCTGAACAAGCCGTATCTGACTCGTCCTCACACGGTTGGTCCGTGTCCATAGGATGGGGTGTCTCGTAGATAACATACGCCATATCTACGATCTTGCCCTTGCTGCCTCGGAGTCGCTTACTAACTGTGTAACCGGCATGTTCCAGCTTCTTTAGGGAGGATCCGATGCTGTCCCCGTGCCCTCCTTGCAGATTTTTACAAGGCCTCTGGTGGTGTAGTTCCAGTCCTCCGGCAAAGACAGCATCGTGGAGAGCAGCCCTTTGGATTTCAGCGATAACCCAGTATTACGGGGGTGATGGTTGGACATCACCGTGTAGTCTCGTGGTTTCTTAATGCGAAATACCGCCATAGTATTACCTCATGAAATGTTCATTTTAGGGGAAAGGCGGTCTCTATGCCACTTGGGCAACCCAGAGTAAAAAACTATAGGTGGGGACCTTCCTGCAAATTGCTGAAAAATATAGGGATTTCTACTTTTTGGCGTAGTTTTAGACTGTTTTGGAATTCTCTATTTACGTAAGTTGCTAAAGTGCTGTGACAGAAATGGGTAAAAACATCACAGGCATGCAAGAGCTTTATTGATAAATTAAGGAAACTATGGTATAACAAAATATATGATATGATAAGACTAACACTTACAAATCAATAGAACAGTATAAGCATGTTTCAATTACACAACTGCATGATGACTATGAGAGCAACAAGCAACTTACACTATACGCGTGGAATCATGCGTGATGTAGGCGGAAGTTTTTGGAGATGCACACGAATCAGTTAAAGATGACTTTGATTCTATATAAAAAATGGATTTTGCCTGTGGAGGAAACCACATCTGGGGGTAGATGTGGCTTCTTTCTTGCGGCCTTTTCACGCCCTGCGTCAGCCTGTCCAAGTGACAGGGTGTCGCGGGGCGTCTTTCTGTCTTTGGAAAGGAGTCAACGAATATGAGTCTAAACTACATCTGCCCCGGCTGTGGGACCTCTTTGGGCTATGAGGGATTGTGCTGGAAATGCAAATCTGAACAGGAGCGGAAGGCTGCTCTTGCCTGGACGCCGGAACAAATTGGCGAAAAGCAGAAAAATCTCATTCAGAACATCCAGAGGCTGGCGGAGATGGAGGACCCGGAGTTCACCGACTTCTGGCAGCTGCTGGGGTACCGGGATGCCATCGCCCCGGAGATCCAGCGGGCGGCACTGGCCGCAGAGGTGTTCTGGCCCTGTGAGATCTATTATCACGCTCCCGCCGATGTGCGGGATGGCCTAATTCATGCGCTGTTGTCCGCGGAATATTCCAGCGAGGCATCCAACCTGATGAGTTGCCTTGCTATGCAGGGAGATGACAAGGCAATGGAGACTCTGCTGGAGCTGGAGCGAAATCCCCGGCCCTGGCGCAAGGGCCTCTATGTGGACCCATCCAGCTATGCGCAGATCGGAGGCTGGACCTTCAACAAGGAGGGCCAGAAAATCCAGCTCAACTTCGACACCTGCTATCCTATGGTCAAGGGAACCGCTGGCGAGAAATCTCCCGTCCGCATTGGCCGGGCGCGGGAGGACACCTGTCCCCACTGCGGCGGGCGTATGGTGGACATGCTGGTATTGGATGGCAGGGATGAGCGGCTCCGGTTCCTAGGGCTGGATGGTATCCTGACCGCCACCTGCTGCCCCAGCTGCGTGGGATTCCTGAAAGGCCCCGCCTTCAACCGCTTTTCTCTGGATGGCGGCGTGGCGGTCTTTCCCTCCGAACTCTTTGACGGGGCGGAGAAGATGGACTGCTATGTCAGTCCCGAGGACTACAAGGCCCTCACCGAAAATCCCTTTGTACTGGGCAAAGCGCCTGTGCCCCTGTTTTACGGCGCGGCCTGTGAGGATGTGAACACCATCGGCGGCTTTGCCAACTGGGTGCAGGACGCGGAATATACGACCTGCCCCCACTGTGGGAAGCCCATGAAGTACCTGGCCCAGATCCAGTGGGATACGGTGTTTGACTGTGCAGAGGGCGCGCTTTATGTGGAGTTCTGCCCGGACTGCCAGATCGTATCCATGCAGCACCAGCAGACCTGAGAGGAGAGCATCTCATGAGTTTACCAAAACGCAATAGTGCGGACGGACGCTGTTACTGGATGAAGCCCGAGGTACAGGAAGAACTGCAACCGCTCTTTGACCAGTGTATCCAGGATGCCATTGACGGGAGAATCACGCGGCTTGATTCCCTCTGGCCGCCGGTAGTGGTCAGCAGCGAAGGCGCACCCTTTGAGGTGCACGCTCTGGTGAGAAAATGGACCGAAGCGCAGCAGGCCGAGACCCTTGACGCGGAAAAGGCCATTGCTTTTAGCGAAAACCTGCGCCGCCAGAGCCGGTGGGGTGAAATTGACTACTATTTACTTG
>ERZ791871.145-NODE-145-length-104110-cov-4.164451_pt1 | contig 104110 bp, 98 predicted proteins | sample MGYA00510280_ERZ791871 | MGnify/ENA primary metagenome ERZ791871 (study PRJEB30046, sample SAMN00792111) | human gut metagenome | study: EMG produced TPA metagenomics assembly of the A metagenome-wide association study of gut microbiota in type 2...
AGGAACGGCAAAATTTTTTACACTTCTATTACTTCTTTATCACACATAAGCAAAAAGCCAGGGAATTAAACAACTTATGGCCGGAGGAGGGGTAGTCCTGATCGGAACGCAGCTTATCCCCTTACTTGGAGGGCTGTTCTGACGTAGAAAGGGGACTCATTTATGTTCGATGGCATTTTCGAGGCAATCGAGAACTGGATGAGGGATCTTCTGACGGGGATGGTAACGTCCAACCTGACTACAATGTTCACAGATGTCAATGAAAAGACCGGGGAGATTGCGTCCCAGGTTGGACAGACGCCCCAGGCATGGAACGGTAGCATTTTCAGCCTGATACAGAACCTGTCAAACTCGGTGATTATCCCCATTGCGGGGATGATCATCACGTTTGTGCTGTGCTATGAGCTGATTTCCATGCTGACGGAAAAGAATAACATGCACGAGATCGACACCTGGATGTTTTTTAAATATTTCTTCAAGATGTGGGTGGCGGTCTGGCTGGTTTCCAATACCTTCACGATTACTATGGCGGTCTTTGATGTGGGACAGTATGTAGTCAATGCGGCGGGAGGTGTGATCAGTTCTGATACAGCGATCAATGTGGACTCCATGCTGGATGCTATGAATACCGCTATGGAATCTATGAATGTAGGGGAGCTGGTTGTGCTTGCCCTGGAGAGTATGCTCGTCAGCTTATGTATGAAGATTCTGTCTGTCCTGATTACGGTCATTTTATATGGCCGTATGATTGAGATCTACCTTTATACCTCGGTTGCGCCGATCCCATTTGCCACGCTTTCCAACCGAGAATGGGGGCAGGTGGGAAATAACTATCTCCGTGGGCTTTTAGCTCTCGGTTTTCAGGGATTTTTTATGATGGTATGCGTCGGCATTTATGCAGTGCTGGTATCTACCATTGAAATCTCCGATAACATGCACTCGGCGCTCTTTGGCGTGGCGGCTTACACAGTGATTCTCTGTTTCAGTTTGATGAAAACGGCAAGTTTGAGCCGCTCGATCTTTAATGCGCATTAACATATAAATTGGGAAAGGAGTATATTTATGGCGTTTGTCAGCGTACCAAAAGACCTGACGAAAGTAAAAAATAAAGTAGTATTGAACCTGACAAAAAGACAGATCATCTGTCTGTCGGCAGCGGCGGCCATTGGGCTGCCTTTTTATTTTCTCACACGGGAGTTGATCGGAACAACCAATGCTGCCACCGGTATGGTGCTTCTCATGCTTCCGGCGTTTCTTTTCGCCATGTACGAAAAGGACGGACTTCCCCTGGAGAAAATTTTATGGAATATCGTGACGGTGAAGTACCTAAAGCCTGCGATCCGCAGGTATGAGGTGGAGAATTTCTATGAGATGGAAGAAACGCCGGCTGACCAGAAGAAAGGAGGGGAGCCTCTTGGGAAAAAGAGAAGAAATCGCAGTAGATAAGCGGAGAAAGAGAAAATACCGCAGGCTGGCACGTTATGAGAAAAAGGCCAGGAAAGCGGCTGCAAAAGAAGCGGCGAAACAGGAAAAGGCCCGCAGAAAAGCAGAGAAAAGAGAGAAACGGAAGCCTGCGAAGGAACAGAAAGGCGTATCCGTAGAACGGAGTGTCCAGGGACAGGGCAAGTCTCGTCCGGAGCATACTGCTCGTAAGAAAACTGTGGGCAGTACCACGAGGGGATTAAAGAAGAAGGCGGACAAAAAAGCGGAGGAAAAACGGCTGTCCGCTCAGAAATCCATCCCTTACCGGGAAATGGCAAGGGACGGGATCTGCCGGGTGCAGGATAAATATTATTCCAAAACCATCCGTTTTTACGATATTAACTATCAGTTGGCACAGAACGAGGACAAGAACGCTATTTTCGAGAATTGGTGTGACTTCCTGAATTACTTTGACAGCAGTATCCATTTCCAGTTGTCATTCATCAATCACCACAGCAACATGAAAGAATTTGAATCCGTGATCCAGATCAAGCCCCAGCATGACGCTTTTGACGATGTGCGGATGGAGTACGCACAGATGTTGAAAAATCAGCTCGCAAAAGGGAATAACGGCCTGGTGCGGACAAAGTATATCACCTTTGGTATTGAAGCCGAAAATATCCGGGAGGCAAAACCGAAGCTGGAGCGGATTGAGACGGACATCCTCAATAACTTTAAAGTGCTTGGCGTATCTGCTTATCCCCTGGATGGCCGGGAACGGCTGCAGATTATGTACGAGACACTCAATCCGGAGGAAAAAGTACCGTTTTCATTTTCCTTTGACCAGGTGCTGCGCTCCGGTATGGGGACAAAGGACTTTATCGCTCCCACCAGCTTTTTATTTAAGAATGGAAAGGACTTTATGATGGGGAATACCCTGGGAGCGGTATCCTATCTGCAGATCCTGGCTCCGGAGCTGACTGACCGGATGCTTGCGGAGTTCCTGGACATGGACAGGAACCTGATCGTCAACCTGCATATCCAGTCTTTAGACCAGATGAAAGCGATCAAGCTGGTGAAAAGCAAGGTGACTGATATTAACCGGATGAAGATTGAGGAACAGAAAAAAGCAGTACGCTCTGGATATGATATGGATATCATCCCGTCAGATTTGAACACCTATGGCGGGGAGGCGAAGCGGCTTTTAGAAGATCTTCAGTCCAGAAACGAGCGGATGTTCCTTGTGACGATTGTATTTTTGAATACGGCAAAGACGAAGCAGGAATTGGACAATGCGGTGTTCCAGACAGCGGGTATCGCACAGAAATATAACTGTTCCCTGCGCCGTCTGGACTATATGCAGGAGCCGGGACTGATGAGCAGTCTCCCGCTGGGATTGAACCTGATCCCCATAAAACGGGCGCTGACCACCACATCCACGGCTATTTTTGTGCCGTTCACCACTCAGGAATTATTTATGGAGGGGGAATCCCTCTACTATGGGCTGAACGCACTGTCCAACAACATGATCATGGTAGACCGGAAGAAGCTGAAAAATCCAAATGGCCTGATCCTGGGAACACCCGGTTCCGGGAAATCCTTCTCAGCAAAGCGGGAGATTACCAACGCTTTCTTTGTTACCCAGGACGATATCATTATCGGAGATCCGGAGGGGGAATATTATCCTCTTGTTAATGCCCTGGGCGGTCAGGTGATCCATATCTCCCCCACAAGCCATGACTATATCAATCCCATGGACATTAACCTGGATTACTCGGATGACGATAATCCCCTGGGATTTAAGAGTGATTTTATCCTTTCCCTGTGTGAACTGATTATGGGGAGCCGCAACGGGATTGAAGCGGAGGAAAAATCCGTCATTGACCGGTGCCTGCCGGTGGTGTATCAGAAATATTTTGAACATCCGGTGCCGGGAAATATGCCTATCCTGGGGGATCTCTATGAGTGCCTGCGTCAGCAGAAAGAAGTCCAGGCGCAGCGGATCGCTACGGCGCTGGAAATCTACGTCAATGGTTCCCTAAAAGTATTCAACCATCGTACCAATGTGGAACTGAATAACCGGATTGTGTGTTTTGATATCAAAGACCTGGGAAAGCAGTTGAAAAAACTTGGGATGCTGATCGTCCAGGATCAGGTGTGGAACCGTGTGACAGTGAACCGGGCGGCACATAAATCTACCCGGTATTATATTGACGAGTTCCATCTTCTCCTGAAAGAGGAGCAGACAGCGGCGTATTCTGTGGAAATCTGGAAGCGTTTCCGAAAATGGGGCGGTATCCCCACAGGGATTACCCAGAATATTAAAGACCTGCTTGCCAGCCGGGAGATTGAGAACATCTTTGAAAACTCGGACTTTATCTATATGCTCAACCAGGCGGCGGGAGATCGGCAGATCCTGGCGAAGCAGCTCAACATTTCTCCCCATCAGCTATCGTATGTGACTAACAGCGGGGAAGGTGAGGGGTTGATTTTTTATGGCAGTACCATCATCCCGTTTAAAGATAAGTTCGATAAATCCCTGCGTTTGTATTCGCTGATGACAACGAAAGTGTCGGATCTGGAGGAACAGGCGGATGGAAAGTGATATTTCTGTTCAGAAAGAGGGCGGATGGGAATGGATGAAAAATCAAATCTATTGCTGCGACTGTTTCTCTTTTTTTGAAAAAATACCGGATGGATCAGTGGATTTAATCCTGACTGATCCTCCGTATGGTATCCGTTATCAGAATCATTTTACAAAAAAGCAAAAGAAGCCAATTGCGGGAGATGAATCCCTTGATTTTTTTACAGTGGCAAAGGAATGTTACCGCATATTGAAGGAAAACCGACACGCTTATTTTTTTACCCGGTTTGACAGCTATCCCCTGCATTACAAATATCTGGAAGAAGCGGGATTTTACATTAAAAACTGTCTCGTGGTTGAGAAAGGAACGGTTGGAGGAATCGGGGACTTGAAAGGAAGTTTTGCAAACAACAGTGAATGGATCATTTTCTGCCAGAAAGGACGGCGGATCTTTCAGCAGACGGGATTGATGAAAAACAGGAAACCGCCAGGTACGGTATTCCACCGGGGACGTAAGCCCAGCCGGGAATACAAATACAGGTTCAATAGCTGCTGGTTTGGCGAGGACTATCCGAAAGCCACCTATAATGCAGCTTGGCTGTCCAAACACCATATCCAACATCCTACCGTAAAAAATGTGGAATGCCTGTCATGGCTGATCCAACTTTCTACACTGCCCCAGGAACTGGTCTTTGACCCTTTCATGGGAAGTGGTTCTACAGCACTTGCGGCTGAAAAAACAGGTAGATTGTATTGTGGGTGTGAGATGGAAGAAGAATATTGCCAGCTTATCAAGCGGAGACAACAGGGGGTGACGGAGAATAGAGAAGATACAAGAACAGGAATATAAAGCCAGGGACAAAACCGTCCGCAAGATGAACCGGGATGGGCTGACCGAGGAGAACCTGCAAAGCGGGGAAACGATCCGTGTCAGCCAGAGAGAACGGGAGGAACGGGTACTGTCAAAGCAGGCAGAAGATGTTTCCTTTTCCCGTTCAGAAAGAGATGCGGATCAACGGTCAGAAAGTGGAAAAAGACGGCAGAAACCAAAGAATCAGCCGGAGATGAAGCAGGGGGAGGCTCTTTCTGATTCCGGCGGCTTGAGAGCAGAGGTTTCAGCCGGAGCGGATTTTGATGGGCTGTCCGGCAATCTTATGGCAGCGGATCGGAGGGAAAGCCTGGAGATGGAGTCTGACGGAGAACAGGAAACCGTTCCCTCCGGTCACAGCGGTATTCGGGAGCAGTCCTTCCGCTCCGGCAATATCCGGGGGCATCCGTCCGGTACTTCTGCGTTTCTGGAATCAGCGGCGGAGACTTCCCATCTGCGGAAGAAAAAGCTGGTGCAGGAGTACGCCAGGAAAGAGAGAGGAAAGCCAGAGGATACCGCTGCCATGGAGGACTTCCGGGAGGAAATCAAAGAGAAAACCAAACGGGAGCAACTTCGCAAAGAACAGAAGAAGGCGGGACGTTTATCCTTTGGGGATGAGGAGAGCGGCATGGTGCGTGGTGCAGGCATGGGGATTTCCAAAAAGGCAGTTTCAACGGCGGCAGGCTCCGCCGCTGTTTACGTTCATGGGAAAGCCCACGAAGCCGAGCAGGAAAACGCTGCCGTGGAGGGGACACACCGGGCGGAGCTGATGGCAGAAGGTGCCCTCCGGTACGCCATGCACCGGACAAGCCGTGGACTGCACAAGAGAAATGCCCGCCTGCAGGAAGCCGGTTCCATGGAAATGGGGAAAAGCCGGCTTTTGTATGAGAAAGCTCAGGAAGCCGGCGAGAAAACGGCAGAGCAGGCAAAAAAGGGAATCCTGCGGAAGTTCTGGCAGAAACGCCAGTACCAGAAAGCATACCGGGCAGCGAAAAAAGGTGAGAAAACAGCGGCAGGAACGGCAAAAGCCACACAGACCATTGCTTCCAAAGCAAGGAGTGTGGCTTCTGCTGTTATCGGGAAAAGCAAAGGGATTTTAGGCATTGTGGCTACTGCTGGTTTATTCTTTGTCATGATTGCTTCCCTTCTGGCGAGCTGCGGCGCATCGATCCAGGGCGGGGCGGCGTCTACGATTGCCAGCACGACCTACGGGAGTACAGATGAGGATATTTATGCAGTGGAAGATGCGTATTCCGAACTGGAAGCGGCTCTGAATGATCAGATCAACAGCATGGAGAGCCGCCATCCCGGTTATGACGAGTACCGATACCAGATTGACGAGATCTCCCACAATCCGTACCACCTGATCTCTTATTTTTCCGCAAAGTACGGAGAATTTACCTATGAGCAGGTAAAGGATGAGATCGAGGAAATCTTTCAGCGTCAGTACAGCATTACCACGGAAAGTACACAGGAAACCGTGACCGAGACAAAAATGGTGCGGGTGGGGGAATCCCTGGGACAAGTTGTTACCAGCGGATACTGCAGTTGTTCCATTTGCTGCGGACAGTGGGCCGGCGGGCCTACGGCAAGCGGGGTTTATCCTACGGCTAATCATACCATTGCTGTGGATGCAAGCAATCCCTTTGTGCCGATGGGAACAAAAGTGATCATGAACGGTGTGGAGTATGTGGTGGAAGATACGGGAGCCTTTGCACGGTACGGCGTACAGTTTGATGTGTATTACAGCGACCATGCCGCCGCATCCGCCCACGGACACCAGACCTGGGAAGCCTATCTTGCGGATGACAATGGAAATCAGGAAGTGGAAGTGACTACAACACAGGAAGTGAACCGGCTAGATGTGACGCTGACCAATCACGGCCTGGACGCTGTACTGCGGGAATTGATGGATGAGAACGAAGAAGGACGCTATGACCTTTATAACAGTACATACGGAAACCGGGATTATCTGTTTGATACGGAAACCCTTCCGGGTGGCGGCGGTGACTTTGGCTATGAGATCCCTGCGGAAGCCCTGACGGATCAGAAGTTCGCCAACATGATCCATGAAGCGGAGAAATACCTGGGTTATCCCTATGTGTGGGGCGGCAGTTCCCCGTCTACCAGTTTTGACTGCTCCGGATTCGTAAGCTGGGTAATTAACAACTGCGGCAACGGCTGGAATATCGGCAGACAGACCACGGATGGATTGATGGGATATTGTTCCCGTGTGTCACCATCCGAGGCAAAACCTGGAGATCTGATTTTCTTCCAGGGAACCTATGATACGGCAGGAGCAAGCCATGTGGGGATCTATGTGGGAGACAATATGATGATCCACTGCGGAAATCCCATTCAGTATACAAGCATTGCGTCCTCTTACTGGCAGGAACATTTCCTGGCATTTGGGCGTATCCACGGATAAGAAAGAAGGTGAGCGATATGAACCGGAAGCTGCACCGGGTTCTGGACGAGATCCAGAGAACGGAAAAGAAGATTGCCGAGTGGCAGGAACATTTAAAAGAACTGAAACTGTTGGCGGAACAGCTTGAAAATCAGGAGATTGTGAGAACCATCCGTTCTATGAAACTGGACAGCCACAGGATGTTGGAGCTTCTGGAGGGGATTCAGAGCGGAGCGGTATCCATTCCCATCCCGGAGCTGGAAGAAACAGAAAAAAGCAGTATGGAACAGGCAGAAAAAATAGAAAAAGCGCAGGAGAGGGCGCAGGAAGGTGAGGTTAGAGACAATGAGGAAACTTAAAAAATGGCTGATGGTACTTGCTATGGCGGCGGGGGTATTTTCCTCCACCGCCATGACTGCCTTTGCTTATACCGTAGATACCGGACAGACAGAAACAGCCGGGGAGGCTGCGGCAGGAGAGACGCAGACGGTAATCCCGGAGCAGACGGAAAACGCCGGGGAGACAGAAGCAGCTACTCAGGAAGAAACGGCGGGGGATGAGGGAACGTCTTTTTCCATTCCTGGAAACGGGGAGGTACTGGACGATAAGACGGATGATGGAACGAAAGAGTTCCTGACGATCCAGACGAAAAACGGGAATACGTTTTTTCTGGTGTTAGACCGATCCAGTAATACGGAAAATGTCTATATGCTGTCCATGATCGACGAGAATGACCTGGCAGAGTTTATGGATGAGACACAGACGGAGGAGACCCCACAGGTGGTGATCCCGGAGACAGAGACAACTGTGGCACCGGAGGAAACAGAACCGGAGACGGTACAGCCGGAAGAGGACGGAGGCATGAACACAGGGGCGCTCCTGGCGATTGGCCTTCTTGCGGCAGGCGGGATTGGAGCTGGTTATTATTTTAAAGTTGTGAAGCCGAAGAAAGAGGAAGCCCAGGAGGACGGCGAGGACTTAGAGTTCTATGACGGCGGCACTTACGTTAATGAAGATCAGCCGGAGGAGGACGGTTCCACAGAGGAAGAAAATGAGGAAACATAAGCAAGAAGGATAAGGAGAGAGACAGACAGCCGGGAAACCGGCTGTCTTTTCTCATACAGGTGCAAGCCGGAAAGGAGTATTGGATGTATTTAGTATTAGGGGAGAAGCCCAGTGTGGCGTTAGCCTATGCGAAAGTGTTAGGGGCAAAGAAACGGCAGGACGGCTATCTGGAAGGAAACGGGTGGCTGGTGAGCTGGTGCCTGGGTCATCTGGCGGAGTATGTACCTCCAGAAGCTTATGATGAAAAATACAGGCAGTGGGAATTTGCTGATCTGCCCATTCTGCCGGAAAAATGGCGGCTGGCTGTGGCGAAAGAGAAAAAGGCGCAGTTTGCCGTGTTAAAAAAACTGCTGAACCGGAAAGACGTGGATTATGTGGTCAACGGCTGTGACGCCGGGCGGGAGGGAGAACTGATCTTCCGGCGTGTTTATGAATTATCCGGAAGCCGTCTCCCTATCAAGCGGATCTGGATCAGTTCTATGGAAGATACTGCTATCCGGGAGGAGTTTGCCCACTTAAAAGACGGCGCAGAGTATCATAACCTTTATGAAGCGGCTGTCTGCCGTGCAAAAGCGGACTGGCTCATTGGGATGAACGCCACCAGAGCTTTTACCACAAAATATTTTAAACGCCTGGTGGTGGGACGGGTACAGACGCCCACGCTGGCAATGCTGGTGGAACGGGGAGAACAGATTTCCCATTTCCAGAAAGAGAAATACTATAACCTTCATCTGGACTGTGATGGCCTGGAGGTCGTAAAAGAAAAGCTGTTTGACGCAGGGGAAGCACAGCGGATAAAGGAAGCCTGTGAGGGCGGGACTGCCACAGTGGAATCCTGCTCATCTGTGGAAAAGGCCGTCCATCCCCCGAAGCTGTATGACCTGACCACGCTCCAGAGGGAAAGCAACCGTTACTTTGGCTATACGGCAAAGGAGACACTGGATTTTACCCAGAGCCTTTATGAGAAAAAGCTGGTAACTTATCCCCGGACGGACAGCCAGTATCTGACGGAGGATATGGAGCAGACCGCACGGCAGGCGATTGCAATGGCGTGTGAAAAATACGGATTTTCCTCGCTATATCCGCAGGAACCGGATGTAAAGCGTACAATGGATAACAGTAAAGTCTCGGATCACCATGCGATCATCCCTACAGCAGAGCTAAAGGGCTGTGATCTGCAGGAGCTGTCCAAAGGAGAGCAGGACATCCTGCAGTTGATCAGCGTCCGGCTGCTTTGCGCCGGGGCGCAGAAGCATGTGTTTCAGGAGACGGAAGTCCGGGTATCCTGTGCGGGGGAAACCTTCCAGGCAAAAGGGAAAGCTGTTCAGGAAATGGGATGGAAAGCAGTAGAAGCGGCGTTTCGTGAGCGTTTAGGCACAAAAGTCCGTAAAGACGGGGAGGAGCGAACCATCCCCGCTGTGACAGAGGGGCAGACATTCCACCCGGTTACAGCCAGTATATCGGAGCATTATACAACGCCGCCGAAGCCATACAGTGAGGATACCCTGCTGTCCGCAATGGAGACTGCCGGCAATCAGGAATTTGACGAGGAGACAGAGAAAAAGGGGCTTGGAACGCCGGCAACCAGGGCGTCCATTATTGAAAAGTTGGTATCTTCCGGTTATGCCGTAAGAAAGGGGAAACAGCTTTTCGCTACCCAGGATGGAACCGACTTGATCTCGATGCTGCCGGAGTATCTGCGGTCAGCCGCTATGACAGCAGAGTGGGAAAACCGTCTGCTCCGGATTGAAAAAGGAGAGCTGTGCGAGCAGGAATTTCTGGAGGGGATCGTAGAACTGATTGACCGGATGCTACTGGAGTGCGGGAAAATATCCGTGGAAGAACAGAACCGTTTTTATTCCAGGGAGAGCATTGGAACCTGCCCGGTGTGCGGAAGTCCGGTCTATGAGAGTAAGCGGAATTTCTTCTGTGGGAACCGGGAGTGCGGGTTTTCCCTCTGGAAAGAGAACCGGTATCTGTCCGGGATGAAGAAAATGATCGACAAAAAGATGGCGGCAGAGCTTTTAAAAGACGGGCGGACATATGTGCCGGATCTGTATTCGCAAAAAAAGGGACGTACGTTTGCGGCGTATCTTATGCTGGAGGCGGCAGATGGCAAGGTTGCTTTCCGTCTGGAGTTCCCGAAGAAGAAAAAATAAAAACCTTCCCGCAAAGGCTGCGGGAAGGTCAGGTTTAAACGAGAGGAAAGCCTACCTTTAAGATGGAGATCCAGTCACTTTTGGCATATAGGAAACGGATCACTGTCACCTGGTTTTCTTCTACCACATAAAAAGCAAGATAGTTTTTGATCTGTGTGAAGCGGATGCCCCAGGCAGCCAGCAGCTTATCCTCTACAATGGGATGTTCCTGGGGAAACGGCAGCAAGGCATTGATCTTCTGATCCGTTTCCTCAAGGAGATCGTCAGCGGCTTTGGGATTTTTCAGGACAAACTCAATATAATCGGCAGCCTGGGAAATATCCCGTTCTGCAACGCTGGTGATATGCAGATGGTAACTCATCGCCTGCGCCGGCTCCGTATATCTGCCATTGCCTCAGAGAATGGGCGGGTTTTCCCGGAAGAAAGGTCATCCATGCCTTCCTGGAGAAGCCCGTATAACTCACAGCGGCCTGCGAGCTGTTCATACGCCTCAATGCTCATAACGGCAAGATCGCCTTTGCCGTTTTTGGTGATGAAAACAGGCTCCGCATATTCATGGCAGAAAGTGGAAATTTCGTTATAGCTGTTGCGCAGATCTGCGCTTGAACGGATATTTGGCATAAAAGCACCTCCTTATAAAGAAATTATAACTGAATTTCTTTATATTGTAAATGGGAAAAGAAAAATATCCGGGATCTTATGCAGAAAGAAGCACACAGAACTTTGATTTACAGGAGGATTTATATGGCGAAAATGAATGACATCCGTTTCCTGGCAAGGGAGACGGCAAAGGAAGTCAGCGGTTCCCCGCGGGACTGGATGCGGTATCTGGATACTGCTTCCAGGCTCTACCGCTATCCTTTCGCTGATACACTTCTGATCCATGCACAGCGCCCGGACGCTACGGCCTGTGCGGAGCTGGAAGTGTGGAATGAGAAGATGCGGCGGTGGGTGAACCGGGGAGCGAAAGGGATTGCCCTGATTGACGATACCGGGCCGAGACGAGTGCTGCGGTATGTGTTTGACGTATCAGACACCCATCCAGTGAGGGGAGGAAGGACACCATATCTGTGGCGGCTGAAAGAAGATCAGCGGGAAATGCTTCTGAACCATCTGATAGATACTTACGGGTTAAACGGGGAGGATGCTCCAGACCTGCCCTCTGCGCTGCGGCAGGTTGCAGAGGACATGGCGGCGGACAGTTTAGAGGAAGCTATGGACGGCATGGAGTATGCCATCCCCGGTACGTTCCTGGAGGGATTGGACGAGGATACGATGCGGGTGGAGTTCCGTACTCTTCTGGAAAACAGTGCCTTTTATACCCTGGCACGGCGCTGTGGACTGGAGCCGGCGGAATACCTGGAGGAAGCGGATTTCTTTGGGATTACGGATTATAACGACCTGTCTGTCCTGGCTTTTTTGGGGAATGCCACAAGCCAGCTTGCGGAGCCGGTACTCCGGGACATTGGACGCACGATCCGACAGGCTGATAGGGAAGTATGGCAGAAAGAAAATCTCCTGGAAAATCCAGAGAAAACGGTTGCAAACAAACAGGAAGTGTCTTATAATGAATTTAACACGTTAATTCGTGAAAGCAAAAATGATGAAGGAGGGAAAGCAAATGGAACTGACCTATCACCGCAAGGGCGATTACCTGTTTCCGAACCTGACGCTGACGGAAGAACCGCAGACCATCGGGAAATACGGGATGCTGCGGAGGACATACCTGAGAGAACACAAGGAGAACCTGTACCAGAGCCTGCTGGTCAGCGGGAAGTTGGACAGCCATCTGGCAGAGACCGAGAAAGCGGCGCAGGAGAGGCAGGAGATTCTTCTGGACGGGCTTCTTACGACATATCCGGCACCGGACAAAGAGACGGATCAGATGGCGTGGACAGCGCATATGAACAGCCTGACACAGATGGCGGAGGAAACCGTGCTGACGGAATTGGTATACAGCTAAGCGAAGAAACAACAGAACAGGATTTGAGTGAAGCAGAGGAGATAGAAGCCTCTGCTTTATCTTTGCCCGAATTTCCCACCGTGGAACAGCAGATCCGTTCGATTGAGGAACGTCAGGCGGCTTTGTATGCCGGGGAAACTGCCATTCCTGCGGATGTGATTGATGAAGTTTTAAGAAAAGGCGGCAACAAAGACAGAAGCCATCTGCGGATCATCTATAATTTCATGGTTGAGCAGACACCGGAGGAATACACGGATTTTGTGCGGCGGGAGTATGGCACGGGCGGTATCGGGCTTGTGATCGGTGGGAAAGAGTATTCTGTCTGGTATGATGAGCTGGGGATGCAGATCGCTGTGGGGCATACCGTACATGACCGGATTCTGGATAAAACATTTCTGTCCTGGGAGGATGTGAGCGGGCGGATTCATCAGCTTTTAAGGCAGGGGGAATATGCTCCCCAGGCGGTTCTGGATGCAGCAAGAGAAAACGCCATAAAAGAACATGCACAGGCGCTTGCCTTTATGCACGGGGATATGGCGGAAGGTGTAGCGGAGATTGTTTTTGGAACAGAACACCAATTTGGATATGGTTATCCTGAAAAGACAGAGCGGATTGAAAAGCTGATCGCACAGCCAGAGTATCTGGCAGAGTTAAATGAGCGTCTGGCGGGGCTGGCAGAAGCCTATGAAACTGACAAAGATTTAATGAGGTTTCACCATTACCGCCCGGACAAAGTGGCAGCACAGTTCCAGAAGTTTGCAAAGGAAGCAGTGCCTTATCAGTCAAGAGAAGGCTTTCAGTGGCAGGAACATGAAATTTTTATTACCCAGGATGAGATTGATTCGTTTCTTGCCGGGGGAGGCCCTTACTCGGATGGACGTTTAAGTACCTACGCTTTTTTTATCCAGGAGAAAACAGCAAAGGAAAAGGCAGATTTCCTCAAAGAAAGATATGGGATCGGCGGGTGCAGCCATGCCTTATCCGGGGCAGATGATTCCCATGCGGACTATGACGGGAAAGGGATCAAACTATGTCGGGGGGATTATTTAAAACCGGAAGCTACAGAACTTTTGAAGTGGCCCCAGGCAGCAAAGCGTGTCCAACAGCTCATAGACCAGGGGATGTACCTGAAAGCCGGGGACTACTCCCGTATGCCGGCATATGAACGGGAGGTTCTGGCCAGGAGGATCATCCGTTTTTATTCCCGGATGCCGGAGGAGATCGAGCGGCCATTTCAAGAAGATCTTTTGAACGAGGATGCAAGGAAACGTCTGCCGCAGCTTCTGGAAGAACCGGATACTGCAGAAGAATTGGCATCAAAGATGGACGCCGCCCTTGCTGCCTTACCTTTGGACTTCCCGGAGTATGAGGAAAGGGCGGAAACCCTCTCGGTGATCCATGATTATATTGACGGAACGTATACGATATTTCCGGAACAGAAGAAAGAGATAGAAGTGGAGGCAACAGGACAGCAGTTGTCTCTCTTTGACTTTATGGGAGAAAGTGTTCCGGAAAAAGAGCCACAGGAGATAATAGCGAAACAGACAGAAGAAGCGGAGACAACTCCAGAAACGGTAACAGAGCCGGAAAATGCAGGAGAAAAGGTATCTCCAGTGGAGACGTCGGAAACGGATGAACCAGGACAGGAACTGGAAAAACGGGAGCCGGGGCAGTCAGAGAGGATCTTGACGGAAGAAGAACAGGATGCCATTTATACTGTCCTTGAGGAACAGATCACGGAAAAGATGGAGAAAGCGGGGGTATCCTTTGATGTGCTTTCCCCGGAGCAGGTGGATGTCATCTATGCAGCCGCTGAAAAAGGACAGGATGTGACGCCGGTGTTAAACCCGGAGTTCTCCCCGGAACAGATGCAGTTGATTCTTGACGTACTGGAGCGCCTGGAGACAGACAACCAGGCGGCTGTAAAGAGGGAGCTGGAACATCTTACCACAGAGGTGATGTCACTGGACACCATCAACACCATCCGGCAGTATTACCATATCCCTTTAGAGCCAGTGGAAAAGGAACCGGCTCCGGCTGTAGGACAGCAGGGAAAGGCGGTCAATTTTCGTATTACAGACGAGACTATTGGAACCGGGAGCGCAAAAGAAAAGTTCCGTGCCAACATGGATGCAATCCGTCTGCTCCATCAGATCGAACAGGAAGGACGGACAACCGCCACACCGGAAGAACAGGAAATTTTATCCCGCTATGTGGGATGGGGCGGCCTGCAGGAAGCATTCGAGGAACGCAATAAAGAATGGTCGGATGAATTTATCGAACTGTATGCGGAACTTGATCCGGAGGAATATAAGGCGGCAAGGGAATCCACCCTGAACGCCTTTTACACGCCGCCGGTGGTGATCAAAGCCATGTATGAAGCACTGGAAAATATGGGACTGGAGAAAGGAAATGTTCTGGAGCCGTCCTGCGGGATCGGAAATTTCCTGGGTCTGGTGCCGGAGGGCATGGACGGGCTGAACATGTATGGTGTGGAGCTTGACAGCATTTCCGGAAGGATCGCAAAGCTCCTTTACCCGGAAGCGGATATTACCATCAGCGGATTTGAAAAGACGGAGTTTCCGGACGGTTTCTTTGATGTGGCGGTGGGAAATATTCCCTTTGGCGGATATAAGCTGATAGACCGTCGCTATGACCGGCAGAAATTTTTCGTCCACGATTACTTCATTGCAAAGACAATTGATAAAGTACGTCCTGGCGGTGTGATCGCCTTTGTAACGTCTAATGGGATCAGCGGCGGAACCATGGACAAGCAGGATGCGAAAGCCAGAGAATATATTGCACAGCGCTGTGAGCTGCTTGGAGCGATCCGTCTGCCAAACAATGCGTTCCAGGCCAATGCCGGGACGAGGATGAATACGGATATCCTGTTCCTGCAGAAGCTGGATGCTCCCCGGATGCTTGGGAAGGAGCTGCCGGAGTGGGTACAAACGGATGAACTTTTGCGGGAGGAGTATACCAATGACAAAGGGGAAACCTCCCATAACTTTGTCACTGTCAACCGCTATTTCCAGAACCATCCGGAGATGGTGCTTGGGGAGCAGAAGATTGTTTCCGGCCCTTTTGGGCCACAGCTCACCTGTCAGCCTATTGAGAGCGCTGACCTGGCGGAGCAGCTAAAGGAGGCGGTCAGCCATATCCACGGCACGATCACAGAGATCGAGTTGGAGGATTCTGACTTAGGAGAAATTGATACTTCCATACCGGCAGACCCGTCCATTAAAAATTTCAGCTTTGCCAACGTGGATGGCGCTGTGTATTACCGGGAAAACTCCCGTATGAACCGGGTGGAGCTTCCGGCTATGACAACAGAGCGTGTTCTGGGGATGATCGAGCTTCGTGACTTGACGCGGGCACTTCTGCAGTGCCAGCTAGAGGATGGAAGTGATGAAAAAGTCCATGCCCTGCAGGAGAAACTCAATCAGGCATATGACCGCTTTACCGGAAGATACGGGCTGATCAGCAGCAATGCCAACAAGCGGGCGTTCTCCCAGGACAGCAGTTATTGTCTGCTCGCCTCATTGGAAATCCTGGATGAAAGCGGGAATCTGAAACGGAAAGCGGATATTTTCACCAAACGGACGATCCGGAAGCCGGAAGCGGTGACTTCTGTGGATACAGCCAGTGAAGCTTTAGCCGTGTCCATTGGGGAACGGGCCAAAGTAGATGTGCCATTTATGGCGGAGCTTTCCAGGAAAACAGAAGAGCAAGTGGCCGAAGATCTGGCAGGAGTTATCTTCAAAAACCCGGTAACGGAAGCGTGGGAAACCTCGGATGAATACTTGTCCGGCAATGTGCGGGAGAAGCTGGCAACAGCAAGAACTTTTGCGGAGAATCATCCAGAGTACGAGATCAATGTTCAGGCATTAGAGCGGGTGCAGCCGAAAGACCTGGATGCGTCAGAGATTGAAGTACGTCTGGGCGCTACATGGATCGAGCCAGAGTATATTACGCAGTTTATGGGAGAGACGTTTGGTACGCCGGATTATCTGCTTGGACGGCAGATTGAAGTCAAATATGCCCCGGTCAACGGTCAGTGGAATGTGAGTGGGAAAAATGCGGACTATCGCAATCCCCGTGTGAATGCCACTTACGGTACACAGCGGGCAAATGCCTATCGGCTTTTGGAGGATGCCTTAAACCTTCGTGACACGAAAATTTATGACACAGTGCAAGAAGATGGCAATGAAAAGAGAGTCCTCAATAAAAAAGAAACTATGCTTGCACAGCAGAAGCAGGAGCTGATCAAAGAATCTTTCCGGGAATGGATCTTCCGGGATATGGACAGGCGTGAGACGCTCTGCAGGAAATATAATGAGCTTTTCAACAGTATCCGGCCCCGTGAATATGACGGCAGCCATATCCAGTTTGCCGGGATGACACCGGAAATCACGCTGATGCCCCACCAGAAGAACGCCGTTGCCCATATCCTTTACGGACATAATACGCTGCTTGCCCATTGCGTGGGTGCGGGAAAGACTTTTCAGATGATCGCTGCCGGCATGGAGAGTAAGCGGCTTGGATTGTCGCAGAAGAATTTATATGTAGTTCCAAACCACTTGACGGAACAATGGGGCAGCGACTTCCTGCGGCTGTATCCAAACGCCAATGTGCTTGTGGCAACGAAAAAAGACTTTGAGCCTGCTAATCGGAAGAAGTTCTGTTCCCGGATCGCTACAGGGGATTATGACGCTATCATCATTGGCCACAGCCAGTTTGAGCGGATTCCCTTGTCACGAGAACGGCAGGCATTGTCCATTGAAAAACAGATTGATGAGATCACCATGGCGATTGAGGAGGCGGCTGCCCAGGAAGGAACACACTATACCGTAAAGCAGATGGAAAAGACAAGGAAGAACCTGGAAACGAAACTGGAGCGGCTCAATGATCAGTCCAGAAAAGATGATGTGGTGACATTTGAGCAGCTCGGTGTAGACCGGCTGTTCGTGGATGAGAGTCATTTTTACAAAAATCTGTTTCTTTATACCAAAATGAGGAACATTGCGGGGATCGCACAGACGGACGCACAGAAAAGTTCTGATATGTTTGCAAAGTGCCAGTATCTGGACGAGATCACCGGCGGGCGTGGCGTGACTTTCGCTACGGGGACGCCTGTCTCAAACAGTATGGTGGTGCGCCCGTAAGGGGCTGTAATAATCTTACCTTGAGCAAGTAATAGGGCAAGGTATCAAAGCGGAATAATCCGCACCCTATCGTCACCCGACTTATCCAAAAGGGGAAACCCGATGGGGAGTGTAGCATGTCGGAGGGCACGAAACACGGAAACTTCCAAAGTGTTTGCGTGGTAGTGGCGAAAAGTTATGAATAAGGATGAAAGCTAAACTGCCTGAATGACAGTCGGAGATTGGGCAAAATGTTGCTCCATGCGTAAGGAAGTTATACTCGCATGTACTCTGGTGGATATGAGTCGGCCATGCGTATCCACAAGATACCCAGAGTAAATCAGCCATAGGATAATGGAAAACGACGAACGTCACATCCGAAATCATAACAGGCTTATGTTATTACAGTTCTAAACGGGGATTGCCTAAGGTAAAATGCCGAAAATCGGCTATGAGTGCTATGAGAAAAGTGACTCTGAATATTTACTATGGCAACAGAGTCTCCGTAGTAGTCCGAGGACGGGAAAGCCGTCCACATGGCGAAGGGAGACAGTCTTTCTTCAATACAAATAATAAGGAAAGGTGCGTGAGGCATTATGAGAAGTCCCGAAAATGTATTGAAAAGTTTAAGTGAAAAAGCAAAAAACAAAGAGTACAGGTACGAGAGATTATACCGTAACCTGTACAACCCAGAGTTCTATCTGCTTGCATACCAGAATATTGCGACCTCTCAGGGGAGCATGACGGCAGGTGCAGACGGATTCACTCTTGACGGTATGAGCATGGAGCGCATTGAAAAGCTCATTCAGAAGCTGAGAGACCACTCATACCAGCCGAACCCTGCAAGGCGTGTTTATATTGCGAAGAAAAACAGCAGTAAAAAGCGCCCATTGGGGATTCCGTCAACGGACGATAAACTGTTACAGGAAGTTGTCCGTATGATACTTGAAGCAATCTATGAGCCGACATTCTCTGATAATTCACATGGTTTCAGACCGAAAAGAAGTTGCCACACAGCGTTAAAAGAAATCGTAACGCTGTTCACTGGTGCAAAGTGGATAATCGAAGGAGACATTAAGGCTTGTTTTGACAGCTTCGACCACCATATCACAATACAGCTTTTGAGAAAGCGCATAAAAGATGAAGCGTTCATATCGCTGATGTGGAAGTTTCTAAGGGCAGGATATATGGAACAGTGGACATACCATGAAACGTACTCCGGCAGTCCACAAGGCTCCGGTGTCAGTCCGATACTTGCCAACATCTATCTGAATGAACTTGATGAGTTCATGGCAAGGATGAAAAAGAGTTTTGACAAAGGCGATACAAGAAGCCGTAAAGTCCACAAAGACCATGATAAGGTACGCTGGGCTTATCGGAAAGCGCAGAAAAATCTGGAAATAGAGCGCACAGAAGCAAACCTAGCAGCATTTAAAGAAGCAAGGAAAGTGATGTTGTCCACACCACATTTAGACGAGATGGATGAGAATTACAAAAGACTTCAATACAACCGTTACGCTGACGATTTCCTGATTTCAATAACAGGTTCAAAGCAGGATGCTGAAAATATCAAGGAACAGGTAAAGATATTTCTAAAAGACAAGCTAAATCTCACAATGTCGGAGGAGAAAACTCACGTTACCCATTCCTCTGAAAAGGTGCGGTATCTTGGATACGACATAAGAATATCAAGAAGTCAGGACACAAAGCGGACGAAAAAAGGTCTGCAACGGGTGTGGTATGGAAAAGTGCAGTTATATATGCCGAAAGAAAAATGGATTGCGAAACTGCACGAATACGGTGCGTTTAAAATCAAAAAAGACGAAAACGGCAAAGAGATTTGGAAGCCACTCCACAGAGGGGCGCTTATGCCATTAGACGATGTGGCAATCATCAGTAAATATAATTCTGAAATCAGAGGATTGTACAATTATTACAGGTTAGCAATCAATGTATGCAATCTGGGGAAATTTCATTCTATCATGCGTGGAAGCTGTTTAAAGACGTTGGCGGCAAAATATAATTCTTCTGTTATGAAGATGTATAAGAAATACCGTAGCGTAAAGGGCGACTTTGGCGCAGATTACAAAACCAAGAGTGGAACAAAGCGGTGTGAGTTTTACAATGAAGGATTTAGGCGTAATAACAATATCGCACCTGAATTTGTAGACATTATGCCGAAATACAGAGGGCAGATAAAACCGAATAGTCTTGCAGGACGTTTAAAAAGCGGACAATGCGAGATGTGCGGAGCAAACCCCGTGAAAGTGTATATGCACCATATAAAGCGCTTAAAAGATTTGAACGCTGATAATGAATTTGATGAACTGATGTTACTGAAAAGGCGGAAGTCATTGGCTCTCTGCCCGAAATGCTACGAAGAAGCAAAGACAAAATCACTTAAACTATGAAAGATGGCGAGCCGTGTACATCGAGAGGTGTAAGCACGGTTCTGGAGGGGGTTACGCCAAGACCACGGACGAAAGGAAGTATGGCGTGGCGTTTCCTACCTTATGAGCTTTATACGATCATGCGTTACCTGCAGTACGATACCATCCAGAAGATGGGTCTGGGACATTTTGACTCCTGGGCCGCCGCTTTTGGGGAGACAGTGACGGCGATAGAGTTATCGCCGGAAGGTACGGGATACCGTGCAAAAACACGGTTCGCCCGTTTTTTTAATCTTCCGGAGTTAATTTCCCTGTTTAAAGAATCTGCTGATATTCAGACAGCGGATATGCTGCATCTCCCTGTGCCTGAAGCAGAGTACATCAATGAGGTATTGAAGCCCAGCCCGGAGCAGGAAGATCTGGTCAGTACCTTTGCTGACCGGGCGGAAATGGTGCGGGCCGGCGCTGTGGAGCCTCGTGAAGATAATATGCTTAAGATCACCAATGATGGACGTAAGTGCGCCCTGGATCAGAGACTTATCAACGATATGCTCCCGGATTACCCGGACAGCAAGGTAAACCGTTGCGTAAAAAATGCCTTTGATATCTGGCGGGAGACAGCACAGAACCGTTCCACACAGCTTATCTTCTGTGACCTTTCCACACCGAAAAATGACGGCTCTTTTAATGTATATGATGATGTGAGGGAAAAGCTGGTGGCAAAAGGCATTCCCAGGGAGGAAATCGCCTTTATCCATGAAGCAGGGACAGAGACAAAAAAAGCGGAACTGTTCGCAAAGGTGCGTTCCGGGAAAGTGCGTATCCTGCTTGGTTCAACGCCAAAGCTGGGGGCGGGAACCAATATTCAGGACAGGCTGATCGCTCTCCATCATCTGGACTGCCCGTGGAAGCCGGCAGACCTGGAACAACAGGAGGGGCGTATTCTCCGGCAGGGAAACCAGAATAAAAAGGTAAAGATCTTCCGGTATGTGACGGAAAACACCTTCGATGCCTATATGTGGCAGATTTTGGAAAACAAGCAGAAATTCATAAGCCAAATCATGACTTCAAAAAGCCCTGTCCGTGCCTGTGAGGATGTGGATGATGCGGCGCTTTCCTATGCGGAAATCAAGGCTCTTGCCACGGGAAATCCGTATATCAAGGAAAAGATGGATCTGGACATCCAGGTGAGCAAGCTGAAACTGATGAAAGCCAACCACACCAGCCAGAAGTACCGTTTGGAGGAGGATATCGCTAAAAATTATCCCATGCAGATTACAGCGGCGAAAGAACGTCTGGAGGGGCTGAAATCCGATTCCCAGGCAGTGAAGCCGCTCTTGGAAAAGGGGAAAGAAAAGGACGAGTTTTCCATGACGATTGGCGGCAAGGAATACACGGACAGAAAAGAGGCGGGGACAGCGCTGATCGCTGCCTGCGCCGGGCTAAAGGCGGTGAAAACCTCCGGGCAGGTCGGGGAATTTTACGGATTCCAGATGAGTGCGGAGTTTGACAGCTTTAACCAGAAATATATGGTGACGTTGAAACGCCAGTGCAGCTATAAGATTGAGGTCGGGAAGGATGCTCTGGGGAATCTGCAGAGGATCAGCAATGCGCTGTCCGGCATTGAAAAGAAAGTAGCAGAAACACAGCAGAAGCTGGAAACATTACAGAAGCAGTTAGAGACAGCGAAAGAGGAAGTGGCAAAACCCTTTGACAAGGAAGAAGAGCTGGCGGAAAAGTCTGAACGTCTGGCAGAGCTGAACGTGCTACTGAATATGGACGAAAAAGGCCCCTCGGAAGCGCTTGGAGCGGAGGAGGTGACAGAGGCGGCAGACCAGCCGAGAAGCAAGGTAAATTATGCCGGGAGGGTAGCGGAGGAAGCCGTTGTTGCGGACAGCCCCCGCAGGCCGTCTGTACTGGAAAAACTGGAAAATGCGAAAGCCCGGATTGCAGAACAGAGGGGCAGCCATCCTTCGGCTGTGAGGAAACAAGCAGTGGAACTTTGATTTGTATAGAAATCCCGTCAGAAATCTGGCGGGATTTTATGCTAGAAGAAAGGAAAGTAAATGTCACAGATACAATACAACTTTAATAAAAATGACGAGTACCGTACTCCGGCTTATGCGGTATATCCAATCCTGAAACGCCTGAAAAAGAATACATCTATATGGTGTCCCTTTGATAAGAGCGACAGCCAATATGTGAAAGTGTTTCAGGGGCATGGTTTCCATGTAGTTTATGGGCATATCCAGACGGGGCAGGATTTTTTTGATTTTCCAGTACCCTCTTGTGATTATATCGTCAGCAATCCTCCATACAGTCGGAAAGGGGAAGTGTTTCAGCGGTTATTTGAACTGCAGATTCCTTTTGCTATGCTGATCAACTTCCAGGGGATTTTCGATCAAAAGGATAGATTTGAAATGTTTCGACAGCAGCGCATAGAGCTGCTGTGGCTAAGCCCCAGAGTGAATTATGGTACAGACAATCAAAGAAAAAGCGCAAGGGTTCCATTCCAGAGCTGTTATCTCTGCCAGGGGATTTGTAAACGGCAACTGGAATTTGATTACCTGGATACAAGTTTATTGGAATAGAGGGAACAGATATGGCGGAAAAAGACAGAAACAAAAAAATGAAAGAGATTATGGAGCGTCTGGAACAGGGAGTAAAGGAAATTTTTACTTCGGAAATGTATATGGAATATTTGAAAACCATGTCGCAATTTCACAATTACAGTTTTAATAATACGCTCCTGATTCACCTTCAGAAGCCGGATGCAAGTCTTGTTGCCGGGTATCAGGCATGGCAGAAAAAGTTTAAACGGCAGGTCAGGCGTGGGGAAAAGGGGATACAGATCATTGCCCCGGCACCGATCCAGGAAAAGGAAGAAGTCGAGAAGATCGATCCGGCTACTATGGAGCCGGTCTTAAAACCGGATGGTACGCCGGAAACGGAAGAAGTGGTGTACACCATTCCCCGTTTCCGAATCACCACGGTATTTGATGTGTCACAGACGGAGGGAGAGCCGTTACCGGAATTGGAGACACCAGAACTGACAGGGAGTGTGGAAAATTATGAGATTTTCATGCGGGCCATTCAGGATGTTTCTCCGGTGCCGTTTCGGTTTGACGAGATCGAGAGCGGAGCAAAAGGATATTACAGCAGTACAGAGAAAGAGAATGTAATCCAGGAAGGTATGAGTGAGATGCAGACTGTGAAAACGAGCATCCATGAAACCGCTCACGCAAAACTCCATGACAGGGATCTTATGGAAGAACTGGGGGAGAAAAAGGATCAAATGACAAGGGAGGTTGAAGCGGAAAGCATAGCTTATACAGTCTGCCAGCACTTTGGCCTGGATACCTCTGATTATTCTTTCCCTTATATTGCCGGCTGGAGCAGCAATAAGGATATGAAAGAACTCCGGGCTTCCATGGACACCATTCGGAGAACCGCCGGAGAAATGATCGATCAGATAGAAGAAAGGATACGGGAGGTCCAGAGGGAAACGCAGCGTCATCAGGAGAACGCACTTTTTGAGGAAACACAGGACAGATATGGGATTTACCAGATTCGTGAGGACGGGGCCGGAACAGCATACCGTTTTATGGGTATGGCGTATCTGCAGGAGAAAAATCTGGCTGTGGATGGCGCTGATTACCAGTTTGTCTACGGAGATGAACTGAAAGAAGGAGACACCCTGGAAACTTTATATGAGAAATTCAATATTGATCATCCAGAGGACTATACCGGTCATTCCTTGTCTGTGAGTGATGTGGTGGTGTTGAAAAAGGACGGGGAACTGACCGCTCACTATGTGGACAGCTTTGGATATCAGGAGTTGGCGGATTTTGTTACGCAAAGAAGAATACAGGCAAGACAACCGGTGGAAAAAGAATTTCCACCGCTTTATCTGTCAGATCTATCCTACGCTATGGAACATAAAAATGTGGATGCTTATCTGGACTCCCGGAAGCTGAACCTGGACTGTAAGAAGGCGATTGAAACGGCGATTAGCGAACATTTTGACGGGTATCATTTGGCAGAGGATGCTGCGTCAGATGTGGTAGAGGCATACGGATCAGAGAGAGTGTCATTTGTGCTTGCCTGTACTGTCCAGCATCTTAAAGCTGACGGGCGGCTTTCAAAAGAGACAAAGGAATGGGCGGATAGCTTTAAAATCCCGGAGAATATCAGCCGTGGCGTGGATTTAAACGCCGATTATGTTGTAACTAGCCACCCGGCGGTGCTGGACGGTTTTATTGACCTTGCGAGGCAGACAATAGGAGCAAGGGAACAGCTTATAGAGAAAGCGACGGCACAGGTAACGGCAGAGACAAAAGGCTTTCGGGCAGAGGGATATTTCGGAACCTGGCATACGGCTGAAGCAAAAGAGATTGCCGGTGAGACGTTTTACCGGATGGAACATGATGAATATGGCGATACTGTAGCCGGTATTATTTTAGATGTGGACGGGAAGCTGGTTGCGGAGGACTTGGAGCATGGATTCGATGTCGGTGCTATGAAAGCGGTCACGGAGTATTTGTATGAGAAAGTACCGGAACCGTTTATCAAGCAGTTTTATGTGGTAAATGATGCATATGGGGACAAAGCAGACCGGGAATATCAGTATTTCGCCACACTGGAGGAAGCCCTGGGAACTTATCATGTTCAGCCAAACCACTTAGACAAACAGCTCGGTATGGAAAGCCGGGAGCCTGTCACTTCCAGGATGCCCCTGATCTGCTGTAAAAACGGAATTGAGGAAGTAGAAGATATTGAAAAGGTATCTTTAAGCGGGAAGTGGATGAATCCGGAAGTGACGGATGCTGTGAACCGGGCCGTCTTTTATCTGGATAACCGGGATATGGAGGCGGTCTATTTCCTTCCGGGAATGGAGCAGTATTTTTTTATCCAGTCTACAGATGGCGGGTATGATTATACCTTTTATGATGCGGATTACCGGGAGATTGACGGGGGTATCTATGAAAATGAGGATGTTTCCGAGCAGGAAGCGATTGAAGATATCCTCTCCGGCGAAGCCGGCGGGAAGCCTGTCAATTACAAAGTAATGGAACTGGAAGGATTTTTAGATGAAGTGGAAAAGAGGCAGGAGATTGCCACGATGCAAAAAGAGGCGTCTATCTGTTTTTATGCTGCCGAGTGCATGGAGTTCCCGGTGATGGGGGAGTATTACGACAATCTGACACTGGAGGAAGCCTTCCAGAAATACAAAGAAATCCCATCGGAACGGATAAACGGGATCAAAGGGATTGGTTTCCGGCTGGAAGATGGAAGTATGTATGACGGGGATTATGAGCTTATGCGGGCAGGAGTGATCTCAAAAGATGCGATTGAACTGGTTCCCCATTATAAAGAGAGTCCATTGGTGCAGAAAGCCATGGCGCATCTGGAAGAAATGCTGATAAAGGAAAACCAGAAAGAAAATGAAGTGCAGCCAAAGTACAAGTCTGGCAGAGAAGAACAGGACAAACCGGCACAGAATGTACAGAAGCAGGAAGCAGAAAAGCCTACCGGAGTGCGCCAGTCCGTTCTTGCGGCACTCCGGGAACGTCAGGCAAAACAGAAAGCCCAGGAACAGAAAGAGGAGCAGAAGGCGGAAAAGAAAATCCAGGGACACAGGAAAGGAGAGCCGGAGATATGAGAGTAAGATTTGAAGAAGATGAACGTTTTGTCATAGCAATGTTTAAAAAGAGCTGCCGGACGGAAACCATGCAGGAGATTCGCAGGATATTTCCCTTTGTGAAAGAAGATACGGAGATGCTCACACTTGTAAACAGTACGCTAAAAAAGATGGAGCAGCTAACAGATCAGGAATTTTCTGTAATGGATCTGGAAGAATACCGGCAGGAACCGACGGAGGGAAAGGAATAGTGGAAGTCAATCAGTTTGCATGGTATCAGCTAAAGACAACGCCGGAAAACCGCCTGATCCGGTTCCGCTGTTATAAGGAGCTGCAGGAGAAGAAAATCCCGGTGCGCCATGAGAATTATGGGCAGGTATATCTGGGGCGGATGAAAAACGGCGATACGCCTGCAAGCATCCGGAAACGTCTGGAAGAACATCCGCCCCGTTCCATAGCCTGCCATTCCCTTAGTGTCAGTGATGTGCTTGTCTTAAACAGCAATGGTGAGATTACTGCTTACTATGTGGATAAAGAGGGATTTATCGTGATTGCGGGGTTTCTCCGCCTGGGTTCCTCCGGTGCGCTGATCTCTTATGATACGACAGACTTCCATATCGAGGGAAAAGAGGGAAGCTGGCTTGCCTATGACAGCATTATCATAGATGGCCGGGAATTTTTCCTGATGGAACATACCGCTTATGGGGCACAGGCGGCAAATGTAGTCCTTGATGGAGACGGGAATTTGGTGGTAGACAATGTTTTCCATGGGTTTGACGAAGCTGTCAAACAGCAGATTCGGGAGTATCTGCACCCGGAGAAAGAGGAAATGTCAGAAGTAAAACAGGAAAAGCCGGCGTTGGAAAACTGGCAGAAAGCCTATGAAAACGGGGAATATCTGCGGAGCGCAGAGATTACGGAAGAACAGAATTATAATATGATCGACGGGCGTATGAATAATCTGCCATTGAAACCACGAAAGATTGGGGAACGTATCTCTGTCCTGGATCGGCTCCATCTGAAGCAGGCGGAGATTGCCAGAAAGAGCGGGAAGCCTGTACCGCAGATGACAGCGGAAGAAGAAATGGAGCGGAGAAGAAAATAAAAAAGAGGAAGATGTTTTGCTCATGGGGGCAGGCATCTTCCCTTTTTTATGGACACAAGGTCAGGAACGTGCGTTATCTTTTTCCTGTTCATTCTGCCGGGAACGGTCTTTCCCCAGGAATGTCGCTATGTTTGTCTGGACAGTATGCAGTTCTTTTTCATATCCCCGGAGATTCTGGTATGTTTCGTACTGGCTGTTTTTCCGTGCGGTCAGCTTTTCTTTTTCTGCTTTGAGCAGTTTCATGGATGGCAGTTTTCCATCTTCCGAGCGTTCCTTCAGTACCTTCCGTGCAGTCTCATATAAGGTGATTTCCGTCTGGTGTTCCTGACGGAACTTCTTCTTATTTTTGCTGTTAAGAAACTGTCGGTACACGGATTTATTTGCCAGATATTGTCCGGTATAATGGATCTGTTCATTGATCTCCCGCAGTTCCTTTTCAGTAGAGCGGAGCGCCTTTCGCATATCGGCTGTCTGCGCCTGTGCTATGGAAAAAGCAGCTTTCAGATCATCTTCCGTATCGTATCCATGCTCCTGGATATAGGCAACTGTTTTTGCCATCTGCTGTAAATTAGACAATCGTACTTTCCGAGCATAAGCGGAACTTGCCTGGGCTTTAGCGCAATTCTGCAGGTCAACTACAAGCCGGAGTTCGGATCTGATAAAGACGAAAGGTGGAAGGTCGCTTTGCACCACAAAGGATATTCTGTTTTTCTCCCATACGGACTGCAGGGTTTCCTTTTCGTACTGCGTTCCCAGGCTTCTTCCTGTAATGTATTTCCCACGCTCCGGATGGAGATAGCTGAACCGCCCACGGCTGATCTTGAGTGTAACATGATAGTTGTCTGAAAGCTGCTTTTGAAATTCCTCCAGACTGCGGGCGGAAGCGGATGCCTTGTCAATGGCATTTCGGAGAAAATCTTTCTGTGTCTCAAATTTTGTTTTGCGTGGTGTGATACCGCCGACAGTCATTTCCTGGTTTAACCGTTCCAACTTTTTCTGTCCCCTGCGCCGTGCATGATATTCCCGGTCAGTTATTTTCTTTTCAGCAGGAGAGAGCAGATCAACCTGGTGGAGCTGCTCCCTCTGGCACAGATCCATCACATCTTTTTTCAGATAGGAGAGATAATCTTTTGTGAGATGATGTTTATAACCGGCACGGAAATCGCAGGGACGCTCCATAAAGTCCTGACGCACCACATCATGTTTCCGTAAGCTGTTGATGACGATATGCACATGGATGTTGCCACTTTTATTATTGCCGTCTGTATGGGTACAGACTAAAGCCTGGTGACCGGGAAAATTTTTCCGTGCGTACTCCAGGCCGAGCTGCTGCGCCCGCTCTCCGGTCAGCCCGCTTTCTTCCACATCCTTCGGATCAAAACTTAAAATATAGTGATGGGATTTAATTTCATCAAAAGTCTGATTCTTACGGTACTGTGCATTTAACTCTTTACATTCCATATCAAAAGCAAAAGGATCACAGTTGATGCCGTCTAGATAATATTCCTCCCTGGGGATCAGCCTGCCGTTTTCATCCAGGATCGGCTTCATGGTGTCCTCGTTATATTGAAACATCAGATAACGCTGTGCCTCCCCATAATCGGCATTTTTACTGGCGATATGTTTCAGGATTGCCATGGTAAGAGTCTCCTTTCTGGACAGAAGTATCTCCCGGAGAGAGGGAGAGGAAGTCTCCTGCCATTTTCAGAACTTCGTACTTCATCTCATAAATGTCGGAAATCCCCTGGTCAATTTTTTTTCGCATTTCCTGTGAATGGATACCGCCGCTGTTAAAGTGGCGGGCAATCTGATTTAGATTACTCCCGATCTTGCCAAACTCTGCAATCAGTTTTTTCAGTTCCGGCAGATCTGCCACAATTTCATATTTGATTTTCACCTGTTTCCCCGTGACTTGTTTCCGGATATACTCTGCGAGGGGAAGGCTTGCGGATTCTGCAAGGGATAAAAGGCGTTCATACTCTGTGTCCGTGAAACGGAGCATGACGGGGTGGGTGCGCCTCAGTTCCTTTTGTTTTCTTGGTCTAGCCATAAAATTCCTTTCTGCTAAAACTTGTATTCATACTATAAGCCGATTTAAAGAGCATAAAGAGAACGAAATGAATATTTTTAAAATGATTTTTTTTCGTGATGGGAACCGATCACGCTGCGACTGTCTTTCACAGGAGCCGTAATAACACATTAAATAAATGCGCTGGAACCGAGGGTATGGGGAGCGGAATCCCCATCAAGTTTGCCGGGTAAGCAAAAGCCATGAAGTGGGTTTTGAGTTACGCAGGCGAAACTTGCTTTGGTTATCCTGAATTCGGTATAACTTTGGATATTGCTTAGATAGTTACAGTTTGATAGAATGGTATCGAAAGGAGAGTATACAAATGGAGCTTCGAGTCCTTCGATATTACTTAGCTGTCGCACGGGAAGAAAATATTACTCGCGCTGCAGAGGTTTTACATATTACCCAGCCAACGCTTAGCCGGCAGATGTCCGAACTGGAGGAAGAGTTGCATACAAGACTTTTTGAACGGACAAACCGGAAGATCACGCTGACTGAGTCCGGGCTGCTGCTGCGCCGCCGGGCGGAAGAACTGGTTGCGCTGGCAGACAAAATTGAACAGGATTTTCAGGACAGTGACGAAGAACTGACGGGACTGATCTCTTTCGGCACGGGGGTGAGCGCAGCAGTTTCCTCCGCACTTCCGGAACTTCTTGAGGAGTATTCAAAAAACTATCCGCAGGTGCGTTTCGAACTGCACACAGGCACTGCGGAAGGTATTAAAGACAAGCTGGATAAAGGACTTCTGGATGTGGGGATCCTGATGGAGCCTGTGGAGGTGGAGAAATATGAGTTTGTCCGTCTGCCTCAGAAAGAGATATGGGGGATCCTTATGCCGGAAGACGACCCCCTGGCATTAAAAGAAGTGATCACCCCGGCAGATCTGCAGTTTCTTCCATTGATCGTTAGCTGGCGTATTGGTGAACGGGAAGCAAAAGCATGGTTTGGCGGAGATACCGGACACCTGAATATTTTCTGCACTTATGATATGGTTGATAATGCCGCCCTGTTGGTGGAACGCCGGCTGGGGTATGCTTTTGTGATCAAGGGAGCGCTGAAAACTATTCCGGGACTTGTTTTTCGGCCGTTATATCCGGAGATCAGTAACACATCGGTGATGGTCTGGAAGAAATATCAGCCCTCCAGCTTGGCGGTGCAGAAATTTCTTGAATTGGCTGGAAATGCTTATAAGGCATAGCGACCAAAGAAAATAGGTATTTTACAAATAACGAAGAAATTCTTACAATGTGAGTGTACCGGAAAGCAGAACGCTTTCCTGGTACACTCACATTTTTTGAAATGAGATTTTCGATGCATAACAAGTAAAAGAGATCTCTGTATGAAATTAAGAAAGGACGGATGCAGATATGAAAAAAGATTTAGGTTCTGTACTGGCGTTATATCCAACGCCGCTTGTAGTTGTCGGAACGATGGTAAATGGGAAACCCAACTGGGTGCTGGTTGGCCATGTGGGGATCATGGGACATGATCATGTGATGGTCAGTCTGGCGAAACCTCATTATACGAATCAGGGCATCAAAGAAAGCAAGTCCCTCTCCATCAATATTGTGGACGAATCCATACTGAAAAAAGCGGATTATGTAGGCTGTGTCAGCGGCGGTAAAACGGATAAATCCGAAGTGTTTGATTACAGCGTTGGTCAGAACAGCGCTCCGTTGATCAACGAGGCTAAGATTTCCATGGAATGCACAGTAGAGGACGTTTACGAGACAAAGGGATTTGAAAATTTCATCCTGACAATTGACCACACCTATGCGGAGGAGAGCATCCTGAACGAAGCCGGAAAGATCGACTATAACGTATTTAAGCCCATTCTGTTTGAGATGCCCGGTTATACCTATCTGAAAACCGGGGAGACCGCGGCTAAATGTATGACACTGGGGAAAGAGAAAAAATAAAACGAGGCAGCCGCCGGCGGGATTACTTTGCTGCCAGATAGTCTGCCAAATGAAAGGAGATCACAGGTATGAAAAAATTAGTTTCTCTCATGTTGACACTCGTAATGACAGTTACCCTGGCCGCCTGTGGGAATACGGATCCTGCGCAGAGTAGCGACACGGAACCGTCTTCCTCTGAAAGTGTATCCTCTTCTGAGGACACGCAGCAGGAAGAGGAAGCCGCACAGCTGGAAACGGAAGGAGACGCGGCTTCGTTGGTGGTGTATTTCTCCTGGTCCGGAAATACCGAGTCAGTAGCAAATGAAATCCAGGCACAGACAGGAGCAGATATTTTTGAGATCGTTCCGGCAGAGCCTTATACGGATGATTACGACGCACTTCTGGATATTGCCCAGGAGGAGCAGGCTGACGCCGCTCGTCCGGCGATCGCGGAGACTGTGGAGAATTTCGAGCAGTATGAGACCGTTTACTTCGGCTTCCCCAACTGGTGGGGCGATATGCCCATGATCCTCTATACGTTCCTGGATGAGTACGACTTTTCAGGGAAGACCATTGCTCCCTTTGTTACTTCCGGCGGCAGCGGCTTCTCCGGCACGATTGAGACTATTGAGAGCATGGAACCCGATGCGATCGTGACGGAAGGTCTTTCTCTGGGAAGTTCTGAGGCAGGCAGTCCTTCCGATGCAGTTACGCAGTGGCTTTCCGACATCGGATTGACAGAATAAAGGGGGCTGTGTATGAAACGAATATTTGCTGTTTTTCTGTCCGTGATGATGCTTACTTCTTTGACAGCATGTTCCCAGGAATCCTCATCACAAACAGAAAGTGTACCGGCAGAAAATGAGTCGGACACCTCTGAAGTTTCAATGGCTGATTCTGCCATCGCAGAGCCGCCGGAAGGATTTGTTCTGATCGAAGGCGGCAGTTTTCAGATGGGAAGTCCGGATTCTGAACCCTGGCGCAGCGAGGATGAAACTCAGCATACAGTTACCGTCAGTGATTTCTATATCAGCGCCTATGAGTTGACACAGGCAGAATATGAAGCGGTGACAGGTGAAAATCCCAGTAACTTCTCAGGAGAAAACCTTCCGGTCGAAAACATTTCCTGGCTGGATGCAGTTTCCTACTGCAACGCCCGAAGTGAGCAGGAAGGGTTGACACTGGCGTATACCATTGACGGAACAAATGTCACCTGGGATCGGAAAGCGGACGGATACCGTCTCCCCACAGAGGCGGAATGGGAATACGCCTGCCGTGCAGGAACGGAAACCCCTTTCAATACAGAAAACTCCCCCAGCGCCGATGAGGTCAATTATTACGGGCACTACCCTTATGAGATTGAAGGAAATTATTTTTCCCAGGGAAACCTGGAAACCCAGCCCGGTGAATACCGGGAAACTACGGTAGAGGTTGGAAGCTTTGAACCCAACGCATTTGGACTTTATGATATGCACGGCAACGTCAGCGAATGGGTATGGGATTATTATGGAGCGTATCCTGGGGAGGAACAGAGCGATCCTACCGGTCCGCAGACCGGCACGATGCGTGTTTACCGGGGCGGCGGGTGGAATGACTTTGCGAAAAATATGCGTTCTGCATATCGGGCCACCCTGGAACCGGAGCTTATGAGCTTCAACATAGGTCTCCGGCTGGTGAGAAATGCGGTGGCAGGTTCCGGCACTGTGTCCGGCACAGCGTCCAGAAATGCCGCCGGCGGAGACGGGAATGTCCTGATCGCTTATTTCTCCTGGGGCGGAAATACCCAGGGAATTGCGGAAGAAATCCAGCGCCAGGCCGGGGCCGATCTGTTCGAGATCACTATGGTTCATCCCTATTCCGATGATTACAACACGGTACTGGACGAAGCCCAGCGGGATCAGAATGAGCAGGCCCGTCCGGAACTTGCCGCTCATGTGGAGAACATGGAGCAATATGATACAGTTCTTTTAGGTTATCCAAACTGGTGGGCGTCCATCCCCATGCCCGTGGCTTCTTTTCTGGAGGAATACGATTTTTCAGGAAAAACCATCATTCCGTTTTGCAGCCACGGAGGCGGCCGGTTCGGACAGAGCCTGACAGCTATCGCAAAACTTGTTCCGGATGCTGCCATGGGAGAAGCGTTAGACATCCACTACTCCGGCGGAAGCAGTATGCCGGATGATGTTGCCAGCTGGCTGGCAGCCAACGGACTATCAAACTAACATATAAATATATAAACAATAAAGGAGACTTTTATCATGGAAAATACAAAGAAATTCCCGAAAATAGCACTTGGAACCTGGTCCTGGGGCGTAGGATCTGCTGGCGGTGACCAGGTGTTTGGAAATCATCTGGGCGAGACAGAGCTGAAAGAAGTGTTTGACACAGCTATGGAAAATGGCCTGAACCTCTGGGATACTGCCACCGTTTACGGCATGGGCGCTTCCGAAGATATTCTGGGTGCACTTGCCGGAAACTATCCCGGCAGGGACGTCATTCTCTCCACCAAATTCACTCCGCAGATCGCGGGAGACGGCGCCGATCCGGTTGCTGATATGTGTGAGGCAAGCATGAAGAGGCTAGGAAACGATTACATTGACATCTACTGGATCCACAATCCTGCCGATGTGGAGCGTTGGACTCCGGGTCTTGTCTCCCTGGTGAAGAGCGGCAAAGTGGGACAGGTGGGCGTTTCCAATCACAACCTGGCCCAGATCAAACGGGCGGAGGAGATCCTCAGCAAGGAGGGCGTCCATATTTCCGCCATCCAGAACCATTACAGCCTGCTGTACCGTTCTTCCGAGGACGCCGGCATCCTTTCCTACTGCAAGGAAAACGGGATCGACTTCTATGCCTATATGGTGCTGGAGCAGGGAGCGCTCAGCGGCAAATACAACACAAAAAATCCTCTCCCGGAGGGCAGCCAACGGGGTGATACCTATAACCCCATCCTGCCGCAGCTGGAGAAACTGACGGATGCTATGCGCTCCATGGGAGAAAGACATGGCGCTACTGTTGCACAGGTGGCCATCGCCTGGGCCATCATCAAGGGTACCCGCCCGATCATCGGCGTGACAAAGCTCCATCATGTGACGGATGCCGCAAAAGCAGCTGACATCACACTGACACCGGAAGAAATGGCAGAGCTGGAGACTCTCGCCAGAGAGGCGAACGTGGATACCAGAGGTTCCTGGGAAAATCCCATGGCATAATGCTTGCCGGGGAGAGGCGGAGGCTTTTACCCGCTTCTCCCTTTTGTCATATAGAAAAAGAAACGGAGGATTGTAAAAATGCCGGTTATTACATTTGAAGCAGCGGCTCTGACAAAAGAGCAGAAACGTACTCTGGCAAAGGAGTTTACAGAAACAGCAGCGAGGGTCACCGGGCTTCCTGAAGATGGATTTTATGTGTTTATTAAGGAAAATGACCTGGATAACGTTGGGGTAGGCGGCAGACTGCTCAGTGACAGAAAGTAAGGTGGGAACTATGCAGAAAACAGCAATGATCGTGGGAACAGGTCCAGGACTGGGGTACAGCCTGGCGGAACATTTTGGAAAGAAAGGATTCCGCGTCATCCTTACAGCCCGGCGGGAAGACGCACTAAAGAAATATCAGGAGGAACTGAAGGGAAAAGGTATTGAGGCGTTTACAGCCCCGGCGGACGCTGCAGATGGTTTTCAGTTAGAATCAACGATCAGAAACGCAGTGGAACAGTTTGGCATGCCGGATGTACTGATCTATAATGTGGGGATCACCACATTGGATGCGGATACCCATATTGACGCGGACACCCTGGTGGAGCGTTACTCTGTGGATGTGGCAGGGGCGTATCGGTGCATTCAGATCCTGGATACGCCGGAGTTTGCCAGAAAAAATGGTGCGCTGCTGGTAACGGGCGGCGGTCTGGCACTCCATCCCCATTATGACTACCTGCCCCTGTCTATGGATAAGGCGGCGCTCCGGGCGATGGTATATGCTATGTATCCGGTGCTGCAGGAAAAAGGGATTTTCCTGGGCCTTGTCACCATCATGGGCGGTATTGCGCCGGGAACGGATTTCGCGCCGGAACGTATCGCAGAAGCGTATTGGGATCTGTATCAGGAGCGGAATCAATGTGAAGTTCAGTTTGGAAGTAAAACGGAGGGATAACAGATGAGTAAAAAAATAGTACAGACAGCAGGCAGAGACCAGCTGGGCGGCTTTGCCCCGGAATTTGCCCATTACAACGATGATGTTCTCTTTGGAGAGAACTGGAACAACCAGGATATTGACCTGAAGACACGGTGCATCGTGACAATGGTGGCGCTGATGTCTTCCGGGATCACCGATTCTTCTCTGGTGTATCATCTGGTAAACGCCAAGGCTCACGGCGTGACCAGAGCAGAAATGGCGGCCATTATTACCCACGCAGCATTTTACGCCGGGTGGCCGAAGGGCTGGGCGGTATTCCGTCTGGCACAGGAGGTCTGGAAGGACGAAGATGAAGCGAAAGACGAAGAGCACGGCGGCATGTTCGGACTTGGACAGCCAAACGATGCTTATGCGCAGTATTTTGTGGGACAGAGTTACTTAAATCCTGTGGCCGGCCAGAGCGGCGTAAATATTGCCAACGTGACCTTTGAGCCGGGCTGCCGCAACAACTGGCATATCCACAGAGCACAAAAAGGCGGCGGACAGCTCCTGCTCTGCACGGAAGGCCGGGGCTGGTATCAGGAATGGGGCAAAGAGGCCCAGGAACTTCATCCCGGCGACGCGGTGGAGATCCCGGCAGGCGTCAAACACTGGCACGGGGCCGCGAAGGACAGCTGGTTCTCACACCTGGCGGTGGAACTGCCCGGCGAAGATACTTCCAACGAATGGCTGGAAGCCGTATCGGACGAGACATATAATCGTTTGAAATAAAACTTCAATACAGGATCAGGAGGTACGAACATGAGTAAAACATTAGTTGCTTATTTTTCAGCCAGCGGTGTGACAGCAAAGCTGGCAAAGACACTGGCACAGGCCGCAGGCGGAGAGCTTTATGAGATCCGCCCGGCCGTTCCCTATACCGGCGCGGATCTGAACTGGAACAACAAGAGCAGCCGCAGCAGCGTGGAGATGAATGATAAAGGGGCGCGCCCTGCCATTGCAGAGCCTGCCGCGGACATCGCGAAATACGACACCATCTTTGTAGGGTTTCCCATCTGGTGGTATGAAGCGCCCCGTATTATTCAGACATTTCTGGAAAGTTATGATTTCTCAGGGAAAACAGTGATCCCCTTTGCCACCTCCGGCGGCAGCGGTATGGGAGAGACTGCTTCTATCCTGCAGAAAAGCTGTCCTTCGGCTCGCGTGCTTTCCGGAAAGCGGATGAGCGCATCCGCGGATGTTCAGGAGCTTTCTGCATGGATCCGGAGTCTTGGAATATAGGGGGTGCCTTCTTATGGATATTTTAGTTATCGAAAGCAGCCCGCACAGGCACGGGTCATCCAATCTGCTGGCGGAGGAGTTCATCCGCGGCGCGAAAGAGGCGGGGCATAAGGTGACAGTTTTTGACACCGGTCATGCCAGTCTGCATCCATGTCTCGGATGTGAAGTCTGCGGAATGTCCGAACCCTGTGTGCAGAAAGACGATATGGCCGGACTGAGGGAGAAGATGCTGAAAACAGATATGGCAGTTTTTGTAACGCCCCTTTATTACTTTGGATTTTCTGCTCAGCTGAAAACTGTGATCGACAGGTTTTACAGCTTCAACGGGCAGCTGACAGCCAGAGGATTAAAAACCGCCCTGATCGCGGCGGCGTGGGACAGCAACAGCTGGACCATGTCCGATCTGAAAGCCCATTATGAAACTCTTTGCAGATATCTGAACTTTGAAAATATGGGTGAGATCCTGGGGACAGGCTGCGGAACGGTTTCCATGACAAAACGAACGAAATTTCCGAAGGAGGCATACGAGTTCGGGAAAAAGATCGGAGGATGATGCGATGAAACGGACTCCCATTGCAAAAATGATCGTGGATGTGCTGATGACGCTGACCTTATTATTCCTGATGGGTTATCAGCTTTGGGGTGAAGCCGCCCATGAGTGGGCAGGAGCGGTCATGCTCATTCTGTTCATCGCCCATCACGTCTTAAACCGAGGATGGTATAAAAGCCTGTTCAGGAGCAGGTACACGCCCATGCGGGTGTTCCAGGTGTTGGTGGATATGCTGCTTCTGGTCGCCATGCTGGCGCAGATGTACAGCGGCATTGCCATGTCCCGGCATGTGTTCACATTTTTACCCGTGGACGGGGGGATGGCTCTGGCCAGAAGACTGCACATCCTGGGCGCTTACTGGGGGTATCTCCTCATGAGCGTTCATCTGGGCCTGCACTGGAATATGTTCTTGGGCATGGCAAGGAAACGGACCGGTATGGACACTCCCTCAAAACACCGCAGTTTGCTCCTGTTTCTGACCGGCCTGCTGATCGCGGTTTACGGCGCTTTTGTATTTATAAACAGGGACTTCCCGACCTATCTGTTCCTGCAGTCAGAATTCGTCTTTCTGGACTACGGGGAACCGGTCTGGTCCTTCTATCTGGATTATATCTGCCTGATGGGGCTTTGGGTATTTCTTGCCCACTATCTCTCTAAAGGTTTGAGAAAACTGGGAGGAAAGAAGGCTATCAAAGGAAAGGAGCGTATATGAAAAAGTTATTCAGTCTGGCAATGGCGGTTCTGCTGACCTTTTGTCTCACAGCCTGCCAGTCAGAAAATGTGCAGGAGGATTCGGGTCTTTCTATGACTTCTCCTGCACAGAACCAGAACAGTGAGAATAGTGAACCTGTAACGGAACCGCCCCTCGCTTCTGAGACTCCATCGCCTGAAGAAACAGCGGATGCAGAATCCGTTCAGAGGCAGATCCGTATGTCGGCAGAAGGGCAGGTCTACATGATTACCTTGTATGAGACCCCGGCAGCCAATGCCTTGTATGAAATGCTGCCTCTGGAATTAACCTTTGAGGATTATAACAGCGTGGAGAAGATTGCCTATCTGCCGGAAGGACAACAGCTTGACACAGAAGGAGAACCAGAAGGATACGATCCTTCGGCTGGCGATTTCTGTCTTTATGCCCCCTGGGGAAATCTCTCTTTGTTCTATCAGGAGTTTGGATATTCCAATGGTCTGATTTCTCTGGGAAGGCTGGAAACAGGAATCGAGGAAATCACTGCCTTTCAGGATGGAATTACTGTGACCTTGGAACAAACAGAATAAAAAACTGATCAGCGCATAGCGCAGAAAGGAGTACGTAATGAAAAAGAAAACAATGTTTGCTTTAATAGCGGCAATCTTCGTAATGTCCTGTATAGGCGGCTGTGGACAAGTGGAAGAACCCCGGGAATCAGGCGATCCGGTTCCCGCCGGCGGTCAAACAGAACCTGTTGCGCCTGAAACGGATGAGGAAGAGCATAGTTCCGACTCTGTCGAGGAACCAGCAGCCGATGCAGATACTCCTGTGGTTTACATGACGACAGATATCAGTTCCGAAGGGCTGATGTCCATCTATGAAGCTTTGGAAGCCTCCCCCGCCGGCAATGTAGCAGCAAAGCTCTCCACCGGCGAACCCGGCAGCAACTATCTGCGTACGGATCTGATCGGGGCTCTGGTACAGTCCCTGGAAGCAACGATCGTGGAGTGCAACACGGCTTACGGCGGGTCACGTTCCAATACAGCTATGCATTATCAGGTGGCCGAAGATCATGGATACACAGAGATTGCCGATGTGGACATCATGGACGAAGAAGGTTCTCTCACACTGCCGGTAGAGGGCGGTGACAATCTGACCGAAAACTATGTAGGATCCCATTTTGAAAACTACGACTACTATGTAGTCCTTTCCCACTTCAAGGGGCACGCCATGGCCGGTTACGGCGGTGCGATCAAGAACATTTCCATCGGAATCGCGTCGTCTGAGGGGAAAGCGCATATCCATTCCGGCGGCACTGGGGGAAGCATGTGGGGCGGTGACCAGGACGCGTTCCTGGAGTCCATGGCGGAAGCCGGCAAGTCGGTGGTGGACGCTTTGGCCGGAAATATTCTTTACATCAATGTAATGAACCGGCTGAGCGTGGACTGTGATTGTGATGGCAATCCGGCGGAGCCGGATATGCACGACATCGGTATCCTGGCATCCTTTGATCCTGTAGCGGTGGATCAGGCTTGTGTGGATCTGGTCTATGCTGCCGAGGACGGGGAATCCCTGGTGAACCGCATCGAATCCCGGAACGGACTGCACACTCTGGAGCAGGCGGAAAGGATCGGTCTCGGAAGCCGGGAGTATCAGCTGGTGAGTATTGATGGGTAAACGGATATATGGAGTGGCGGCAGCAGGAGCGTTACTGTTTCTGCTGACATCCTGTAACGCTGCATCTTCGTTAGATTCCGGCAAACAGGAGACACAAGCTGCATTTTACAATGCAGAAGAAACTGCTGTTGTTCCTGTTTATATGGAAAAAGAGATACAGCCGCCGGAAGAATATATTATAGAAGGATTTCCAGTGCTTTTCAAATGCCTGAGCTTCCTACAGGATGTGAAATCACAGCTATGACTATGGTATTGAATTACTATGGTTATGATTATAGATAAAACTACGATGGCGGCAGATTATCTGCCTACCGTTCCGGCAAGCCAATACTATGGAGATGACGGACGTCTTTATGGGGGTGATCTGAGAAAATATTTTGTGGGAAATCCTTTTACAGAAGGCGGATATATTTGCGGTATAGAGGCGATTCTTAATGCGGCTGACACGTACTTGCAGGAAATTGGAAGTCCCATGTGGGCAACAGATAAAACGGGTGCTTCACCTGAAGAACTTTATGAGTTGGTAAGTCAGGATACACCGGTTGTTGTCTGGGTAACCATCGGAATGACGGATCGAAGTACCCTGCAAGGATGGTATACGGAAAGCGGCGACTATGTAGATTGGAGTACGAGCGATCATGGAGCCGTTTTGGTCGGGTATTCAAAGGATACGGTGACGATTGCCGATCCAATCTCTGGTTTAACAGAGTATAGCCGCACTCAGTTTGAAAAGGTTTTCTCATCTAGATCCTGTCAATGTGTCATTTTAGAAGCATAAGAATTATGAAATCTTTGACAGCACATGTAAGCAATGATTCATTTATTTGATTCTGAGAAAATAAGTGAGTTTTACTATGCGCCGGATGGTTCTTACCGGCTGTTATAGAAGGGAGAAAATATATGCTTGAAACCATAAACCGGGAGGTCATATACCTTTGGTACTATTTCAGCATTCAGTTGGAGCAGCTCCTTCCCTATTGGGTACTGGGTATGGTGCTGGGATCTGCTGTTTCTGTCTTTCTCAAGGACAGAATACATAATGCTTTTCGGGCATTAGGTGAAAAAAAGCTAGGCGTACTGGGAGTTGTAGCCTCCAGTGTTCTCGGCATTGCTTCGCCGCTGTGCATGTACGGAACCATTCCCATTGCTGCTTCCTTTTCCAAAAGCGGTATGAAGGACGATTGGTTGGCAGCGTTCATGATGTCCTCGATTCTTCTGAACCCGCAGCTGATTCTGTACAGCGCCGCACTGGGGGCGACTGCCCTTACCGTAAGGATTGTGACCTGTTTTTTGTGCGGCGTCACCGCCGGTCTGCTGGTGCGGATTTTCTTCTTCAGAAAGCCATTTTTCAATTTTGACGGTTTTGAACCGTCAAAAAGCAGAGATACAGACCCAAATATCTTGGTGCGGTATCTGAAGAATCTGAGGAGGAATATCAAAGCCACCGGATTATATTTCCTCATTGGTATTATTTTGTCGGCGCTGTTTCAGAGATATGTTCCTGCGGATGTTATGACTCGGCTGTTCGGTGGAAATGAAGCCTGGGGCGTTCTGATGGCGGCGACCGTCGGCGTACCCCTTTATGCCTGTGGCGGAGGTACAATCCCGCTTTTGCAGGGCTGGCTCTGGGATGGCATGAGCATGGGCAGCGCAGCCTCATTTATGCTGACTGGCCCGGCAACAAAAATAACCAATCTGGGAGCATTGAAGATTATACTTGGACTGCGTCACTTCCTGCTGTACATCGCTTATGTGATGTTATTTTCTCTGGCGGCGGGATTGATCGTGAACCTAATCGTATAACAAATAATAACATTCAGTAAAGTAAAAAGAAAGAAGGATGAAAATATGGAACATTTTACACATTTGTTTTCACCGTACAGTATACGGGATGTAGAAATAAAAAACCGATTAGTGGTTCCTTCAATGGGAACCAATTTAGGAAATGCAGACGGAACAGTATCGCAGCGCTTGATTGATTATTACACGGCTCGAGCGAAAGGCGGTTTCGGATTGATCGTTGTGGAGGGTGTGGCGGTGAACCCCACCGGTATGTGTATTCCTCATGAAGGACATTTTTGGGATGATGCCAATATCCCCGGAATGAAGAGGCTGGCAGATGCGATTCACGCAAATGGTGCTAAAACAATTCTTCAGATCCATCATGCCGGTCGTCAGACACATCCTGGGAACATCAATGGTCAGCAGCCTATTGCGCCTTCCCGTATAGCGTGTCCGGTAGATAATACTTTACCGAGGGAGATTCCCACGGAGGAAGTATATCAGATCATTGAAGATTTTGGCGATGCGGCACTGCGGGCAAAGAAAGCAGGATTTGACGGCGTGGACATTCATGGTGCTCATGGATATCTGATTTCGCAGTTTATGTCGGGACATGCAAACAAACGAATAGACGAATTTGGCGGTACGTTTGAGGGCCGAATGAAATTTCCTCTGGAAATTGTGAAAAATGTCCGTCAAAAATGTGGAAATGATTTTATTATCGGTTTTCGCCTGAGTTATGACGAAAAGATACCGGGCGGACGTACTTTGGAAGAGAGTCTGGTAGTTTCACATCTGCTGGAGGAAGCCGGTGTTGATCTGCTGGATATTTCTATCATGACATATGCCAGCACAGAGTATATGAGTGCCAATGGTGCCCTGCCAAATGGATACAACCAGTTTGCTACTGAAAAGATCAGACAGAGTGTGAATATTCCGGTTATTGCCGTAGGACGGATCACCGGCGCTATGGGCGAAGATATGCTCCGCACGGGGAAGGCGGATTTTATCGCTGTGGGACGAGGCTCCATGGCGGATCCCGAACTTCCAAATAAATTGAAGGAGGGAAGGCTGGATGAAATATCTCCCTGTATCAGCTGCACGCAATCCTGTCTGGGATACATTCTCAGTGACAGAATTTATGCATCCTGTCTGGTAAACCCTGTCACAGGGCATGAAGGAGAGTATGATTTCACACCAGTTGCCGAGCCAAAAAAAGTATTGGTAGTCGGCAGCGGACCTGCTGGTTTGATGGCTGCGAAAACAGCTGCCCAGAGAGGTCATCAGGTGATTCTTTGTGAAAAGGAAGATGTTTTCGGCGGACAATTCCGGTTGGCGGCAGTACCGCCTACAAAACACGATATTGCCGGAGCAATTCGTTACTATGTGACCATGTGCAAAAAGTACGGAGTGGATCTCCGGCTGAATACGCAGGCAGATGAGGCGCTTCTTAAAGAATTGAAACCGGATGCCGTTGTACTTGCTACCGGTAGTACACCAGCTTATCCGCCTATTGAGGGAATCCATAACGATAAATTCCTTTCTGTTGCGGATGTACTGGATGGCCGGGTGCTTCCCGGACAGAAAATACTCATCGCCGGAGGCGGGATGTCCGGTGTAGAGACGGCTGATTTTCTTTCGGAACACTTCCGGTCATGTACAGTAATAGAAATGCGTTCGGATATTGCTCTGGATGAAGAGTATACACCCCGTGTATTTCTGATGAAGCGATTAGCAGATAAACAAGTACAGTCTATCACGAATGCCAGAATCACCCGCTTCTACGATGATGGGATTGATTATGAACAGAATGGTCAGTCCTATTCTGCCCGAGGATTTGACAATATTATTCTCGCAATGGGAATGAAGGCATACAATCCACTGGAGACTCTTGCGAGAAAGTACGCAAAAGAGGTCTATGTGATTGGCGATGCAAAGCAGGCAGGTCCGGCTAATAAGGCAACTGAAGAAGGTTTAGCCATCGGCTTAAAATTGTAAAACCACAGATGGAGCTCTGAAATTATTTTGATAGAAAGAAGGGATGATTTATGAAAAGAATTGCTGCGTTGTTTTTAACCTTTACATTATTGCTTTCACTGGCAGCCTGCAGCAGTGAGCCGTCCTCAGAAGAAGAATTGCCCGATGCTTCGCAGGAATCAACGCTGCCGGAGGAAACAGGATCATCAGACACTTCAGAGAGCACAGCAGATGGGGATGGAGAGCAGGAAAGTGCAGTTCCTTCCGAAACTGCAGAATCAGACGCTGATATTCTGGTTGCCTATTTTTCCTGGGCTGATAATGCGGTTTTAGCGGAAAATGTAGATGCGGTCAGCTCACCCAGTGTAATCCCGCCGGGAGATGTACAGCAGCTGGCCGGATGGGTACAGGAGCAGACAGGCGGAGACTTGTTTTCCATCCGTGTGACGGATCCCTATCCCAGTGACTGGGATGACTGTCTGACACGGGCCAATCAGGAGCGCAGAGAAAACGCCCGCCCGGAGTTGATGGAAAATGTGGAAAATCTCGAACAATATGACGTGATTTTTTTGGGTTACCCTAATTGGTGGTACGGCGTGCCGATGGCTTTGCTTTCTTTCCTGGATCATAACGATCTGTCAGGAAAACAGGTATATCTGTTCTGTTCTCATGGAACGGGAGGCCTTGCCGACAGTGTAGAGATCATTACGGAAGCGCTTCCAGGAGGGCAGATATCAGACAATATATTTGACTGCTATGAGGAAGAAGCGGCAGATTCAGAGGAAGAAATATACGCCTGGCTGAATGAATTAGGTTATTAAGCGATATGGTGTCAAATTCAGGCGAGAAAGGAACGGATATGAAAGAAAAAACAGATATGCATGGACATTATTTTCCGCCGGCATACAGGCATATATTAGAGAGGCATGGGGGGAATGTCCTGGATGGCGCTCCAATACCCGCATGGTCGGAAGAACTGCAGTTTCAGTTGATGGAAGAACTGAATATCCGGTGCAGTGTTCTTTCACTCTCTTCCCCTCATTTCCATTTTGGGGACCGGGAAGAAACTGTACAGACCGCAAGATTATGTAATGAATATGGCGCGGAGTTAAAAACAAAGTATCCGGAGCGGTTTCGAATTATGGCAAGCCTTCCGTTCCCTTATATAGAAGAGTGCCTGGAGGAGATACGGTATTGTACGGATACGTTGAAAACTGACGGTTTTGCTCTGCAGACCCATTTTTGCGGAGATTATCTTGGAAGTGAACGCATGGAACCTGTAATGCAGAGCCTGAACCGTATAAAGGCGGCAGTTGTTCTCCACCCGACGGTGCCGGCAAAGGTTCCGGAGAACGTAAACGATGGACTTCCTGCTGCGCTGCTAGAATATTTTTTCGATACAACGAGGGCAGTAACCAATATGATACTGCGGGGGACATTGAGGAAATATCAGGATATTCGTTTTATTGTCCCCCATGCGGGAGCATTTCTTACACTTCTGTCAGACCGGCTGGATGTATTGGGCGGCGCCCTGCATATGAAAGATCTGGATGTTATGGGGGATTTGCGGCGTCTGTATTATGACATTGCAGGTGTTTCCATGCCAAAGCAGTTTGGTCTTCTGGAGAAGATTACAGATGAAAGCCATATTCTGTATGGAAGTGACAGTCCGTTTACTCCGTTGAAGCTGTGCAGAAAGTGGGCTATAGAAATGGAAGAGGTATTTGGCAGGGAAAAATCCGGACAGATATTCAGAGACAATGCGGAAATATTATTCCGGAGATAAAAATAAAAAGGATAAGGTGATCATTATGCAATATATGACAGCAGAGGAAGTATCGGAACGTTATCATGTTCCCATAAAAATATTAGATGAGTATAAACAATGGGGATTGTGCGGCACGGTGCAGAAAGTAATGGATGACTGGCGGTATACAGATGAGGATCTGCAACGTCTGAGCCTGATCATGACCCTCCACGATATTGGTTTTAAACCGGACGAAGTAGAGCGCTATATGAATCTGGTGCTCGAAGGAAAGCAGACGGATACAGAACGGCTTAAAATGCTGGACAGGATCCGGGAAAAGTCCCTGGATGAAATCCATTTTCGTGAAAAACAGCTTTCCCGGCTGGATTACCTCAGATATGAAATAAGAAACAGGCAGGATAAAAAATAGGCTGAAGCTGTAAATGATTTGAAATGCTAAACAGGCATGGCAAACATGTTTTATAAGTATTTGTGTATGGAATAACTGGATGATAGAATAAAGGTACTTAAAAAGTACCTTTATTTTTTTGGAAGTATCATTTCATTTCCTGCAGGATGTATTTTGATACATAAAAGCCAAAGAAGGAATGGAGCAAAGCAGACAGGCGCGCATGTCTGACAGCAGAAAAGAGAAGAGGAGAAGAGAAATGAGTAAAAAATATGAACCGCTGGCGGCCGAGATTATCCGGCTTGTTGGCGGAGCGGGAAATGTTGACACTCTGCATCATTGTCAGACAAGACTTCGTTTTAAACTTTATGATGAAGAAAAAGCAGATTTGGAGAGACTTTCCGGTCTGGAAGGCGTAACGGCGGCAATCAATAAAGGCGGCATGATCCAGGTCGTAATAGGTCTTCACGTAGAGGAAGTGTATGAGGAAGCTGTAAAGTATCTGAACATAGATAAAAAGGATACGGATATCAAGACGGAAGAGAAAAAGAAACAAAATCCTCTTGATATAGCGACAAGCTTTATTTCCAGTATTTTTGCCCCTATTGTTCCGGCATTGGCAGGAGCAGGAATGGTAAAAGCGCTGCTGTCAATTCTGGTCGCTTTCCATTTGGTGGATACCAGTGAACAGACATATATCATTATCAATATGATCAGTGACGCAGCCTTTGCATTTCTGCCAATTCTTCTGGCCTACACGACAGCCCAGAAGTTAAAGTGCAACCCGATCATGGCGGCAACAGTGGCAGGGATTCTGGTACATGGGACATGGGGTTCTCTTGTGGCAGCAGGAGAGGCGGTTACATTGTTTGGGATACTTCCTCTGTATCTGGTCTCTTATACATCATCTGTTATACCGATCGTACTGGTCCTATTGGTACAGGCGCCGCTGGAACGGTGGCTGAATAAAGTGATACCGGGAGCAGTGAGACTGATATTCGTTCCAATGATCACGTTTTTAGTCATGGGCGTACTGGCTCTTAGCATTCTTGGCCCTATTGGCGCAATGGTCGGTCAGGGACTCAGCTTTGTATTCCTGTGGCTTGGAGAAAATGCAAGCTGGGCTCCACCGCTGATCGTAGGAGCGTTCTTTCCGGTTATGGTTATGTTTGGCGTTCACCATGGAGTCGCTCCGGTGGGAACGATGTCACTTATGCAGCTGGGATATGACGCAATCTGGGGACCGGGAATTGTATGTTCCAATATTGCACAGGGAGCAGCGGCGTTGACAGCGTCCTTTGTAACAAAAGATAAGAGTACAAGGCAGGTGGGTATCCCGTCTGGTATTACAGCTCTTATGGGTACGACAGAACCGGTCCTGTATGGTGTGAACCTGCCAAAAAGATATCCTCTGATCGCCGCTATGATCGGCGGGGGATTGGGAGGTCTGTTTGCGGGAATCACACATACAAGGCGTTATGCATTTGGTTCGTCAGGCATTCCGGCGGTGGTCATGTATATTGGTGAAAATACACTCCGTTATTTCTATCAGATTATTATCGCTCTTGTGATAAGCGCTGTGGCGGCCGTAATATTTACTATTCTTCTCTCAAAAAAATATGAAAAGAAAAATGCAGCGCTTATAGAAGACAAATCCGGAGAAGAAGCGGAAAGAAGTATAGAAAAGATCCCGGCGCAGACAGGAGAAAGAGAACTTCAGGAGCCAGATATAAGCAAACTTCTATCGCCGACAGGAGGAATGATCGTACCTATGGAGAACATTCCAGATCCTGTATTTTCCTCCGGCGCTCTCGGGTTTTGCTGTGGAATTGAACCGGAAGAAGGTGTGGTACTTGCCCCGATGGATGGAGAGGTGGCCCAGTTGTCCGATACGCTCCATGCAGTTGGAATCCTGGGGGAAAATGGAGCAGAAGTACTGATCCATGTGGGGGTAGATACCGTTGAAATGAACGGAGACGGATTCACCGCTTTTGTCAAAGAGGGTGATAAGGTACTTGCCGGACAGAAGCTCCTGACAATGGATCTTGGCAGGATCGAACAGGCCGGCCATGCGAAAACGGTTATCACCGCAGTTACAAATAGTGATGATTTTATAGATATTGAACTGTCGGCAGAAGGCATGGTCAAGGCAGGGGATAAAATCATGTCATTAAAAAAAGCGTAAAGAGGAACTTTGATGTTTTCCAATAAAGATTTAAAGAAAATGATTCTCCCTCTTGTGGGGGAACAGATTCTCCTGATACTGGTCGGCATGTCCGATACCATTATGGTATCTTATGCCGGGGAGGCTGCTGTATCCGGCGTATCTTTAACAGATATGATCAATTATCTGTTCAGCACCGTTTTTGCAGCCATTGCAACAGGAGGCGCTGTGATTGTATCCCAGTATCTGGGGTGCAGAGATTCAAAGAGAGCAAGAGAAACGTCCGGGCAGCTTTACCTGACGTCGGGTATTCTCTCCTGCGGGTGTACGGTTATCTGCCTGTTGTTTCACAGGCAGATCCTCCACCTGCTTTTTGGAGCGATCGAGGAAGATGTTATGACTGCGGCGGCGCAGTATTTTCTGGTGACAGCCTGCTCTTTTCCTTTTCTGGGAATTTATAATGCAGGCGCGGCTTTGTTTCGGTCGATGCAGAGGACAAAAGACACCATGTATGTTTCCATACTTATGAATGTTGTCAATGTGGTGGGAAACGCAGTTGGAATTTTTATACTGCATGCGGGAGTAATGGGAGTGGCTGTTCCCACGCTTCTCTCCCGGATGACGGCCGCATTTGCAATGACAGCGCTGGCGTTTCAGAAACAGAACCCGGTGTATGTGGAATGGAAAAATATTTTTTGCAGGAATGCGGATATGATGCGCCGCATTCTGAAGATTGGGGTTCCAAACGGCATAGAAAACGGTCTGTTCGCGTTGGGCAGGGTTTTAGTGACAAGTATCATTGCGCTCTTTGGGACGACGCAGATTGCGGCAAATGGAGTGGCAAACAGTATTGATGGGGTTGCGATTATCGTAGTAAATTCGATTAATCTGGCGATTGTCACAGTGACAGGTCAATGTGTAGGGGCACGGGCCTATGGAGAAGCAAAAAAATATATCCGAAAGCTGATGTCCGTTTCCTATGTGTTAACATTCCTGCTTGGAGTAGCCGTATGCATATCCCTTCCGCTATTGCGCGGTTTTTATGACGTGTCGGAGGATGTCTGGAATCTGAGCTGTATCCTGATCTTCCTTCATAATGTGATGGCGGCGCTGCTTCATCCTACATCATTTAATCTGTCCAATGCCCTTCGGGCGTCAGGCGATGTGAAGTTTACCATGTATGCGGGGATTTTATCCATGCTCTTGCTTCGTCTGGGAGTGGCGGCGGTTTGTGGGATCGTGTTCAACATGGGGATCTTCGGTGTCTGGGCAGCGATGGGAATGGACTGGCTTGGAAGATCAGTGGCTTTTGTCCTGCGGTACAAAAGCGGAAAATGGAAGGATTATCGTGCAATATAAATATAGATTTTCACAGAGGAGGTAGTGCAAAATGGCAGTAAAAAAAATGCCGGAAGGGTTCCTGTGGGGAGGCGCTGTTGCGGCAAACCAGTTTGAAGGCGGGTGGAAGGAGGATGGGAAAGGTCCATCTATCGCGGATATGTGTACGAACGGATCTCAGGAACACCCGAAAGAACTGACACGGACGATTCGTCCTGACAGGGTGTATCCCAGCCATGAGGCATCGGATTTTTATCATCATTATGAAGAAGATATCGCCCTCCTTGGGGAGATGGGGTTCAAAGTTTTCCGTCTGTCCATTAACTGGACCAGGATATTTCCCACGGGAATGGAGTCGGAGCCAAATGAAAAAGGACTGGAATTTTATGACCGCGTTTTTGCATGCTGTAAGAAATACGGGATTGAGCCGATCGTTACGATCAGCCATTATGAGATGCCTTACGCACTGGTAGAAAAATATAATGGATGGTACAGCCGAAAGCTGATCGACCTGTACCTGAATTATTGCAAAGTCCTTTTTGAACGATACAAGGATACAGTGAAATACTGGCTGACGTTTAATGAAATCAATGCGGGAACCAACCATACACTGGGGGCAGTGATCTCGCTTGGAACGGCACAGGGTTATGAAGGGCCGTGTGTCCAGGCACCTTCCGATCTTACTGTACGGTATCAGGCCCTGCATCATCAGTTTGTTGCCAGCGCAAAGGCAGTTCTTTACGCCCATGAACATTATCCGCAGTTTAAAATGGGAAATATGATTTGTTTTCTGACCCGGTATCCTTACACCTGTGACCCGGAAGACGTGCTGGCATGTCAGGAAGAAATGCGCATGCGGAACTGGTTCTGTTCTGACGTGATGTGCAAAGGAGAGTATCCCTTCTATACCAAACGCTTCTTTGAAGAAAAAGGGATTGTGCTCAGGGAAGAACCGGAGGACAGGGAGATCCTGAAACGCGGCGTCGTAGATTTTTATACCCTCAGCTTTTATCAGACAAGCTGCATCACAACACATAGCGGCGCCGAAACGAGCAAAGGAAATATGGGAGGCGGAGTAAAAAACCCGTATCTCGAATCCTCGGAATGGGGATGGCAGATCGATGCGAAAGGACTTCGCTATGCCCTCAACGAAATCTATGAACGTTATCATATGCCTGTTATGGTTGTGGAAAACGGACTTGGAGCAAGAGATACCATAGAACAGGATGGTATCCATGATCCTTACCGTATTGCATATCTGAGACGCCATATAGAAGAGATGAAAGAAGCGATCCATGACGGCGTGGATCTGATTGGTTATACTCCGTGGGGATGCATTGATCTGGTTTCAGCGTCTACCGGTGAAATGTCAAAACGTTACGGATTTGTATATGTAGACAAAAACGATGACGGAACTGGAAGCCTTAAGCGAATGCGAAAAGACAGTTTCTACTGGTATCAGAATGTGATTAAAACGGACGGCGAGAAAATATGACATATTGTTGACAGCTAATAGCGAAATCAACAGTATCACAATAATATTTCAAAATGGAAAGGAAGAAAATACAATGAAAAGCTTCGAATTTGCAGTACCTACAGATGTTCTTTTTGGTGTTGGGCAGGAGAATCAGCTTGCTCAACGGTTAAAACCGTTTGGAAAAAAGATCCTTCTCACGTATGGTGGTGGAAGTATTAAACGGACGGGTCTATATGACAGAATAAAGGATATTCTGAAAGAGTATGAACTCTTTGAGCTGGGTGGAATTGAACCAAACCCCAGAGTGTCCAGTGTAAATGAAGGGGCAAGAATATGCCGGGAAAATCAGATTGATATGATTCTTGCTGTCGGAGGCGGCAGTACCATTGACTGTTCCAAAGTAATTGCGGCAGCAGTTAATTATGAGGGGGACGCATGGGATTTGGTGACTGGAAAAGCACAGATTACAGGAGCCCTTCCACTGGCTGTAGTGCTCACGCTTGCAGCAACAGGAAGCGAAATGGACTGCGCGGCAGTAATCTCTAATGCAGATACCGAGGAAAAACTTCTGGTAGGACATCCGGCATTGTATCCGGCAATTACGATCCTGAATCCGGAAAATACTTATTCTGTACCATCTTATCAGACGGCATCGGGTTCTGCGGATATGATGTCGCATGTAATTGAAAGCTATTTTGATCAGGAGGAAGCATTTGTTCCGGATGCCATCAGCGAAGGTCTCCTGCGGTCGGCAATTAAATATACTCCCGTTGCACTGGCAAAGCCGGATGATTATGAGGCGAGGGCACAGCTAATGTGGACAAGTTCGCTGGCGCTGAACGGGCTTCCAACGACAGGAAAGAATTTTGCATGGAGCTGCCATTATATTGAGCATGAACTGAGCGCTCACTATGACATTACTCATGGGGCAGGACTTGCAATGCTGACTCCTAAGTGGATGCGTTATGTTTTGTCAGAGGATACAGTGGATAAGTTTTATGATTATGCTGTGAATGTGTGGGGTATCCAGCCATCAGAGGATAAAATGCAGGTGGCAAACCAGGGAATTGACGCTACGGAGCAATTTTTTATACAAATAGGTCTTCCTTCTTCCCTGGGTGAATTTCAGATTGATGATTCAAAATTTGAAGAAATGGCTGAAAAGGCTGTAGAAGTAGGTCATCTTGGGAATGCGTATGTACCTCTGACAAAAGAGGATGTCATTGCAATTTTAAAAATGTGTTTGTAATGCACTCTCAGCGTATTGAATAAAAAAATAATTAACAAGTAGGAGGCGGAAAAGGAATGAAAAAATATGAGTATACGATCAAAGATGAAGTAGGGATCCATGCAAGACCGGCAGGATTACTGGTCAAAGAAGCCAAGAAATATGAGAGTAAGATTGTGCTTTTGGCAAACGGGAAATCGGCTGAAGCCGCGAAACTCATGGCTGTTATGAGCCTGGGGGTAAAGTGCGGCCAAACTGTGGAAGTAGAGATCGAAGGCAGCGATGAAGAAGCAGCGTATGAAGGAATGAAGGCATTTTTTGAGGCCAACTTATAAGGAACGACAGCATAGCCAGGCATTTTTGTCTGGCTGTGTCTGATAAAGGAGGTTAGAGCGAATGAACATCTGGCATGACATTGACGAAGAAAGGATCTATCCCACGGATTTTATGGCTGTCATAGAAATATCAAAAGGCAGCAACCAGAAATACGAATTAGACAAAAAAACCGGGATGCTGTCGCTGGATCGGATTCTTTATACAGCGACCCATTATCCGATGAATTACGGTTTTATCCCGAGAACCTATGGGGATGACAAGGATCCGCTGGACGTGCTTGTCCTCTGTTCCGAACCGATCCAGCCGATGACGCTTGTGCGCAGTTATCCCATTGGGGTGATGAAGATGGAGGATACCGGGATGGGTGATGAAAAGATCATCGCCATCCCTTACAGTGATCCGACTTATATGGGGTATACGGACATCAGGGAATTGCCGAAACATATTTTTGAGGAGCTGAAACACTTTTTTACCATTTACAAAAGTCTGGAAGGGAAAAGTACGGAAGTAAACGAGTTCGGCGGGCCCATTGAGGCGGTGGAGATCATTGAGAAGTGTATAGAAAACTATCGTAAAAAGTTTGTAGAGGGGGATCAGTCATTATGAAAGAATATCATGGCAAATCTGTTTACAAGGGGATCGCAATGGGACCGGCGCTGGTCCTTCACAGCAAAGACCAGCAGGTAAAGAGAACGAGGATTGAAGATGCGGAGACTGAGCTTGCCAGACTGGAACAGGCAAAGCAGGCATCAAAGGAGCAGCTTCAGAGACTCTATGAGAAGGCAATGAAGGAAGTGGGAGAAACAAGCGCTGCCATTTTCGAGGTACATCAGATGATGCTGGAGGATGAGGACTATCTGGAATCCATTGAAAATATTGTCCGCACGGAGATGATCAATGCGGAATACGCTGTGGCTCTTACGGGGGATAACTTCTCCCAGATGTTTGCGTCTATGGAAGATGACTATATGCGAGCCCGGGCTGCGGATATAAAAGACATCTCTGAACGGCTAGTAAGAAACCTTCTCGGGTATGCGGACATGGATTTCAGCCAGATCCCGCCATCGGTCATCGTGGCGGATGACCTGACTCCCAGCGAGACGGTGCAGATGGATAAGAAAAAGATGCTTGCCTTTGTGACGGTCCACGGCTCATCCAATTCCCATACATCAATCCTTGCGCGGATGATGAACATCCCGGCGCTGATTGGCGTTCCGGTGTCCATTGATGAGATCGAAAACGGGACAGAGGTGATTGTAGACGGTGCGGAGGGAAAAGCTATCTTTGATCCGGATGAGGACATAAGGGAAAAAGCAAAAGAGCAGATCCGGGAAGCGGAGGAAAAGCAGAGGCTTCTGCAGGATATGAAGGGAAAAGAAAATGTAACCCTTGACGGCAGAAAGGTGAATCTCTATGCCAATATCGGAAGTGTATCAGATGTGGGATATGCCCTCGAAAATGACGCTGGCGGGATCGGTCTTTTCCGCAGTGAATTCCTCTATCTGGGGAGGAATGATTTCCCTTCGGAGGAGGAACAGTTTCAGGCGTATAAGCAGGTCGTACAGACCATGGGAGAAAAGAAAGTCATTATCCGCACCCTTGATATCGGTGCGGATAAGCAAGCGGATTATTTCAATCTTGGGAAAGAAGACAACCCAGCTCTTGGATACCGGGCAATCCGCATCTGCCTGACACAGACCGAAATATTTAAGACACAGCTTCGGGCTCTTCTTCGGGCGGCAGTCTATGGAAACCTGTCAATTATGTATCCGATGATCATCGCGCCGGAAGAGGTGAAGCAGATCTATGGGATTGTCTCTGAGGTCGAGGAAGAGCTGAAATGCAAAGATATTCCTTATCGGCTCCCGGAACAGGGGATTATGATCGAGACGCCGGCAGCCGTCATGGTCAGCGATGAACTGGCGGAGCTGGTGGATTTCTTCAGCATAGGGACGAACGACCTGACCCAGTATACCCTTGCCATCGACCGGCAGAATGAGAAGCTGGATGCATTCTACAATCCTCATCACAGAGCTATCCTCCGAATGATCGAGATGGTGGTAAATAACGCGCATAAAGCAGGAAAATGGGCGGGAATCTGTGGAGAACTGGGGGCAGATCCGGAACTGACAGAAACATTTTTAAAGATGAGTGTAGATGAGCTGTCGGTAGCTCCGTCTATGATATTGAATTTGAGAGAAAAGATCAGGGAAACAAGAGTTACAAACTAACGTCAATGAAAGAAGTAATTGAAGAAATTCTACAATATAATCCGACAGAATACAGAGCCTGTGTCTGTCGGATTATAAAGGATTGTCTGAATCAGAGGAATTTTGAATTTCTAACAATTGTTCAATTAAAAAATTTAGAGAGTTGATAATCATTTTTTGATTCTGTTTGCTGCAGGACTGAAGTTTCCCTAAAAAATATTGGAGTGCTTCATCATCAACTGTAGAATTTGAAGGAAATATTGAATTTCCAGAAATTCCGAGCCGCTCTATCAATAAACAAAGAGTCTCGTAAGTAGGATTTTTTCGCCCTTTTTCTATATCTTGAATGGTTTTGACTGCAAGTCCGGACTGATCCGCAAGTTCTTGTTGGGTTAGCTGACAGTCTTTTCTTGCGGAGCGGATGCAGTTCCCTAAAAAAGTAAATTTATCTTCCGGCATATATGTTCACCTCAAATATATTCTACTGTGCCGGTTTTGGATTTGGAATTACCTTAAGATACCGGAAAAATATATATTAGTATACCGGTTTAAAAGAATAATAGTATTAGCCTTACTGCAAATAAAAAAACAGCTTTTTGCAGTAGGGCCTATTTCTCGTACCGTCTGTGATTTGCTGTTGGAGAAATCATGGACGTTCTTTTTTATTACCATATTAAGTATAGGAGACATTTCTTAAAAAAATCCCATTGTGCATACAGGATTTTTGCTATCGAAAATCGGTACTAATCTACATATCAAATCAATATAATAGTATAGATGAAAAAGCCTCAAAATATGATGCCAGAAAGCCAACAAAGCTCTCTGGCGTTTTTATTTGTCGAAATCTGTTGATTTTTCCAATAAGGCCATGGATTAGAGGGCCGCCCTTTATCGGATGTGGAATCTGATGAAAGGTCTGGAAAAGTTGAGAGATATTTATTTGAATATTTTTTCCGCTTTTTCGATTATTTATCGGTTTCGTACTGTCCTCGCTGTGAAAGGGAGGATTAGGCATCTTTTACTACGGCTTATGCAGAGGGGAGGTGATCCTCTTTGAAACTGAACCGTCAAGAAAAAGAGATTGTGCGGAAAAAATTTTGTACCTACTGTATTAAAGTTTTGCATGGCGAGGCTTTGAACTATCTTGATGAATTACAACGGCAGCGTGAGCGAGAAGTAAGTTTTTCTGAACTTTTGCAGAAAGATTTAGATGCTTTGTATTCATATGACGATTATGAACTGGCAGAAAATTTCACGGTGTTGGGTAAACAGGTTTCTGTTCGTGATGAATGGATTAGTGAAGCATTGAAGAAACTTCCGGAGAAAAAGCGGGAGATTATTTTAATGCTTTACTTTCTGGATATGACGGAGAAAGAAATTGCTGCCTGCTTAAAACTGGTGCAAAGTACCGTACATTACCACAAAGATGATTCTTTAAGGCTTTTGAGAAAATTGATGGAGTAAAGCTACATATGAAAGAAAAGAAACATAGAGAAATGCCGGAATTTGAAACCATTCAGTCAGCTATCGAAGGAGATGCCGAAGCCATCAATCAGATACTTTTGTATTTTCAGCCATTTATAAAGAGCGAGTGCAAAAGAGAGTATCAGGATGAATTTGGAAGAATCCATTATGTGGCCGATGAATATATGAAACGGCGGATGGAAACAAAGCTGATTACAAAAATACTGGATTTTGAGATCCGGCTTTAACTGGAGGATGGAAATATTCCCTTTCTGTTTCCAGACTCTGACATTTTTGCACCTTGATAATTGAATATCTTTATCCTGCAGGACAAAAGAAGCTGTGGAGCCGTGTGGCGGGTACGCCAGGATGATTCCTGCCTGTAACTTTGCGTCATCGTGTCGCAAAGTTTCTTCAATATTGTAAATCTATAAAAGTGAATGGCTATGGGATTGGAGCGAGAAATATTCTGTCACGGACAAGGAGTGGGAACTTTGGGGCGAAGATACTGTTTCTGATAATGATACTTCCGGGAAAGCTGCCCGGTCTGAAAAGATGGTGAGATATTCCAATGAGGCTGTTACCCGACAGCCACCTGCAGGATTTTAATGCAGTAAAGAAAGGGGAAATGGAATGGATGCAAAAAAATTACTGCGGTATACAATGCAGTTGGCTATGCTAAAACAGCTTTTAATAAAGGAATTGATTGATGAAAATGAGTATTCGCTGATACAGAAAAGACTAATGAAAGATTATGGTATCATTTCCAATATTACCGCTTGACGAATCATTTGTGCCGATCTATAATAAAATCAACACTATGATAGGAACACAAAAGTAAAGGGGCGGAAAATGGAAATAGAGTTGATTAAGGCAAATGACTTTTCTGATGGCTCTGCCAGAAAACGTGCCGAGCGATTAAGAGTTGCCGCTTATTGCCGTGTGAGTACGGATGATGAAGATCAGATAAAAAGCTATAATTCTATGGTAAGGTATTATACTGACCTTATCCAGAGCAATAAGGACTGGATATTTGTAGGCGTATATGCAGACAAAGCCATTACAGGAACAAAGATAGACAAGCGGGATGAATTTCAGCGGATTATTCAGGACTGCATGGATGGCAAGATTGATATGATTATCGCTAAGAGTATTCCCCGGTTTGCCAGAAATACATTAGATACTTTAAAATATGTCCGCATGCTCAAAGAAAAGAATATCGCAGTCTATTTTGAAGTAGAAAAGATAAACACGTTAAAAGACGGAGAATTTCTAATTACGATTTTAAGTTCCGTTGCGCAGCAGGAAGTTGAAAATACGTCGGCCAATGTGAAAAAGGGACTGAAGATGAAAATGAAACGAGGGGAGCTTGTTGGTTTTCAGGGGTGTATGGGATATGATTATGATGTGGCGACAAAATCAATTTCCATTAACGAAGAAGGCGCAAAGGTTGTCCGCTATATATTTGAACGGTATGTAGCGGGAGCCGGAAGCACAATGATTGCCAGGGAACTGAATGAGCAGGGGATAATGACAATTAAAGGGAATCCCTGGGTGTCATCCAGTGTCATGGGAATCATAAATAACGAGAAATACAAGGGCGACATTTTGCTGGGAAAAACATTTACGGTCGATCCGATCTCAAAAAGACGGTTAGAGAACTTAGGAGAGGAAGATCGGTATTACATACATGATCACCATGAACCAATTATTTCAGAGGAAATGTTTGCCAGAGCGCAGGAAATCAGGAGCCGACGAAACGGAAACCGTAAGCATGGTGTTACTCCGGGAAAACGGGAGAAATTCAGCAGACAGTATGCTTTTAGCTGTTTGCTAGAATGTGGATTCTGTGGAGGCAATCTTTCACGTAGACGCTGGCACAGTAATTCAAAGTATAAGAAAACTATCTGGCAATGTGTGAAGGCTACGAAAGAGGGCAAGCGTTTCTGCCCGGATAGTAAAGGAATCCCGGAGCAGGTAATAGAGGAAGCCTTCGTGGAGTCGTATCGGATGCTCTGCAGAGACAATAAAGATGTCCTGGAAGAATTTCTGAAACGTACGGAAAAGGCTCTCGGAGAAAATTCCGCAAAAGATCAGTTGAACAAGCTTCAAAAAAAGATTGATAATCTCTCATATAAGAGAAAGAAGCTGTTGGACAATTATTTGAGTGGCATTGTGGAACAGGATATTTATGAAGAAACAGACGTGAGTCTTAAGACCGATTTAAGCAATGCAAAAGCTAAGCTAAAGTATTTCCAACAGCAGGCGGATGAAGAAAGCTCGCTGCAAAGGAGGATTGCAGATTTTAGAAAAGCATTATCTCAAAATGAGGTGTTAGAGGAATTTGACAGGGGTATATTTGAGAGTATAATTGAAAAGGTAATCGTTGGTGGTTACGATGAAAACGGAGAAAAAGATCCCTATAAAATCACTTTCATATATAAAACAGGATTTAAAAACGAAATTGGAAATGCAAAGAAGCGGTTTGGAAAATCCGCTGGTGTCGGTGACAAAGTGAAAAAAATGTGTTCCGATGTCAGTGACAAGGTGAAGGATGTGTATTCCAATGTTAGTGACAACACATACAGAAAGCATCGTGTTGCTTTCCAAATTTAAATCCAATTAGTTGAAGAATATCAATGTGGCATTAGAGATAAATGAACTTGATCTGACGCGGCGGGGAGTAAAGAAATCTATGAGGAAATCAAGAATGATGTTTTGAAGTAAAGAGGATTGAAAGTCTGCAACCCATATATTGCACAGGTAAAGCAGAAATACGGCATTATTGAGGGGGCAAATCATAACCTCCCCAAAATCGGGAAATTCCAGATAGCCGAAGTATTCGCCAGAGAAAGAAGCCGCTGTACGAGCTGTGTTGAAATTTGGGGGCATGGTATAAATAATTAAGGTATTATGTTTAGAAAAGGGATTGTATGTTAAGTAATATTATTTAGGAATCAAAGAATTATTGTGGATGAATCAAATGGAAGCTATAGATATTGTGACAGTACATGAAGTCGTAAAAGAGAAAGTAAATTTGTTAAATCGTAATATGAAATAAAATTTTGAGAAAATATTAATTGGTTGCTTGGAATGACAGGACGGTGAAAAAATGAAGAAATCAGAAGATAGATTACATATAGTGGAGAATGAAATTCTCATTTATCAAACGGAAGACGGACAGACGAAAATAGATGTTAAATTAGAAGACGAGACCGTTTGGCTTACGCAGGCACAATTATGTGAACTATACCAAACCAGTAAATCCAATATCAGTGAGCATATCAAACACATTTTTGAAGAGGGCGAATTGGAAGAAAATTCAGTTGTTCGGAAATTCCGAACAACTGCAGCTGATGGAAAAAACTATAATATAATCCATTATAATCTTGACATGATTATTTCTCTGGGCTATCGTGTAAAATCCAAAATTGCAACTAATTTCCGTCGATGGGCTACTGAACGATTAAAAGAGTACATGATAAAAGGTTTTACCATGGATGATGAACGATTGAAAAATCTGGGTGGTGGTAATTACTGGAAAGAGTTATTAGACCGTATTCGGGATATCCGCTCATCTGAAAAAGTGATGTACCGACAAGTGCTTGACCTTTATGCAACAAGTGTTGATTATGATCCCAAGAGTAGTGAATCTATTGCATTTTTCAAAATGGTACAAAATAAATTGCACTATGCAGCACATGGACATACAGCAGCAGAAGTTATATACGAGCGTGCAGACGCCAGTCAGCCTTTTATGGGACTAAAAAGTTTTTCTGGTGATTTTCCAGCATTGAAAGATATTAGTATTGCAAAAAATTATCTCAACGATGAAGAGTTAAAGATACTAAATAATATTGTATCGGGATATTTTGATTTCGCAGAGATTCAAGCTATGCGCCATAATCCCATGTATATGTCAGATTATGTGGAGCACCTTGATAATGTTTTAAAAACAACAGGTGAAAAAGTGTTGCAAGGAGCTGGAACGATTAGCCATGCGCAGGCAATTGAAAAAGCAACAGAAGAATATCGTAAATATCAGGTGCAGAATTTATCGCCGGTTGAAGAAGAATACTTGGAAAGCATTAAAAATATTCACAGTACAGTAAAGAAAAACAGTAAGAATTAATTTTCATAAAAGAAATTTTTAGAAGCTGGTAAAAATACAAGTTTGGACAACGGTACTCATGTCGAGATGGTTGTTCAATTATCTCTCAAAAATTATATACAAAAAGAAAAGGCTTCGTATCCTAGTATTAAAAAGTATGTGAAGGATAAAATGGTGTAAATTATCGGAAATCAAAGAAAGAAAATCTTGATATAGAACACTATCCATCACAGAAAAAGGAATATATAAAAGAAGCACTACGATATTTTGGGGCGCTTACTTACATAGAGATATAAGATAAGGTTTACATCATAGTTTAGAGAATGGTATAAGCCTTTTTTTATCGGATTTTTATATGAGAGTAAGTATTAAAGTAAATATTATCTTGCTTGGTGTTAGAATATGGGGCGCAATCTGTCGTGTAGAACGCACACTGGAGGTTGATGCTCAAAGTTAGTCCCGTCCGGAAATGATAATTCAGATAAAGTGTGCTATTACCAATAAGAAAATCAAAAAAATATATTTTTTATAAAACTTTTTCCAACCTTCACCTGCCTAAGTAGTGTAACAAAGGGGTTGAACCTAAAACCTTAAATTATTTAGATAAAGGAGGAAGAGGAAATGAAAGTAAGACCAACTTGTACGGATTCAGCTGGAAATGGATATTACCAAGGGACGGATGGGAAAATTTATTATGGAAATGTAAAAATGGATACTTTTTGTGAGAAATGCGGAACCAGATTGAATTCGTAGAAAGTATTTAAAAGATAGCGGGGTTACTCCGCTATCTTTATTTTTGACAAACGGAAGAATAATTTTCCGAGTGCGTATTTTTGAAGCTCCAGATATTCTTGAGGGGTAATCTGTTTTCCCCGGTTCATAATTTCCATCTTTCCGCTGGTTCCTTTGATGAAAATGTCTGAAGAGCTAAAACCATTTTTTAGATAGAAGTTTTTGCGGGCAATACGCTGTGCGCTGTTTGCGGCAGTTTCATCCAACTGTTCGATCAGAAGAATGATTTTTCGGTCTTTGAAACGACGGCACATTTCCTGCATTAAAAGACTTCCGGTTCCTTTGCTGCGGACTTTCCCCGAGACGGCAAGGTAATCTACCATGACCAAATTCTTGTAAGGGATGACCATGACAAAACCGAGTAAAGTATTGTTTTCTGACGCGGTGTATATTTTTGCTTTTCCCTTTTTAACAGAACGTCGAACCGTGAAAAAAGGCTTTCGTTCCGCTTTCGGAAATGCTTCCAGATAAATAGATCTTACATCGCCCCATTGATGGTCCAGTATGGATGTGATATTCATAGTTTTCCTCCTGAATTGTAAAGAATGAATGATAAAGATGGCATATATACGAAATATATACAATCTTGAGTTTTTTAGTTCTGCGTTGTATTATATTATGTACAGTAACTGTACGGTCAAGAGGTGCGAGATGAAAAATCGAAAATATTTATTTTCTACAGGAGAATTTGCAAAATTAAAGCGAAAGATTTTTTGCAGCAGAAATTAGATAAGCTGGATCTCGGTCTGATTGCAGAACATGGGAAGATTGAGAAACTTCATTTGCCGGATAGGAAAATTCTTCTTTCGGCGCCCATTACCGGTGCATATAATGAGGAGGATTTTGTAGTTTTTACAGAGTTTTCCTTTCGGCTGAAAAAACTGTTTGGTTTATATGATAATTTCGGAAGTCGGATTGCGTCAGAAAATATCCGGAAGGGAGAGTTTCAGAGATACGATTCTTTTTTTACCTATGGCCGGAATGATGTGGAGGAATATGACGAGATTCGCTCGGAGGGAGAGTATTTGCGTACATTTTGCGTCGGCGGATGGGATAAGCTGAAAGATGTGTACCAAATGCTTATGGCGCATGCAAAAGAACATGGATTAGTCTTATGTGATTATGCGTATGAAGAAGGCTTGAATGAGATGTCGCTTCAGAGCGGTGGCGACTATATTACAATGATTACAGTGGCAGTTCAAAGAGAATCGTAGATGCTGAGTGAGAGATGCAGCAATCGTCAGATAAATCATAAAAATGTTAGAAAATTGAAATATTTATTTAATATTTACAGGAGAGGAGTATGTTATAATAACTATATACTTGTAGACGGATGAGCGGCTTAAAGGAGGAATGTATTATGACAGAACAATTGATCAAAGATATTAAGCACATTCAACATTGCCTGATCAACCGGGAGATGTCCGGGGATGAATTGGAAGAGAAGATGGAGATTGTAAAGAAGTTAGAAGATGTATCCGATTATTTAAAGGATGCGTTGGGAAGAGGAATAGAATTTTAATATAGCAGATAATAAAAGGCGGAAGACCGTAACATCTTCCGCCTTATCTTTTCAGATTCTTTCAGATTCCTATCCTATTCTGCAGGAACAAATACTTCTTTTCCCATTCCGCACAGTGGGCATACCCAATCTTCCGGAATATCTTCAAAAGCAGTTCCTGGAGCGATTCCGTTGTCCGGATCACCTACTGCCGGGTCATATTCGTATCCGCATGGTTCACATACATATTTCTGCATAAGTCAATACCTCCATATATTTCATTTGTTATTGTTTAATATTACTATTTCTTTGAAAAGAATACAACAATTATTTTTGAGTTTCTGTGACTGAGTCACAAAAAGGAGACAGCCTCTTAAAGTGCTTCCCACCGTCCGGAAGCTCCGCAAGGGAGTACAAGACCGGAATGTGTGACCGGAAGTCCGATTTCCTGAGAATCTACGCGGCCTTTCCATGGCTTCAGCTCTGTGGCAAGCATATAGGTAAGGACAGCCGGTGCAAGTCCGGTCGTGTAGGAGTTTACGAGGAAAAATAAAGGCTCATCGGATAAAATCTTTGTACATAATTTGATCAGTGGATGAATGGCATCTTCAATTTTCCAGATTTCTCCCTTTGGTCCTCTTCCGTAGGAAGGCGGGTCCATAATAATAGCGTCGTAGTGATTACCGCGGCGGATTTCCCGCTCTACAAATTTTACGCAGTCATCTACGAGCCAACGGATCGGCTTGTCTGACAATCTGGAGGAAGCAGCATTTTCTTTTGCCCAGTTGACCATTCCTTTGGAAGCGTCTACGTGTGTAACATTGGCGCCGGCAGCAGCCGCTGCTAATGTGGCACCTCCTGTATATGCGAAGAGATTTAATACTTTGACAGGGCGGCCGGCAGATTTGATCTTTTCAGAAAACCAGTCCCAGTTTACAGCCTGTTCCGGGAATAATCCGGTGTGCTTGAAGCTGAATGGTTTTAAATTAAAAGTAAGATCCCGGTAATGAATCTGCCACTGTTTTGGCAGATCGAAAAATTCCCATTCACCGCCGCCCTTTTTGCTGCGGTGGTAGTGGCCGTTCATCCGCTTCCAGCCGCGCAGTGTCTTCTCAGTATCCCAGATGACCTGCGGGTCCGGACGAACAAGAAGATATTCTCCCCATCTCTCCAGTTTTTCTCCTTTGCTGCAATCTATCACTTCATAATCTTTCCAATTATCTGCAATCCACATGGTAGTTAACCTCTCTGTTTTTTATCATGATTCTTCTAGGATTATAGCATGAAGAGCCGGAAAAGGAAAGTGTTTATAGATAACACCTATAAAACGAGTGATTTATTATAAAACTCTATTTGAAGCTTGTGCTTTCCCTTTATATAATAGAAATGGAACATAAGAACAACTTATGAAAGAGGAGAGAGCATTATGTTGATTGATATGCATATGCACGAAATGACATTTTCAAAAGACAGCTTTTTAAAATTAGATGAAATGGTTCGGATCGCGAAAGAAAAAGGTCTTGACGCCATCTGTATTACAGACCATGACAGTATGGGGTTGAAAGATTATGCGGCAGAATATACAAAGGCAACGGGATTTCCTGTTTTTGTCGGAATTGAGTATTTTTCTCTTCAGGGGGACATCGTAGCGTTTGGAATTGACGAGTATCCGAACGAGCGGATTCCGGCACAGGATTTTATTGATCTTGTGAAGAAACAGGGTGGTGTGTGCTTTGCGGCGCATCCGTTTCGCAATAACAGACGCGGGCTGGAAGAACACTTAAGGGAAGTGAAAGGTCTGGACGGTCTGGAAGTGTTAAATGGAAGCACTTCTGTAGAGGCGTGCTATAAGGCGGCAGAGTATGCGGAAGAATTGGGACTTTTCACACTGGGATCCAGTGACTGCCATGTGCCTGAGAAGGTTGGCGTGTGCGCAACTTATTTCCCGAGAGAGGTTCACAATATGGAGGAATTTCTCGAAGCTTTCAAAGAGGGCAGAATGTGCCCGGTGTATTATAAAGATGGTGAATACCATATGGTAAATCATAAAAAATATATTTACCTTTCCAGACAACAGTGATAGAATATATCTATAAGTGTTTGGGGAAGGTTACAGAAGGAGGAAAATATCATGATTACAGTAAACGCTATAGGAGACAATTGTCCGATTCCGGTGATTAAAACGAAGAAGGCAATGCAGGAACTTCAGGGACCGGAGACGATTGAAGTTTTAGTGGATAATGAAATTGCCGTACAGAATGTAACGAAGATGGCTGCAAGCACAGGCGCAGAGGTTTCATCTGAGAAGATTGCTGAGAAAGAATTTAAAGTGGTGATTCAGGCAAAGGGCGCAGTGGAAGCAGGAGCTGAGGAAGCAGTATGCCAGCCGGATGCCAGAGATAATACAGTAGTAGTTATTGCATCAGACCGCATGGGAGAAGGAAATGATGCACTTGGCAAGGTGTTGATCAAAGGATTCATTTTTGCGGTTACACAGCTTGATAAACTGCCAAAGACTATGTTATTCTATAATGGTGGTGCTACATTAACAGCAGAAGGCTCTGATTCTCTGGAGGACTTAAAGTCACTGGAGGCTCAGGGAGTAGAGATCATGACATGCGGAACATGTCTTGATTACTATGGATTAAAAGAGAAGCTGGCAGTGGGAACAGTGACTAATATGTACAGCATCGTGGAGACGATGGCGAATGCTGGCAAGATCATCCGTCCATAGAAGAGTGAAGGAAAAGACTATAACAATGGAAAGAAAGGGCCGGACCTATGTGTAGAAACAGGGAGTTCGGCCTTCATTTGCATATGGGATGAAAATCAAAGGAGAATGGGAAAAGTATGAAAAAAGATGTAAAATTGACCAGTTTAAGTAAGACGGCAGGATGAGCAGCGAAGATAGGTCCTGAGACCCTTGCCCAGGTTCTGGGTAAGCTTCCGAAATTTGAGGATAAAAATCTGATCGTCGGAATTGAGACATCTGATGATGCTGCGATTTATAAAGTAACGGACGATATTGCGATGATCCAGACGGTGGATTTCTTTACACCGATCGTGGACGAACCTTATATGTTCGGACAAATTGCAGCTGCCAACTCTTTGAGTGATGTCTGGGCTATGGGAGGAGAACCTGCGGTGGCATTAAATATCGTAGGATTTCCGAATTGTTTGGACCCGGCGATCTTAGGTGATATTCTTGCCGGAGGAGCCGATAAGGTAAAAGAGGCGGGAGCTGTTCTTGTCGGTGGACATTCTGTGCAGGATGATGAGCCGAAGTACGGTCTGTGTGTGTCAGGCTTCGTGCATCCGGATAAGATTTTCAAAAATTATGGCTGTCGTCCGGGGGATGTGCTTGTGCTGACGAAGCAGATCGGAAGCGGTATCGTAAATACAGCGATCAAAGCCGATATGGCTTCTCCTGAGGCAATCAGAGAGGCACAGAAGGTAATGGCGTCTCTGAATAAAAAAGGAAAACAGGCAGTGGAAAAATACGATGTCAGTGCATGTACGGATATTACAGGTTTTGGACTTTTGGGGCATTGCGTGGAGATGGCATCAGCAAGTGATGTAACCTTTGAAATCAACGTGACAGATATTGCGTATCTGACAGATGCCATTGATTATGCCAAAATGGGGCTGATTCCGGCAGGAGCGTATAAAAACCGCGGCTATTCGATCGGTAAAGTAGAGTCCGGTTCTGTGGCAGAACACTATCTGGACCTTCTCTATGACCCGCAGACATCCGGCGGGCTGCTCATTAGTGTGGCAGAAAAGGATGTAAAACCGATGTTGGAGGACTTTAAAGCAGAGAATATGGATACAACCGTATCAATTATCGGTAAGGTTGCACCAAAGAGCGATAAATTAATCCGACTGTTCTAGAAAGGAAAAGAAAGATGAATAAAAATATGTTGTACCGCAGTATACCGAAGGTTGACATACTGTTGGAAGAGGAAGAAATAAAGGAGCTGATCTTACGTTACAGCAGAGAGACGGTTATGGAAGCTGTGCATACAGAGATAGATAAGCTGAGAGCATATATTGGCCGGTGTGAAGAGGAAGAAGAAGGAAGGCGTCAGATCGAGCTGCTGACAAGTCATAGCAGACGGTCGGTAGAGGCTATGCATACGCCAAATATGCGTATGGTGATCAACGGTACGGGAACAATCCTCCACACGAACCTGGGGCGCGCTCCCATTGGGGTAGAACATATGAAGCGGGTAGCCGAGATCGCGACCGGATATTCGAATCTGGAATATAATCTTGAGGCAGGTAAACGTGGAGAACGTTATTCCCATTTTGAGAAGCTTCTCTGTAAAATCACCGGTGCTGAGGCTGCAATGGCGGTAAATAATAATGCGGCTTCTGTGATGCTTATTTTAAGCTCGCTTGCAAAGGGCGGAGAGGTTGTAGTTTCCCGTGGAGAGCTGGTAGAAATCGGTGGAAAATTCCGAATCCCGGATGTGATGGAACAAAGCGGAGCCACACTTGTGGAAGTAGGAACTACGAATAAAACGCACTATAGTGATTACGAAGAAGCGATCACAGAAGAGACGAAAGCTCTTTTAAAAGTGCATACGAGTAACTACAGAATCGTTGGCTTTACGGATACGGTGGATATTGATGCATTGATTCCGCTGGCGAAGGAATACGATCTTCCGGTGATTGAGGATCTGGGGAGCGGTGTGCTTGTAGACCTTGCAAAATACGGTCTGACCCATGAACCTACTGTACAGGAATCCATTGCCAAAGGTGCGGATGTGGTATGCTTTAGCGGCGATAAGCTGCTTGGAGGTCCACAGGCCGGAATCATTATCGGGAAAAAGAAATACATTGACAAGATGAAAAAAAATCAGCTGACACGTGCGCTTCGAATTGATAAATTCACAGCGGCGACACTGGAACTAGTCCTTCAGGAATATTTATCCGAAGAAAAGGCGATTCAGAATATACCGGTTCTTCGTATGATCACAAAATCGTTGGAAGAGGTAACTGCGGATGCCAGAAGCTTAAGCCGAATGCTGAACAGGGCAAAACTTCCGGCAAGTATTAAGACGGAGACGTGTGAGTCACAGATTGGCGGCGGTTCACTTCCTCTGGAGCGGATTCCGAGCATGGCGGTTGCGATGAGACCGGAGAAAATAAGTGTCGCAGAATTGGAGATGCGTATGCGTCATCTTCCGATTCCGGTCATTCCAAGAACAGCCAATGACACCGTTTTGATCGATGTGCGGACCGTGGATAAGAGTCAGTTTCGAAAGATTACTGACCAGTTTGTAGAGTATGCGGTCATGGAAGAAGACAGCAAGGTAGAAGGACGTTAGGAGCAAAGAAAGATGAAAAACATTATTATCGGTACTGCCGGACATATCGATCACGGGAAGACAACACTTATCCGGGCGTTGACCGGAAGAAATACAGATCGGTGGGAAGAAGAGCAGAGAAGAGGAATTACGATTGATCTTGGGTTTACCTATTTTGACCTGCCTACGGGAGACCGGGCTGGAATTATAGATGTGCCGGGGCATGAGAAATTTATCAATAACATGGTTGCCGGTGTGGTAGGTATGGATCTGGTTCTTTTGGTTATTGCAGCAGATGAGGGGATTATGCCGCAGACAAGAGAACATATGGATATTTTAAGTCTTCTTGGGATTGAGAAAAGTATTATTGTATTAAATAAATGTGACTTAGTTGATGAAGAGTGGCTGGAACTTGTAGAAGAAGAAGTCAGAGAAGAACTGGCGGGTACTTTTCTTGAGCATGCGCCGGTTGTGAAAGTATCAGCGGCTACAGGGGAAGGGATTGCGGAACTTGTAGATGAGATTGTGCAGCTTACTTCCGATGATGTGACAGCCAAAGATACAAGCACCATCCCAAGGCTGCCCATTGACCGTGCCTTCAGTCTGTCTGGATTTGGAACGGTGATAACGGGAACACTTGTGTCGGGAACCATTTCCAAAGAGGATGCACTGGAAATGTATCCGATCGGGAAAGAGTGTAAGATACGAAGTATTCAAGTACACGGAGAGGATAAGAAAGAGTGTTATGCGGGACAGCGTGTGGCGATCAACCTTTCGAATGTGAAGAAACATGAGATTAAGAGAGGGTGTGTGCTTGCGCCTCCAAACAGTATGAGAAATACGGATCTTCTGGATGTAAAATTGTCGGTGCTTGATTCCTCTATGCGAGTGCTGACCAATCATTCCAGACTTCATTTCTTTACTGGGACAAGTGAAATCTTGTGTCGTGCGGTGCTTCTTGACAAAGAGGAGATCGGACCGGGCGAGAGCGGTTATGTGCAGCTTCGCCTGGAAGAGGAAATTGCGGTAAGACGTGGGGATAAATTTGTAGTTCGTTTCTATTCACCGATGGAAACGATCGGCGGAGGTGTTGTACTGGAACCGAATCCGGGAATTAAGAAGCGGTTCCAGCCACAGGTTATTGAGGAACTGAAGCGAAAAGAATCTGGTTCTTCCGCAGATGTTATCGAGCTTCACGTGCGGGAACATGCGGATACACTGATCACACTTTCAGAGCTTGCCAAACTGACCGCGCTTTCTATGGAGGAAGTGCAAAAGGATGTAGAAGAACTGCGAGAGCAAAAGCTGGTAGATACATTTGCCATGAGAAAAGATACGTATGTGTGGCATGCGGATTCTAAACGGGCAGCAGTTCATACGCTGAAAAATGCGCTGAGGACATTTGAAGAAAAGTATCCGTACCGGTATGGAATGAAAAAAGCGGAAGTTCAGATGACGTATTTTAAGAAAGTGAAACCGAATGTATTTGACAAAATCGTGGAACTTCTGGAAGAGGAAGGCGAGATTAAGCGAACGGAGGAGTTCCTTGGTACACCGGAGTTTGAGATTTGTAAAGATGCAGTGTATGAACGTGTATCGCGCAAGATTCTTGCCACATTGAAGAATGCAAAATATGACTTTGTCCGCTACTCTGAGATTGAATTTCAGGGGAAAGACGGAGCGGTGTCAGACGATATATTGAATATTTTATTAGAGGAAAAAGAGGTTGTAAAGGTTACGGATGACATGTATACACTGACCGCCTATATGGAAGAGGCAAAGACAGTCATTCAGACCAAATTAAAGGAAGAGGGACTTATTACGATTGCTCAGGTGAGAGATATCTTCGGGACGAGCAGGAAGAGCGCAAAACCGATACTGGAATATATGGACAGTATTAAAGTGACAAAGAAAACCGGAGCAGAGAGTGAGAGGGTGGCATACTAATGAATTTGAAGCAGTTGGAGGCTTTTGTACAGGTTGCGGAGGGAGGCAGCTTTTCAAAGGCAGCAAAAGAATTGTTTTTGACACAGCCCACGATCAGTTCTCATATTTCTTCACTGGAGAGAGAACTGAATGCAAGGCTGTTTGTGAGAAATACCAAAGAGGTAAGTCTGTCGGAAGATGGAATTAAATTATACAAATACGCGAAGCAGATGCTGGATCTTCAGCGGGAAATTGAAGTTACTTTCGGAATGGATGAGGAAGGGGAGTCACATGCGGTGACCATAGCGGCTTCCACGATTCCGGCACAGTATCTTCTTCCGGAGGTGTTAACAAGATTTAGCGAAAGATATCCGCAGGAGCAGATTCGGATTCAAGAGACGGACAGTAGTAAAGTAGTCATGCAGATTGTGGATCATCGGGTAGATATCGGGTTTACCGGAACGGTACTGGAAAAGAAGCATTGTAAATATATTCCGTTTTATAAGGATGAGCTTGTGATCATCACGCCGAATACGCCGAAGTATCAGGAATTGGCGCAAGGAAATAAAGAAGATATTTCATGGATTAAGAAAGAACATGTAATCATGAGAGAAGAAGGTTCCGGTACAAGAAAAGAGGCGGAGCTTCAGCTAAAAGGAGCCGGTGTGAAATTTGCAGGCCTTGATATCATTGCAAGCATTGAGAATCAGGAGACGATCAAAAAATCTGTCCGTCAGGGGATGGGGATTTCGGTGCTGTCTAAGCTTGCAACGGCTGATGAAGTGGCAAATGGCGAGATTCTTGCGTTCCCGATTCCAAATAGTGATGAGGGGCGTGACATCAACCTTGTTTATAACAAAAACTACCAGATGACAAGGAGTGCGGAACGATTTATTAAGGTGGTAAAAGAAGTTTACAATATACCCAGATAAGAGAAGGGTAACTGGAGAAAAAGAAACGCCATACATAGGAAATATCTATAAGTGGCGTTTTTTATTTGCTATTTCAATTAGACGAAAAAGCGAATAACGACTATACTAATAACAGTGGATAGATAAAAGATTCACAGATTTGAGAGGGAAAAATATGATTTATCTGGATAATGCTGCTACAACGATGCATAAACCGAAAGAAGTCATCGATGCAGTTGTCTGCGCTATGAGTTCCATGGGCAATGCAGGACGCGGGGCAAATGAAGCGTCTTTGAGTGCATCAAGAATCATTTATGATACAAGAGAGAAGCTTTGCCGGTTTTTCCATGGGGAAAATCCGAGACAGATTGTGTTTACTAATAATTCGACGGAGAGTCTTAATATTGCGATCAAAGGCTTGTTAAATCCGGGAGATCACGTGATCACTACGATGCTGGAGCACAATTCGGTGCTTCGTCCTTTATATGAAATGAAGGAAAAGGGTGTAGAACTTACAATCATAGAGAGTGATAAAAAAGGAAGGTTCTGTCTGGAAGATATGGAATCAGCGATCAGGCAGAATACAAGAATGATCGTCTGCACCAACGGTTCCAACCTTACGGGAAATTATGTTCCGTTAAAGCCGGTTGGAGAGCTTGCTAAGAAGCACGGGCTCTTATTTGTAGTTGACGCTTCTCAGACGGCAGGTGTATTTCCGATAGATGTGCAGGACATGATGATAGATGTGCTGTGTTTTACAGGACATAAAGGGCTTCTGGGACCGCAGGGTACCGGGGGAATGTACGTAAAAGAGGGAATTAAGATCAGACCGCTGAAAACAGGTGGAAGCGGTGTTCAGACATATAGCAAGACACATCCGGCAGAAATGCCTACTGCCTTAGAGGCAGGGACCCTGAATGGACATGGAATCGCAGGCCTTCATGCGGCCATGTCATACCTGGAAGAAACGGGCGTGGATCATATCCGCGCCCGGGAACAGGAACTGATGTGGAGGTTCTATGAAGGGGTGAAGGATATACCGGAGATTACCATATATGGAGATTTCAGCACAAAAGAGCGATGTGCCATTGTGACGCTGAATATTGGTGAGTATGATTCTTCAGAAGTGAGTGATGCGCTTCTTACAGAATATAGTATTTCTACGAGACCGGGAGGACATTGTGCGCCGCTAATGCACGAAGCGCTCGGAACTGTAGAACAGGGGGCAGTGAGATTTAGTTTCTCGCATTATAACACGGAAGAAGAAGTGGACACGGCGATTGAGGCGGTCCGTGAACTCGCTAAAGATGAGGAATAGTTATCTTTAGTACAATGAGAGAAGACAGTAGGAGGAAAGAACATGAACTTATCAGATTCAAAAAAGAAGCTGGCGTTAGCCGGCGCAGTGTGTGGAATCGTAGCGGCAATTCTCGCGCTTTTAGGTAACCCGGCCAATATGGCATTTTGTATTGCATGTTTTATTCGTGATACAGCAGGAGCGTTTGGAATGCATCAGGCAGAAGTCGTGCAGTATGCAAGACCGGAAATCATCGGTCTCGTGCTTGGAGCATTTTTAATTTCTGTAGCAACAAAGGAATATCGTTCTACAGCAGGTTCGTCACCGATGATCCGTTTTGTATTAGGCGTGATCATTATGATCGGGGCACTTGTATTCCTTGGATGTCCGCTGCGTATGATTATTCGTATGTCAGCAGGCGACATGAATGCGTGGGTGGCACTTGTTGGATTTATTCTCGGTATCGCTACAGGCGTGTTTGCCCTTAAGAAAGGCTTCAGCCTTGGAAGAGCGCACGTAACGAACAAAGTAAATGGAGCAGTTCTTCCGGTGATCGTAACAGGTATCCTTGTGGTGGCACTTTGTACCTCCCTCCTGAAAGTGAGCCAGGCAGGTCCTGGAAGTATGCACGCTCCAGTTATCGCATCATTGATCGGCGGTCTGGTTTTTGGAGCTTTTGCTCAGAAATCAAGAATGTGTTTTGCAGGAAGTATGCGTGACATTATTTTGATGAAGAACTTTGATCTGTTCTCAGTAATCGCAGGTTTATTTGTAGTAATGCTTGTGTTTAATCTGGCAACAGGACGTTTTGTCTTTGGGTTCAATACACCGGGCATTATTGCTCACTCTGAGCATCTGTGGAATATCCTGGGTATGTATACAGTCGGATTCGCGGCAGTTCTGGCAGGCGGTTGTCCTCTTCGTCAGTTAATCCTTGCAGGACAGGGATCTTCTGATGCAGCAGTAACTGTAGTCGGAATGTTTGTAGGTGGCGCACTCTGCCATAACCTTGGTCTTGCAGCAAGCGGCACAGCTCTCAATCCTGAGACAAAAGAACTTGTAGCAGGAGCAGTTCCGTTAAATGGAAAAGTGGCTTGTATTATCTGTATTGTAGTATGCTTTATCATTGCATTTACATGTAAGAGAGAAGAAGCAAAATAAAGACAACATCATTTGGAAAATAAGGATTGAAAAAACTGGTTTATCATAGTATCCTAGGAAAGAAGGTAAATAAATATGAAGGAAGTAGACGCAAGAGGTCTTTCTTGTCCGGAACCGTTAATGCTGACAGCAAATGCGCTCAAAGGAGCTACAGAGGCTGTGAAGGTACTGGTTACAGAACCACATCAGAAAATGAACGTTGAGAAATTTGCTAAAGATCATGGCAAAACACCAACATCTACGGAGAAGGACGGATACTTCGAAGTTGTGATCGAGTAGAGACATGAGAAAAAAAGAATTGAAATTAGTCGTAACATTTCATACGACAGCAGATGCTATGGCTATGGAGAAGGCTTGTAAAGAGCAGAATGTTCCGGGCCGTATCATACCGGTGCCAAGAACTATTTCCGCAGGATGCGGACTGGCGTGGTGCGCAGCTCTCGAAGAGAGAGAAGAAATTGCAGCCATGATGAAGAAGGCAGGTATTGAAGAAGAAGACATGCACGAATGCATGGTATAAGAAAAAAGAAAAAGACGGACACTTTGAATCAAAACGAAGTGTCCGTCTTTTTAGGTTCAGGCATTATGCGCATATTAAACTCCTTCAACAAATGTTCGTAAAACATGTGGTAATAGCTTGCTGCTGTATTCTGCCAATGAATATTTGCCTTTGAATAGTGCCCAGTCATAGATGATAGCCCGTTCATACAGAGCATATATTTTCATCAATTCTTCGGCGGTGGAAGTGTCTTTGAATTCACCGCTTTTAATGCCGTCATCGATAATTTCTGTCAGCCATTTGAAATAAAACCGTTTCTTGTCAGCTAGAGATTTTTTGTCTTTTGTAATAAGCTGTGACGAATACAGATAGGCGATGAGGTGTCGGTCTATTGTTTCCTCGATCATCTGAAATAATTCACGGTTTAAAAAAAAGAGCTTATCACTGGCGGAAAGGTTGGGATCGATAGTCCCTGCAAGCTCTTCGTATTTTTCATCAAAGAGATAAGACAGGGAGTTCAGAAGAGCCTCTTTACCTTTGAAATAGTGATAAAAAGTACCTTTTGATGTCTTTGAGGCGGAAATAATATCCTCTACGGTTGTCTGGTCATATCCTTTTTTGTGAAACAGGTTCCACGCAGCCTTCACGATGCGGCTTTTGGTGGATTGCCGTTTTCGTGGCATTGTCATCATTCCTTTCCAAGCTGTAAATAATATATAAGTAATAAGATATATGGATGATAATAATAGAAGCGGATTATGAAATAACCCGCTTCTATGACATTATAGTTTTACTGAATCAACAAATATTCAGACTAACCTACCTGGAAACCATATTTCAATGGATCTGTAGGATCGATCAGGTATGTAGCAACACCTGTCAGATAGCAGCTTCCTGTGATCATTGGGATAACAGCATCAAAGTCAGCAACTTTTGTTGTCTCTTTGATTACACCCTTGAAGAGACTGCCGATAAAGCTTTCATAAACGAATTCTTCGCCGACTTTGATCTCTCCCCAGTGATGAAGAGTAGCAAGCTTAGCACTTGTACCTGTTCCGCAAGGTGAACGGTCAGCCATGTAATCGCCAAAGATAACTACGTTTCTCATATTAGCTTTGTCTGGGTTTGGTGTTGGTCCGTAGAATTCTACAAGGTCAACAGTGTCAATGTCAAGCAGAGGATGTTTTACAGGGATTGTCTTATTAATCTCATCTAACATCTTCATACCAAGATCTGTATATGCAGGAACAGATTTTGCATTGATCTCACCAAGATCCAGCTTTGTTGTATCAACTAATGCGAAGAAGCTTCCGCCGAAGGAAATTGTAAATTCGATCTCTTTTCCATCAACAGTAACTTTCTGATTCTCTTTGTAAACGAATGCAGGAACGTTTGTTAATGTAACATGTTCTACTTTTCCGTCTTTTACAAGAGCTGTTGTACGAATCAGGCCTGCAGGAGCATCAAGAACGACTTCGTTCTCACCCTCGTGCATTTCTTTTAATCCGGACTCAAGAATAACAGTAACAGCACCGATTGTACAGTGTCCGCACATGTTCAGGTATCCGCCTGTATCCATGAACATTACACCGAAGTCAGCTTCTGGATTAACCGGCTCACATAAGAAAGCACCGAACATGTCGTGGTGTCCTCTTGGCTCAAACATGAGAGCTGTACGAACCTTATCGTAATTCTCTTCCATCCATTTTTTCTTCTCAATCATTGTGGTGCCTTCTGGCTCTGGGAATCCCCCGATAACGATACGACAGAATTCTCCAACGGTATGAGCATCTACAACCTGAAGAGCTGCTTCAAACCGATCGAAGTTAACGTTAGCTTTTAACTCCATAATAATTACCTCCTTTTAAGATAAAAATTTAACCATAGATAAAATCTATAAGTTTTTATAAAAACACATTGAAAACCCCCATGTTTTCTTTGTGCCTTTTTCTATAACACAAGGTATTGTGGTTTAATAACGATACAAAATTAACAATTAGACCACGTTCTAGTATTGCGTTTAATTCACTACTATTATTATGTATGAAAAGCCTTGAAAAGTCAATGTTTTTTTGGTATTATAAAAATAAATAAAAACGCCTAAAAACGCTTGAAATCTCAAAAAAGATATGTTATGGTATTTAGAGTGAAAAAGAGTATATGGGGGTAGATGGGTGACTGGTGTGCCTCCTAGTCTTCAAAACTAGTGTTGGGCGTTAAGAGCGTCCTGGGTGGGTTCGATTCCCACATGCCCTCGCCAAAAAAGAAATGTTTCACGTTAAAAAAATGGCAAAGCCATTTATAGATAAAATTAATAAATGAATTTCAGAAGATAAGAATAGATTATCCGGATTAATATAAGAATAAGTGAACGAACGGAGTCAAGTTTCGTTTTTTACTTATATAAAAAAGAAAAGGAGAAATGTGTCATGGGAAATGTACAGATTTTATTACGTCAGCACGTAGGCGCACCTTGCGCACCGTGTGTTGAAGTTGGGGCAGATGTAAAAAAAGGTACACTCATTGCTACACCAACAGGACTTGGAGCAAATATTTTTTCAAGTGTTTATGGTAAAGTGGCAGAGATTACAGAGGACAGAATCATCATCGAGCCGGCAGATGAGCAGCCGGATGAGTTTGTTCCGATTGATGTACCGGAAGATGCTTCTAAGCTTGACATGGTAAAAGCGGCTGGAATTGTTGGTATGGGAGGCGCTGGATTCCCGACAGGAATAAAACTGGGAATTGACTTGTCTGCAACAGAGATGGGAGAGATGGATGCTGAGATCAATCCGGAACTTCCAGCGGACTTTAAAATTGAACACGGATATATTTTGATTAATGCAGCTGAGTGTGAGCCGGGATTAGAGCACAATATCAGACAGATCGAAGAGCAGTGTGACAAAGTGATCACAGGTATTAAATACAGCATGGAGATCGCGAAAGCTGATAAGTGTATTATCGCTATCAAGAAGAAAAATCAGAAAGCAATCAAGACTTTGCAGGCAGCTCTTGCAAATGAGCCGGATATTACAATGCACCTTCTTCCGGATATTTATCCAATGGGAGAAGAGCGTGCGGTAGTAAGAGAGTGTCTTGGTGTAAATCTTACACCGGTTCAGCTTCCTTCTGCAGCAAGAAGCGTGGTACTTAACCTTGAAACTGTTGCAAGAATCGCAGAGGCAATTGATGAGAAGAGACCATGTATCACAAAGAACTTAACAGTTCGTGGTAAAATAAATGGCGGAAACGCAGCGCATGTATTCATGGACGTTCCGGTTGGCGTAAGCGTTGGTGAAATGATCGAAAGAGCAGGCGGAATCGACGGAGAATATGGCGAAATCATCATGGGTGGAGCCTTTACAGGTAAATCTACAGAGCTTGATGCACCGATCACAAAGACAACAGGTGGTATTATCGTTACTGTAGAGTTCCCGGATCTTCACGGAGCAAAAATGGGTATTCTTGTATGTGCCTGCGGTGGTTCCGAAGATCGTATGCGCGAGATCGCTAAGAAGATGAATGCAGAAGTCGTATCTGTTGCAAGATGTAAACAGGCGATTGAGACAAAGCCAGGGGCACCGCTTAAGTGCTTAAGACCTGGTAACTGTCCGGGACAGGTTAAGAACAACATGCAGTTCAAGAAAGATGGATGTGAGTATATCATTATCGGTAACTGCTCAGATTGTTCTAACACAGTTATGGCATCCGGTCCGAAGATGGGACTGAAAGTATTCCATCAGACTGACCATGCTATGAGAAGCGTGGGTCACGCTCTTTACAGAACTTTAAGAGTGTCCAAACAGGTAAGTCAGGATATTGATTTTTAATAGAACCTGATAGTTATGGTATTACTGTCATAGAGGGTAAGGGCGGCTGGTCCCCGATCCCGCCGCCTTTCTTATAAGTAAAGCGAGAGGTATTCTTTCACCTGATATGACTGTATATATACAAATTTACCGTACAATAACGTGTCGGTACATTTTTACCACAATAAGGAGGGAAAACAATATGTCAATCACAGCTGAAACAGCTAAAGAACATGCTCATGATCCTGCGGTATTATGTTGTAGAGCCGAAGCTGGTATTACAATTGAACCAGCAAATCTGGAAGATCCAGCGATCTTTGATGATTTGGTAGATTCAGGATTATTGAACCTGGATGGTTGCTTAACCATCGAAGAAGTTTTGGGAGCAAAACTTACAAAAACTTGTGATTCTCTTGCACCGTTGACAGCAGATGTACTTGACGGGGTGAACGCAGTAAGCGCTCCAGCAGCAGAGGAAGAGGTAGTAGAGGAAGTAGAAGCACCAGCAGCACCGGTAGCAGCAGCGCCAGTAGCAGCAGGTGGAACATTAAAGATCCACATCGGAGAAGGAAAAGACATTGATCTTGAAATTCCGGTTGGAGCACTTGGAACAGGTGGAGCAGCGGTTGCAGAAGTTCCTGCAGGAGCAGTAGCAGCAGGCGTGGCAGCACCGGCAGCAGAAGTTGAAGAAGAGAAAGTTGTAAGATCTCTTACAAGAAAACACTTCAACATCACAGAAGTTAAGAGAGGACCAGAGACAAAGATCGAAGGAACAACTCTTTACATTCGTGAAGGAATCGAAGCAGACGTTATCGCTGATCAGGAATTAGTAAAAGATTTCCACTTAGAGATCATTACTCCTGATTTATATCACACATATTCTGAGACAGTTATGGACGTTCAGCCAATCGCTACAAAAGAAGGCGATTCTGAGCTCGGAACAGGTGTTACAAGAGTACTTGACGGCGTTGTTATGATGCTGACAGGTGTTGATGAAGGCGGAGTTCAGATTGGTGAGTTCGGATCTTCTGAAGGATACTTAGATGAGAACATTATGTGGAATCGTCCAAGCTGTCCAGATAAAGGAGAAATCTTCATCAAAGGTAACATTGTTATCCAGGAGAAGACAAACATGGAGCGTCGTGGTCCTATGGCTGCTCATACAGCATTTGATATTATCACACAGGAAATCCGTGACGTTATGAAGAAACTTGACGAGAGCCTTGTAGTTGATACTCAGGAATTAAAGCAGGTTCGTCGTCCAGGTAAGAAGAAAGTTGTTATCGTTAAAGAAATCATGGGACAGGGAGCTATGCATGATAACTTCATCCTTCCTGTAGAGCCTGTTGGTGTTCTTGGCGCAAGAGCTAACGTAGACTTAGGAAACGTTCCGATCTGCGTATCTCCATTGGAAGTTCTTGACGGATGTATCCATGCATTAACATGTATCGGACCAGCATCTAAAGAGATGTCCAGACATTACTGGAGAGAGCCACTTGTACTCGAAGCATTACATGATCCGGAAGTTGACCTTTGTGGTGTTGTATTCGTTGGATCTCCTCAGATCAATGCTGAGAAATTCTACGTATCCCGCCGTCTTGGTCACACAGTAGAAATGATGGATGCTGATGGAGCATTTGTTACAACAGAAGGATTTGGTAACAACCATATCGACTTTGCAAGCCACATCGAACAGATTGGTATGAGAGGAATCCCGGTAGTAGGTATGTCTTACTGTGCAGTACAGGGAGCACTCGTTGTTGGTAACAAGTACATGCAGTACATGGTTGATAACAACAAATCTGAAGCTGGTATCGAGAATGAGATTCTTGGTAACAACACACTTTGTCCAGAGGATGCTGTACGTGCACTCGCTATGCTGAAAACAGCTATGGCTGGTGAAGACGTTAAGGCTGCTGAGAAGAAGTGGAATCCAAACGTTAAGTCTACAAACGTAGAGTTGATCGAGAGCGCATACGGAACAAAGATTGATCTCGTAGGAAACGAGCAGGAACTTCCGATGAGCGAAAAGCGTAGATTAAAATACAGCTAGGCTGAAGGTGTTCTTAAATGAATAACGAACGTTTGAATTATGGCGATAGAATCATTTATATGGAAGGCGTTGTAGTGGATGTTGATGATTGTAGTATCAGCGTTGACTTGAAAGGACGTCTGGGGTTCTTTAAAGCGCCGAGAAGAATGTTTATCTGCGATACTGAACCAAAAGTGGGACAGGAATTCGGATGGAACATGAGTTTTCCGGAACAGCTTGGCCCTGAGATAAATGAGCACTACGTCAGCAACATAGAAAAAGAAAGACGCAAACAACAAGAAATGAGTAAGCGTTTGGATGATAATAAGGAGGTTTAAAAATGAGTTTAACGGTTGTTAAAGGTTTACAATCTGAAATCTTCGTTCCGATTACTCCACCGTCAGTATGGACTCCTGTAACAAAAGAGCTGAAAGATATGTCTATCGCTCTTGCTACAGCTGCTGGTGTTCATAAGAAAGACCAGGAAAGATTCAATCTTGCTGGTGACTTCACATGGAGAAAGATCGAAAATACTACACCATCAAGCGAACTGATGGTATCCCATGGTGGATATGATAACAGTGATGTTAACAAAGACATTAACTGTATGTTCCCAATTGACAGAATCCATGAGTTAGCTGCTGAAGGATTTATCAGAGCTTGTGCTCCTGTACACGCAGGATTCATGGGTGGTGGCGGAAACCAGGAGAAATTCAAAGGTGAAACTGGTCCGGCTATCGCACAGATGTTTAAAGAAGAGGACGTTGACGCAGTAGTTCTCACTGCTGGATGAGGAACCTGTCACCGCTCTGCAGTATTGGTGCAGAGAGCGATTGAAGAAGCTGGAATTCCAACAATTATTATTGCAGCTCTTCCACCGGTTGTTCGTCAGACCGGTACTCCTCGTGCAGTTGCTCCATTGGTACCTATGGGTGCTAACGCTGGTGGACCGCACAATGTTGAACAGCAGACACAGATCGTAAAAGCAACTCTTGAGCAGTTAGTTGAAATCCAGACACCTGGAAAGATCGTACCACTGCCATTCGAGTACGTAGCTAAGATCTAATTTTATGAAGCTGGAAGGGTAGATGTATTTATACATCTGCCCTTTTTTGAAAAAAAGAGGGCACATTCTCTAAAAACGGAGGTGAAGCAGTTGGCTGATGAAGTAAAAGATTTAAGACGTCTGGTCATCAAAGCATTCCATATGACAGACGTAGAGTGGGGCGAGCACAACGATATTACGACAGATGGTCATATGACTGTCAGTAAAGAGATGCTCGATAAGCTGGTTGCAGAAGAGGATTGTCTGGAGAAGATCGATATTCAGATCATCAAACCAGGCGATCATGACCGCTGGACAAACACAATGATGGATATCATCCCGATCTCAACCAAAGTGCTTGGTAAGCTTGGAGAAGGAATTACACATACCATTACAGGTGTCTATGTGATTCTTACAGGCGTGGATGTTAATGGAAAGCAATGTCATGAGTTTGGTTCTTCGGAAGGAAACTTAAAAGAACAGTTAGTTCTGAATCGTGCAGGAACACCGGGAGACAACGATTACATTATCTCGTTTGACGTAACTCTTGCAGCAGGAATGGGACAGGAAAGACCGGGGCCTACAGCAGCTCACAGAGCATGCGATAAATTTATTCAGAGCTACCGTGACAAATTAAAAAAATTCAAAGGTGATAAATGTACAGAACGTCATGAGTATCACGATATTGTGAGACCTGGCAAGAAAAAAGTACTGATCATCAAGCAGGTTGCAGGGCAGGGCGCAATGTATGACACACACCTGTTTGCAAAAGAGCCATCTGGTGTAGAGGGCGGAAAATCGATTATTGATATGGGTAATATGCCGGTTATCGTAACTCCGAATGAGTATCGTGACGGAATTATCCGTTCTATGCAATAGGAGGTGTAAGACATGGGAATTGGTCCTTCAACAAAGGAAACTTCATTGCATCATTTCAGAGATCCGTTGTTAGAAGTTGTTGCAGAAGATACAGACCTCGATCTGATGGGAGTCATGCTCGTAGGTTCTCCGGACGGCAATGAGGACAAAATGCTTGTTGGTACAAGAGCCGCTGTATGGGCAGAATGTATGCGTGCAGACGGAGTCATCCTTTCCTGTGATGGATGGGGAAACAGCCACGTAGATTATACGAATACCATTGAACAGATTGGTATGCGCGGAATTCCGGTAACAGGTATTACATTTAACGGTACGGTTGCCCAGTTTGTCGTTGTAAATGATTATCTGGATGCCATTGTCGATATAAATAAGAGTGAAAGCGGTGAAGAGACAGACGTTGTAGGTGAAAACAACATGGATCGTGTAGACTGTCTGAAAGCAAAAGCTTTATTAAAACTGAAAATGAGAAAGAAAGATCAGGAAAATCGATAAATTGATTTAAAACGTCATATCCCTATATTTATAGGGATGTGGCGTTTTTTTGGCTATATTATAGAAAAAAGAAATATTATCAGTTATTTTGTGAAAAATTAAATTAATTGACAGAAATATTGCCCCTGTGATATAACGACGATATAGGAATTCGGGGAATGTGAATCTAATGTGTGGAAGGGAGGGACAATGAGGTGAAAGAGAATGGGAGGATATTTCTAAAGGCTGCTGCTGCCGGCATAACGATCGGCATTGGGGGAGCGGTCTATTTGACGCTGGAAAATAGAGTGATCGGAGCGGTGCTTTTTGGTGTGGGTCTCTATACGATTGTGCTGAATGGACTTTTTCTATACACGGGAAAAGTCGGATATCTTATAAGTGCCAAAGATAAAAAAGCATATATTTTACAGCTTATTTTCACATGGCTGGGGAATTTTGCAGGAACAGCGCTTGCAGCAGCTGCCATTTCAGCAACGAGAATCAGAAATCTTAGAAGAACGGCAGAAGTAATCTGTAAGACAAAACTTGCGGATACACCGCATAGCATTTTGATTCTGGCAGTATTTTGCGGAATACTGATGTATGTTGCGGTAGATGGATTTCGTGAAAAAGGCAATCCATTGATCTTATTTTTTTGCGTTACTGTTTTCATATTGTGTGGTTTTGAACATTGTATCGCGAATATGTTTTACTTTTCATTGGCAGGAGCATGGTCATTGCGTGCTGTCATATATCTTTTGCTCATGACATTGGGAAACAGTGTCGGCGGAATTTTGCTGCCGCTGGTCAAAAAAGTATAATGAAAAAAATAATATATTTATAGACAGTTTCGATATTGTTAAAAAAATGAGAATCATGAGAACCCCTGTAATTACTGGGGAAATTGCAGATGTGTGAAAATAGCAACAAATATGTGAAAAACATAACGCTTAAATTGTGCTAAATACACAAAAAATGGAGTTGACAAAACAAAATTAAGGTGTTTATAATTAAGAAAAATAAAGAGCAGACATTGGTTGAAAAATTCGAGAGAGCTCTTCCGGTAGAACGGAAGCGCCGAAGGGGCAAGGAATCATCTGAAACTCTCAGGCACAGGAATCGGGTTTGGACATAACTCTGAAGAAAAACGACAGGGAAATTTAAGATCTGGAAAGGTCTTGGGTTTCCCTGTTTTTGTAGTATGGAATGGAACACATATCATGCCATAGTCTTTGTTGACAGAGAGAAAGCTTAATGAAGGAGGAAGAGAACATGGAACTAAAAACCCCACTTTATGATGCCCATGTAAAAGCAGGAGGGAAGATCGTACCTTTTGGAGGCTATTTGCTGCCGGTTCAATATGAAACAGGTGTAATCAAAGAGCATATGGCAGTTCGGACACAGGCAGGCTTATTTGACGTATCACACATGGGAGAAGTATTGTGCGAAGGAAAAGACGCATTAGCGAATCTCCAGATGCTTCTTACGAATAATTTTGACAACATGGTAGATGGTCAGGCAAGATACAGCCCGATGTGTAATGAAAATGGCGGAACGGTTGACGATCTGATCGTATACAAGAAATCAGAAGAACATTATTTCATTGTTGTGAATGCTGCCAACAAAGATAAAGATTTTCAGTGGATGCTGGATCACCAATTCGGAGATGTGACATTTACGGATGTATCAGATCGCTGGGCGCAGCTTGCACTGCAGGGACCGAAAGCAATGGAAATCCTGAGGAAGCTTACAGAAGAAGCGTGTATTCCTAAAAAATATTACCATGCAGTGTTTGGAGCAGAGGTGGCAGGAATTCCGTGTATCGTATCTAAGACCGGATATACCGGAGAGGACGGTGTAGAGTTATATCTGGACAGCAGCAACGCAGAGAAGATGTGGGATATTCTTTTGGAAAATGGAAAAGAAGAAGGTTTGATCCCTTGCGGGCTTGGAGCGAGAGACACACTTCGAATGGAAGCAGCAATGCCGCTCTATGGACATGAGATGGACGACGAGGTATCACCTCTGGAGACGGGGCTTGGCTTTGCAGTGAAAATGGCAAAAGAAAACTTTATCGGCAAAGCCGCGTTAGAAGCTAACGAAGGACAGAAGAGACAAAGAATCGGACTGAAGGTAACCGGACGGGGAATTATAAGAGAGCATCAGGATGTTTTGCTGGGCGGAGAGAAAATCGGTGTTACGACATCAGGAACACACTGTCCGTATTTGGGATACCCGATCGCAATGGCGCTGGTTTCTGAAGGAAGCACAGAGCTTGGCTCCAAAGTGGAAGTAGAGGTAAGAGGACGGAAGGTAGAAGCGGAAGTTACTGCATTACCGTTTTACAAGAGAAGCAAATAAGAACACCAATCAAATAAAATCAATAATAATCAAAGAAAAGGAGAATTTAACATGGAATTAAGAGAAGAATTATTGTATTCAAAATCACACGAGTGGGTAAAAGAAGAGGGAGAAGAAATGGTCATCGGTTTAACAGATTATGCACAGTCAGAGCTTGGGGATCTGGTATTTGTGAACCTTCCGGAAGAAGGCGATGAATTGACCGTTGGAGAGGCATTTGCCGATGTGGAATCTGTTAAAGCGGTTTCAGATGTCTACGCGCCGGTAGCGGGAACAGTAAGTGAAATCAACGAAGAGCTTCTGGATGCACCGGAAAAGATTAACGAGGCCCCTTATGAGGCATGGCTTGTAAGAGTAAAAGATGTGACAGAAAAAGAAGCGCTGTTATCGGCAGAAGAATATCAAACATTTGTAGAGAGTGAACAGTAAGAGCAACGAGAGAAATAAAAAGGTGGTGAGCGATATGGGAAGTTATGTTCCGGGTACAGAACAGGAACGGACAGAGATGCTTCGGGAAATTGGATTTGAATCTATAGAGCAGTTGTTTGCACATATTCCGGAAGAAGTAAAAGTAAAGGATGGACTTCAAATTCCGGAAGGTATGTCAGAGTTTGAAGTAAGAAAAACGATGCAGAAAATCGCACAAAAAAATAAAGTATTCCCGGTTGTCTTCAGAGGTGCAGGAGCCTATAGACATTTTATCCCATCGGTTGTAAAAAGCGTAATCAGCAAAGAAAATCTGATGACAGCCTATACCCCGTATCAGGCAGAAGTAAGTCAGGGAATCTTGCAGTCCATATTTGAATATCAGACGATGATCAGTGATCTGACCGGAATGGATGCATCCAACGCTTCCGTATATGATGGGGCGACTGCAGCCGCAGAAGGAATTGCAATGTGCAGAGACAGAAAGAGAAGTAAAGCACTGGTTTCCGAAACAGTGGACCCCAAAGTTCTGGATGTAATCAAAACATATTGTTTCGGAAATGGAATGGAGCTTGTATTTGTTCCTTCCAAGGATGGAGTGACAGATACAGAGGCGTTAAAAGAGCTGGTCGATAAAGAGACTGCATGTGTATATATTCAGCATCCGAATTATTGCGGATATCTGGAAGAGGCTGAGCTGATTGGTGAGATTGCACACGAATCAGGCGCGAAATACATTATGGGAGTGAATCCGATCTCGCTTGGTGTATTAAAAACACCGAAGGAATACGGAGCAGATGTGGCAGTCGGCGAAGGACAGCCGCTTGGACTTCCACTTGCATTCGGAGGTCCATATCTTGGATTTATGGCGTGTGTAGCAGCAATGACGAGAAAACTTCCGGGACGAATTGTAGGACAGACGACAGATCACAATGGAAAGACGGGATATGTTCTTACGCTGCAGGCAAGAGAACAACATATCCGCAGAGAGAAAGCATCCAGCAACATCTGTTCGAATCAGGCATTATGCGCGCTGGCAGTCGGAGTGTATCTGGCAGCAATGGGAAATGAAGGACTTAGAAAAGCAGCAGTTCAGTGTACTTCAAAAGCACATTATATGGCGGCACGTCTTCAGGACGCGGGATGCAGACTGGAAAATGAAAGAGAATTTTTCCATGAGTTCGTAACCGTATCAGAGACTCCGGCAGAGAAGATACTGGAAGCGTTGGAAGAAGAGGGAATTCTGGGAGGATATCCACTGGATGAACATAGAATTTTGTGGTGCTGTACGGAGATGAACAGTAAAGAAGAAATCGACCGGACGGCAGCAATCGTAAAGGGGGTGTAATGGATGTTAATATTTGAAAAAGGAAAAGAAGGAAGAGGATTAAGCCTCCTCCCGGAGTGTGATGTAGAAGTTGTGCTCCCGGAAGAAAAAGACAGAAGAGAAGAAAAACTTCACCTTCCTCAATTATCGGAAAATGAACTTAGCAGACATTACACAGAATTGGCGAAGAAGTGTCATGGAGTCAATGACGGGTTCTATCCACTTGGTTCCTGTACGATGAAGTATAATCCGAAGATCAATGAAGATATGGCAGCGCTGGATGGCTTTACGCAGATTCATCCACTTCAGCCGGAACATACAGTGCAGGGGTGTCTGGAAGTGCTTAAGATGGCGGAATGTTATTTGAGCGAAATTACGGGAATGGATCACGTGACCTTCCAGCCGGCAGCAGGGGCACACGGAGAGTTTACCGGTCTTCTGCTTATCAAGGCTTATCATGAAAGCAGAGGCGACAAGAAGCGTACCAAGATCATTGTTCCCGATTCCGCGCACGGAACGAATCCGGCAAGTGCGGTGATGGCAGGCTACTCGGTAGTCAGTATTCCTTCCGGTGCGGATGGATGTGTGGATCTCGAGAAACTGCGTGAGGCAGTGGGCGAAGATACAGCAGGACTTATGCTTACCAATCCGAATACAGTAGGACTATTTGATAAAAACATTTTGGAGATTACGAAAATTATCCATGAGTGCGGAGGGTTGTGTTATTATGACGGGGCGAACCTGAATGCGGTTATGGGAACAGTTAGACCGGGCGATATGGGATTTGATGTCATTCATTTGAATCTTCATAAAACCTTCTCTACTCCGCACGGAGGAGGCGGCCCGGGAAGCGGTCCTGTCGGATGCAAGTTGCTTCTGGCAGAATTTCTCCCATCAGTAAGTGTAGAAGGAGAAGACCGGCTTTCCTTTGTAAAAGCCCGCCACAGTATAGGCGAGGTAAAGAGCTTCTATGGGAATTTCTTAGTTGTTGTGAGAGCGCTGACCTATTTAATGACGCTTGGAAAAGAAGGAATACCGGAAGCAAGTCAGAATGCAGTGCTGAATGCAAATTATATGATGAACAAGCTGAAAGATCTCTATACGATGGCTTATGATGAAGTGTGTATGCATGAGTTTGTTATGAGCCTTGCAGATCTGAAGAAAAAAACCGGTGTGTCTGCGATGGATATAGCCAAAGGACTTCTGGACAACGGAATCCATCCACCGACAATGTACTTCCCTCTGATCGTAGACGAGGCGCTTATGGTTGAGCCGACAGAGACGGAATCAAAAGAGACACTGGACGAGGCGGTTGCAGTATTTCGGAATTTGTACGAAATGGCAGAGAAGGAGGCGGAGAGCCTTCACAGTGCGCCGGTGACAACTCCGGTGACAAGGCTGGATGAAGTGGGAGCTGCAAGACATCCGGTTTTAAGATATGAATTTTCATAAATAATAAGATGGAGTGTAAGAAAATGATCGAGCAATTGACTTATATAGAAACTGACAATACACATCCATATAAAAATCTGGCGGTGGAGGAGTATCTGCTTCTTCACTGCCGGGAAAACGAGTGCATCTTATACCTCTGGCAGAATCAGAACACGGTAGTGGCGGGCAGAAATCAGAATGTCTGGAAAGAGTGCCTGGTAAGTCGTCTGGAGGAAGATAATGGGCACATTGTCCGCAGACTTTCAGGAGGCGGAGCAGTCTATCATGATCTGGGAAATCTCAATTTTACATTTCTTGTACGAAAAGAAAATTATGATGTGTCAAAACAATTGGATGTCATCTTAAAAGCAGTTCAGAAACTGGGAATTGCGGCAGAAAAATCCGGTAGAAATGATATTCTTGCAGATGGACGTAAGTTTTCAGGGAATGCATTTTATGAAAAAGGCGACCACTGTTACCACCACGGGACGTTGATGGTAAACGTAAATATGGAAGACTTATCAAAATATCTGACGGTGTCAAAAGAGAAACTGGAATCCAAGGGGGTGGATTCTGTGCGCTCAAGAGTGGTAAATCTGTCAGAATATGTTCCGGAGTTTTCCATTGATCTGTTAAAAGAGAAGCTTCGGGAAGCATTTGGAGAGGTCTATGGATTACCGGTGAACACATGTGAGACAGAAGATCTGAATGAAAAGGAAATCAAAGAGCGGACCATACATTTTGCTTCGTGGGATTGGATCTTTGGTAAGAAACTGGACTTTCAATATGAATTATCGCACCGTTTCAGTTGGGGAGAAGTGGTGCTGCAGATGAAAGTAAAAGACGGAAGAATTGAAGAAGCGAATGTGTATTCAGATGCTATGAAACCGGATTTGATTCTTGCGGTGAAGAAGTATCTTCGTAATATCCGATATGAAAGGAATGCAATCTGCGCAGAACTTGGGCTTTACTGGTCAGAAGACCGGGAAGAAGAGCAGATGATGAAGGAAATCATTGCATGGATCAGAACCGTGGATTTATAAAGGAGTGCTTTATGGGAGAGAGATTTGATGTAATTGTGATCGGTGCCGGACCAGGAGGATATGTGGCGGCAATCAAATGTGCCAAAGCAGGGCTTCGGACGGCAATTGTAGAAAATAGAAGAGTTGGAGGAACCTGTCTTAACAGAGGCTGTATTCCGGCAAAAGCAATGATTCATGCGTCCTCTTTGTATCGGGAGATGCAGGGAGCGGAAAAATTCGGAGTCAGTGCAGAAGGGATTGCCTTTGACTATGAGAAGATTGTCTCATACAAAGAAGAAACAACGGAAAAGCTTTGCCAGGGAATCGAGCAGCTGTTGAAAGGAAATGGCGTAACTATTTTATGCGGAAAAGGAAGCCTGGAACAGGAGCATAAGGTGAAGGTGACCGGGGAAGAGTCGGAAGAATATTATGATGCGGAGCATGTGATTTTAGCGGCGGGTTCAAAGCCTGTGATACTGCCGATACCGGGGCTGGAACTTCCGGGGGTGCTTACGAGTGATGAATTGTTCCGGTTAAAGGAAATGCCGGAGAGTCTTGTAATTATCGGGGGCGGTGTGATCAGCGTGGAATTTGCAAGTGTGTATGCAAATCTGGGATGCAAAGTGACCATAGTAGAAGCGATGCCAAGGCTGATTCCGAATATGGACAAAGAGATCTCGCAGAATTTGAAAATGATCTTAAAGAAACGCGGAGTGGATATTCATACTTCTGCCTCGGTACAGAGAGTGGAACAAGAAGGGGAACTGTACACCTGTGTATTTACGGAGAAGGAACAAGAAGTTCGGGTATCAGCAAAGTATGTGTTGTGTGCGATAGGAAGGTGTCCGAATACAGAAGGATTGTTCGGCGAAGGCGTGTCACCGGAAATGGAACGGGGGCGAATTGTTGTGGATGAAAATTTCCAAAGCAGTCTTCCGAATGTTTATGCAATCGGAGATCTTGTCAAGGGGATGCAGCTTGCCCATCTTGCCAGCGCGCAGGGGATGCATGTTGCGGAAATACTTGCAAAAGAATCACCATCCGTAGATCTTGCCATTGTTCCGGGGTGTGTATATACAGATCCGGAAATTGCTTCGGCAGGCATAACGGAGGATGAGGCAAAAGAAAAAGGGCTGGAAATAAAAACAGGAAAGTTCATTATGAGCGCAAATGGCAAGAGCCTGATCACGAAAGAAGAAAGAGGTTTTATTAAGATAGTCGCAGAGAAAGAGACAGATGTGATTCTCGGTGCACAGATGATGTGTGCAAGGGCAACGGATATGATCGGAGAACTTGTTACTGCGATGACAAACCGTATGACGGTGCAGCAGCTTTTGCGGGGAATGAGAGCGCATCCTACTTATAACGAGGGAGTGCAGGAGGCGCTGGAGGAGATCCTCGGAGGTGCGGTGCATGTAATGCCGAAGAAGAAGCCGGCGAAATAAGAGGAAAAAGATTGCGTGATTTTTAGAGGAAAGAATCGGAAAGGAAGGTATGTGAGATGGGATTTAAAAGTGATATCGAGATTGCACAGGAAGCGGAAATGAAAGTAATTAATGAGGTTGCAGATTCGATCGGAATACCGGATAAATATGTAGAGAATTATGGTAAATATAAAGCGAAAATTGATTATCGCTATTATACGGATGAATTAGAAGAACGAAAAGATGCGAAGTTAGTCCTTGTGACGGCGATCAATCCCACACCTGCAGGAGAGGGAAAGACAACGACGACGATTGGCCTTGCGGATGCAATGAATCGGCTGGGCAAAAAAACAATGGTTGCTTTAAGAGAGCCGTCTCTTGGCCCGGTGTTCGGTGTGAAGGGAGGAGCAGCAGGAGGCGGATATGCACAGGTTGTTCCGATGGAGGACATTAATCTTCATTTTACAGGAGACCTTCATGCAATTGGTGCGGCAAATAACCTGATCGCGGCAATGCTGGATAATCATATTCATCAGGGAAATGCACTGGATATCGACACAAATAAAGTGACGTGGAGAAGATGTGTGGACATGAACGACCGTCAGCTGAGAAGTATTGTAGACGGACTGGGCGCAAAAGCGGATGGTGTGACCAGACAGGACGGATTTGACATTACGGTTGCATCTGAGATCATGGCTGTTTTCTGTCTGGCAAAAGACGTCTTAGACCTGAAGGGACGTGTATCTAAAATTATCGTGGCGTATTCCAGAGAGGGGAAACCGGTCACGGCAGGCGATCTCCATGCAGAAGGGGCTGTTGCTGCGCTTCTTAAAGATGCGTTGAAACCAAATCTTGTACAGACACTGGAGGGGACGCCGGCATTTATTCATGGCGGACCGTTTGCTAATATTGCGCATGGATGCAACAGTGTGATTGCAACAAGAATGGGAATGAAATTATCGGATTATATGATAACAGAAGCAGGATTCGGCGCGGATCTGGGCGCTGAAAAATTCATTGATATTAAGTGCAGAATGTCAGGACTTCGTCCGAATGCAGTTGTTTTAGTTGCAACCATCAAGGCGTTGAAGTATAATGGCGGTGTGGCAAAAGCGGATCTGCAGCAGGAGAATCTGGATGCACTTGAGAAAGGAATCCCGAATCTCTTGAAACATATAGAGAATATTACAAACGTTTATCACCTCCCGGTCGTTGTTGCGATTAATGCATTTCCGACGGATACGAAGGAAGAGCTTGAGCTTGTGCGTGAAAAATGTAAAGAGCTCGGTGTAAATGTTGCGTTGTCTGAAGTGTGGGCAAAAGGCGGCGAAGGAGGAGAAGAGCTTGCAAAAGAAGTACTTCGCCTCTGCGAAGGGGACAGTACCATGAAGTTTGTCTATGATGTGGAAGCTTCCGTGAAAGAGAAGATCGAAGCGATTGCGACAAAAGTATACGGAGCGGACGGTGTTGATTATACACCGAAGGCGAATAAAGAGATTAAAAATCTGGAAGCGATCGGACTTGGAAACCTTCCGGTCTGCATGGCAAAGAACCAATATTCCTTAACGGACGATGCGAAGAAACTTGGAAGACCGAGTGGATTCAGAATTACGATCCGTGATATTACTGCATCCGCAGGAGCAGGATTTTTGGTGGCATTGACAGGAGATATTATGAAGATGCCGGGACTTCCAAAAGTTCCGTCAGCGGAGAAAATCGATGTAGATGCAAATGGTGTGATTTCTGGATTGTTTTAAGGAGAAGAACAGATGATGATGCTAGAACAAAAAACAACAGAATTCTTAGATGTTTTGTCTTCGTCAGCGCCGGTTCCCGGCGGCGGCGGAGCGTCTGCAGCAGTGGGAGCATTTGCTTCTGCGCTTGGAATGATGGTGACGAATCTTACGATCGGTAAGAAGAAATATATCGACGTGGAAGCGGAGATGGAGGACATAAGAAGTCGCTTAGAGGCGCTTCAACAAGAGCTTGTCGGACTTACGGACCGGGATGCGGAAGCCTTTGAGCCTTTGTCGAGAGCTTATGGACTTCCGAAAGAAACCGAGGAACAGAGGATCGAGAAAGAAAGAGTGATGGAAAAAGCGCTCTACGAAGCAAGCGTTGTGCCGCTTCAGATTATGAAGACCGTGTTCCGGGTGATGGAAGATCTGGAAGTGCTTGGAGAGAAAGGAAGCCGCCTTGCGGTCAGTGATGTAGGTGTCGCAGTCTTATTTGCGCGTGCGGCGCTGGAAGGAGCTTCTCTTAACATCTATATTAATACCCGGTTAATGAAGAATCGGGAACAGGCAGAACGGTTAAACAAAGAATCGGATGAGCTGATCGCAGAGGCCGGCAGGTTACAGGAGAAAATATATACGGGCGTGCTTGCTAAGATTCGATAGGAGGAAGCAATGAGTGTATTAATGAAAGGGGCTGACGTGGCAAATGCCATGAAAGAAGAGCTCATAGAGAAAACGAACCATCTGAAAGAACAGGGAGTTACTCCGTGCCTTGCCATTGTGAGGGTAGGAAGCCGACCGGATGACCTCTCTTACGAACGCGGTGCAAAAAAACGGATGGAAATGATCGGGATTGAATGTCGGATTGTGGAACTTGCAGAGGACATTGAACAGAAAGAATTTGAGAGAGCATTTGAAAAAGTGAATGATGACCCTTCGGTTCACGGAATTCTTCTGTTTCGTCCGCTTCCCGGACATCTTGATGAAGAAGCAATAAAAGCCATGATTCGCCCGGAAAAGGATATGGATTGTATGAGCCCGGTCAATATAGCGAAAGTATTTGCCGGAGATGAAACAGGTTATGCGCCATGTACCGCAGAGGCGGTAGTAGAAATGCTTGATCATTATGGGATTGATGTGACAGGGAAACGCGTAACGGTAGTGGGAAGAAGTATGGTAGTGGGAAAACCGCTTGCCATGATGCTTTTGAAAAAGCATGCAACCATTACGGTCTGTCATACAAGAACAGTGGAACTTGCAAAGACTTGTCGAGAAGCTGAAATTTTGGTGGCAGCAGCAGGTAAAGCGAAGATGATAACATCAGATATGGTAGGAGATGACGCTGTTGTGGCAGACGTGGGAATTAATGTGGATGAATCCGGAAATCTCTGCGGAGATGTAGATTTTGATGCAGTAGAGCCGAAGACATCTTATATCAGCCCGGTGCCAAGAGGAGTCGGAAGTATTACAACGTCGGTGCTTGCAAAGCATGTGGTATGTGCTGCAATGAGACAGGCGGAAAATGAATAAAATAATTGCTGTATAGCTCCATTGCGAAACAGGTTCCCCCTTTGCAGTGGAGCTAAAACTATTACTGAATGAGAAAGGAAAACTATGTTATACGAAGAAGCAAGGGTATATTTGGATAGTGTATCAAAATACGGAAGTGTACTTGGTCTTGACAGTATAAAAAATTTGTTAGAAGAGTTGGGAAATCCACAAAAAGAGCTGACTTTTATACATATCGCAGGTACCAATGGAAAGGGGTCTATTCTCGCATATCTGTCTACAATCTTGACGGAAGCGGGATATCGGACCGGGAGATATATCTCTCCTACCGTAATCGGATATTTGGAAAGATTTCAGATTGACGGAGCATTTATGGAGGAAGAAGAGCTTGCAAGGCTCACCTGCCATGTGAAAGCGGCGGCGGAAAGGCTTGTGGAGAAGGGTAAACCATCCCCGACGGTATTTGAGATAGAGACGGCGATCGCCTTTTTGTATTTCAAGGAAAGCGGGTGTGATTTTGTTGTATTGGAGTCCGGTTTGGGCGGACTGATGGATGCGACCAATGTGATTGAGAATCCGAAGCTGTGTGTGTTTGCGTCTGTGAGTATGGATCACATCGGAGTTCTTGGAAATACATTGGAAGAAATTGCAAGGGACAAAGCGGGAATCATCAAGAAGGGTGCCGAGGTGGTTACCGGAAGACAGGCTGCGTGTGTGAAGAGCGTGCTGGAAGAGACTTCCAGTGTAAAGGGATGCCGGATAACGGAGGCGGATCTTGAGAAGCTTGAGGTGGTCAGGCGGGCTCTTGAAACGCAAGCATTCACGTATGGCGAATTTGAAGAAATGGAGATTCGTTTGGCGGGACAGCATCAGATTGAAAATGCGGTTACTGTTTTGGAAGCGGTCAGGGCGCTCAGACGGCAGGGTGTGGATATTTCAGATACTGCTGTGAGAGCGGGGCTTCGAAAGACAAGGTGGCCTGGACGGATGATGGTGCTTGAAAAACACCCGTTAGTGATCGCGGACGGAGCGCATAATGAAGACGCTGTGCGGCGCCTTGCAGAAAATTTGGATATTTATTTGAAGGGAAAGAAAGTAACTGCTGTTCTTGGCGTATTCAAAGATAAGGAATATGAGAAAATGATTGGGATAATGACGCCTTATCTTGATTATGTTTATGCCATAGACCTTCCTAATCGGGACAGAACTTTGGCGAAAGAAGAGCTCTGTGAGGTTCTGGCGAAATATGGAATCGGTGCAGAACCGGCAGTTCACATAGAGCAGGCATTGGTGCAGGCAAAAAAACGAGCAGGAAAAGATGGCGTGGTACTTGCATTTGGTTCCTTATCCTATCTTGGAGAAGTGATCCGTTTGGAAGAAAATGCGGAAAGGAAGTAGAAAATGGTAGACAGAGAGAAAGTAGAACGTGCAGTACGGCTGCTGTTGGAAGGAATCGGTGAAGATGTGACAAGGGAAGGTCTTGTTGAAACTCCTGCGAGAATTGCCAGAATGTATGAGGAAATCTGCGGCGGAATGGAGGAAGATGCAAAAGAGCATTTGCAGAAAACATTTACGGTTGACAATAATGAGATGGTATTAGAAAAGGATATTACATTTTATTCTATGTGTGAACACCATATGCTTCCATTTTACGGCAAGGTTCATGTGGCATATATCCCGGATGGAAAAGTGGCTGGATTGAGTAAGCTGGCAAGAACGGTAGAAGTGTATGCGAAGCGGCTGCAGCTTCAGGAGCAGATGACAGCGCAGATCGCGGATGCGCTGATGGAGCACTTGTGTCCGAAAGGTGTGATAGTTATGGTAGAAGCAGAACATCTGTGTATGACTATGCGCGGTGTGAAAAAGCCGGGAACAACGACGGTGAGCGTTGTGGCAAGAGGCGCGTTTAAAGAAGACGAACAACTTAGAAATCTGTTCTTCCAGATGCTGGGCAGGTAAGCGATGATGGAGAAAGTACAGAAACTATACAGGCATCCGCTCTATCGGGAATGTCTGGAGAAAAATAAAAAAGCAGAAGAGACGCGTATATTTTGTAAGCACGGAATGGAGCATTTTATGGATGTGGCGAGGATCGCGTACATATTATCTGTAGACAGAGCTTATGCTGTTTCGAAAGAAATAATCTATGCGGCGGCGCTTCTTCATGATATTGGAAAATGGAAGCAGTATGAAGACGGCACACCGCATGAGAAGGCGTCGGCAGACCTTGCGGAGCAAATTCTTGCAGCGTCCGGTTTTTCAGAAGAAGATCAGGCGCAGGTGCTGGACGCTATCTTAAAGCACAGAAAAAAGGGAAAACAGAAAGAGGAAAATCCTCTTGCGGAGCTTTTGTACGATGCAGATAAACTGTCGCGAGCCTGTTATGCGTGCGAAGCGCGGGAATTATGTGGTTGGAGCGAAGAAAAGAAAAATCATAACATTGTCTGGTAGACAGTGAGACGGGAAGGATAAGGCATGAAGATAGGAAACAGAGAATTTGATACAAAAAATCATACTTATATTATGGGAATTTTAAATGTGACTCCTGATTCTTTTTCGGATGGCGGAAAATGGAACGACTATGACAGAGCGATGAATCATGTGGAAGAAATGCAGAAAAGCGGTTGCGATATTTTGGATATTGGCGGAGAGTCGACAAGACCCGGACATCATCAGATCAGTGAAGAGGAGGAAATAGCAAGGGTTACTCCTCTCATTGAAGCAGTAAAGAAAAATTTTGATCTTCCGGTATCCATCGACACATATAAGAGCAACGTTGCGGAGGCGGCGCTTTTAGCCGGAGCGGACCTGGTAAATGACATCTGGGGACTTCTCTATGATCCAAAGATGGCATCGGTTGTGAAAAGGCATGGAGCATCGTGCTGTCTGATGCACAATCGTTCGGAAGCGGTATATGAGAACTTTTTAGAGGATATGTGCGCGGATCTTGAAAAGTGTGTGGAGGCAGCTAAAAAGGCTGGAGTTGAAGAGGATAAGATTATGCTTGACCCCGGGGTTGGGTTTGGCAAGACTTATGAGATGAATCTTGACGTTATGAAGCATCTTGATTTATTTTCAAAGCTTGGGTATCCAATGCTGCTTGGCACATCAAGGAAATCTATGATTGGCCTGACACTTGACCTCCCCGTAACGGAAAGAGAAGAGGGAACACTTGTAACAACGGTGATGGCGGTGCAGCAGCGATATGGGTTTGTGCGTGTGCATGATGTAGAGAAAAACCGCAGAGCGATTCAGATGACAGAAGCAATTTTAAGGAGAGCATAATGGACTGTATAAAAATAGAGAACCTGGAGATATTTGCCAATCATGGGGTATTTCCGGAAGAGACAAAATTAGGGCAGAAATTTCAGATAAGCTGTGTCTTATCTCTTGATACGAGAGAAGCAGGAAAGACGGATGATCTGAATAAATCAGTGAATTATGGAACGGTTTGCCATCTTATAAAGAAGGAGATGGAAGAGCATACCTTTATGTTGATCGAGGCTGTGGCTGAACATTTGGCGGATGTGATTTTGACGTTTGATACGTGCATTCGCGAGGTGGAGGTAGAAGTTAAAAAACCGTGGGCGCCAATCGGACTTCCGCTTGATACGGTGTCGGTGAAGATTCGTCGTAAATGGCATGAGGTCTATGTAGCGCTGGGCTCCAATATGGGCGATAAGAGAGGCTACATTGAGCGGGCTGTAGAAAAAATAGAAGATACGAAAAACTGCCGGGTGGAATGCGTGTCGGAGCTTTTAGAGACGGAACCATACGGAGAGGTTGAGCAGGATCAATTCTTAAATGGTGCGTTGAAGCTTTGGACGACTTTCAGTCCTGAAGAACTTCTTGAGCGGATTCACGAGATTGAACAAGAAGCAGGAAGAGAGCGTTTGATTCATTGGGGACCCAGAACGCTGGATCTTGATATTCTTCTTTATGACGATGAAGTGATTGGTGAGAACGAACTGTGCATTCCACATGTAGATATGCAGAATCGCCAGTTTGTTTTGGAACCAATGGTTGAAATTGCTCCATATAAACGCCATCCTGTTTATGGGAAAACAATGAAAGAACTTCTGGAAGATCTGATCTCCCAAAAATAGATAATATGTACGAAAAAGAAAAGACACGATGCTTCGAAACATCGTGTCCTTTCTTTTTGGTATGTCATTGAGAGGTTTTCCTCGTTGCATTGCAGTTTTGTTTGTATATACAAAGCTGGGGAATGCTCCTCTGATTGAAGAGGAAAAGTATATATAATAATTGGAGTTCACTGCTGCAGGACGATTCTTGGGGAAAATTGTCGGCAACAGCGTAACTGCAATAACAACCTTTATTTAGGTTGGTATCAATATAGCACTTCTTTTTTTTAGTGTCAACGCCAAAAGAATAAAAAAATATAGATTTGTATATTTATACAATTGAGAAGTAAAAATGTAAAAATGCTTTGTGCGAATTTAACAATGTACAAATGCGATACTGCACTATAAGAAAGTGCGTGGTAAATAAATTTACGACAAAATATTATCCGTGTTATAGTGGGAAAATAAATGGAGATATGGTATACTACTCTTAGATTCGCCGATGTGATTGTGGCGTAGAAAAGAACGGAGGATATTGACGGGGTGGAAAATGAAAAAAAAGAATTAGAGAGACCGGAAATTCAAGATCCGCATAAAAATCGATATGTGGTTTACACGAAGAGAGATACGGAGTTGATGAAGACATTTATCAGATTCGACAATCGAGTGAGGCATCCAAGAATGGGTGTGAACATGGGGGTAGTCGGGGTGCTTCTTCTGCTAATGCCGGTTATAGTGAAGGATATGGGGCTTACAGGAAAGATTATTGCTGTATGCGTTGGAACGTTGCTTCTTAGCATTGCATTGTTCAGGGTTCATATATCGGTCAGTATGATGAGGAATAATCCGGAAGTAAAAGAAAATGAGGAGATCACATACCTCTTTGGAAACAGTGGAATACGTGCACAGAAGATAGACGGAATTGAAGATATGGGATATTATAAGACGGTCTATCACTTATGGGAGGATGAAAGTAACTACTATGTAGGACTTGATAATGATGATCTTCTGATTCTTCCGAAAGCGAACTTTGAGGAAGGGGATACGAAGGAGTTTCGAGATTTTTTGTTGGAAAAGAGTGGTGCGAAGTATACGTGGAAACCGGCAAAGTTGGGGAATATATGGAAAAATAAAGTATACCAGATACGTCAGAAGATGGTGGAAGAAGAGGACGATTCTTTGAAGCGTGAAAAACCTAAAAAAGAAGATAAGAAAAGTAAATAATGATTAAAAAAGGACGTTGGAAAAATCCCAATGTCCTTTTGAATTCTCTATTTAATTGTATTAAGATTTTAATTACGCTTCTGTTAAGCTTTGGAACCTTTCTTGATAGCATCGTGCAGGTATAAGAAAGCTGTGAAGTATACAACAACTACGATGATTTTTGTAAGTGTAGCCATTGGTAAGTTCTTAACAAATACATAAGCAACAAATACACCACAAGCTCCGAAGATTGCCTGCATCCAAGATGCGAACATATCATATCTTCCTTCGGCGATGAACTTAGGACCGTTACCAAATGCCATCAGGTATGCACAAGAACCCATCATAGCTGGGAATGCACATCCTGCATCCATTCCAAGTGCAAGAACCATAGCCATACAAGGTGCATAAAGACCTACACCGATACTCATAAGAGCACCGAATACGAAGTTTCCGACAACTGCGATTACAAGTTTGCCACCGCGTAATCCGAGCGCTGTACCAACGGTTCCGAATGGTCCCCATTCCATAACCTTCATGAGAACGGATGTAGCCAGTAAGAATAATCCAACGAACAGTGCGTAACGAACTTTCTTCCTGTCGAATTTTGATACGATGTTTGCCATTAATGCTGATCCTAATACAGATGCAACGAGCATCAGAACCAGTGTGAGGATATCCATCTCTACAAGGTTAAAGAATAAGAATGCCTCAACACAGACAGGAACGGTATCACCAACGTTTAGAGTACCTGGTACTAATACATCATCAACAGACTTTGTCATTTTGAAAGCAGCAGATGATGGAGCAAAAGAACCGATACCAAGTGTATCAAGGAAGTTTGCTACGAAACCAACGATTGCAGTTACAACAGCGTGTTTCTTACCGAATTGCCACTGCTCTTCACCGTTAAGACCGATTACAGGGTCTTTTTCCGTTTTTGCACGGAGCTCTTTGTTCTTCCGATACATAAGAACAACGTTGAGGATAATACCGATCACGCATAATCCCTTCATAATGTACATTGCCATAAAACATCCCTCCAGATCATAAAATATTAAATTGTAAATGGAACAAGCATGTGCATATTGTACAAAAAATAATCATTGATACCCCGATTTTATCGCAGATTAATATAAAATATGAATGCTTCTTTACGGAAATTTTACCAGTAATCTTGTTAAAAGTCAATGAAAATAAATGAAAAAAGCATGTAAAAACATGCTTTTTTCATAAAATTCACTAATTACATTCAAAAAGTACTATTTTCTCCGTGATCTTGCATCGTGGAAGAACAGAAGTGCGCAAATTACCATAACAACACATACGAGATAAGTGAGCAGAGTAAGCGGCAGGGACGTTACGATAAAGCCTGCGATCAATACGCCGATCACACCGGTGATTACCATTGGAATAGTAACGCCTCTTTGATATTTTCCTTCCTTAATAAAAGTGATGCCGCATGCAGGACAAAGGAATGCGCAGGAACCCATCATGATAGGGAACGCAACGTCGGCACTCATTCCAAGAAGAAGAACTAATGCCATACAAGGGGCATAAAGACCGATTCCGGCGGTCATAAGAACACCGAGAATGAAGTTGCCGATCACACCGGCTACGAGCATTGCACCGCTTAAACCTCTGGCAGTTCCGATGATTCCGAATGGTCCAACTGCATTGATCTTACATAGTGTAATAGCGGCTACGATGATAAGAGCAACACCCATAACAACCCGGATCTTCATAATATCCATTTTGGAAATAATCTTGGCGCCGATTACGGAACCGATGATTGCAGAACCGATCATGAGTACCAGTGTCAAAGGTTCTACATCAATCTTTGTCATGGTAATTGTTGCCTCCACACAAATCGGTACACCAAATGCCACATTCAATGTGCCGGGGATCAGATCATCCGGCATAGCCTTGTTGAATTTCCAGGCAGATGTTGCAATGGCATAACTTCCAATTCCCAGAGTGTCAAAGAAGTTGGCTACCATGCTGACAAATGCATTGTACACGGTCTTTGTTTTGTCGAGTTCGTTTTTGTGTGCAATTACATCTTTGAAGAGTATGATAAGAAATACTCCGGCAAAGATCCACATAATAATAAGTAAAATTGTTGCAGCGCTCATAAGATTACCTCTCTTTCTGTCTTTGAATATATATCAAGGGGATGCTTTCCGTCCCTGAGATATCTTTGGGAAAAAGAAAAAAGATGCTCTCGTGTATGGTGAGGGCATCTTTTTTAAACCTCTTCTTACATTATAAATCCTTGTGAAAAGAATGTCAAGACAAATATCACGTTTTCTAATGATATCCATTACAAAAACTTATACTAAAATATAATAATTATTATATCTCGTCATCTAACAGAAAATCTTTCGCATATTCAAGAAATATCTTCGAAGCCGGAGATAATTCGTCTTTGGAAGAATATGCAAGGCCTAAGTTCCGGTATGCTCTCGGCTTTAACGGGCGTACAACGAAATCACCGACCTGCCCGCGAAGCAGCAGCCCCGGAAGTATGGTGGTTCCAAGCTTGTGCTCTACCATAGAGAGGGAGGAGAACTCGTTGACAGTGACATAACGTATGTCGGGATTGATCTTGTATTGTTTCAATGCCCGATGTACATCGCTTCCCGGAGAATATTCCGTGATGATGAAAGGGACGCCCTCGAATGCCTCCATTGGTATTTCGTCATAGGCGGTAAGCGGGTGGTCTGTCGGAAGAACTGCGAATAACTCGTCATCCATGACCGGAAGGAACTGATAGTTATGTCCCTTTTGGTAACTGATGAATCCGATGTCTACCCGACGTTCCTGAATCCAGTCTGCCAGTTCGCCTTCTACGCCTTCTACGATTTTAAAGTGTATGTCGGGGTGCTTTTCTTTAAATTCACGGATAATCTTCGGAATCCAATGAATAGAACAGCTTAAGTATGTTCCTATCTTAATAGTGCCCACCTGAGCGCCTTTTAAAGAGGCGATTTCCTGACGGATCACCTCGTCCGCATTTAATAAGGAACGAATTGCAGGAATTAACGCTTTGGCATCTGCTGTCAGGGACATTCCGTGATTGTCCTTTATAAATAAGGAAAACCCTACGTCTTTTTCTAATGCCTTCATCATCTGCGTAATTCCAGACTGGGTGTAGCCGAGTTCTTCGCCTGCTCTTGTAAAGCTTCCGTAGTCGTCCACTGCAAGCATGACCCGCCATCTTTTGATGTCCATATGATCAACTCCTTCAACTTCTTTGAATACATGCATACATGTATATGTAATTGTAATACTTGGTATTTGTAATCCTAATACTAAAACAAAATTTCTTCGAGCACAAGAGAAAAATAAGGAAAAATGAAGAAAAACTTTCCCCGCCTGTCGAAAATGTGTATAATCATTATAGTGATAAGGAAAGAGGGGGATAAGCCTGATGACAAAGAAAAATACGGCTTTTCAGATCTTGCTGCTGCTGTTTTTGACTTGTGGCACGGCGTTTTCCCAGACGCTGGCGTTAAAAGCGAATATCGGAGTGTGTGCCTGCTGGGACGCGGTAGGGCTTAATGTGTATGAAATCTGCGGGCTGAAGGTTGGAACGCTCAGTATGATCTTACATATTGTATGTGTTCTTGTCCAGTTTGCCATACAGCGCAGGGAATTTCAGGTGAGGAAGATATTTCAGATACCATATGTGGTTGTGTTCGGAATGTTTTTGAATTTCTTCTATTATGATATGCTTACATTTGAACTTCACAGTTACGGGATGAAGCTTTTATTTGTCATTCTGGCTTATATAGGGCTGGGATTGTTCTTAGGACCGCTTCTTCTGCTGAATCTGGTGACCATCCCAAGCGAGGCGATGTGCATTGTCATCAGCGGAAAATATGAGATTGATTATGCAAAAGTAAGGATATCCTTAGATGCGCTGTGTATTATCGTATCTCTCATACTGTCTGTATCCGGCGGGGTGTCGATTAAAGTGAGAGAAGGAACGATCATCGGGATGCTGATGTTGGGACCGTTGGAAAAACTGAGCATGAAAATTTTTGCTCCATTTATAGAGAAGATTAAAAAGATGAAATGACAGTGAAAGAGATTTTTGCGAGAAATGTTTCTTGTGAAAATCTTTTTTTGTACAAATGATTTCATCTACATTAAATCGACAGAAAATTAAAAAATGTAATACCGGTATAAGAAAAAATGATGTTTTCATTGACCTTATAGAGTGCAAGGGGTATAATGAAGAAAATGGAAATAAAAATTGATTTGTTTTATCCGTTTTATATTTATCAAGAATGGGGGCTATTTTATGGAGCAGAAGCAACAAAGTTTTAGCACAATAGGTTATATTGCGGCTGCGCTTGGCATGTGCATCGGTACCGGTAATGTCTGGCGTTTCCCGCGAATTTGTGCGGCAAATGGCGGAGGAGCATTTATTTTAGCGTGGACAATTGCGATGTTGATTTTCGCAGTTCCGCTTCTTTCGGCGGAGATGGCAATTGGTAAGAAAACAAGACTTGGAACAGTGGGAGCGTTCCGTGATATGGGCGGAAAGAAATATACATGGATGGGATTTTTCGTTGCAGCAGTGTGTTTCTTTCTTATGAGTTATTATTGCGTACTGCAGGGATATTGTATGAAGTATGCGGTCAATTCATTAACTTCTTTCCAATCGAATATGTCGACAGAGACAACATCGGCTATGTGGACAGCATTTACAGACTCTCCGGCACAGGTTATTATTTTCCATGCGATTGGTTTTGCGGCAGCTTGTTTCATTGTATATAAAGGAGTTGCGGACGGTATCGAGAAATTCTGTAAGGTTGCTATTCCGTTATTGTTCCTTATCCTTTTGGCATTGGCAATTTATGCGGTTACATTACCGGGAGCAAATCAGGGACTTCAATATCTCTTTACAATTAAGAGCGAATACCTTTTTAGTCCGAATACATGGATTCAGGCATTCATTCAGGCTGCATGGTCAACAGGTGCAGGCTGGGGCTTCATTATTACATATGCGAACTACGTGAAGAAAGACGAAGATATTCCGACAAGCTGTATGATCATGGGTCTTGGAGACAACCTTGGAGCGATTTTATCTGCGCTCGTTGTTATTCCGGCAATCTGTGCTCTGTCTGCTACACCGGAAGCTGCAAATGAGGCGCTTGGACAGGGTAACTTCGGAATTACGTTTATTTATATTTACCAGCTATTCTCAACGATTCCGGGTGGAAGAATGATTTCGTTTATCTTCTTTGCTGTACTTGCAATCGCCGCTATCACATCTTTGTTCTCTATGATAGAGGTTGGTGTAAAAGTACTTGTTGACTTGGGAATTGTCCGCAAGAAAGCGGTTGTATATGTTTGTCTTGCCGGATTCTTGGTAGGATGCTTCTCGGCCTGGTCATTGAACAATATCGACAATCAGGACTGGGTATGGGGCGTAGGACTTCTCGTCAGCGGAGCTTTGATCGCTCTTGTTGCAATCAAGTACGGTGTTGAGAAACTCAGAAATGAAGAAGTTAATGCGGAAGGTGCAGGCATGCATTTCCCGAAAGCTTATTTTAATGTATGTATGTATATCATGCCGGTAATCGTTGCTGTTATGGTTATCTACTGGCTCATCCAGACAAAGGAGTGGTTCCCTGATACATGGCTCAATCCATTTATCATACAGGACAATACAGGAACGATTATCTTACAGTTTGTGGTTGTTATCGCTGTCGGTCTTGGTCTTACGAAATTCTTTAATAGAAAGACAGGAAAGGGACCGATCACAAAGGACGAGAACTGTCAATGAGAATAGAAAGAAGGTAATGTATTATGACGACGGATGCAATTATTATGATGGTAATCACCCTCGTGGGATATGTTGGTGGATTTACCTACTTTATGGTAAAAGTATTTAAAAAGGAAAAAGGAAATTCCTCCAATAAATAATGGAATGGATTGTATTAAAAAAAATACAATATTCTTGAGAAAGGGCTTGCAAAAAGCCCTTTCTTCCTTTATACTAAAAAAGCTGTGACATGATAGCGATGAAGCGCGAGGTTGCTACTTATATATAGTAGGTTTTCCGTGGAGCGAATGTCAAGTTAGGAAACTGGCGACAAGTCACTGTATCACCAACATCGTAGAGTAATAAAACTCATAACGAACCCGTGAGTACCTCACGACACACACGGGAGAGTGTACAGTCACCGCTTGTCGTACTGAAGTTAAAAGTACGAAAAGGAGGCGACTTTTTTTATGGCAAGTCAAGTAATGAGAATCACATTAAAAGCGTATGATCATCAGTTAGTAGATGCATCCGCAAAAAAAATCATCGAAACTGTAAAGAAGAACGGAGCACAGGTGAGCGGACCGGTTCCACTTCCAACTAAGAAGGAAGTTGTAACAATCTTAAGAGCTGTTCACAAGTACAAAGACTCCAGAGAGCAGTTCGAGCAGAGAACTCATAAGAGACTGATCGATATCGTAACACCTACACAGAAGACTGTAGATGCGTTATCAAGATTAGAGATGCCAGCAGGTGTTTATATCGATATCAAAATGAAAAACAAATAAGACACAGTAATTCCTAAAATTTAGGATGAACGCCAAGCTGCGTTCCGCTGTAAATCACAGGAGGTAATTATAATGAAGAAAGCTATTTTAGCTA